>CXWK01095538.1_pt1 | contig 67788 bp, 59 predicted proteins | sample 590851 | NCBI WGS metagenome assembly CXWK01 (sample SAMEA3498364, study PRJEB10139) | wastewater metagenome | biome: wastewater treatment plant; material: activated sludge | place: Denmark | collected 2014-08-01 | reverse complement strand
AGGCTTTCGGGAAGTAAGGTGCTTTGACCTCGGTGTTCACCCTGGATAAACCGTTTCATGGGCGTCCCTTGCGATGAGATTCTCGGAAATCATAGCAAGGGTTTACCGGGACGTTTTTACACACTCTGGGCCGGTTAGCGACGGTCTGACTTCGACCGTCGCTATGCATGATCAAACCTCAGTCTGTTCCGCCATCTCTAGGGCGTCATCGACCTCAATCCCCAGATATCGAACAGTGCTCTCCAGCTTCGTATGGCCGAGCAGCAACTGAACCGCCCGAAGGTTCTTCGTTCTGCGATAGATTAGTGATGCCTTCGTACGTCTCATTGTGTGAGTGCCATACATGGCTGGATCAAGGCCTACGGCTTTCACCCATCCTTTGACGATACGAGCGTATTGACGAGTGGATAGATGGTCTGAGGTATGCAGCCGGCTAGGAAAAAGGCAATCCTCGCTGCGGAGCTGGGCTTGATGTATCCAGGCTGCGAGAGCAGACCGTGTTTGCTCAGTGATCTCGAACTGCACTGGCCGCTGCGTTTTCTGCTGCATCGCCATGGTTCGTGATGACACGTGCTCGTCATGGGCAACGTCGCGCATACGGAGCTTTGTTAAGTCGCAAGCTCGAAGCTTACTGTCGATGGCCAGATCGAAGAGAGCCAGATCCCGGGTTTTTTCCGCAATTTGAAGCCTTACTCGGATGGCCCAGATATCTCTCAATCGGAGTGGGGCTTTCTGCCCGACTAGTTTTCCTTTGTTCCAGGGCTGACGGCTGCAGGTAGCGATGATGTTCATGACAAGTCCTCCACGTGTGGAAAGACAAGGATGGCTAATCAGAGCGACGGTCGCTAACGACCCAAATCTGCCGCTCGCAACCGGCAGCGATCAGGCAAACTGTTTTTACACAACCTAGGCCGATTGCGGCCTATCGCGACCGGCGGCTTCGGGGCGTTCCCTGCCAGTCAGTGCCATGAAGCATGCCGGTCAGATTCGATGTAAATGACTGGTCGACTGCAAATGGGTGGGCAAGTCTGCGCAATTACCCAGGGAAATCAAGCTCCATACCGTAAAATGTTCCCATGGGGCGTGGAATATGTTGACGGGAAGCCGTCTCCCCCTGCGGACATTTCAGGAGCAATACCATGACGATGGCCCATGAACGGACCCGTAGCGTTGTTCAAACACGGGACTTCCTACAGGAACTGGCTAGGAACACGAGCCTTCCTGAAAGCGTACGGTACCAAGCAAAAAATCTACTACGGCATTACCCGACAGCAGAAGCCGTCTGGTTGGCTGGTCGAGTGGAAGAGCGATCCAAGCAGGAGCTTTCCCTATTGGCCGACAAGCATGGACCTCTACATCCGGTGTTAGTCAGCTGGCTGTTAAATGATCCGATGTTTTCGGATCACGGAGCCAGCTGAGCCAGGGCGCAACACTGGCAAGAGGATCCCCCTCGTCAGGTGTTCATGGTGCAGATGCTGGCTGTGGCCTTGATGTCCATCATCATGCCGTTTAAATAGGCCCCGGTTATCTCTGAGCGGCCCGAACTGAGCCGTGCACTGGGCGTGATTGACATACCGCCGTGCCGTAACAGCTTCCCTCGTATCTATAATTGGTGGCTCAGCTAGGAGCCATCATGAGTTTGTTGCCGATTGAATCTGTTTTGCCCGCTTTAAGAGATGCCTTGTCTGCACGTAATGAAGTTGTACTTGAGGCAGCGCCGGGGGCAGGCAAAACAACGCGAGTACCAATAGCGCTGCTGGAAGAGCCTTGGCTGGCCGACCAGACTATTGTCATGCTCGAACCACGTCGACTAGCTGCCAGAGCTGCAGCTGAGCGACTGGCGAGCGAGCTGGGAGAAAGCGTTGGGCAAACAGTCGGCTATCGAATTCGCTTGGAGAGTAAGGTCGGACCACAGACTCGAATTGAAGTAGTGACTGAAGGCATTCTTACTCGTCGGCTTCAAGACGATCCTGCCCTAGATGGCGTTGGGCTGCTCATATTTGATGAGTATCATCTGCGTAGTCTCGATGCCGATCTGGCGTTGGCCTTGTGTCTCAACGGCCGTGAGTTGTTGCGCGACGAACCGCCGCTGAAGGTGCTGCTGATGTCCGCCACGCTGGAAGGCGAGCGCCTGTCGCGCCTGCTGGACGAGGCGCCTGTGGTACGCAGCGAAGGTCGCATGTATCCGGTGGAGCAGCGTTGGGGGCGGCCGAGTCAGATCGGCGAGGCGCTCGAACCCCGGGTGGTACAGACCATGCTCCAGGCCCTAGCCGATGAACCTGGCAGCCTGCTGGTGTTCCTCCCCGGCCAGGCGGAGATTCGCCGCGTCGCCGAGCAGTTGGCCGAGCGCCTCGCTGGCCGGCCAGAGATCCTGCTCTGCCCGCTCCACGGTGAACTGGACCTCGCTGCCCAGCGCGCGGCCATCGAGCCGGCACCGGCGGGCAAGCGCAAGGTGGTGTTGGCCACCAACATCGCCGAGACCAGCCTGACCATCGATGGCGTGCGCGTGGTGGTGGACGCGGGCCTGGAGCGTGTACCGCGCTTCGACCCGGCCAGTGGCATGACTCGCCTGGACACCCAGCGTATTTCCCGCTCCTCCGCGACCCAGCGTGCCGGCCGTGCCGGCCGTCTGCAGCCGGGTGCCTGCTACCGGCTCTGGTCTGAGGCCCAGCATGAGCAACTGGCCGCCCACGGAAGCGCGGAAATCCTCCAGGCCGACCTTGCCGGACTGGCGTTGCAACTGGCGCGCTGGGGGATTGGTGATCCCAATGAACTGGCCTGGCTCGATCCGCCGCCCACGGCTGCCTACGCCCAGGGCCGTGACCTGCTGCAACGCCTCGGCGCACTGGCCGACGATGGCAACTTGACCCGCCATGGCCAGGCCATGGCCGAACTGCCCGCCCATCCGCGCATTGCCCACCTGCTGTTACGTGGCCACGCCCTGGGACTCGGCGGCCTGGCCTGTGACCTCGCCGCCCTACTGGGCGAGCGCGACATCCTGCGTGGTGGCGGTGCCGACCTGCACAGCCGCCTCGCCTTGCTGGCCGGTAACGACAAGGCAGCGCGTGGCGCTCGTGGCGGCGTGCAGCGTGCTCGCCAGCTGGCGCGGCAGTTCCGTTCCTACCTGCGTGGCCCGGCCAGCGAGCCGGTGGCCGATCCGGATCACCCGCGCTGGCTCGGCTGCCTGCTGGCGTTCGCCTACCCGGACCGCATTGCCCAGCAACGTCGTGCCGGAGGGGCCGACTATCGGCTGGCCAATGGCCGTGCAGCCACCTTTGGCGAGCCGGATGCGCTGATGAAGGAGCCCTGGTTGGTGATCGCCGATCTCGGTAGCCGCCAGGGCCAGCGTGAAGAGCGCATCTATCTCGCGGCCGACCTTGATCCCGCACTGTTCGACGGCCCTCTGGCCGAACAGGTAAGGTGCCAGGACCTGCTCGACTGGGAAGAGCGCGAAGGTGTGCTGCGCGCCGAACGTCAGGTGAAAGTGGGTGAGTTGGTGCTGGCCCGCGAAGCCCTCGCCGAACTGGATGACGAGGCCCGCTCGCGTGCGCTGCTCGGTCTGGTGCGACGCAAGGGGCTGGAGCTGCTGCCGTGGAGTGCGGAGCTGCGCCAGTGGCAGGCGCGGGTGGCGCTGCTGCGCCGACTGGACCTGGCCGACACGGGCAGCAGCGAATGGCCAGACCTCTCCGACGCGGCGCTTCTGGCCAGCCTGGAGGAGTGGCTGCAGCCCTGGCTGGGCAAGGTCAGCCGCCTCAGCCATTTCGCCAACCTCGACCTCGCCGGCATCCTCCATGGCCTGCTGCCCTGGCCGCTGCCACAACGCTTCGACGAGCTGGCGCCGCGTACGCTGGAAGTGCCCTCCGGCTCGCGCATCCGCCTCGACTACAGAGACGAGATGCCGGTGCTCGCGGTGCGCCTCCAAGAGCTGTTCGGCCTCGCCGACACTCCGCGCATCGCCGGTGGCCGTCAGGGCGTCAAGCTGCACCTGCTGTCCCCGGCCCAGCGCCCGGTGCAGGTCACCCAGGACCTGGCGAGTTTCTGGCGCAATACCTACGCGGAAGTGAAGAAAGATTTACGAGGTAGGTACCCTAAGCATTACTGGCCTGAGGACCCGCTTGTGGCCCAGGCTACAGCTAGAGCTAAGCCGCGAAAATCGTAGGCTGTTGCTCAATGCGGGCGTGTGAACCGGAACCCAGTGTTGCCTCGAGAGCAACGCAGGTTGGCTCTCTGTTGAGTGTGCCAGTCAACCGGCGTACTAGGGCCGGTCGAGTTTTACCGTATTGCCATTCGTAGAGTCGACGTGCCCGTTTTTTGCAGATTCGGCCCTTTGTAAATGTGTGCTCCGGAACTTAAGCGACGGTTCACCCTTGACACCCTAGTGGGGATCATAGATGTCGTGGACTTTGGCGGCATCGGCCATGCATTCCTGGTTGATCACAACGGCCAAGTGATCTTCAGCCTTGACAAGGGTCAGGTGATGACGAACCTCAAGGACATCTATCCGGACAGAGCCCTACGGATTGAGTCGGCCATTCAGGATGCCACCTTGCACGGGCAGGAGCGGATTATCTCTTTCGCCCCAGTGAACGACCGGTAAACGTCGTCGTCATTAGACACGCGCTTTATGGACGCTTCGGCAGTGAAGCGAGTTGTATCGCAACATTTAAAGGTGGTTATGCCAATGCTCCCAGCTTTTGTCTGACTCCGCATTCTCTTCCTCTTCCTCTTCCTTTGTCTCTTTCTTGAGATCTTCTTGCCGAAGTTGCTTTAGCTTCTCCAGTTCACGCACGTACTCGTCAACTGGCATACCATTTTTTAATGCGTTCAGAAGCAGCTCCTCGGCCTGGTCATATATACGGTTAGTCCTGATTATATGGGCAGATGAAACGATGTCTTCGTATCCATCAAGTTTGGCGAATGCAAGATGAATATACCGTTCTACCGAGAGGGGATCTTTGTGGCCAGTCCACAGCATGACGTCGTAAAGAAACTTTTTGCTATTAAGCAGGGCGCTTCTGAAGTCGTCCTTTTGCTTGAACTTGTGTCTTTTGATTAGTAGTACGAAAAGATTGGTAATGAACGCATGGCGGAACATGTGTGCACAGACTTTTTCTTCGATGCCGGCGTGACTTCTAAGTTGAATCATTTCATTCGTAATACTGCAGGCACCGAGCGGCTTACCAGTCTTTTCTTGAACAAAGAGTCTGTCGTGCTCCGTGTCCTTGAAGTTGCGAAGAGATATTCTGCGGGCAAACTGAATATATTTCTTAGCTTCGCTTAGTACCACTCTTGAAATCGGGATAAAGCGCTCTGAATAGGTTCCACGTTTCAAGGTTCGCAGACGTAGCAATGGGAACGACATGTTGATGGCATTACGTATGTCCGAAACGGTAATTTCAATTATCTCGCTGCGTCGAGCGCCCGTATGCTCAAGCAAGGAAATCACCAGATTCCGTCGAAGTTGAAGGTGTCTCGATGGGTGGATTTTGTTTGCTGAATCTCGCAAAAGCTTTATATGTTCGCTCGGGATCGGATCGCGCGTGTGGTAGCGTGTTCCAGATACATGAAGAGAGTGGTGATGCAGATAACTCCGCTTTATCGTTCTTCCTGAGCGCGTTGTGATAGTAAATGTTTTCATTACGGCGCGGATGGTTCCATTCTCTGATACGAATGCATCGTCGCCATAAAGACGTCCTACGAATTGCAAAAAATCTAGACAGATTCTACCAATTGCTAGGAGTGTAGTTTCGGTGCGCCTATTTACAGTGGGATCGTTGACAGATCGCTCCTTTCTTAATTCGTCAATGAAGTCTGAGAACTGTTGGTCAGACAGTCCTATAAAGTCAGTTCGGTATCTGAAGCAGTAGCGAACTAGTGGGCTTATTTTGGATGCATACTCCCCAATGCTTCCGCCTTTACCGCCGTGCCTTGATAGGCCTTTTCCACCTCGACCAGGGCGGTCACGTAGTGCGAGCATGTAGAGATTTGCGACGTTATTGGGCGTGCCATCAGGCCAACAGCAAAACGGCAGGTCAGAACCATCTTTTGTTATAGTACTTCCATGCGCATGGTAGCTAAAGAGTGTTAGCTCTTTAAGTGGTTTAAATAGTTGTTGGCGAAGGTGGTTTGTCACTTGCGATACTCCTCCAGTCGCGTAACTCGCCCGTCTCCGGAAGAAGGGGAGGGGGGGGTTGGCTGTTCTGGAGGGAGGCTCAGTAGAGCAGTAAGTGCCTGAGCGGCATCGCTTGCCCGCTTTTCAAGTAGAGCGGGATCTAGATTGCTACGTATATTTCTTAACTCGTTAATTGCCAGGCTTAATCCCTGGAGGAGGACCATGTTGGCGCAGCGTTGCTTATCAAGTTTCTCCTCTAGTTCAGTTACTATTCGCGAAAGTCCGGATTTAGTGCGTTTTGTTGAAGTAGGCTCTTTGCTGCTATTGACCTTTTCAATGGCCCTCAATGCCGCTAGGCGGAGGGTATCAAGTTCCTTAAATCCTCCCTTGAACTGTAAGTTGGCGTGAGATTTTAAAGTGTTGATGCTCATTGGGGATTTTGACTTTATAGCCCCTGAGTCCTCGAAACTGAATTCGAGCTTGGCTAGCGCTCCTTGGCTTCTGAGAGCCTTTAGGATATTCTCGTTTTTGGAAAAATAGTCAGGATTACGGTAGATTAGCTTTAAAAGTTCACTGGTTATTAATGTGGCGCTAGCATGTGGCTCTAGGTCGGAGATTTTTTTCATTTAGTCTGTACTCTGAATTTTTACTACCACGCGCATATGTTGGCCGGTTTCGTCTGTGAAAAACTCTGGCTCAATCTGGACTTTCCCTGTCTTTATCATGTCGGTGATTGCGTCTTCAAGTTCAGCAGTGTCTACTAGAGCAAAATTATCTGTGTTGTAACGAATTTTTAGTATTTCGGCTAGATCTTCGTAAGCAGTGATATCGCCATTATGCAAACTTTCTGCTATGAACTGAGCCTTAGCGCTACGCAAAACTGCACCATCAGTGGACTCAGTAATGTAATTCCAAACATGCTGCATGTCGGTGTGCCCGAGCATCCACTGCAGTGTCTCCAGTCCTCCAAAACTGCTCGAGTGGAAGAATACCATGGAGAAAAAGCGCCGAAGTTGATGTTGTCGGATATAGTACCTTTCTCCTTTTGAATTTAGTGGTAGTTCGAAATAATCGCACAACAAGTCTAGGTTTCTATTGTAGGCATACATTGTTTGCTGACTAAGCCCAGCATTTCCGAGGAGCCCGGGGGGGGCAAAGAGGCTAGTCATTTCAGTTATGTATCCGCTTTTTAAAAGTCGCTGCTGCATGGAAATTAAGTTTTTAATCATTTTTACGGCAATGGGTTCGATTGGGCGTGCTTGGCGTTGTCTTATGCCGAACAGATTGGATGTGCTTTTTCTATTTAAGAAGATCAACCATCTTTCGCTTTTATCTAGGCAGTCAGTCGAGTGCAAATCGAGCATTTCTCCTATTCGGCGAGCCATTATTGTTCCAACTACCATCTGGACACATCCAATATAGATGCGTAAGCACTCAATCAGTCCCACATTATTTCTGAGTTCTATGAAGTAATTTGACTGCTTTCTCAGTGCGCCGTGCCTAATAGACACCGTTTGACATACAAGCCCAAGCTTCCTAATTCCCATGTCGATAAGCTCAGGGGGCATAATGTCTTGTAACTCTCCATTGGTAAGTTGCGTAGGGGCAATTCCATTGAGGGTGCAATGCTCTGCCATGCGGCAGAAACCTTCCATTAGAAGTTCTCCATACTTGAAATGGTACTCGATTGATTTTCTGAAGGCGTCTCTCACTATTGGGTACGGCAGCGTCCGAAACCGAGCAGCTTCAGAGAGTGATGGTTCATAATCAAGTATCTGCTTCAGCTCTGATACCTCGGGAGCTGGAAGCCCAATTTCATGAAGAATTCCAAGGTTGTATGTTAAAAATCTGTAGGCGCGAAATGGACCGGATGTCATTGCTTCATGGTCACCTGTCCTGACCGATGAGCCGGGATACTCTCTCGATATTATTTCTCTCTCATTATCAGTATAGAATTCTAATGAGCTTAATGTTTTTAGTTTTAGATGCCCGCCTTTCAGTGTATCGGCATAAAGCGATTTCGCTAGCTGCAAGGTGTTAGGGGCACGGACTCCAACAGTTGATCTTTTTTTATAATACCCATACAAATGCAAGGCGGCTCTTGCATAAGGTATTAAATCAAAAGGTATTTCCAGGTGATGCTCATCTAGTTGTTCGTCAGTCACAATGCGCATTCGTGGATATTGATCTAGAATGCTATCGAGTTCGATAGAACTGGAAGTGTTTATTAAACTTAAACAAAATTTGCTGATAGTCTTGGTCCACTCGTAAACCGACTCTTCCGAACCGTTGGCGCTTGAGAAGACGTCTAGCATTCTCTTCATGTGATGGCTGTTGATTCCAGCCAATCCGAATCTGGATAGCTGATATTCTTTTGCATTCAGAAGAATGTAATCGGCAACGTGAATGGCCCTGTTAAACATCGTCATCTGTGCGGCTAGTGAACCTAATTCGATCGCCGATCCTCGAACAGAACGTGTAGATGTAGTTAAAAAATACTTTAGCCCGTCTAGTAATGGCTTGTTTTTTTGGGCAAGCAGAGAAGTTTCGTCGTCTAATGTAATGTCCCAGTTGATCGTGTTGGGGGTCGCAAAATTGAAATCATATTTCCATATGTGCAAGTCGAAATCACTCAGCAACCAACTTGATTTTTTGTATTCTGTCCTAGGGTCGGTGTAGAACGCTTTTAGGAAGTCTAGCTCTGCTGGTAATTCAACATTCATATATAAACTTCTCCATTCTGCGGGGGTTACACCTCTGCTCGGCGACATAAAGATGGTCTTTCAGTAGTGCGTCATTATCCCTTCTGATCTCGGCAACAACGGCCTTCGTTAGATCTGCCCAGTATCGTGCTACTCCTGTCACTTCTTCGGGTCGTTCCGCTGTAGCCACTGCTTTCTCTAATGATACGAGGGCGGTCATTATCCCTGGATCCACTGAGATGTAGACCTCTGAGTACTGATTCGCTGAATAGGGTTCAGTTGTTTGAGTGTTCTCCGGGTTGACCAGGTGGTCAGGGATCTCTTTTAGTGCATGGTTCTTAAGAAATAGGTTTAACTCTTCCATTGTCTCGAAGTCTGCGGCCTCTATGAGGAAGCTGCTATCTTTCATCGCGTCACAGATTAAGCCGCGCTGAAAAATTCTTATCCAGCGGGCTTGGAAGAAGGCTAGTATTGACTCCGGCAGGTAGTGAGAAAGTTGCAGGCAGTCGTGGTTTGCGTGGCCGAGCGCTTTGGACATGGCTTCGACGCTTTGGGTTTTTAAATATACCTCTACCCCGCATGAGGCTCGAAGGCTAGAAAGGTTGACTCGAGATAAGAAATTTTTTAGTTCAGTACCCCTCAAGGAAGTATGATTTGAAAATTGTTGTGCAAGTCGTTCAAAAATCCGTGTGTGTTTATCGAATAGCGCTTTGTTCCAAGTCGGGATTACAGCGCTCCGCGGGTGACCGAAACCCTTCCCGCAGGTCAGGAATAATTCCTTCCATCGGCTGTCGCCAATTCCCTTGAGATATTTTCTTAACGGTGCTGTTATCTTTATTACTTCGAAGATTCGCTTTGTTGAGTTCGCGTTTAGTTGTATTTTCTGCTCGCTTAGCTTTCCACCTCTTCTATCCTTGAAGCCGACCAACTGATACCCGGTGTCGGTTTTCACAAAGCCGGATCTTCTACCTTTATCGTCATACAATCGAAAATTCTTAAGGAAAGATTCTGTGATCTCATTGTGCTCTGCTACCAGTAAGCATTGGTAGGGATAAAGAGTGCCAGCAGCCGGAAGTCCAAGTATATTTGCGACATCAGCAGATAATATGGTGTATCCGTATTGGTGTTCGAAGTCCATGCGCGAGGATGGAAAGCCGTTGCTTTGAAAAATCGCGCAAATTGATTCGTGATCGTAACTCCGACGCTGCCAGCCTTTTCGAGGTTTGATTTCCGGGGTGTTTTTCCGTGTGGTTGCGAGTATACGAAGTTGGACTCTCGAGTAAAGTTCATTGGCTTGTTCTGTTGCCCAGGATTTTACGGTTTCGATGTCTTTGTGGATACTTTTGAATAATATTTCTATTGCCTCGTTATCAGTTATTTCGAGAGGGACTCTAGTGATAAGTTTTTCATGGATTTCCACCCCCTCATCAGACACGGACACTCTTGTTTGCGCTCTTTGTTGTTTGGGGCGGATGGGTCGTGGTAGTCCATCCCCAAAAGGGGTTGCCCAAACTCCTGATTGTATAAAGGCCTCTTCGCAGTTCGATATGAACCTGTTCCACGTTTTTATCTGGGTTGGTATATTTAGATTTTCTCTATATGCGGTTAAAAAGTACTCTTTCATGAAGTGCAAAAAGAATGATTTTAGATTTTCTGGGTTTTGGAAGGTTGTAGTTGGCCACTCCAAAGAGTTCTTCGATAAATAGCTGGCCAGCTTGTTGCACAATGTGATGTTGCATCTTGCTTGCTTGGCCGAAAAAGTCTTCCATGTCCTGTAGTACTCTTCTGTAAACTCAGGGCCATGGGAGTGCCATAGTTCTCCCAGCGCAAGAAAGCTTGGTACTCCTTTTAGGGAGTCGACTTGCCATCCGTTCCAATACCGCAAGGCCAATGGGTTCAATTTTTTCTGCTGGGAATCCCAGAGTTCTTTCCCTTCTGCGAGGTCGGCCATCAAATAGTCGAAATTGGGCATGCCTGGAATTTCGTCGCGCAGACTTGTAAGTGTTTCTAAGAAACGTCGAGCCCAGCGAATCCGAACAGGCTCTTTGCTATCGGCCAAAGTTCTTGATCGCAATGCACCGACAAAACCGATGATGATCGGCTCGCAGCTTCGACTCGACAGATGGACGTAGGAGAGTTCTGCCTCGATGAGTTGGAGGTAGCACTCGAGCAGCTTCAGCGGAACGTTAATCAACTCCGACGACGCGTGGGTTTGAAAGGCCTTGGCTAGGGGCTCCGAAATTTTTCGGAATGGATAGTTGGGTAAGAACAGGGTGCTGCTGATGATTGTCAACGAATTATTGTCCTTGCTTTGGGGTGGAAGGTCCCGTATTTGCTGAGTTTAGGTATCTAATGATAAGCCCATGCGAATGGCAAAATTCGCGAACGAAGTCTCGACGCCGACCTGGCGCTGGCCTTGAGCCTCAATGGCCGGGAACTGTTCCGTGACGATCAGCCACTGAAAATCCTCTTGATGTCGGCCACCCTGGAAGGCGAACGGCTGGCCGGATTGCTCGACGATGCGCCGATCCTGCGCAGCGAAGGGCGCATGTACCCGGTGGCGATGCGCTGGGGCCGGCCATTCCAGGCAGGCGAATTCATCGAGCCACGGCTGGTGCAGACCATTCTCGAAGCCTTGAGCGACGAAACCGGCAGCGTGCTGGTGTTCCTGCCGGGGCAGGCCGAGATCCGTCGCGTGCATCAACAACTGGCCGATGCGCTGGGCGATAACACGCAAATCCTGCTCTGCCCATTACACGGTGAACTGGACCTCGCCGCGCAACGGGCGGCGATTGATCCGGCGCCGCCGGGTCAACGCAAAGTGGTGCTGGCCACCAACATCGCCGAGACCAGCCTGACCATCAATTGCGTGCGGGTGGTGATCGACGCCGGGTTGGCGCGGGTGCCGCGCTTCGATCCCGGCAGCGGCATGACCCGTCTCGATACACAACGGATTTCCAAAGCCAGTGCTACCCAGCGTGCGGGCCGGGCAGGGCGACTGGAACCGGGTGTGTGCTATCGCTTGTGGTCGCAGGATCAGCACGAACAATTGGCGGCTTATGGCAGTGCGGAAATTCTTTCGGCGGATCTCGCCGGGTTGGCGCTGCAGCTGGGGCGTTGGGGCGTGACACCGGGCCAGTTGGTTTGGCTTGATGTACCCCCGGCAGCCGCTTATGCACAAGCTCAGGACTTGCTGGTTCGTCTGGGCGCGCTGGAGGGCGAAGCACTGACACGCCATGGTCAGGCCATGGCCGAGCTGCCAGCGCATCCTCGTATCGCGCACCTGTTGTTACGTGGACAGGCGCTCGGCTTGGCGGACATGGCTTGCGATGTCGCGGCCTTGCTCGGCGAGCGCGATATCCTGCGTGGCGCCGGTGCCGACTTGCACAGCCGATTGGCGCTGTTGTCCGGCGAAGCGCGCGGCGCTCGTGGCGCCCAGGGTGGCGTACAACGGGCCCGGCAACTGGCGCGGCAATATCGCGGTTATCTGCGCGCCAAGGCGTCGGAGCCGGTCGCCGATCCAGATCATCCACGCTGGCTCGGTGCGCTGCTGGCCTTGGCCTATCCCGACCGCGTCGCCCAACAGCGCCGTGCCGGCGGTGCCGAGTATCGCCTGGCCAACGGTCGCGCCGCGCTGTTCGCCGAGGCCGACAGCCTGATGAAGCAGCCGTGGCTGGTGATCGCCGATCTCGGCAGCCGTCAGGGCCAGCGTGAGGAGCGGATTTATCTGGCGGCGGATTTCGATCCGGCGTTGTTCGACTCGGTACTGGCCGAACAGGTGCGATGCGTCGATCAGCTGGATTGGGATGAGCGCGAAGGTGTGCTGCGGGCCGAGCGCCAACGCAAGGTGGGCGAGCTCATCCTCAGCCGCGAACCGCTAACCGGTCTCGATGAAGCCGCCCGCAGCCAGGCGCTGGTCAACCTGGTGCGACGCAAAGGCCTGGAGCTGCTGCCGTGGACTCCGGAGTTGCGCCAGTGGCAGGCACGGGTGGCGTTATTGCGCCAGCTGGACCTGGGTGGAAAGGGCGAAAGCGATTGGCCAGATGTCAGCGATGCTGCGCTGCTGAACACCCTTGAGCATTGGCTGATGCCGTATCTGGGCAAAGTCTCGCGCCTCAGTCATTTCGCCAATCTCGACCTCTCGAGCATCGTTCACAACCTGTTGCCATGGCCGCTGCCACAACGCTTGGACGAGTTGGCGCCGCACCACCTGAGCGTGCCATCGGGTTCATCGATTCGTCTGGATTACAGCGAGCAGCCGCCGATTCTGGCCGTGCGCTTGCAGGAGCTGTTCGGCCTGGCCGAAACCCCACGCATCGCCGGTGGCCGGCAGGTGGTCAAGTTGCATTTGCTGTCCCCGGCGCGAAGGCCCGTGCAGGTGACCCAGGACCTGGCGAACTTCTGGCGCAGCACTTACGCCGAGGTGAAAAAAGACCTCAAGGGACGCTACCCGAAACTATTCCATAAGTTAGACCCCTGGGTTGAATCGCTTAACAAAAAGAACGTTGACAGAAAGGATTGAGTACTGAGTCCATGCCTCATAGGATTGACGATTTCCCTAGGGAGAGGATATGTCCTATGTGAATCCGCGATACCACGGCCGTTTGGTGCTTGTTCCGCGCGTTCGGAATGCCTTTGCAGAGCTTTACGTCTCTCAAAAGCCACGTGGTGCTATCGAGAATTTGCTTGCGGCGTCTGAGCCATCGAGAACGCTTTATCAACTCAATGAGTTCGGGGCGCAGGAGGGCGAGGGAGACCTTTTCAATTTCCCGTTCCTTTTCCATAGGGATGGCAGACCCTGGTTCGAAGCGAATTCGTACTTGCTGAATCATGTGAGGCATAAACCTCTTGTTGGCAGACCCATAGATGATGTTCGTCGTCGGGCCAGCAAATTGCTTGATTATCTGACCTTTTGTGAAGATGAATCGCTTGATTGGCTGGATTTCTCTGGCCGTCGTCCTGCTTTGCGCCCTACATACAAATATTTCGCTCATTTGGTTAACGAAGGAAAACGTAGCGCGGCAGTCATCAATCAATTCACTGGAGTGGTATTCGATTTTTATAAATATGTGGCGGCTAATTGGCATGGCATCGACATCGAACGTGTTGATTCAGTTAAGAAGGTTAAGTTCCTATTTAAAGGCTCATTCGGTAGCAAATTAATAACTGCCGAAAAACGCAGTCAGACTAAATCGACGCCCGCTTCTAGCCCTGTGCCAATTGGGTTTGTTCGGGAGGACGGTGAAGACCTCCGGCCACTGGCCAATGGTGAGCTTGGCGAATTGTTGGGTATGTTGAAGGGCAAAGGATGGACGGTGCAACAACGACTTATTCTACTGACTGCATTGATGACAGGTGCACGAAAACAAACAGTTCTGACAATGCGACTGAAGCATTTGAATTCATTTACAGAAGGAAATTTGCTGGACGACGGTACTTATCTAATGCATGCAGGTCCGGGCACGGGTATGGATACGAAGCGAGATAGAAGCCAGCAACTATATTTGCCTAGCCAGCTAGTTGAAGAATTAAAGGTTATGGCTAATAGTCCAGCGGCGGCCAAGCGACGCTCAAAGCTGCGGAGCCATTTTGAAAAAGAGTATCCTGAACTCCCCGCTTTGGATGAAGGTGATATGTACGTATTCCTGTCTGACCAAGGGGGATGCTATTACATGGCAAAAGACGATCCTCGCTATCCAATGATTAAATCCCGGCCGACTGGTCAAGTTACAGATACCATCACGCGCAAACTGTTGGTCAAAGCATCTGATAAGTTCCCAAAAAGTTTTTCTTACCACTGGCTTCGAGCGACTTATGCTTTTCAGCTCTATCAGCATCTGTTACCACTTTTGGCGTCCGGTCAGATTCGCCCAGGGGAAGAGATTTCTTTTATTCAGCACCGTTTGCATCATAAAAATAGAGAAATGACTGAGCATTACCTTAAGCTCTTCAAGATGCACTCTGAAAAGTTTGCAGCGCAAGAACTGTATGAAGAGGTGCTGTTTCGCTTTGGAAGTTATGAAGATTTGAAATTGGAGACGCTCGATGAGTGATGCGCAAGCAAAAATGACTCATCGTGAAACCGATATTTTTACGGTAGCGCAACTCAGTCAGGAGTTTTTACGGCCTGAGCGAATTCGTATACAACTCAATAAGGACGTAAAGGCGTTGCCTATTGATATAGGCTGCTTTGCTTATGTGGAGCGGGGGAGAAATAAGAGCCATATTGATAGTCGATGTAATCCGGTTGTAGAAATGTCACTTTTCAAAGATCGGCTCGAATTGATTAGGAGAATAGTAGCATCGTTCGCCGTTATGGGTAATCACAGAACCATCCATAGTGAGTGTAGGTATTTTGCGCAATTGCTGACTTGGTGTGATACCAATAACCACACTGATGTATTTTCGACGGCGAGTTCAACGATAGCCGCGTATCAGAGTTATACGCAGCATCTTAATCATTTAATTGCTGTAGGCGAAATTGTTCCGGTTAGTGCTTGTAATTTCCAACGAGCTTTCATCAGGCTCATTGGTCTGCGCTTTCCCGAAGAGTCCAGATATATAATCGGCAATGCTATCCGGATTAGGTTTAATAGAGGTGGGGTTAAACCACCGAGGGAGCAGCATGTTGAGATTTACTTGAAAGCATGTGTCGCACTCGCCCGCAACCTGAGTGAGTTTGTAATAGGTGAAAATCCGTTTCCATGTGTTGTCGAGTACGATAATTGCCAAGTCGTTATTTTTCCATCTAATAAAGGAGTGTTCAGTCCTTACATAGAAAGAAAGCTTTATGTTTATAATTATTCTGCTCGCCGAATTTCTACAATTGAAGAGTATATAGATTCCCTTGTGGGTGACGGTGCTTATGTAAGGCGTTCCGCAGTTCGCCGAGCAGTGGATGGCGCCTTAGATAATTTCAAGTCAGCCAACTGTGATCCTAGGCACGAACAGCGACTTCGATTGGCGGCTCTAGCTGCCAAGGCGTACGCTTGCATTTTTCTTGTAATTACTGGTGCTTCACCAGCAGAGTTCGTGCAGTTTGATTATGAAGAAGATACAGCTCTTGAGAAGTCTCTGGTTAAAAAAGAATTCTCTGCTATTAAATTTAGGGCGGGCGGTAAGAAAACTCGATACGCCATCGGAAAGCAAAACGGACTAAGCCTCTTGAGGGAATATCTCAAGCTTAGAGCATGGATTTTGAATGGAGAAACCTTCGGCAAAATGTTTTTCAATATGAATAAATGTGGTGGGTATACAGGAGGGTATACGCAACTGCCGCAGGCGTTTTCTAGCGTTTTTTATAAAACGATCAGTGGCATCTATCTTGATCCGGACTGTCCGAATATTAGCTCCAGAGCCGTAAGGAAATTCAAGAGTGTTGTACTGCATGGGCTAGGTCTTCCACCGACAACGGTTGCAGATGTCATGAATCATACGGTTTCCACCAATGTTTCTGATTACGTGCAAACGTCTATCGAGCAGCAGGAGAGCGAGTTTGGTAGTTATTGGCAGTCTGTTCGCAAGGCCGCGTCGGTCATACGCGAGCGGAGAGGTGCCGAATCCTTCGCTACGGCTACTGGGCACTGTGATGACTTTAACAACCCCTCACCGATAGATCCGGTGGTAGTGATTCAGCCCAGTTGCAAAACGCAATACGGATGCCTGTACTGCAAGCACTACGTCTGTCACTCAGATGAAGAAGATTTACATAAGCTTTTCAGTTTGCAATTCGTAATTAATGCGGTTCGCAGCGCGGCGCCCGACTTACATCATGCCGACACGTTATTTAAAGACTTGATGATTCGTATTGAGTTCATTATTGGAGTAATTGGAGGTCGTTCGGCTACAAGCGCCGAATTGACTGTCCTGATAAGTCGTAAAGTTAACGTATTGGGTGAGTTAACTCCGTTTTGGGAAAATCGATTACAGCGCTATGAGAAAATGGGAGTCGTATTTTGAGTGCTGGATATGTGAGTGGGCTATTTATAAGCTCTGACAAGTCAGGCTCAGTTGCTCCAGATGCTCTGGGCAATTCTACTGTCGCACCTTCTGCTGATTTCGTCCTTTGTCGAGATAAGAATGGCAAGCCGACTGCTACTTATGGAGATGATGCCTGGGACTTCAACCCATACAGGTTGAGCGCAAAAAAAATAATGGCACTGAATTTTAATTCTATCTTTGCTGAGGGCGGTCCTGAGCAAGAAGCGTTGATCGCGGAAGTTAAGTATATCCTGTTTTGTCTGATTTACAGTGCCGGGTCCGGACGTGTCGGTAGGCTATCACCATCAACACTTTTGCAATATTTTGTAGAGTTTCGTATTGCTGCTCGGTTTTGCTTTGATCAAAAAAATAAGCCGTTGGTAGGTGTTTTGTCGATGCGGCAGTTGCTGATAACACCAGTGTATCTCGCAGTTTTTGTTTCTCAGAATAACAAAAGAACAAATTTCAATAGAACGTTTAAGGGGCTTTTAAATCACTTAGTTACCATTGGTGAGCAGCGGTTAGGATACAAGGTTATAAGTTCAAACGATCTGGAGTTTGGTCGAACGAAAAGTATGCAGCATCCAGTTATACCAACACAGATATATCTTAGTATTATTAATCAACTAGGAAATTTGCTTGATCAACTGTACCTAGGGCTCGACGGGATTGAGAATTTTATTGCTTGCTTTGCTGACTTTTTTTACGGGCGTTCAAAAAACCAACAAAGGACGCGTGGTGCTGGTGGGGAAAAGCATCGTAGGCCTACGTTTGAGCAAGCACTCAAAAGCCATGGTCTGAGCAAGATCATGAGTGACGAGTTCGCCTGCTCAGACCGAAGACAATTATCTAGGTCGTTAATGGCAATGCAATGTGTAGTAAAGACTATTATTCATCTCTACACCGGCATGCGGGATCAGGAAGTACTCCGATTATCCTATAACTGTCTAAGTCAAGAGGTAGCTGTGGCCGAGACTGTGGATGATCATGGCTCAGTGCGAGATAGCGCTAGGATGATCAGTATCATTTCGACTACTACCAAGTTCGAGGGTTATAGAAAGGAGGAGTCCTGGCTGGCCACCGAAGAAGTGATCAAAGCCATAAAGGTTGCGCAAGCTATTTGTCGAGGCCTTTGTGTATTATACAGAATTGATAATCCCGAGAAATGCCCCTTGTTTCTAAACTCTGCAATTTTGCTTCATGAAGACACGGAGGTTGGGGTTGGTAGGTTGGATAAGCGTGCACGGGAAATGAATTGGTCTAGAGGTATTTTGATCCAGTCAGCTGATCTGCGAGAGCTCATGCTAAGTGATCCGGAACGCGACTACTCTAGTGATAATAGATACGCTTTAGGCAAGCCATGGCCAATAAGCTCGCATCAATTACGACGCTCATTGGCATTTTATGCAAGTAGTAGTGGCTTTGTGTCGTTGCCGAGCTTGAAGGCGCAGTACAAACATATGACGATTCAGATGACTCGGTATTACGCGAACAATTTCGAAAGCCTGAAAACTATTTTTGGCTATTTCGACGTAAAAAAGAACGAGTTTGTTCTGCCCGCGTCGCATGTTGCCTTGGAATTTCAGGTGGGAATGCCCATGGCTGTAGCAAATCAGCTTCTAGCAGATTTGCTTGGTAAGGAGACATCACTCTTTGGTGGCACCGGGTCCTATATGGAGAAGCAAAAAGCTCGAGTAGAGAGCGGGGAGTTGTGCGTGGAAGATGTCCGCGCTGAAACCCTTAGCAGGGTTAAGAACGGAGAGCTTTACTACCGTTCAACTCTTTTAGGCGGTTGCACGAAAGTAGGTAGATGCGATTCTTTCCTGCTCGGCGACTTTGTTGAGTGCTTGTCGTGTGAAGGTGCAATAATAAAGTCGGAAAAAATAGCTGATGCTATTGTAACAATGAATTCCGAAATTGCGTCCTATGAAAAAAATTCTGTTGAGTATCAAATAACAAAAATCGATCTGGACAAACTCGTGAGTTTTCAGGCTCGTATGATTGAGACTAGAAGGGTTGAGCGATGAAGGCTAAAGATGGGGTTAGTAGGGGGGTGATTGTCTGCGAGGAAGCTTTTAATCGCCTTGTAGATGGTGCGCCGGTTGTTTCAGAGCATGTTGGTATTGACTCATCGAAAATTACGGCTGGCATTGTCAGTGTGGAAGCAGGATTCGATCGTGGCTATCTGAAAAAGTCACGAAAAATCCATCAACCCCTAATTGCACGGATTGAGGCTTATCGAGTAGAGGCCGCGTCCAGTAAAGCAACTCGTTCGCCCAAGGCGCAAGCAATTAAGCGGGTACAGGACAAGCTAGCTGCGCTGGAGGATGAGTTAAAAGTTGCCTGTCACCAGCGAGATGTTGTACTTACACAGAATCTGCAACTGTATGAGCGGGTAAGGGAGTTGGAGCGGGAGCTCGCACGAGTTCAGCCAAGGTTCGGTGGGTAATTGCATGGACTTAACCACCCAGATTCCAGCGCGTGCGGCGTTCTGGCTGACAAGCGTCAGCTCGATGGGCATGACGATGAATGGGCCGGTCACGGTAAGCAGCTCCGACAAACGCTGTGCGGCAGCATTGGAAGAAATGGCATCCACCGTGTAGATCCTACAGGCTACATTGGTTGAACAGAAATCCCGCCCGGTTCGCCGGGCCTTCAAGGAAATCGATATGTCTTGGTTTGATAGGTTGTTTCATTTCTCACGCACCAATGACATACCTCAACCTACATCGCGCCCTAGTCCACCTCGCAACGAGCCACCCAAGCCAGCGGTCATTGGCTCTTACAGCGATATTGGCGACCCGCTATACATCCAGGCAATCAGCTTCGTACTAGATGCCAGGCGAGCTTCCATCAGTGGGGTCCAGCGCCATCTGAAAATCGGGTACAACCGGGCAGCTAGATTTATTGAAGCCATGGAGTTTGATGGGTTCGTATCGCCACTGAACGCTGCAGGTGAGCGTCGTTTGCTATCGACCGAAGAACGCAGTGCCCACCTTCTTGGTCGCACCGGACAAAAGCCAGGCAGTCCAAACGCTGAGCTCGAACAAAAGCCGACTCGCAGTAAGGCACTCCCTTGCCCAGAAAGAGTTGAGATTCCACCGCTTACGGGCAGAATCAAAGGCACTAGGGATATTGGGTTCGACATCGTTGGAGAGTCGCATTATCAGGCGGCTTTGAGAACACTCAGGAACTCCAGATGCTTGGCCGAGGATAATGACTTTGAAGCGTTCATTGTGACCGAACCTAACAACCCCCATGACGCCAACGCATGTGCAGTTTTCATAGATGGGTTCAAAGTGGGCTATCTGCCGAGAGAGGCGGCAGCCAGTTTTGTCGCACAGATTGGGGACCAAGGAATTCACGGTGTTTCATGTTTCCAGCTCAGAGCCAAATTGGTAGGTGGGTACGGCACTAAATTGAAAATTGGTGTGATGGTCAATCTACCCCCCGGCGATGAGTGAGAACTGTCAGGATACGCCACCGCTTATCAGCCCGCCTTGCGGGCTAAGCCCATAGGAGAGGACCAATTTCAGGCCTCGGTATTGAGTAGGAAAATATTCTATGGCTTTAGTGAGATGCAGAGAGTGTCATTACGAAATCAGCACAACCGCTTTTGCCTGTCCTAAGTGTGGCGCTTCGGTGCCGAAACCAAGGAAACCTGCAATATGGCCTTGGGTCATTGGAATCCCCGTCGCACTTTTCATTGGCATGTTGATTTACGGATCAACTATCCCTGAATACCGGAACACTGCCCGTGAAGCGCGCGATCTATGCGAGCAAATGGTTAAAAAGGGCCGATCTGATCCAAATTCCTGCGCAGAGATGTACAGAAACATCATCGCAGAAGGCGAAGAAGCCGAAAGAGCTGAAAAGCAAGCAATCCTAGACGCTCGGAAGGCTGAAAGAGCTGAAAGAGCTGAAAGAGCTGAAAAGCAAGCACGCAAGGAAACCGCTCCGTGAGACGAATCGAGACCGTTACGACTCGTTGGATCGACTAGGCTGCTGCCTTCGGATCAATGCGAGGTATCCGTGCGATTAAGGCTGTGCAAATACGTTGAGATCATCAGTTGAGGAAGGTAAGAGCTAAGCCAAAATTTGTTAACGCGGCTGCGCACATGACAGAGAGCTTTGTCTGTGCGCTGGTGTCATCAGGTGCTAAGCCTAGTAGGTGGTCTCACGCCATGATTGCTCCTGGTGCTTGTCAAACTTAACGGTTTTTCGCTGCACCGGAAAGTCAATCATAGGTCCGATAACTGTCAATCCTGTCCTATACGACCTTGATTTCTGTCAATCCGTGTTAGCAAGATTGACTGTCAATCGTTGAACGATGAAATTATCGGAAGATCAAGTGTTACGGGCGGTATGTGGGTGTCAATCTTAGGAACTGCAAGCTGATAGAGCGCATTACTGGCCGGACGACCCGCTGGTGGCCGAAGCCACGGCACGGATCAAGCCGCGCAAGCCATGACGCCGCGATCTACGGCGCGGCGGGCAGCAGGAACCGTGCAATCACCGGCAGATGATCGGAGATGCGCAGGGTATCGTCTTGCCGCACCGTCGCCTCGACCCGTTTGATTCGCGGGCTGTAGAACAGATAGTCGACGGTCCGGTCCGGGCCGTTCAAGCCGGTATCGTTGGGGTAATGGGTCAGCCAGCGCGCGCGGTCGATGCCACTGGATTCGTTGTTGGTGGGAATCATCGGGTACTTGTCCCACAACAGATGCAGGGCGCTGTCGGCGGAGTAGGGGGTGCGCTGTTCGCTGGGCAGGCGCTGGTATTGCCCCAGCGGCAGCAGGTTGAAGTCGCCACCGATCAGCCAGGGCGTGCCGCGGCTTTCGAACTTATCGAGAACCTTGGCCACGGCCGCGATCTGTGCCTGCAGCGTCTCGTCAGGTTGGGTCGCTCGCTCCAGATGGGTATTGAGGACGGCGAGCTGGCCGCCGTCGCTCAATGGCAGGTACGTCACCAGCAAGGCGTTTTTCGGCTGGAACTGGCGACTGATCGGGTTGGCCGATGCGATGGGCAATTGCAGGCGTTCGGCGTGCTCGATCCGATAGCGACTCAGGGTCGCCAGTTGCCGGCCGACGCTCCCGAAAATGTGCGGGTTGGGCACGAAGTCAGCCTTCCAGTCGAAGGCATGGGCGCTGCACGGATACAGGTCGGCGAGCCGCTCCTGCAGCAGTTTGAGCTGGTTCTGGTAATCGCTGGCTTTGGCGCCGTCATCGAGTTCCTGCAGCAGCACGACATCCGGCTGCTCGTCGCGGATCACTCGCGCCACTTCGTCGAGGCTGAAGGCCATGTCTTCCGGTGTTGGGGAATCGTCGTTGCCGGCGGCCAGGTCATTCCAGAAGACATAGCGCTTGCCCGCCAGGTACTGGACGTTCCAGGTCATGACCTTCAGTGCCTGGCCGGGTGCCAGCCCTGGCGCTTGAGTACTGCACGCGACCGGCGCTATTTCCCTGGCTTCGGGGCGCCAGGTCAGGCTGTACGTCATTACGCAGACTACGCCGATGACGATCAACAGTCCCAGCAAGGTGTAGCGCAGTAGTCGGGTCATGGCTCGGCTTATCGCGTTACGGAAGTTGCCTGCGAGCATACCCGACTGACGAGCGGTCGCCCACGGTCAACGTGGTCCATCGATTTTTTCCGGTACTTCGCTGATCAGCATGAACAGGCGGAACAGCACCACGCTGGTGAACAGTTGCAAGAAACTGTGGGCACTGTCGATCAGCATTGAGATAGCCGGGTTTTGCGGCTCAGGGTACGCCGCCAACGTTGCACCCTTGAGCAACCACAACGGCCCCATTACACACAGGATGCACACCAGGATGCGCATGAAGTGGCCACGGGTCAGGCGCAGGCTTTCCTTCATGGCCTGCAATGGCGCCAAGCCACGCAGCACCAGCAGGTACTCGCCGAAAGCCAGGGTCACCATCAGCCAGATGCCCGGCAGGAAGTACAGCGACAAGCCCAGCAGGATCAGCAATGTGTTCAGGGCGGTCAGCAAGGCGAAACGCGGCCACAGATAGGCGGACCTCGACAGCAGCTCGCGGTTACTGGGCGATTCGCCTCGGCTGCGGGCATCGAGGAACAGGATCAGGGCGGCGGTGTACAACGGATAGACCAGCAAGCCGACGATCACACTGATACCGGGGAAACTGTCCGGCTCGGTGGAATGGTCGACCACTTGTTGCAACAGGGCCTCGATGATCACCAGTGGCAGGCACAGCTGCACGATCTGGCCCAGATTGCGTTTGAAGAAATACAAGGAGTCACGCAGTACATCGAACGGATTCATCGGTTGGTATCGCTGGTTGAAAGCAGTGGCCCACTTTAACCGATGATGCGCGGGAGGGCGCAAACGTAAACGTTCGGTAAAGCTCATTGAAACAACTTGTTTCAGCCTCCATTAAGGTCGAGCGCCTTATCCTCTATGGGCAAGGCAACGATTTTCCCGGCAATCTACGAGGTCGCCATGAACAGCGAAGAACAAACCCTGATCGATGGACTGTTTTCCCGGCTGCAACAGGCCGAGACGGACTCAGCCCCGCGCGACGCCCAAGCCGAGGCGCGGATCAAGGAACACCTGGTGCGCCAACCGGCGGCCGGTTATTTCATGACCCAAGCGATTCTGGTGCAGGAGGCGGCGATCAAGAGCCTCGACGGGCAGAACCAGCAGCTGACTGCGCAAATCCAGAAATTGCAGGCCGAACTGCAGCAAGCCAAGGCGCAAACGCCGGCCCCTGCGTCGAGCGGCGGCTTTTTGTCGAGCATTTTTGGTGGTAGTTCGCAGCCTGCGCCCACGCAAAGTGCGCCGGTGTCTGGCGGTGGTGGCTGGCGCGAGCCGGCGCGGCCTTCGTTCAACACGCCGCCGCAACAGAGCTTCGGTGCTTCTCCACAGCAGGGCTATGCACCCCAGCAACAGGCCCCCGCAGCGAGTAGCGGCTTTCTCGGTGGGGCGCTGAAGACCGCGGCCGGTGTGGCGGGTGGCGTGATGCTGGCACAAGGCATCAGCAGTCTGTTCCACCACAACCAGGCACCGCAGGAAGTCGTCGAAGTCATCAAGGAAGAACCGGCCCAGGTCAACGACCAGGGCAACAATGGCTGGGGCGATGACCAGCGCATGGCTGGCAATGAGCCCTATGCCAACGACCAGGGCGGTTTTGCCGATGCTGACTACAACGATGACAGCTCATCGTTCTTTGGCGGCGACGACGACTCCTTCGTCTGATTCACCATTCGTCCGGGGCGCTGCGGCGCTTCGGGCCGATTATTCGCGAAACTCTGCTTTTGGCTGGCATACTGGGCGACTTTTCGGGCCTGGTGCCTGATCCTGCCTGCGCTTTATCGAGGTGTCCGGTGAAAAAAATCGCAGTGTTCGCCGATGTCCAGAACCTCTACTACACAGTGCGCCAGGCTTATGGCTGCCACTTCAACTATGCCGCGTTGTGGGCTGATATCAGCAAGCAAGGCGAAATTGTCGAGGCCTACGCCTACGCGATCGATCGTGGCGACAGCAAACAGCAGCAGTTCCAGCAGATCCTGCGCAACCTTGGTTTTACCGTGAAGCTCAAGCCCTATATCCAGCGCAGCGACGGCTCGGCGAAGGGCGACTGGGACGTGGGTATCACCCTCGACATCATGGACGCGGCCGACCATGTCGATGAAGTGGTGCTGGCCTCTGGCGACGGTGATTTCGACATGCTGCTGGAACGCATCATCAGCAAGCACGGCGTGCAAGCGGTGGCCTACGGCGTACCGGGCCTGACGGCCAACTCGCTGATCCGCGCCGCCAGCCGCTACGTGCCGATCGAAGGCGCGTTGCTGCTCAAGAATTGATTTTTACGGAGTTCAAACAGGTTTGGAACGCATAGCAGTCATCGACTTTGAAACCACCGGGATCTCTCCGAGCAGCAGTTGCCGGGCCACGGAAATTGCCGTGGTGATCCTTGAACAAGGGCGCATCGTCGAGCGTTACCAGAGCCTGATGAACGCCGGCGTGCGCGTCCCGGGCTTCATCGAGCAACTGACCGGCATCAGCAACGCCATGCTGCGCACCGCGCCTTCGGCCGAGCAGGTGATGAACGAGGTCAACGAGTTTGTCGGCACCACGCCATTGCTGGCCCATAACGCCGCGTTCGACCAGAAGTTCTGGGACTTCGAACTGGGGCGGATCAAACGCACGCGCCTGCAGAACTTTGCCTGCTCACTGTTGCTGGCCCGACGCCTGATGCCTGCGGCACCTAACCACAAGCTCGGCACCCTCACCACCTTCGCCAACCTGCCCCACACCGGCAAGGCTCACCGGGCTATGGCCGATGCCGAAATGGCGGCTAACCTGACGGTGCACCTGGCCGAAGAACTGCGGCACAGGCATGGCCTGAGCGAGCTGTCCCATGATCTGTTGTGCAAATTGCAGAAAGTGCCGGCGGCGAAGGTGGGCGAACACCTCAAGCGCTGCCGCTGATTCCGAACACACCACTATTCAAATGTGGGAGCGGGCTTGCTCGCGAAAGCGATAGATCAGTCAATATCAGTGTTGAATGATCAACCGCTTTCGCGAGCAAGCCCGCTCCCACACTCGACCGCAATCGACTTCAGACCGGCTTCATTTCCAACTGCCCCAACGGCACCCGCTTCTCTATCGCACTCGACAACACGATCGACGTCTTGCTGAAGCCAAACGTGGCAATCCGGTTGATCAACTCTTCCAGCTCAGGCATCGACCCCACCGCCGCTTGCATGATCACGCAAGGATCACCAGTCACGCGGTGGCATTCAGTCAGTTGCGGGATCTTGATCAGGTCGTCGTAGGCTTTCTGGTTGCCGTGCTGGTTCAGGCGCAGTTCAATCACACACTGGATCGGCAGGCCGAGCTTGGCCATGTCGACTTTCGCCTGGTAACCGGTAATCACGCCGCTGGCTTCGAGTTTGGCCACGCGTTCGGCCACGGCCGGGGCGGAAAGGTTGACCTTGCGCGCGAGGTCGGCGTAGGACGCGCGTCCGTTTTCCAGCAGGGCGCTGAGCAGCATGCGGTCGTACTTATCCATCGAGGCAGCTCCTGAAAATGACCGACTTTCGAAAGCACGGTTTATAGCGCTGAACTCCGTGTTTTGAAAAGTGTACCGGCGGTTTAAACAGGTTTTGTAACTTATTTTCCAGCGTTAGCCTTTCTAGAATAGCCGTTCACCTGTTCTGCCTGTGAGCTGCCCATCATGTCCGGCCTACGTCGCTTCCCCTTACCGTTGATCGCTGCCTTTTTCGCCTTGTACGTGATTTGGGGCTCGACCTACCTGGTGATCCGCATCGGTGTGGAGTACTGGCCGCCCTTGCTGCTCGCCGGCATTCGCTTCGTGATCGCTGGGAGCCTGATGTACGCCTACCTGCGCTGGCGCGGGGCGCCAGCGCCGACCTGGGCACAATGGAAAGCTGCGGGGATCATCGGCGTATTGTTGCTGGCGTGCGGCAACGGTGCGGTCAGCGTGGCCGAGCACACGGGGGTGGCTTCCGGCGTGGCCGCGCTGGCGGTGGCGACGGTGCCGCTGTTTACCTTGCTCTGTGGCTATTTCTGGGGCGCGCGTAATACCCGTCTTGAATGGGCGGGTGTTGCACTCGGGATGATTGGCATCGTCATGCTTAATCTCGGCTCCAACCTGCAATCGAGTCCTTTGGGAGCGGCATTACTGATCTTTGCCGCGGCAACCTGGGCATTCGGCTCAGTGTGGAGCAAACACTTGCCGTTGCCTCAAGGCGCAATGGCCAGTGCCGTGGAAATGCTGGTGGGTGGCGTGGTATTGCTGATCGGCAGTGCGGTAAGCGGCGAGCACCTGGAGCAGGTCCCGCCCATCGAGGGTTGGGCAGCGCTGGCGTACTTGACCGTGTTCGGCTCGATCATTGCCTTCAACGCCTACATGTATCTGCTCAAGCATGTGCGTCCGGCGGCGGCCACCAGTTATGCCTACGTCAACCCGGCGGTGGCCGTGTTGCTGGGGATCGTGTTTGTCGGAGAAACCATTGGCATCGAAGAAGCATTGGCCATGTTGGTGATCATCAGTGCCGTGGTGCTGATTGGCCTGCCGCAGTGGCGTCGCACACCGGAGCGGCCAGTGGTGAAGTTGGAGCCGACGGCGGTGCCGACAGAATCCCGTGTGAATTAGGGTAAACTGCGCGCCATTGCAAACATGTTTCGCGTAATCGCGCTGATTTTTCCTACGGTACTCCAATGACTTTCGCCACCCTTGGCCTGATCGAACCCTTGCTGCGCTCCCTTGAGACGCTCGGCTACCAGACTCCGACGCCGGTTCAGGCGCAAGCCATTCCGGCGGTACTGGCCGGTCGCGACCTGATGGCCGCCGCCCAGACCGGCACCGGCAAGACCGCTGGTTTCGCGCTGCCACTGCTGCAGTTGCTGGCCATGGAAGGTCCGAAAGTCACCGCCAACTCGGTGCGTGCGCTGATTCTGGTGCCGACCCGAGAGCTGGCCGAGCAGGTTCACGAAGCGGTTCGCCAATACGCCGAGAACCTGCCGTTGCGCACCTACGCGGTGTACGGTGGCGTCAGTATCAACCCGCAAATGATGAAGCTGCGCAGCGGCGTCGACTTGTTGGTGGCGACCCCGGGCCGTTTGCTCGACCTGTTCCGCCAGAACGCACTGAAGTTCAATCAGCTGCAAACCCTGGTGCTGGACGAGGCCGATCGCATGCTCGACCTGGGTTTCTCCGAGGAACTGGCGAATATCTATCGGGCACTGCCCAAGAAGCGCCAGACGTTGCTGTTCTCCGCCACGTTCTCCGACGACATTCGCCTGCTGGCCGGGCAAATGCTCAATGACCCGCTGAGTATCGAAGTCAGCCCGCGCAACGTTGCCGCCAATACGGTCAAGCAATGGATCGTGACGGTGGACAAGAAGCGCAAGCCGGAGCTGTTTGTGCACTTGATGCGCAAGGGCAAGTGGAAGCAAGTGCTGGTGTTCGCCAAGACCCGCAACGGCGTGGACGCGCTGGTGGAAAAACTTCAGGGCCTGGGCATCAACGCCGATGGCATCCACGGCGACAAGCCGCAGGCGACTCGTCAGCGCGCGCTGGACCGCTTCAAGCTCAGTGAAGTGCAGATCCTGGTCGCCACCGATGTCGCGGCCCGCGGCCTGGATATCGAAGACCTGCCGTTGGTGGTCAACTTCGATTTGCCGATCGTGGCCGAGGATTACATCCACCGCATCGGTCGCACCGGGCGTGCCGGCTCCACGGGCGAAGCGATTTCCCTGGTGTGCGCCGATGAAGTGAATCTGCTGTCGGCCATCGAGATGTTGACCCGCCAGACGCTCAAGCGTCAGAACGAACCGGACTTCGAGCCAGAGCATCGCGTGCCGGACACCGACGCCAGTGGTCAGGTAATCAAGAAGCCGAAGAAACCGAAGAAGCCAAAAACGTCGGGTGGTGGCGGTAAGCGCAATCTCGGCAAGTGGGTCGATAGCGGGGAGGCTGCGCCAGCGGAGCCTTCGATCAAGCCTGTGCGCAAAGTGCCGGTGTTCAACACTGGGCCGCGTAAGCGTAAGCCTTGATTAGCGGCGGCGTCTGTTAGGCCGCCTTCGTCGGAGCGCCGCCCGGAGCAAGCTCGCTCCCACATTGATCTTCTGTGAACACTGTATTTGTGTACGACACAGACCCATTGTGGGAGCGAGCCTTGGTCTTCAGCCCTTGCGCTGCAACCACTCCACCATCCCCAATCCCGCCGCACGCCCACTGGCGAAACACGCCGTCAGCAGATAGCCGCCCGTTGGCGCTTCCCAATCGAGCATTTCCCCCGCGCAGAAAACCCCAGGCATTTGCTTGAGCATCAATCGTTCATCCATCGACTCGAACTTCACACCGCCCGCGCTGCTGATGGCTTCGTCCAATGGTCGGGTCTTCACCAGGGTTAGGGGCAACGCCTTGATCGCTTTGGCCAGCAATGCCATGTCGGTAAAGGTTTCGGCAGATGTCAGCTCTCGCAACAACGCCGCTTTCACCCCATCGATGCCCAACTGACTGTGCAAATGTTTAGCCATCGAGCGTGAGCCGCGCGACTTGCTCAGTGCAGCCTGGATTTTATCCACAGGCCGGCCTGGCAGCAGGTCCAGGTGAATGGTTGCCGAGCCGTGCTGGTTGATCGCTTCACGGATCGCTGCCGACAGGGCGTAGATCAGGCTCCCTTCAATCCCGGTCGCAGTGATCACACATTCACCCAGCCTTGGTGCGTCATCATTGAGGCCGATCGCAATGTTTTTCAGCGGCGCACCGGCGAATTTGCTGACCATCAAATCACTCCAGGCCTGCACCTCGAAGCCGCAATTACTTGGCTGCAGCGGCGCGAGTCCTACAGCCTTTTGCTCCAGTGGCAGCATCCACCCGCCGTCCGAACCCAGGCGCGACCAACTGCCGCCACCCAGGGCGAGCAAGGTGGCATCGGCTTGAACGGTTTTTTCGCCATCGGGACAGTCGATGCGCAAACCGCCGCGATCATCCCAGCCGAGCCAGCGGTGGCGGGTGTGGATAACTACGCCGCTGTCGCGCAGGCGTTTGAGCCAGGCACGCAACAGCGGCGCGGCTTTCATGTCAGTGGGGAATACGCGGCCGGAGCTGCCGACGAAGGTGTCGATGCCCAGCCCGTGAATCCACTGGCACAGCGCATCGGCACCGAAGGCGCGCAGCAGCGGCGCAATCTGTGGGGCGCGTTCGGCATAGCGCGAGAGGAAGGCCGGGTAGGCTTCGGAGTGGGTGATGTTCATGCCGCCGACGCCGGCCAGAAGGAATTTTCGCCCCACCGAAGGCATGCCGTCGTACAGGTCGACCTTGATCCCGGCCTGGCTCAACACTTCAGCCGCCATCAGGCCGGCGGGGCCGCCGCCGATGATGGCGACATGGGAAGGGGAGGCGGTCGGGGATTGAGTCATGGGGTGCACTGCGGTTTTGGCCGATAAGCCGGGCATTCTAACAGCCCAGTCCCCGGTGGGAGCGAGCCTGCTCGCGAATGCGTTATGTCAGACGCATCATGGTTGGATGTGCTGCCGCCTTCGCGAGCAGGCTCGCTCCCACAAAGGTTTCGTTGGCGTTATTGAGGCTGGTTAAAAAACAACCACCGCTCCGCAGCCCACACCCCGCATGGTCTGTAGTCCCTTTCACTCAGGTTATCCACAGGCGGTTCCACAGGCATTGTGGGTAAAGCATCCACAACTCAGTGACAGCCTGATGACTGCCAGACCCGCTCGGCGCTGTGATGCAGGATGCCATGGCGGCGGGCGAGGGCCTGGCGGTCCTTGCTGTACCCGCCGCCGATCACGCCGACCACCGGGATATCGCGGCCCAGGCAATGGCGCATGACGGCTTCATCGCGAGCGGCGACGCCTTGGTCTGTCAGCTTCAGGTAACCGAGCGCATCATCCTTATGCACATCGACACCCGCGTCATACAGCACCAGGTCCGGCTGATAGAGGGGCAAGAGGTAGTTGAGCGCATCGTCCACCACTTTCAGGTAATCGGCATCGCCCATGCCGTTGGGAAGCGGGATGTCCCAGTCACTTTCGGCCTTGCGTGTGGGAAAGTTCTTTTCGCAGTGCAGGGAAACGGTCACCGCCTCTGGAGTGTCATGCAGAATACGTGCAGTGCCGTCGCCCTGATGCACGTCGCAGTCGAAGATCAACACCCGATTGACCCGGCCACTCTCCAGCAGGAAACGGCTGATCACCGCCAGGTCGTTGAAGATGCAGAAGCCAGCGGGGTAATCGTAATGCGCATGGTGGGTGCCACCCGCCAGGTGGCAGGCCAGGCCATGTTCCAGCGCCTGCTCCGCCGCCAGCAACGAACCGCCGACCGCGCGCACCGTGCGCCGGGCCAGGGCTTCGCTCCAGGGCAGGCCGAGCCGCCTCTGGTCCTCGCGGGACAAGTCGCCACTCATGTAGCGCTCGATATACGAAGGGTCATGGGCGAGGGCGAGAATGTCCGTTGGGCACAACTGTGGGCGCAGCAGGTCGGCGTCGCGCGTGAGACCGCTGTCCACCAGGTGATCGCGCAGCAGGCGAAACTTGTCCATGGGAAAGCGGTGATCCGCCGGGAACTCGGGACTGTAGTCTTCGTGGTAGATCAGCGGCAGTGGCATGATGATTTCGTTGCGCAATGAGTGAAGGATCCTACCAGCGTTGTAGACTGGCGGCATGGAATTGGGGGGGAACGATGGAGCCGATACTCGAACTGGCGAGCGCTCGATTGCTATTGCGGCAGTGGCGCGATGAGGATTTGCCGGAGTTTGCCGCGATGTGCGCCGATCCACAGGTCATGCGCTATTTTCCCGCACCCTTGAGTCGATTGGAAAGTGCCTCGTTGATTGGCAGGGTTCGCGAGCACTTTGCCGAGCACGGTTTTGGCTTCTGGGCGCTGGAGCGCAAAGACACCGGCCAGTTCATCGGTTTTACCGGTCTGGGCGTGGTCGGTTTCGACGCGCCTTTCACACCGGCCATTGAAATCGGCTGGCGCCTGGCGCGCGAGCATTGGGGCCTGGGTTATGCCAGCGAAGCGGCATGGACCGCTCTACGCTGCGGGTTTGATCGCCTGGTTCTGAATGAAGTCGTGTCCTTTACCACGGTCGGCAACCTGCCGTCGCAGAAAGTCATGCAGGCGATCGGCATGCAACACGATCCGGCCGATGATTTCGATCATCCCAGGCTTGCCCTCGATCATCCCCTGCGTCACCACGTGCTGTATCGCATCAGCCGCGAACAATGGCTGCAAACCTTGCATGGATAACCTGGCACGGACGTTTACAATGGCCCCTATGTTGGCACGGGCCAGAAAGTGAATCGACCGACGCAGCCAGGACTGCGCGGCATTGCGTTGTGTGAGGAGAGTCTGAATGAGCCAAGTGTTGGATGATCTGGTTGACCTGCTGAGCCTGGAATCGATCGAAGAAAACCTGTTCCGCGGCCGTAGCCAGGACTTGGGTTTTCGTCAGCTGTTCGGCGGCCAGGTGCTCGGTCAGTCGCTGTCGGCAGCTAGTCAGACCGTTGAAGAGGCGCGCCATGTGCATTCGCTGCATGGTTATTTCCTGCGCCCGGGCGATGCCAAGTTACCAGTGGTTTATTCCGTGGACCGCGTGCGCGACGGCGGCAGTTTCAGCACTCGCCGGGTCACGGCGATCCAGAAAGGCCAGCCGATCTTCACCTGCAGCGCCTCGTTCCAGTACGACGAAGAAGGTTTCCAGCACCAGACCCAAATGCCGCAAGTGGTCGGACCGGAAAACCTGCCATCGGAACTGGAACTGACCCAGCAACGCGCTCACCTGATCCCCGAGCACATGCGTGAAAAACTGCTGTGCCCGAAACCGATCGAATTCCGGCCCGTCACCGCGGAAGATCCCTACAACCCGAAAGCCAGCGATCCGATCAAATACGTCTGGTTTCGCGCCGACGGCGCCTTGGCCGACTCTCCGGCATTGCACAAGTATCTGCTGGCCTACGCCTCGGACTTCGGTCTGCTGACCACCTCGATGCTGCCCCACGGCAAATCGGTCTGGCACAAGGACATGCAGGTCGCCAGCCTCGACCACGCATTGTGGTTCCACGCCGACCTGCGCGCCGATGACTGGTTGCTGTATGCGATGGACAGCCCATGGGCCGGCAACTCTCGCGGCTTCTCCCGTGGCAGCGTGTTCAACCGCGCCGGGCAACTGGTGGCCTCGGTCACCCAGGAAGGCCTGATTCGCCATCGCAAGGATTGGGCATGAGCCTGGCCGACGTACGTCATTGGGTGTTCGACATGGACGGCACCCTGACGGTGGCTGTGCATGATTTCGCAGCGATTCGCATCGCGTTGGCGATCCCGCCTGAAGCCGACATCCTGACGCATCTGGCGGCGCTGCCGGCCGATGAAGCCAGCGCCAAACACGCCTGGCTGCTCGAGCACGAGCGCGATCTGGCGCTAGGTTCGAAACCGGCCCCGGGGGCTGTGGAGTTGGTGCGTGAATTGGCCGGGCGCGGTTATCGCCTGGGCATTCTCACGCGCAATGCCCGTGAACTTGCGCATGTCACGCTGGAGGCTATCGGCCTGGCCGACTGCTTTGCGGTAGAAGATGTGTTGGGTCGCGATGAGGCGCCACCGAAGCCGCATCCAGGAGGATTGCTGAAACTGGCCGAAGCCTGGAAGGTGTCGGCCAGCGATATGGTGATGGTCGGTGATTACCGTTTCGACCTTGATTGCGGTCGTGCGGCGGGAGCGCGGACGGTGTTGGTCAACCTGCCGGATAATCCGTGGCCGGAGTTGACCGATTGGCATGCGAGCGATTGTGTCGAGTTGCGGCAGATGCTGTCGGTGTGATTTTTAAGGGGCAAAGATCGCAGCCTGCGGCAGCTCCTACGGAAACAACGCCTGCTGCCCCTGCGGTGAAGTAAACATCCCATCCCCGTTATGCCCGACCCCGGGCACCTCAATCAATTGCTGCTGCAGCCCTTGGGGTTGCAGCCGCTTCAGGTAAGCGAAGTAGTAGCGCCCCCGGGCCAATCGATACGGCCCCTGAGCCTTAGCCTCGCAGGATTTATCCAGCGCCGGGTGGTTCGGGTCGACGTCCTGCTGCCCCAGCAGATAAACGATGTTGCGCTTGAGGTACTTTTCCTGCAGCAGCGCGGCAGTTTGTCCTTCTGCATAGGCAGGTAGATCTGTCAGGCCGTATTTCCAGCGGTTGAATTGCGGACAACCCGCATGACTGAAGGCCACTGGCCGACGCTCATCGAAATAGGTGTAGGAAGAGGGGTTAGCGATCACATAGCGCACCTGCACGCCGGCAGTTTCCAAGGCGGGCTGGTCGTGGCCCAGCAAGGCGTAGCGCTGAACCACTTGAGCGCCCGCCGAATGACCGGCAATGACGATTTGCTTCAAGTCCGGAAATTGCTGGCGATCACCCAGGCGGGCAATGATTTCGTCCAGCGCTTCGTAGGAGCTCAGGCGAAAGGGGGCTGTGGATTCACCGCCAGCCATCCATTCATTGCCTTGCCAGCGCAAGACGGTGTCCGCTACCGGGTGCTGTGCAACGTCGTCTTCATTAAGAAATTGCGGCGCGATCACCAGGGTCGTAGCGCTTTGCCCGGCCAGTTCGGCCGCGCGTTCGGCGCTCTGGAGGTAGGTTTGCGCATTGCGCAAGCGCCCATGGACGATGATCAATACCCGCTCGATTTTTGGCGGGGCCGGGCTGATGCCCACCGCTATTTCACCGGACTTTAACAACAGGCGCCCGGGGCTGATTTCCTTGACCCCATGCTCCGCAGCCTGGGATGTTGTGCAGGTAAACAGTAAGACTAACCACCACTTTTTCATTTACAGATTTTTCGCAGCAAAGGTATCGCACTGGCCAACCTGGCCCTGGGCGAATCCGGTTTTGAACCAGCGCACCCGTTGCGCTGACGTACCATGGGTAAACGAGTCCGGCACCACACGGCCCTGACCTTGTTGCTGCAAACGATCGTCGCCGATGGCGTTCGCAGCGTTTAACGCTTCTTCAATATCGCCCGGCTCCAACCAGTTCAGGCGCTTCTGCGCGTTGTTGGCCCAGACTCCGGCCAGGCAATCGGCTTGCAGTTCCTGGCGCACCAGCAACCCACCATCGCCTTCCATCTGCCGGCCTTGCTGGCGGGCAGCCTGGATCTTTGCCGAAACACCGAGCAAGGTTTGTACGTGGTGACCGACTTCGTGAGCGATCACATAGGCCTGGGCGAAATCGCCCGCGGCGGCAAAACGCTGCGACATCTCCTGGAAGAAGGTCATGTCCAGATAAACCTTCTGGTCTGCGGGGCAATAGAAGGGGCCGGTTGCCGATGTCGCCAGTCCGCAGGCCGAATTGACCCGATTGCTGAACAGCACCAGGGTCGGATCCTTATATTGCCGGTCCGCCTGCTGGAAAATCTGGCGCCAGGTGTCTTCGGTATCACCGAGAATCGAGCGGACGAACTCGGCCCCTTCATCAGTGGCCGGTGGCGCCTTGCGCGTCTGCGACGTGGTGGGCGCCGATTGTTCGCTCATCTGCCCGGTCAGTTGTCCGAGAATCTGCATCGGATCCTGGCCGGTGATCCAGCCGATGCCCACTATCAGTAGGATCGCCGTCAGGCTCAGGCCCTTGCCGCCACCAAAACGCATCCCGCCGCCACCGCCGCCGACATCATCGCCACGGGCATCGACCACGTTGTCGCTGCGTCGGCCTTTTTTCCATAGCATGTGGGAATCCTCTGATGTTGCGGGTAAAGAACCGTGGGATGAGTGTTGCTGCTCAGTTGGAGCGGCGCCAGTCCGGTCGTCAGACAGCCATGAGCGGCAGCGGTTCTATCCAGGCCGCGACATTAGAGGCTTCATTGACGGGCGGGTATCACAGCACCTCGGCAATGAAGGTGTCACAGGCATCCGGCAGGCCTGTGGCGAAACCGGTCTTGAACCAATTCACGCGCTGCAGAGAAGTGCCGTGGCTGAAGGTCTCTGGGCGAATCTGGGCATTGCGCGCTGCCTGCAACTGGTCGTCTCCGAACATTGCCGCCGCATGCAGTGCAGCTTCAATATCCCCCGGCTCCAGCCAGTCCAGGCGCTGTTGCGCATGGTGCGCCCAGACACCGGCCAGGCAATCGGCCTGCAACTCCGCACGCACTTCCAGCCCGCCATCGCCACTGACGGGTTGTTGCTCGAGCAAGGCTTTTTCGAACGGTTCGGAAAGGCCCAGCTCAAGCTGCACGTGATGCCCGATTTCGTGAGCGATGATGTAGGCGCGCGCGAAGTCACCGACCACTGAAAACTGCTGCTCAAGCGTGCGGAAAAATTCGAGGTCGAGATACACCTGCCGATTGCCCGGGCAATAGAACGGGCCACTGCCGGAGCTGGCGAAACCACAGCCCGAGACCACACCATTGTTGAACAGTGTCAGGGTGGGATGTGGATATTGCCGGCCCATTTGCGCGAACAGTTGGTTCCAGGTGTCTTCGGTATCGCCCAGCACCGACTGGACAAACGTTAACTGCAGATCTACTTCAGTCTCGATCGATGGTTGAGGGAGGGGGCGATCCGGGGTGTACGAAGGTTCGAGCTTGGTAGCGTCTGCTGGCGTGTCCAGTGTCGAATAGAGCCCGACGCTGGCCAGGGCGACGGCGGCCAGCCCAGCGGCCAATGTGGTCCCTGTAAGCGTGCGGGCATCCTTGCCCTTGCGTATGTCGTTCACGTTTTTGCTGCGTCTTGCCTTGTTCCATAGCATGTTGACGGTCTCTCATAGATTGATGGGGCGTATGGCGCCGGGTCTATGAATAACCGCACTGGCAAAGGCGTGTGGGTGAAATGTGTAAGGTTTGGTGAGGCCACAGTCATTGCTGCAGGTGTCGCACAATGAAAGTGGCTTTTTCGCGGTTATCGATCGAACGCGTCCCACACCGGTGCAAAGTCCGGACTGACCAGACGCTCGCGCTTGGACAGGCCGGCGATCAGCGCACGGTCATGATCATCCAGGTTGACGGCAAGCGCTGCCAGGTTGGCCAATTGGTTGGCCTCGCTACTGGCCTTGGGGATAGCTGCCACGTTCGGTTGATCCAGCAGCCATTTGATGGCGATCTGGGTCGGCGATACCCCGTGTTTGGCGGCTATCTGCTGGATAACCGGAACATCCGTCACCCTGTTGCGTGCCAGCGGCGAATAAGCCGTCAGTGCCAGATCGTGTTGACGGGCGTAGTCCAGCAGTGCGTTTTGCCCAAGCAGCACGTGGTACTCGACCTGAATGGCGGACAACGGCGCGGCGAGTTCCTCGACGACGGTGCGCAGCAGGGGGAGCGGAAAATTCGCCACGCCAATATTGCGCGCCAGCCCTTGCTCCTTGAATGACACCAGGGTTTCGATCGTACGCGGCAAGTCCCAATCGGTGCTGGGCCAATGGATCATGAAAAGGTCGATGTAGTCGCTGTGCAAGGCCTTGAGGCTGCGGTCCATGGAATGGCGCATGGCGTCGGGTTGTAACTGGTCCCACCAGACCTTACTGGTGACGTGGATTTGTTCTCGGGGTGTCGGACTGTTCAGCAGCGCCTGACCGACAGCGTCCTCATTGTTGTAGGCAGCAGCGGTATCGATGTGTCGATAACCCAGCGCCAGGGCCTGTTCCACTGCTCGCGTGCACGCTTCACCGAGCATCGGCCAGGTGCCGAGGCCGAGCTTGGGCATGTTCAAACCCTGTGCGTTAACGATGTGCTGCATGGTCGATCTCCTTTTCATAAGCAGTGACGCCGGCGATATGACGCGCGGCGATGTAGCCGAACGTCAGCGCCGGCCCCAGGTTGATGCCGCCAGCAGGGTAGTGGCCGCCCATGATGCTGGCCATGTCGCCTCCCGCCGCGTAAAGGCCGGTGATGACCTGGCCCGAGTCGTCGAGGACCTGGGCGTGTTGATTGACCTTGAGCCCGGCAAAGGTGCCGAAACAACCCGGTTCGACTTTCACCGCATAGAACGGTCCTTGCTCGATCGGCGCAACGCAAGGGTTGGGCTGCTGCAACGCATCACCCTGTTTGCGGTTATAGGGCGTTGAGCCGCGTCCGAACTGCGGGTCCTGGCCGTTGCGCGCGTGGCGGTTGTAGTCCGACACGGTGGTGCGCAAGCCGACCGGGTCGATGCCGCAAGCCTGTGCCAATTCCTCCAGTGTCTTGCCGGTTTTCAGATAACCACTGCGGATAAAGGATGACAGCGGCACCGGAAACGGCCGGGAAATACCCAGGCCATAACGTCGTTGAAAGCCATGGCTGCAGATCAGCCAGGAGGCCACTTCTTCGCCGGGCGGGGCGCTGGCGACCATGGCTGTCACATAGTCGTAGTAGCCGTTGGCTTCGTTGACGAAGCGTTGACCGTTGCTCAGCACACCGATGATTCCAGGCTTGCCGCGCTCGATGATGTGCGGGAAGTGGCCGATACTGCCATCACGGTATGGCACTCGTGAAACCGGAGCCCAGGCCACCGGCGATGCCTGGTTGGTATCGACTTTGGCGCCGGCGCTCTCGCCCAGCCGCAGGCCATCGCCAGACACGCCGAGGGGCGGCAGTGCCAAGTGTTCGTGTCCGGTTGGTGTACGGGGGAAGAGGGACTTGCGCCGTTCGACGTCATTGGCAAAACCGCCGGCCGCGAGCACCACCGCCCTGCTTGCGTTGATACGGATCGACCCCTTTGCAGTGCGAACCACCGCGCCTTGTACCCTATCGTTGGTGCGCAACAACTCAGTAACGGGGGCTGATTCCCACAGCAACACGCCAAGATCGTCGGCGGATTTGGCCAGGCGCGCTACAAGCGCCACGCCGTTGACCAGTTGCATCGCCCGGCCATGCACGACAAGGTCGAGCAGATGGCGAGTGAAACGTCGGGTAACGTGCCAGGCCGCCGGCAACGAACGGGTGAGGTTGAGAAACGCGGCAAGGTCTGCGCCCGCCATGATCGGCATGCCCATGAAGGAAGTTTCGCGCATGGTTTTGCGCAGGCGCTTGAGCAGCTTGCCGACGTTGCGCGCGTCATAAGGCGCGGCGATCACCGAACGCCCACCGGTACCGGCGCCCGGCGTGTCGCCGTGAATGTCGGCAATCGCGTTGCCATCGGCGAATTGCAGCGAGGTGTGCTGTTCGAAGAACGTGACCATGCGCGGAGCGGCTTCAAGGAAGGCGTCGATCATTGCCGGGTCATAGCGATCACCCAGTTCGTGTTTCAAGTAAGTGCGCGGTTGTTCAACGTCTTCGACGATGCCGGCCCGTCGGGCCAGGGGATTGCACGGTACCCACGCCCAGCCACCGGACCAGGCGGTGGCGCCGCCAAAAACCGGGTCCTTTTCCACCACTATCACTTTCAGGCCATGCCAAGCGGCCGTCACGGCTGTTGCCAGGCCCGCCGCACCGGAGCCGACAATCAGCACATCGCAATCGATGTCGGGGGAGCAGTACGGTTGGGCAGGCATGGTTTGAAACTCCGCTGTGGTTTATTTTGGAATTGAATTCCAGAAAATATATGAGGCAGAAAGAGGGGCGGCAAGACTGAACTGTATAAAACGGGCGGTTATCGCACGGGCAGTTCCAGATTTCGCATTCCTCAGGTTCTCTTCTAGAATCGAACAAATTTTGCGTGGACATCCCCATGGCTGGCAGTCAGATCGAACGTGTTTTCAGTGTGCTGGAAAGCCTCACCAGCGACCCTCGTGGCCTGCCGATGCAGGTGCTGGCGGAGCAGTTGGACATCCCCAAGAGTGCTACCCACCGCTTGCTTGCCGAGCTGATCCGCCTCGGCTACGTGCGGCAGAATCCAGAAAATTTGCGCTACCACTTGTCGACCCGGTTGGTGGCGATGGGTTTCCGCTATCTGTCGAGCAGCGGCGCCGATATCGTGCAACCGGTGCTCGACCGGTTGGCTCAGGAAACCGGCGAACTGGTGCGTCTGGGAGTGATCGAAGGCGAGCGCCAGACCTGGATCGCCAAGTCCCAGGGGGCTCGTTCCGGCCTGCGTTATGACCCCGATATGGGCCGGGATGCGCCGCTGTTCTATACCGCTTCCGGCCATGCCTGGCTGGCGTGCATGAGCGATGCCGAAGCGTTGTCGCTGGTGGAGCGCCAGGCAGCGGCCCCGCCGCTGGAGCTAGGCCCGAATGCCCCAAGGTCCAACATTGAATTGCTTGAACGCTTGCGTCTGGCACGGGAGCAGGGCTACGCCTGTGTCGAGGAAAGTTCTGCGGTAGGTACCTCGGCGATTGCCGCGGTGGTGCGTCATCCCGGTGATGGCCGGGTGATCGGCGTGCTCAGCATCGCCGGGCCGAGTGCGCGGATGCCGGGGGCGCGGCTGCATGAATTGGCACCGTTGTTGTTAGCGTTTACCGAGGAGTTGTCGGCCGCGAGTCTGGCCTCAGAACTATTTAGCTAAAGCCTCTACAAAACCCCTGTGGGAGCGGGCTTGCTCGCGAACGACGGAGCGTCAGTCAATATTTAAGCTGTATGACACACCGCATTCGCGAGCAAGCCCGCTCTCACATTTGATCTGTGTTGAGCTTTTTAAAGCTGTGCGCTGTTCGAACACTTTCAATGTGCGCGTGTGTAAGAATCTGGAACTCGGTTCTAAATTGTTGATGTCGAACCTTTCAACAACAATCACAAGAGGACCGCACCTTGAGTTCACCATTGCGAATAGCCCTTATCGGCACTGGCAATATGGGCCAACAGCATTACCAGCAGCTGAAAACCCTCAATGAAGCGACTTTGTGCGCAGTGGCCGACCCCGGTCCGCACGCATCGGGTCTCGCGAAGGAATGGGGGGTGGAGTATTTCGCCGATCATCTTCAGATGCTGGAGCAGGCGAAGCCTGCGGCCGTCATTATCGCCAACCCGAACGTGCTGCACGTCAACACCGCACTCGATTGCCTGGCTGCCGGCGTACCGGTGTTGCTGGAAAAGCCGGTGGGCGTGCACCTGGATGAGGCCCGTGAGCTGGTGACTGCCTCTAAATCGAGCGGTGTTGCGGTGTTGGTCGGTCATCATCGACGCCACAATCCGTTGATCGTCCGCGCCCATGAACTTGTCCACAGCGGCGCGTTGGGCCGATTGAGCACCGTCACCGCTCTCTGGCAATTGCGCAAGCCCGATAGCTATTTCGAAACGGCCTGGCGCCGTGAACCCGGTGCGGGCATGTTGTTGACCAACCTGATCCACGACCTGGATCTGCTCAGGCATCTGTGTGGTGAAGTTCGCCAGGTGCAGGCCATCACCAGTAATTCCGTTCGGGGGTTTGCCAATGAGGATTGCGCGGCGGTGCTGTTGCAATTCGACAACGGTGCGCTGGGCAGCCTGACCGGGTCCGATGCGGTGGCGGCACCCTGGAGCTGGGAGCTGGGCTCGGGGGAGAACCCGGTGTATCCACGCCAGGCCGATCAACCGTGCTATTTGCTGGCGGGAACCGCTGGGGCGCTGAGCATCCCGCAGCTCAAGCATTGGCACTACACGCAAGCGGACGGTGGATGGCATCAACCCCTGGTCTCGACTGACGAGCCTTTCAGTGTCGATCAAGCGCTGCGCTTGCAGTTGCAACACTTCGTGCGCGTTGCACGTGGGGAGGTCGAACCGCTGGTGAGTGCCGCCGATGCAGCCCGCACCCTGGCGCTGGTCGAGGCGATTCGCCAAGCCGCTGAAACCGGGCGCGCCTGCGCACCGGCCTTGATCGAGGATTGACCATGAGTGAACGAATCTTTTCCCTGGCCAGTCTGACTGTGCTGGAGTTGTCACCACCGGACATGGTCGAAGTCGCGGCACGGGCCGGTTACAGTCATGTCGGCTTACGCCTGGTGCCAGCGACGCCAGAGGAACACCATTTCGCGTTGGTGGCCGATGAAGAGCTGCGGCGCCAGACCCTGGCACGTCTGCGCGATACCGGCATTCGTGTCCTGGATGTCGAGATCCTGCGGCTGAAACCGGACACCGTTGTTGCCGATTTCGAGCGGGTGCTGGCAGTGGGTGCCGAATTCGGTGCCAGTGAATTGCTGGTGGCGGGTAACGATCCTGACGAGCAACGAATGACAGAGAATTTTGCCCGGCTGTGTGATCTGGCGGCGCCTTACGGGTTGCATCCGCACCTGGAGTTCATGCCCTGGACCGACGCGCGCGATTTGCAGCAAGCCGTGCGCATCGTGGAAAAGGCTGAGCGCGAAAACGCGGCGGTGCTGGTCGACGCCTTTCACTTCGATCGCTCTGGATCGCGGCTGGAAGATCTGGCCAGGGTTGCCCCCTCGCGGTTACGGTATGCGCAGTTGTGTGACGTGGCGGGTCCCAGGCCGCAAGACATGGCAGAGATCTTGCGGCAGGCGCGTAATGAACGGCGTTTTCCCGGCGACGGCGATTGTGATCTGCCGGGGCTGTTGCGGTGTTTGCCGGCTAACATTCCATTGAGCCTGGAGATTCCCACCGTGCGACTGCTTGAGCAGGGCGTGAGCGGATTGGAACGAGCGCAAATGGCATTGGATAAAACCCGCGAATTGTTGGCGCGGCTGTAAGCGGTGCTGCGCACCTATCGTCGGAGTGCCGCCCAGGCCAAGCCACGCTCCCACAGATTCTTTGCTGATTCCTGGGGGCGTGGCTTGCCTGTGAGGCTTTGACTTTTGATGTACACAAAGGAACCCCAATGACCGTCAGCACCCCGCTTTCCGGCGTCAACAAACCCTTCAAAGGGATCCTGCTGATCGTTGTCGCAACCTTCCTGTTTTCCAGCCATGACGCCATATCGAAGTACCTTTCCGGGTTCTATCCGATTGTCATGGTGGTCTGGGCGCGTTATGTGGTGCATACCTTGCTGATGGCGGGGATATTCCTGCCGCAATCCGGGCTGCGCGTGCTGCGTACCAAGCGGCCGCTGCTGCAACTGGTTCGGGCGTTGTGCCTGCTGGGTACCAGCCTGTTTTTCACCACGGGGTTGATGTACATCCCGCTGGCCGAGGCAACCTCGGTCAACTTCCTGGCGCCGGTGCTGGTCACGGCATTGTCGGTGCCGTTGCTGGGGGAGAAGGTCACCCGAGGCCAATGGCTGGCGGTGATTTGCGGGTTTATCGGGGTGCTGGTCATCGTCCATCCCGGTGGTGATTTGTTCACCCCGGCGGTGCTGCTGCCATTGTGCTCGGCGCTGTTTTTCTGCTTCTACCAACTGCTGACCCGCAAGCTCAGTGAGATCGACAGCCCGACCACCAGCAACTTTTTTGCCGGGCTGTGCAACACCTTGGTCATGAGTGCACTGGTGCCGTTCTTCTGGCAGGTCCCGACCTTGCTGCACGGCGCAATGATGCTGGCGCTGGGTGCCTGCGGCATGACCGCGCACCTGTTCTTGACCCAGGCCTTCCGTCATGCGGCGCCGGCCTTGCTGGCACCCTTCAGCTATTGCCAGATCGTGTTTGCCGGCCTGCTGGGCTGGCTGCTGTTTTCCCACACGCCGACCCTCACCACCATCGTCGGGATCGCCATAATTTGCTGCAGTGGCCTGGCGGCGGCATGGCAACAAAGCCGCCGTTGAGGTCACTCAGAACCTGAAGCGCAGCACCAGGTTCTGCAGGCCTGCAGCCAATTGCGACAGTTGTTGGCTGGTGGCGCTCGTGCGGGTCGAAGCATCGGCACTTTGCAGTGACAGGTCGCGGATGTTCAGCAGATTCCTGTCCACTTCGCGGGCCACGGCGGATTGCTCTTGCGATGCGCTTGCGATCACCAGGTTGCGCTCGTGGATCTGCTCCATGGCCCGGGTGATTTGCGCCAGCGCGAGGCCAGCTTCTTCGGCAATCGACAGGGTGGCGGCGACGCGCTGACTGTTGCCATGCATCGACTGCACCACACTCTCGGTATCGCCCTGGACCCGGCCGATCATCTGTTCGATTTCCCGGGTCGATTGCTGGGTGCGATGGGCCAGTGCGCGCACTTCATCGGCGACCACCGCAAAACCACGCCCGGCTTCCCCGGCCCGTGCCGCCTCGATCGCGGCATTGAGCGCCAGCAGGTTGGTCTGTTCGGCGATGGCGCGAATCACGTCGAGCACCTTGCCGATTTCCCGGGATTGCTCGGCCAGGGTTTGTACCTGTTGCAGGGCGATGCCGGCATCGGCGCTCATGGCCTGAATCGAGTCCAGTGTCTCGATGACCCGCGCCTGGCCCTGGCTGGCCTGCTGTGTCGACTGACGCGTGCTGTCAGACGTCGACACGGCATTGCGTGCGACTTCTTCCACCGCGACCGTCATCTCATTGACCGCGGTGGCGGCTTGTTCGATTTCGTTGTGTTGCTGCTGTAGTCGCCCGGAATCCTCGTGGGTGCTCTGCTGCATTTGCTCGGCGGCTGCATTCAACTGGTTCGACGCGGTGCTGATTCGCTGCAGGGTTTCGCGCAGGCTGGTCTGCATGATCGACAGGGCGGTGAGCAGGCGCGCGGTTTCATCGCCACCCTGGCTGTGTATCGGTGTGCCGAGATCGCCGGCCGCCACTTGCTCGGCCACTGCCACCGCCTGGCGGATGGGCACCACGATACTGCGGATCAGCAGCCAGGCGAGCATAACGGTCAGCAGCGACACGCCCAGCAAGCCCCCGATCACCGTGATTTTCACCTGGCCATAGAGCGTGTCGGCTTGCGCGGCGGACTGACTGACTTCGTCGGCGGTAAGCGCGACCAGTTCGGCGAACTGGTCGCCGCTGCGAGTCGAGTAGTCCTGGATTTCGCCATTGAGCAGTGCGGTCATTTCGTCGAGGCGGTTTGCCTGCGACAGGCGTTCGTATTGCGCCAGCGCCTCGCGGTAGCGGGTGACCGTCGCCACGAAATTTTCGTACGGCACCCGGTTGTAGTCGCCTACGAGCGGGGTGAACTTTTCCAGTGCCTGGGCAAGCCAGCCCTGCACTTGATGCAGGCGCGTGACGGTCGCGTCGAGCACCTTGGGCTCGCGATTGAGCGCCATGCGCAGGCTGAGTACGCGAATGCTCAGGACGTAGTCGCGAATTTCACCCAGATAACGGGTGCTGGGCAGGGAGACGTTCTCGGTGTGCTGGCCGGTGGCGCGTACTTCGGCGACCTGCTTGAGAGCGAACAAACCTTGCAACAGGACCAGCAAGGCGATGAGGCCGAAGCTGATCGTGGCGCGCTTGGCGATGCTCAAGTGACCTGGCGACATGGTTTCACCTCCTTGGCGATGAACGAACATTCACGGATTCATAAAAAACAGGCACAAAAAAAGCGCAGGCCCGAATCCGGGCCTGCGCCGAGGGAACATCAGTCTTCTACTTTCGGGATCTTGCGCGGTGCCATGAAGTACATCCAGGTCAGCGCGATGAAGTACATCGCCGGGATCAGGGTGAACAACACGGTGTAGTTGTTGTTGGTGATGGTCAGGATGTGGCCGACCAACTGGGTCATGAACATCCCGCCAATCGCCGCACACATGCCGCCGAAGCCGAACACGGTACTCATCATGTGCTTGGGCGTGTAGTCCATCACCAGGCTCCAGATGTTCGCGGTCCAGGCCTGGTGCGCACCGATGGCCAAGGAGATCGCGGCTACCGCCACCCACAGATTGCTGGAGCCGGCGGCCATGATCACGCCGATGATGCAGCAGGCGAACAGGAACATGGACATCAGGCGCGCCTTGATTGGGTTGACGCCGCGACCGATCAGGAACGAGGACAGGATCCCGCCGCCGACACTGCCGAAGTCGGCGGTGAGGTAGATGATGATCAGCGGAATGCCCATCTGGGTCACGTTGATGCCCAGGTTGTATTGCTGATTGAGGAACGGTGGCAGCCAGTACAGGTAGAACCAGAACACCGGCGCCGTGATCGAGTAGGCGAGGGCGAAGGCCCAGGTGCCGCGCATGCGCAGGATTTTCGAGAAGGGGACGCGGGCTTGTTCCGGCTCCACTTCGTTCTGGATGTAGTCCAGTTCCGATTGTTTGACGCGTGGGTGATCTTCCGGGTTGAAGTACTTCAGGCCCCAGAACAGCAGCCAGATCCCGCCCAGTGCCGACATGCACAGGAACGCAGCCTGCCAGCCCCATACATGGAGGATCAGCGGCAGCAGCATCGGAGTGAACATTGCACCGACGTTGGTACCGGCGTTGAAAATGCCGGTGGCCACGGCGCGCTCGCCAGCCGGGAACCACAGGCGCGTGGTTTTCACACAGGCCGGGTAGTTAGCGGCTTCAGTCAGGCCGAGAATGAAGCGGCAGACCATGAAGCCGACCGCCGAAGTGGCCAGGCCGTGAGCGCCGGTCGCCAGGCTCCAGAGCAGCACGGCGCAGAAGAACACGCGCTTGACGCCAACCCGGTCGATCAAGCGGCCTTGCAGCACGAAACCGATGGCATAGCCGACCTGGAACCAGAAGTTGATGTTGGCGTAGTCCATCGCCGTCCAGCTCATTTCCTTGGCCAGGATGGGCTGCATGACGCCCAGGGCGGCGCGGTCGATGTAGTTCAGGGTGGTGGCAAAAAACACCAGTGCCAGCATGCCCCAACGGGTTTTGCCGACAGCCATGGCGCCGCGGATTTTGTCGCCGATGCCGCCAGAGGCAGCGCTCATGGCCGGAGCCATGCGTGAGCTAGGTGTAGGATTCATGTGTGCCATCCGTTCAATGACTGACAAGCAAGGCTCGTCGGGACTTCAAGGGCGCGTGATCAATCGATGGCGATGGGCACAGGACTGATCGGCTGGTTTCGTCGTCTGACGGTTTATTCAGCGAGCGGCACGGGAGTGCCGGCGGTGCGCAAGGTTCGGATGGACGCCAGGCAGGGCGTAATGACGGTGGTTCGAGTGAACGAGGCGTTGAATGAGCGCATGAGCATATACCCGGTTTTTGAAATTTTTATGTGGTGTTCAGGGTCGTTGGTAACTGAGGCCGTCGGTGGTTGACCGGACTCAATGTGGTGTTGATGTTGCGCATTGAGCAAAAAATCGTCAATTCGCTAAAGCCCATTTTGTTCGATAATCGCACGCAAAACTAACTGGGTAGTACACTTTAAATTGCTGTGTGAGATCGTGCAGCCAATAATTCACTCAAAGCTAAACGCGATCTCCGTAGGAGCTGCCGAAGGCTGCGATCTTTTGATCTTAATAAGCCAAGTCAAAAGATCGCAGCCTCCGGCAGCTCCTACACAGAGCCAAGCGTGCGATGCCCCTAACAAGATTGCCTCCACCACCGGGAGTCGAAAAAATGCAGCGTTCCATTGCCACCGTGTCCTTGAGCGGTACCCTGCCGGAAAAACTCGAAGCCATTGCCGCCGCCGGTTTCGATGGCGTCGAGATCTTCGAGAACGACCTTCTCTACTACGACGGCAGCCCGCGGGAAATTAAACAGATGTGTGCCGATCTCGGGATCGCCATCACCCTGTTTCAACCGTTTCGGGACTTCGAAGGCTGCCGCCGTGATCGCTTGTCACGCAATCTGGAGCGGGCCGAGCGCAAGTTCGACCTGATGCAGGAGCTGGGCACCGACCTGGTGCTGGTGTGCAGCAACGCCTCGGCCGATTCCATCGGTGATGAACAGGTTTTAGTCGATGATTTGCGCCTGCTGGCTGAACACGCTGGCGCGCGCGGTCTGCGCATCGGTTACGAAGCGCTGGCTTGGGGGCGTCACGTAAACACCTACCAGCAAGTCTGGAACATCGTCCGTCAGGCCGATCACCCGAGCCTCGGCGTGTTGCTCGACAGTTTCCATACGCTGTCGCTCAAGGGCGATCCGAGGGCTATCGCCGAGATTCCCGGCGACAAGATTTTCTTCGTGCAAATGGCCGATGCACCGATCCTGGCCATGGATGTGCTTGAGTGGAGCCGGCATTTCCGTTGCTTCCCGGGCCAGGGCGAATTCGATTTGCCTGGTTTCCTCGCGCCGATCATCAAGAGTGGCTACACCGGGCCATTGTCGCTGGAGATCTTCAACGACGGTTTCCGCGCCGCACCGCCACGGGCCAACGCTGCTGACGGCTTGCGCTCGTTGCTGTACCTGGAAGAGAAAACCCGCGAGCGCCTGGCCCAGGAGGCCAAGCCTGCCGGCAACCCCGAGATCCTGTTCGAGACACCGAAGGCCAGCGAATACAACGGCATCGAGTTTCTCGAATTCGCCGTGGACGAAAGCCTCGGCGCCAAGCTCTCCCATTGGCTGGAGCGGCTGGGTTTCGTCAAGGCCGGGCAGCATCGCTCCAAGAGCGTCAGCCTGCTGCGCCAGGGCGATATCAACCTGATCCTCAACTCGGAACCTTACTCGTTCGGCCACAGTTTCTTCGAGGCGCACGGACCATCGCTGTGCGCCACTGCCGTGCGAGTCAAGGACAGTGCCAGCGCGCTGGCCCGGGCGGTGGCCTACAAAGGCCAGCCGTATCGCGGACTGGTCGGCCCCAATGAACTGGAACTGGCCGCCGTGCGCGCGCCGGATGGCAGCCTGATTTACCTCGTCGATCAAGACGCCGATGTCTATGGGACCGACTTCAACCTGCAGCCGGCTGCGGTGAGCAGCGGCGGCCTCAAGCGCATCGACCACATGGCCATGGCGCTGCCCGCCGACAGCCTCGACAGTTGGGTGCTGTTCTACAAGAGCCTGCTGGATTTCGAGGCTGACGACGAAGTGGTGCTGCCCGATCCCTATGGTCTGGTGAAGAGCCGCGCGCTGCGCAGTCGCGACAGCTCGATCCGTCTGCCGCTGAATATTTCCGAAAACCGCAATACCGCCATTTCACACGCGTTGTCGAGTTATCGCGGCTCCGGCGTGCACCACATCGCGTTTGATTGCGACGACATCTTTGCCGAAGTCAGTCGGGCGAAAGCGGCAGGTGTGCCGCTGTTGGATATTCCGCTCAACTACTACGATGACCTGGCGGCACGCTTCGATTTCGATGACGAATTCCTTAGCGAGCTGGCCTATTACAACGTGCTGTACGACCGTGATGCCCAGGGCGGTGAACTGTTCCACGTTTACACCGAGCCGTTCGAGGGGCGGTTTTTCTTCGAGATCATTCAGCGCAAGAACGGTTATGCCGGTTACGGTGCGGCCAACGTGGCGGTACGCTTGGCGGCCATGGCCAAATCCCGCAGCGGTGCCGTGCGTCAGGCAAAGTTGTAGGAAAATCGTAACTACGCCGACAAACCGCTGCCGCACGGCTTCCTTCACTGTGCGGCGCGGCTCATAATCGCCAGCCTGTGCAGTGATGGCCGTGAGCCCGCAATGACAATAACTTCAGAACTCTCCGCAGCAACTGATCAACCGATTGCCGAGCCGCGCAAGAGTCGCAAGAACAACCCGGAGAAAACCCGGGAGAACATTTTGCAAGAAGCGATAGTCGAGTTCGTTCAGCAAGGGCTGTCCGGGGCTCGCGTCGATGCCATCGCTGAGCGCATCCACACGTCAAAGCGCATGATCTATTACTACTTCGGCAGTAAGGAGCAGCTCTACGTCGAGGTGCTGGAGAAACTCTACGGCGATATCCGCAGCACCGAAAATCGCCTGCACCTGGCGGAGTTGGCGCCGGTGGAGGCGATTCGGCGTCTGGTGGAGTTCACCTTCGATCACCATGATCGCAATGTCGATTTCGTGCGTATCGTCAGCATCGAGAACATTCACAACGCCGAATTCGTGAAACGCTCCGATGCGATCAAGGCGATGAACAACACCATCCTCGATTCACTGGGCGAGATCCTGCGTCGCGGTGCCGAACAGGGGCTGTTCCGCACCGGCCTCGACCCGCTGGACGTGCATTTGCTGATCAGTTCGTTCTGCTTCTATCGCGTGTCGAACCGCCATACCTTCGGCGAGATCTTCCAGATCGACTTGCCGGACGAAAGCATCAAGCAGCGTCATCGGGAGATGATTTGCGAGTCCGTTCTGAGATACCTGCAGGCGTAATTAAGCTGGGTGAATCTCCTTTATAGGAGCCGGCTTGCTGGCGATAGCGTCCGTATGATCGCCATCGCCAGCAAGCTGGCTCCTATAAATTGCATCAGCCATTCATGCTCTGGAAATGCTCCAGCATCCGCTGCGCATCCGGCACCACGCCGCTGAACAATTCGAACGCCTTCACCGCCTGGAACACGGCCATGTTCCCGCCATCGAGCGTACGGCAACCCAGTGCGCGGGCATTGCGCAGCAGTTCGGTTTCCAGTGGGAAGTAAACAATCTCCGCCACCCACAATTGAGCTCGAAGCAACTCGACCGGCACCGGCATGCCTGGCAGTTTTTTCATGCCCATGGGGGTGGTATTGACCAGGCCATCAGCCTCGGCCAGGGTTAGTGCCAAATCATGGCCGGCCACTGCGCGGTTACTGCCGAAATGCTGGTTGAGATTGTCAGCCAGGCTCTGCGCGCGACTGATTTCCACATCGAAAATACTCAATTGTCGTACGCCTTCGCTCAGCAACGCGTGAGCCACGGCCGCGCCAGCGCCACCGGCGCCCATTTGTACGACGCGCTCAACGGCAACGCCCTGCAAACCACGGCGAAAACCTTCGGCAAACCCCAGGCAATCGGTGTTGTGGCCGATGCGCTTGCCGTCCTTCAGCACCACGGTGTTCACCGCGCCAATGCCCCGGGCTTCTGGCGATAACTCGTCGAGCAGCGGGATGATCGCCTGCTTGCACGGAAAGGTGATGTTCAGGCCAGTGAAGTTCATGCGCTCGGCGGCCGTCAACAGGTCGGGCAGGGCGTTGCTGTCGAGTTGCAACTGATCGAGGTCGATCAGTCGATAGAGATAACGCATGCCCTGGGCGTCGCCCTCGTGCTCGTGCAGCGCCGGGGTACGGGACGCCTGGATGCCGGCGCCGATCAGTCCGGCCAATACCGTTTGGTTCTGGTTCATGCTGCTTGCCCCTTCAGACGCTGGCTGAAATGCTCCAGGGCCAGGCGATAGCCATGGCTACCGAAGCCAGCCATTACCGCCGTTGCAATGGCCGAGACGAAGGAGTGGTGACGGAAAGGCTCGCGGGCGTGAACGTTGGATAGGTGTACTTCGATCACCGGCAGTTCGCTGGCGACCAGCGCGTCGCGGATCGCCACCGAGGTGTGCGTCCAGGCGGCGGGATTGATCACGATCCCGGCACAACGGCCGCGGGCGGCATGAATCCAGTCGAGCAGTTCGCCTTCGTGGTTGGTCTGGCGAAACTCCACCGCCAGGCCGAACTCTTCGGCGGCTTGGCCGCACAGCGCGGAAACATCTGCCAGGGTTTCATGGCCATAGGTCGCCGGTTCGCGGGTGCCAAGCAGGTTCAGATTCGGGCCGTTGAGTACCAGAATGATAGGGGGCATCAGTGTTCTCCACATATTATTTTTGGCATTGGCCGATGTTTCAGCCTGTGGAGATAAAATGTACCAGATGGTTAATATGGTCAATTGGACAGCCCGCTGGTGGGCGTAATGTGTGCGGTGATCGGACAAAAAAGATCGAAGCCTGCGGTGCCTCTATATTTGAAACCCGTTCCCTGGAGGAGCTGCCGCGGGCTGCGATCTTTTAACGAGGCAAATGCTCGACCAGGAAATCAATGAATGCCCGTAACCGCAGGGGCATGTGGCGACTTTGCGGGTAGAGAAGGGTAAACGGCCGGGAACGCCCCCCATAAGGTTTGAGCACTTCCACCAGCGAGCCATCGGCCAATTCCTTTTCGACGATAAAGCGATAGGTCTGAAACAACCCTGCACCATGTTTCGCCAGGGTGACGCCACCTAACACATCGTCGGAACAAACGAAGTTGCCCTCGGCCAGAATCTCCCGTTGCACGCCGTTGTCGCTGAACAACCAGGCAATGCGTCGGCCACTGCTGGGCAGTTCGTACTGAATGCATTCGTGCTGTTGCAGGTCGTCGAGGGTTTGCGGCGTACCGGCACGCTTGAGGTATTCAGGGCTGGCAATCATCACCAGCGCGGCGTCTTCCAGCTGCCGCGCGATCAGGCCGGAATCGGGAATCGCGCGCACGCGAATCGCCATGTCATAGCCTTCACCAACGAAATCGATGTTGCGGTTACTGATGTGCGACTCGACCTTCACCGCCGGAAAACGCGCACGAAAGGCAGGTAGCAACGGCAGGATGCGGTGATGGGCATAGGTGGTCGGGATACTGATGCGCAGGGTGCCTGACGGTACCTGTTGCTGGCCCATGACTTCGCGCTGGGCTTCCACCAGTTGCGCCAATGCCTGGCGGCATTCTTCGTAGTAGCGCCGACCACTGTCGGTCAGGTTTACGCTGCGAGTGGTGCGCGCAAACAGCCGCACGCCCAGGCGTTCTTCCATGCGCGACACCGAGCGGCTCACCGCGGCCGGCGTGACCCCTGCCACCAGCGCGGCGGCAGTGAAGCTGCCAGCTTCGGCAGCCAGGCAAAACAGCTCGATGCTGCCCAGTTGAAGATCGTCGAATTGTCGCTGCATGATTGATTACACCGGGGATCAAATGAAGTCTGTGAATGAGTATTTATCAAATGCCCGTACGCAGATACAGTCAGCTTCACTTAATGAGCGAGCAGGAGAAGCAGCATGCCTTTCGTCAGCGTACGCATCACCCGTGACGGCGTAACCCGGGAGCAGAAAGCCCAAGTCATCGCCGAGATCACCGAGACCTTGCAGCGCGTCCTCGGCAAGCCGCCGGAGCTGACCCACATCGTGATCGAGGAAGTCGATACCGATAACTGGGGGTATAAGGGGATTACCACGACTGAATTTCGGAAAAATCAGCCGGGGTGATTGTGGGCCCGAGACTGAAAAGCCGTCCTTTGTGACGGCTTTTTTGTGGGGGCAAGGAAAGGATTGCTTACGATTCTTCGGAGATGTTCATCACGCCGATCGCAAGCTTGAGCGCTAGGCTCAGACGAGAACTCAGTACTCAGCGCCAGGTGCCGGTGGTCGGATTTACCAGGGAATGTCGAGCCTGCTGGCTCAATAACCTAACGGATGGGTTAGCATGAAGATATACAGCTACAAGGGGCTTTCAGTCCGGATCATGTTGCGTGATGAACATTGTCCACCTCATGCGCATGTGAAGGCTGGAGCGTGGAGTGCGCGATTCAAGTTCAGCTTTTGGCACAACAATGTCGAACTCTGGGACGTCATTCCGTTATCGCGCCGGCCACCCGCTGCGGTGCTTGAGGGTTTGCGTCAATCGCTCAAACAACCTGTCCATTTGTTGCGCGCGCGTGGCATCTGGTGGCGAAAGATCGGAACGGTCTGTCTTGAAAATCAATTGTGGGATTGGCAGAGCAACGAAGTCGTTGTGGTGAAGGGAATTGTCAGTACAACCAACATGATTGGATCAGCTCACTACGAATCTGAAACGAACAAGACGCGCTTATCTCTGATAGGTATGCACGAAGTTGTGGAGATCGAGTTATGAAAACGGTAAAGGCCAAAGTTCAGGCAGACACGCCGATAACAGAACGTGGCGTGGACGAAGCCATTGAGCGGGGGAAATCACGCAGGAGCTCTGGCCTGCAAGCAACGGCGGTTACCTTCCTGGCACCGTATCTGGCGATAACCTTCGAAGATGGCGGTGGCATCTTGCTGCCCGTTGCGAATTATTCTGAGTTCGATGATTTCGAGGCCAAGGATTTTGCCGGCCTGACTGTTGGTTTCGACGGTACTGCTCTGTGTCATGAAGAAAAAGACCTGGATGTCTCTCTCGCAGGCATGATTTCGGCGAGCCAGTCTTTGATGGCCATGGCAGCCTCGGTAATTGCCTCACGCAATGGCCGACAGATTAGCAGCGCAAAATCCGAAGCCGCTCGGGCCAATGGCAGAAAAGGTGGACGTCCACGCAAGGCCGATGTCGTCCTTTGAACAGGCACAAAAAAGCCGTCGTGATGACGGCTGATTTGTTTGTGACCTGTGCAATCACCGACGGGTCAACAACACCCCGGATTCCATGTGATGCGTCCACGGGAACTGGTCGAACATTGCGCATCGGGTGATGCGGTGGGTGTCGTGCAGTTGGGCGATGTTGTCCGCCAGGGTTTGCGGGTTGCAGGAAATGTACAGGATGTTGTCGAAGCGTCGGGTCAGCTCGCAGGTGTCCGGGTCCATGCCGGCACGGGGCGGGTCGACGAAGACACTGCCGAACTCATAGCTCTTGAGGTCGATGCCGTGCAGGCGACGGAACGGTCGCACTTCGTTCAGCGCTTCGGTCAGTTCCTCGGCAGACAGGCGCACCAGGGTGACGTTGTCCACAGCGTTTTCACTGAGGTTGCTCAGCGCGGCATTGACCGAGGTCTTGCTGATTTCGGTCGCCAGCACTTTGCGCACGCGGGTGGCGAGCGGCAGGGTGAAGTTGCCGTTGCCGCAATACAGTTCCAGCAAATCGTCCGCGCGATCACCCAGCGCGTCGTATGCCCAGTTGAGCATCTTCTGGTTCACGGTGCCGTTTGGCTGAGTGAAGGCACCTTCGGGCTGGCGATAGCTGAAGGTGCGGCCGCCGACTTCAAGTTTCTCGACGACGTAATCGTGACCAATGACTTCGCGTTTGCCCTTCGACCGACCAATCACGCTGACGTTGAGCTCGGCAGCCAGTTTCGAGGCCGCTGTGTGCCAGTGCTCGTCCAGCGGGCGGTGGTAGCACAGGGTGATCATCGCATCGCCGGCCAGGGTGGTCAGGAACTCCACCTGAAACAGCTTGTGGCTCAGGGCGGCACTGGCTTGCCACGCGGCCTTGAGCTGCGGCATCAACTGATTGATGCGTTGGCTGGCGATCGGGAACTCTTCGATCAGGATTGGCGTGCGCTTGTCTTCCTGGGAAAACATCGCGTAGTGACGCTCACCGGCTTCGCGCCACAGGCGGAACTCGGCGCGCAGGCGGAAATTCTGCAGCGGCGAGTCGAAGACGACCGGCTCCGGTGCATCGAATGGTGCCAACAGGTCACGCAAACGCGTGACCTTGTCTTCGAGTTGGACGGCGTAGGCCTGGGAATCAAAAGTCATGCGTTGAACCAACCGAGCTTGATCACGAACAGGATCGACAGGATCACCAGCGCCGAATTCAGCTCACGGCCACGACCGGACATCAGCTTGATGGCGGTCCAGGCAATGAAACCGAAGGCGATGCCATTGGCAATGGAATAAGTAAACGGCATGGCCAGCGCGGTGATGACGACCGGCGCGGCGACGGTGATGTCGTCCCAGTCTATTTCGGCCAGGCCAGATGTCATCAATACGGCGACGAACAGCAGTGCCGGCGCCGTGGCGAACGCGGGAACGCTGGCTGCCAGCGGCGAGAAGAACAGTGCCAGCAGGAACAGGATCGCCACGACGATGGCGGTCAGGCCAGTGCGACCACCCGCGCTCACGCCAGCGGCGGATTCGATGTAGCTGGTCGTGGTCGAGGTGCCCAGCAGGGAGCCGGCCATCGCGGCGGTACTGTCGGCGATCAGTGCGCGGCCCATTTTCGGCATGTGGCCATCCTTGCCCATCAATCCGGCGCGCTTGGCGACGCCGATAAGGGTGCCGGAGTTGTCGAACAGGTCGACGAACAGGAAGGCGAAGATCACGCTGACCAGACCGATGTCCAGTGCGCCCTTGATGTCCAGTTGCAGGAAAGTCGGAGCCAGCGACGGCGGCATCGACATCACGCCGCCGAACGGCGTGAAGCCCATCAGGATGGAAACAATGGTCACCACCAGAATACCGATCAGCACCGCACCACGCACGGCGAGGGCTTCAAGGGCAACAATCAGGGCGAAGCCGAGGGTCGCGAGGATCGGTGCCGGTTGTTTGAGGTCACCGAGGCCGACCATGGTCGCCTGGTTGCTGACCACGATGCCGGCGTTGTGCAGGGCGATCAGCGCCAGGAACAGGCCGATACCGGCGGCAATGGCCGAACGCAACGGCAGCGGGATACTGTTGATGATCCACTCACGGATGCGGAAGATCGACAGCAGGAAGAAGCACACGGCCGAGATGAACACCGCACCCAGCGCCACTTGCCAGGTATGGCCCATGTGCAGGACTACGGTGTAGGTGAAGAAGGCATTCAGGCCCATGCCCGGCGCAAGCGCGATCGGGTAGTTGGCAATCAGGCCCATGACCGCGGAGCCGATGGCGGCTGCCAGGCAGGTGGCGACGAACACCGCGCCCTTATCCATGCCAGTCTCGCCGAGGATGCTCGGGTTGACGAACAGGATGTAGGCCATGGCCAGGAAGGTGGTGACGCCCGCCAGAATCTCGGTCCGCACGTTGGTGTTATGTGCCTTGAGTTGAAACAGCCTTTCCAGCATGTCTGCTCCCCGTGGCGCGCCCGGCGCCGTGAATGTATCGACCTCAACAGCAAAGCACAGACCGCTGAACGCGCCTGGGAAATTACTGTGGGCCGGAAAAAGCCGCGCATCATACCAGCAGCTTGGGGTTATGGCTGCCTATGGCGGTGATCGTCGTCGATGTTTTGCGTTTAATCCAAACCAGCCATACTGCGCGCTGGTTTTTTGTGGTGGTAACGGGATGACAAAGCGTCTGGAAATCATGTCCGGTGTCTTGATGGCATTGTCGCTGGTGGCACACCCCGCGACGGCGGCACCGGCACCGCCGTTGACCGAGGTAAAGGTGCTTAAGGTCGAGTCGCCAGGCTGTGGTTTTGAGACGATTGATAAAGGGCAGGCGCAGACTCGCTGCAACCACGCGGGCCCGAACATCAGGATCTACGTACTGGAAGTCGGCTACGGGCGCAGCCAGCCCCACGTCGCGCTGGATGGCTTCGAAGTGGATGGAACCCGCACACCGGTCTGTGCCTATGACAACGGCAACCTGACCGACTGCTCGCAAAGGACCAAGGTCGTCGGCAACCTGTACATTTTCAATCTGGCGGGTAAGCAGGAGGGTACGTTCACCTTCAGCAACACCTCGATCAACGCACCGGGCAACACAATGTCGACCCAGCTTTACATCAAGTAACGACAGGGGCCCGAACAAGCGTCAGGAAAGCTGACTACGCTTTAGGAACTATTCCGTGGATTGTTCCCATGACTTTTCGAGCCTTGATTACCCTCGCCGAGGGCACCGATGACCTGCAGACCGTGACCTTGATCGATGTATTGCGCCGCGCCAAGGTCGAGGTGGTGGTCGCCAGCATCGAAGGGCGGCGCATGCTCACCTGTGCAAGAGGCACGCGCTTGACGTGCGATGCCATGCTGGTGGATTTGCTGGCCCAGCCGTTCGACCTGATCGTCCTGCCAGGCGGTGCCGTAGGGACGCAACATCTGACCGCCCACCAACCCCTGCAACAACTGATCAAGGACCAGGCCGCGGCGGGGCGCCTGTTCGCCGGTATTGCCGAAGCGCCCGCGGTAGCCCTGCAAACCTTTGGCGTACTACGCCAGCGGCGCATGACTTGCCTGCCCTCGGCCAGCCATCAACTGTCGGGCTGTACCTTCGTCGATCAACCGGTGGTGGTCGACGGCAACTGCATCACAGCCCAAGGCTCGGGTGGCGCTTTGGCATTTGCCCTGACGCTGGTGGAGCAGCTATGCGGCAAAGCCACGCGGGCGATGGTGGCGGGGGAGTTGTTGGTGTAACGAGCCTCAGGCCTTCACCTCTTCCATCGGCACATGCATCCGGTCGCGGTTGGCCAGGGTCGGGAATAGCTTCATCCAGGTCCCTGTCACCACCAACGTGCCGATACCGCCCATGACCACTGCCGGCACGGTGCCGAACCAGTGGGCGGTCAGGCCGGATTCGAATTCGCCCAACTGGTTCGAAGCGCCAATGAACAGGCCATTCACGGCGCTCACCCGGCCGCGCATTTCGTCTGGGGTTTCCAGTTGCACGAAGGATGCGCGGATCACCATGCTGATCATGTCAGCGGCGCCCAGCACCACCAGGACGGCGAGGGAAAACCAGAACGAGGTCGACAGGCCGAAGGCGATCGTCGCCACGCCGAACACGCCCACAGCGGTGAACATTACCCGCCCGACATTGCGTTCCACCGCAAATCGCGCCAGGAACAGCGACATCAGCAACGCGCCCACCGCCGGTGCCGATCGCAACAGGCCCAGCCCCCAAGGCCCGGTCAACAGAATGTCCTTGGCAAACACCGGCAGCAACGCGGTCGCACCTCCCAGCAGGACCGCGAACAGGTCAAGGGAAATGGCCCCGAGAATGTCCGGGCGACTGCGGATGAAACGGATACCCGCCAACAGTGAATCCAGTGTGGCCTTGCCCTTGTTCAGGGGCGTTTGCCGGGCGGGCAGGTTGAGCATCAGCGCGCAGGCAATGATGTACAGGATCACCGTCGGGCCATACACCCAGACGCTGCCGAAGGCGTAGAGCAAACCACCGAGTGCCGGGGCGACGATGGTTGCCGATTGCTGGGCCGATTGCGCGGCGGCCACGGCGCGGGGGAACAGTGCACTGGGCACGATGCTCGGCAGCAAGGCTTGAGTGGTCGGCATTTCGAAGGAACGTGCGGCGCCGAGCAGGAACGCGAGGATGAAGATCATTTCCCGGGTGACATGGTCGGTTGCGCTGCCGATCGCCAGCGACAAGGCGATCAGCGCTTGCAACGATTGGCAGATGGCCGCGACCTTGCGTCGATCGTAGCGATCGGCGACATGCCCGGTGTGCAGCATGAACAGTACCCGCGGTGCGAACTCCACGAGCCCGACCAGGCCAAGGTCAAGTACGTTGCCGGTCAGTTGATAGAGGTTCCAGCCAATGGCCACGGTGAGCATCTGAAAGCCGCTGGCGGTAAAGACCCGGGCCAGCCAGAAGGCGATGAAAGGGCGATGGCGACGTAACAGCAAGGGCTCTTGGCTCGGCATTTGAAGGCAAGTCTTGGAAGGGAAAGGGCGAGGTTATCACCAACCTGTAACAGGAAGTTGCCATGGGAAAAAAATTCGTTAGCCAAGCATCGATTTCGCCAGCCGTTTGCCAACTGCTCCTTGGGCATTCATTTCAATCTGTTTCTGAAGCCGTGAGGCAACTTGTCACGCGGCAAAAGACCACGCGGGTCAACCTCGCAAATGGGACTACTCTTTCATCGTTGCTTGATCCAGATCAAAACCCACAAAAGGAATTGATCCGGCGGCCGGTTGGCCAGACTCCCTGCGTTGTGATGCGTACAAAAAAAGAACAAATAGAGATTCGCCACACTCCATATCCGTGGGGGCCGTGGGTGCAGGCTTCGAGCCCGCAGCCGTACTACCTGACAGAGGAAAACTTATGTTCGGTTTAGAGGCACTTGATCTCGCCCGAATTCAGTTCGCGTTCACTATCTCGTTCCACATCCTGTTCCCAGCCATCACCATCGGCCTGGCGAGTTACCTGGCGGTACTCGAAGGCTTGTGGCTGAAAACCCATAACGACACCTACCGCGACCTCTACCATTTCTGGTCGAAGATCTTTGCCGTCAACTTCGGCATGGGTGTGGTCTCGGGACTGGTCATGGCCTATCAGTTCGGCACCAACTGGAGCCGTTTCTCGGACTTCGCCGGCTCGGTGACCGGGCCGCTGCTGACCTATGAAGTGCTTACGGCTTTCTTCCTCGAAGCCGGATTCCTCGGCGTCATGCTGTTCGGCTGGAACAAGGTCGGGCGCGGCTTGCACTTCTTCGCCACGGTCATGGTTGCCATCGGCACGCTGATCTCGACCTTCTGGATTCTCGCCTCCAACAGCTGGATGCAGACCCCGCAGGGCTTTGAAATCGTCAATGGCCAGGTCATTCCGACCGACTGGCTGGCGGTGATCTTCAACCCGTCTTTCCCTTATCGCCTGATGCACATGGCCACGGCGGCCTTCGTTGCGACAGCATTCTTCGTCGGCTCCTCGGCGGCCTGGCACCTCTTGCGCGGCAAGGACAACCCGGCAATCCGCAAGATGTTGTCCATGGCGATGTGGATGGCACTGATCGTCGCGCCGATCCAGGCCGTTATAGGGGACTTCCATGGTCTCAACACGCTGAAACATCAGCCGGCAAAAATCGCTGCGATCGAGGGGCACTGGGAGAACCACGGAAACGAGGCGACTCCGCTGATCCTGTTCGGCTGGCCGGACATGAAGGAGGAGAAAACCAAGTTCGCCGTCGAGATTCCGTACCTGGGCAGCCTGATCCTGACTCACTCGCTGGACAAGCAGGTGCCGGCGCTCAAGGAGTTTCCACCCGAGGACCGACCGAATTCGACCATTGTGTTCTGGTCGTTCCGGATCATGGTCGGCCTGGGGTTCCTGATGATCTTCACCGGTCTGTGGAGCCTGTGGCTGCGTAAACGCGACACGCTCTACACCTCGCGGCCGTTCCTTTACCTGGCGTTGTGGATGGGGCCGTCCGGCCTGATTGCGATTCTCGCGGGCTGGTTCACCACTGAAATCGGCCGTCAGCCTTGGGTAGTCTACGGATTGATGCGCACGGCGGACGCGTCTTCAAACCATAGCGTGATGCAGATGAGCATCACCCTGATCCTGTTCGTCGTGGTGTATTTCGCCCTGTTCGGTGCTGGCCTCGGCTACATGATGCGCCTGGTGCGCAAGGGGCCGAAGATCGACGAAGGCAAGGAAACCACTGAGGGTGGCCCCGGCAAGAAACGCACACCCGCTCGTCCTTTGTCCGCAGCCGACGACGAGCAAGCCGATGCCGACCCCATCGTGACCAAGGAGATTTGAATCATGGGTATTGATCTTCCGCTGATCTGGGCCGTGATCATCATCTTCGGCATCATGATGTACGTGGTCATGGATGGATTTGACCTGGGCATCGGCATTCTCTTTCCGTTCATTCCCGGCAAGACCGACCGCGACGTCATGATGAACACCGTGGCCCCGGTCTGGGACGGCAACGAAACCTGGCTGGTACTGGGTGGTGCGGCATTGTTCGGGGCTTTCCCGCTGGCCTATTCGGTGGTGCTCTCAGCGTTGTATCTACCGCTGATTTTCATGCTGATCGGGCTGATTTTCCGCGGCGTGGCGTTCGAGTTTCGCTTCAAGGCCAAGGATGACAAGCGTCACCTGTGGGACAAGGCGTTCATCGGTGGCTCGATTGCCGCAACGTTCTTCCAGGGTGTGGCATTGGGGGCATTCATCGATGGCTTGCCGGTGGTAGACCGGCAGTTTGCCGGCGGCTCGCTGGATTGGCTGACACCCTTCACCCTGTTCTGCGGCGCTGCACTGGTGGTCGCGTATGCGCTACTGGGTTGTACCTGGCTGATCATGAAGACCGAGGGCAAGTTGCAGGAACAGATGCACGACTTGGCGCGACCCTTGGCGTTCGTGTTGTTGGCGGTGATCGGTATCGTCAGCATCTGGACCCCTCTGGCTCACGCCGAAATCGCCGCCCGCTGGTTTACCTTGCCCAACCTGTTCTGGTTCCTGCCCGTGCCGATCCTGGTGTTGGTGACGCTCTATGGCCTGATCCGTGCCGTGGCCCGCAACGCGCACTACACGCCATTCCTGCTGACACTGGTGCTGATCTTCCTCGGCTACAGCGGCCTGGGGATCAGCCTGTGGCCGAACATCGTGCCGCCGTCGATCTCTATCTGGGACGCTGCAGCACCACCGCAAAGCCAAGGCTTCATGCTGGTGGGCACGTTGTTCATCATCCCGTTCATCCTGGGCTACACCTTCTGGAGCTATTACGTGTTCCGCGGCAAGGTTACCCATGAAGACGGTTACCACTAGTCACGCACCCGTGTTGGCGTCGGCCACGGCGCCATCGATCGCAAGGAGATCGAAGCAAATGACCGGTAAACATCCCCTGCGCGACATTGAGCAAGCCGAAAAAAAACCGCTGTGGCAGCGGCTCGGCTGGTTGGCCATGATCTGGGCTGGCAGCGTCGGTGCGCTGTTCATCGTGGCCAGCCTGATGCGGATGTTCATGAGTGCCGCAGGCCTCAGCACTCCCTGAAACAATCGACATCCCATCGCGCAGCCTCAGGTGCGCAAGAAAAACCCTCCCGAGCGGGAGGGTTTTTCTTGCGCGTTATTTGCGCGCCTTGAGGATCACGAATTTCGGGGTGGCTGCCACTTGCTCGACCCCGCGGAACAACCGCGCCAATTTGCTGTGATAGCCCAAATGACGGTTGCCGACGATGTACAGCGCTCCGCCCACCACCAGCGCCTCCCGGGCCTGCTGGAACATCCGCCAGGCGAGGAAGTCGCCGACGACCTGTTGTTGGTGAAACGGTGGATTGCACAGCACCACATCCAGCGACTGGGGGGCCTGCCCCGCCAGGCCATCGCCGGCCCGCACGATCACTTCCCGCTCACCCAGCGCGGCGCGCCAGTTTTCGGCGGCCGATTGCACGGCCATGAAGGATTCGTCTACCAGCGTGTAGTGCGCTTGCGGGTTTTGCAGGGCGCTGGCGATGGCTAGCACGCCGTTACCGCAACCGAGATCGGCGACCCTTGCGCTGCCGAGGTTCTTCGGCAAATGCGGCAAGAAGGCTCGCGTGCCGATGTCCAGGCCTTCACGACAGAACACGTTGGCATGATTGATCAGTTCGATCGCAGGCTCATCGAGTCGATAGCGGGTCGGGTAGGGGGATACAACCGCGGCTTTGGCTTGGGCCGTGGCGATCAACAGACGGGCTTTCTTTACCGCAAGCGAGGCTTGCACCGGGCCGATATAGCGTTCGAGCAGATCGCCGGCTGCGCGCGGCAGATGCTTGATCATTGCCCCGGCAATCACCTGGGCGCCGGGAGCCAATTGGCCTTGCAGGCGGATCAGTTGTTCTTCCAGTAATGCCAGGGTCTTCGGCACCCGGAGCAGGACCCTGTCGAATGGCCCGGTGAAAGATTCGCTGGCCGGTACGTGAGGCACAGCGTCAAACGCCTGGCCATTACGGGCCAGGTTCTTTTCCAGGCCCTGCAAGGCCAGGAACGAATCACCGCTGCTGGTCACATTGACCTTGCCTGCCAGGCTGACGGCCAATGCACCAAAACTGTCGTTCAGCACGAGCACCCGCGTATTCGCCGTGGGCAGTTGTTCAGCCAGGTGATTGAGCAGGTACTCATCTGCAGCATCAAAGGCTTGCAGTGGTTCGTTTTGCTGTTCGGGCTGGCGGATCAGGTCGAGCTGGGCGAACGGGGTTTCGAGCAAGGGCATCGGGCAGGAGACTCTGATAGATGGACAAAGATGTTCCGCGGCCCTGAGGCGTTGTTGCGGGTGGGACCTTGCGAGTGAACGGCGGCATGACTTTTTACATGTCATCACTCAAGGGGGGTGTAAATGTTACGTTTTTTTCTTTTGGATTACTCGCAGGTTTTGTGATCAGCGCATCGAACCGCTGCCGAGATAACCGGCCTTGACCGCGGCAATGACTGCCGAAATCTTGTTGTTCACACCAAGCTTGTCAATCGCACTCTGCACATGGAAATTGATGGTACGTGCACTGAGATTGAGGATCTTGGCGCTCTGTTGGGCTGTCATTCCATCGGCGGCCAGTTTCAACACGTCAATTTCCCGCAGCGACAAATGTGCGACAGTCAATTTTGGGCAGACCTTGGGAAGCGTTTTTACAACCAATGCATGCAGATGCCGGCCCATGAAGACGGAAAAGCCGAGTGTCTCGTACAGCTCAAATGCACTGATTGGACAATGGCTCCTGGCCAGGCTCAGGATGCTGCACAAACCGCTTTCATCGTCATGCACCGATTGCGACCAGCCATGCTGGAGTCCTTGCAACCCAAGCGCTTCCCACATCGATGGGATCTTGGAAAAAAGCTCTTCACTCCAAAGGATGGGCAGCATAGATTGATTGCAATAAGCCACTACCGGGTCGATATCTCTGAGTTGTTTCTCTTCATATTCGTTATTCCAGCTGGCGGGGTAATTATTGAATTTGAGTGTCTTTGTCTTGTCCGGTTTGGTTATATAAGTTGCTGAAAATTCGAAATATTTATATCCGATATTTTTCGCGAAGCTGAGTGACCCTTGGTAAGCGATGTCGATCTCAGTTGCGCTGGCTATCTGTTTTAGCTGTGATTCCTTCCACCTTTCCATTTTTCAACTCCAATGTGTATTCGCTCGAGTGCTTGGATCCATGCCCAATAGGATCGGAGTGTAGGATTTTTCTTACGGCGCCGTGAGAACTTTTTTGTCCTAGATGAAGTTGTGACAAAGGGTGTGGGTTCTAAAGAGAAGTTTGTGTGAAAGATGGTTGTTAAATGTCGATGTTAATATGTTGGCGTCCTGGCTAGCGGTTATTAACTGGTTAGTTAGGGAGGGGGTGAGGCGGCTTGTATATCTATGTATTCGATATTGCTGCTTTAAAGACACTACAAATCGCCGGTGTTTCTGGGTGCCGCTTTGCGAGACACTGCGGCTATGTGTTGAAGGAGCACCCCATGACCGCCAGTGAAGAGAAATTTACCCGCCAGACCTTGCTCGACGTCCAGCCATTGACGCCGAACCTGTTCACCCTGCGCGCCACGCGGGATGCAGGTTTTCGCTTTCGCGCAGGGCAATTCGCCCGGCTGGGTGTGATCAAGGCTGATGGCAGTACGGTGTGGCGTGCCTATTCGATGGTGTCTTCACCCTACGACGAGTTTCTCGAGTTCTTTTCAATTGTCGTACCCGGCGGTGAATTCACCAGCGAGCTCAGCCGGCTGGGCATTGGCGACACGTTGTTGGTCGATCGACAGGCGTTCGGGTACCTGACCCTCGACCGCTTCGCTGATGGGCGTGACTTGTGGTTGTTATCCACCGGTACAGGCCTGGCGCCGTTTCTATCGATCCTGCAGGACTTCGAGGTCTGGGAAAAATTCGAGCGAATCATCCTGGTGTACAGCGTCCGGGAGACCAGGGAGCTGGCTTATCAGGCGCTGATCGCTGGCTTGGCGCAGCGTGATTATTTGAAGGAATTCGCCCACAAATTGCAGCTGATCAACACTGTGACCCGCGAGCGGCATCCGGGCGCCCTCAACGGACGGATCACCACCTTGATTGAAAACGGCGAACTGGAGCGGGCGGCTGGCGTGGCGCTGACACCAGAACATTCCCGAGTGATGTTGTGCGGAAACCCGCAAATGATCGATGACACGCGCAAATTGCTCAAGCAGCGCGACATGCACTTGAGCCTCAGCCGGCGGCCAGGTCAGGTGGCAGTGGAAAATTTCTGGTAAAAAAAAACGGCGCCTTGCAAGCGCCGTTTGATTCAGGGTCGATTGTTCTGGGCCCGGAGCAAATCGCGAATCTCACCGAGCAACTCTTCTTCCTTGGTCGGAACCGGCGGCAGGGTGGGTGCGACGGCTTCTTCGCGCTTGAGGCGGTTGATGGCCTTGATGCCCATGAAGATCGCAAAGGCGACGATGACGAAGTCGATCAGGGTCTGGATGAATTTACCGTACGCCAGGACCACCGCAGGAACATCGCCTTGGGCAGCCTTGAGCGTAATGGCCAGGTCACTGAAGTCCACGCCGCCGATCAGCAAGCCAATGGGAGGCATGATCACATCGCCGACAAACGACGTCACGATCTTGCCGAAAGCAGCGCCGATGATGATACCGACGGCCATGTCGATCACATTGCCTTTGACCGCGAAGGCCTTGAACTCGTTTAACACGCCCATAGGTCATTTCCTTGTTACAGATGAGGTTGGTGAACGCAGTGTAAATCAGCAAATCGCATCCTGCTCGAAACGACTGCGTGCGAGGTTCGCCTGCAAAGGACCGGACCTTTGGCAAAAAGTTTACCCAATGCCGCCTCTCCATGCGCAATCAATGCTTCTCGGTCGCCTCTCGGAGTTGGCGATCTGGCGAGTGACGGGAGAGAAAGTCGCAATGATTTGCACTGTGTGATTTACCTTTGAATATTGCGACGCCTGTCATCGGGTTGTCATTTTTAGACGGGTTTTTTTATTTGATAAAGTCACTCGGCAGCAAAAGCAGATGACAATACTTGTGTGGTGGTTTTCAACGAGCTGTTGTTGTACGTTTAAATCGTTAATGGTTAGTGTTTGTACAGGTTTTTCTGCGATTAATAATGGAATGGTAGGTGTTTCTGATGTTTGTGTATAAGTAACTTATGTTTGGTTCCTGGATTGTGTGTGTAGTTATGGATGTGTGTTTAAGTCGTGTCGAGCAAGTTTGGAAGCATTGAGTTGAAACTGTTCACTCAAGACCGGACGGCATCAATCGTAACGCACCGAGGCGGCTGACCTGAGCTATCATCGCGGTTTTTGCCGGGAGTTCAGATGGCCAAGGCCAAGCGCATGTACGGCTGCACTGAGTGCGGTTCAACCTTTCCCAAGTGGGCCGGACAATGTGGTGAGTGCGGCGCCTGGAACACACTCACCGAAACCATGGTGGAGAGCGGCGGGGCAGCGGCACCCAGCGGTCGCACTGGCTGGACCGGTCAGCAGGCGCAAATCAAGACCTTGGCTGAAGTCAGTGTCGAGGAGGTCCCGCGTTTTTCCACGGCTTCCGGTGAGCTTGACCGGGTGCTCGGTGGTGGCCTGGTGGATGGCTCGGTGGTGCTGATCGGCGGCGATCCCGGAATTGGCAAATCCACCATTCTGTTGCAAACCTTGTGCAATCTCGCCAAGAGCATGCCGGCACTGTATGTCACGGGTGAAGAGTCGCAGCAACAGGTGGCCATGCGTGCCCGACGCCTGGGGCTGCCACAGGATCAGCTGCGGGTCATGACCGAAACCTGCATAGAAACCATCATTGCCACCGCTCGGGTGGAGAAGCCCCGGGTCATGGTGATCGACTCGATCCAGACGATTTTCACCGAGCAACTGCAATCTGCACCGGGCGGTGTGTCCCAGGTTCGTGAAAGTGCGGCGCTGTTGGTGCGGTACGCCAAGCAGAGTGGCACCGCGATTTTCCTGGTGGGGCATGTGACCAAGGAGGGCGCGCTGGCGGGGCCCCGGGTACTGGAGCACATGGTCGACACCGTGTTGTATTTTGAAGGCGAATCAGACGGGCGTCTGCGCTTGTTGCGGGCTGTTAAAAACCGTTTCGGCGCGGTTAACGAACTGGGCGTGTTCGGCATGACCGACAAGGGCCTGAAAGAAGTCTCCAATCCTTCGGCTATTTTTCTGACCCGTGCCCAGGAAGAAGTCCCGGGCAGTGTGGTCATGGCGACATGGGAAGGCACACGGCCGATGCTGGTGGAAGTCCAGGCGCTGGTAGATGACAGTCACCTGGCCAATCCGCGCCGGGTAACCCTGGGCCTGGACCAGAACCGACTGGCAATGTTGTTGGCCGTCTTGCATCGGCACGGCGGTATACCCACCCACGATCAGGATGTATTTCTCAACGTGGTAGGAGGGGTGAAGGTACTGGAAACGGCATCTGACCTGGCATTGATGGCAGCCGTCATGTCCAGTTTGCGCAACCGGCCGTTGCCCCATGATCTGCTGGTGTTCGGTGAGGTCGGCCTTTCCGGCGAAGTGCGGCCGGTGCCAAGTGGTCAGGAGCGCCTGAAGGAAGCGGCAAAGCATGGCTTCAAACGTGCCATCGTGCCCAAGGGCAATGCGCCGAAAGAGGCGCCTGCGGGTTTGCAGATCATCGCGGTCACCCGTCTGGAGCAGGCCCTCGACGCCCTATTCGAATAACACCAATCCTCTGTAGGAGCGAGCATGCTCGCGAAAAACGTTGGATCACGCGCGCATTCAGATAGCCCGCGTCATCGTTGACGTCCATCGCGAGCATGCTCGCTCCTACAGGGGGGTGAATCAGATTTCGATGAGCGCGCCCAGTTCGCGTTCAAGCTCGTGCGGATCGCCCAGATTGAATTCAATCAATCGCCGCAGGCGTTCAATGGACTCCAGGCTGATATGCCTGCACACGAAACCCAATTGACCATGGTCTTCATGGGTCAATTGCACATCCATCTCAATGTGGTTGTCTTCGCTCAATTGGATGTCGACAGAAAAATCCTGCTGCGCGTTGCCAAGCCACGGCTCCGGTCGCTCGATCAGCAAGCCCTTGAGCGACAGATCGATCAGCTTCACCGGCCAGATGAACGCTCCTTGGCTCAGCTCGGTTCTGGCATCGAATGCAATACGTTTGAAGCGGCGACGTTCGGAAGGGTGCTCGCTCATGGCGCGATCCTCGGAAATGTACGCTGACTATAGACTGGCCTTGCAAAAGGCTGCCAGCGCCGGCAGGTGTCTAGACCAACGTCAGGGTATGGCCTTTGCTGTCAGGCGAGCTAAACTCGAGGTGGCTGTCTTTCTTGTCCACTCTGGCTGGAATAATAAAATGAAAAATAATAATAGCCCGCTACGCCACTTACCCTGGCTGCTGCTGGCAATCGTTGGGGCGTGCGCCCTGGGCGTGGTGGCACTGCGCCGAGGTGAGGCGATCAACGCTTTGTGGATTGTGGTCGCTTCCGTGGCCATCTATCTGGTTGCGTATCGTTACTACAGTCTGTTTATCGCTAACAATGTCATGCAACTCGATGCGCGACGGGCTACCCCGGCCGTGCTCAACAATGACGGTCTGGATTATGTCCCGACCAACAAGCATATTCTCTTCGGTCACCACTTTGCGGCCATCGCTGGCGCGGGGCCGCTGGTCGGTCCGGTACTGGCGGCGCAGATGGGCTACCTGCCCGGCACG
>CXWK01004057.1_pt2 | contig 68022 bp, 56 predicted proteins | sample 590851 | NCBI WGS metagenome assembly CXWK01 (sample SAMEA3498364, study PRJEB10139) | wastewater metagenome | biome: wastewater treatment plant; material: activated sludge | place: Denmark | collected 2014-08-01 | reverse complement strand
CTGCCCGAGGCCTTCCGCGCCGCGATTCTTGCACGTGAACCCGGACTCGCGCGCGCCTGATCGGCACCGCCTGGTACCATCCATTCGGCCATTCTGCGCAGGTTCCGCGCTTCGGCCTGCACTCGGTGTCGAAATCCTTCCTTCTCCTTGCTGTGACGACGTTTGCGATCGCTCCGCCGCTGAGCGCGCAGTCGAACGCGACCTCCGAACTGATGAGCTACGGCGACGTACTCGGCGGTCCCTGCCAGATTCGCGTCCGCGGCTTGACGCCCGGCGCCCCCACGGTGGTCTTCTTCTCGCGCCAGAACGTCAACAACAACGTTCTAGTGAATCAAACCGGCGACCCCAACGACCAGCTCCAGGTCGGCATGGAGTTCGCACTGCAGGGGCTCTATCTCTCCGGCGCCGCGAATGGCGTGGGCGATTTCGACGCCACCGTCAACCTGCCCAGCAACCCCGCTTTCCTCGATCAAACCATTTACTTCCAAGCCTTCACGCGCCCCGGCGGCGTGGGCGCAGCTTTCTATCAGGATTTCTCGAATCTCCGCGCCAGCAACCTCAACCAAAGCGGCCGCTGGCAGTTGGCGGGGCGCAACGACTGGCCGGTGGCGAGCGCGAACCTCGCCTGGGCAGTGGACGAACGCGGGCTGGACGGCGGCGCGCTGCGCATCTTCCTCTGCGGCGGCGGTCCTGCGTTGCTCGCGGATGCCAACAACCCGTATCCAACCACCAAACGCGCGTGGTGGTTCGACGCGCGGCGCTCGGAACACGTCGCGATCGGACCGATGATGAACACCGGACGCGCGTTTCACAACGTCGTGCGCCTCCAAGACGGACGCTTCCTGGTCATGGGCGGTGTGAGCGGCGCCTTCGGTACGCCAGGTGCTTACTACGCGAAGATCCTGCGCAGCGCCGAGATCTACGATCCCGGCGCCAACACCTGGACCGCAGCGGCAGACATGAACGCCTACCGCGCCGGCGCGAGCGCAACGCTACTGCCCGACGGCCGCGTGATCGTCGCGGGCGGCGCGGAGGGCAATGCGGCGCACGAGTTGAGTTCGGTCACCGATCTGCTCGGCACGGCTCTGCGCAGCACCGAGATCTACAACCCGGCAAACAACACTTGGAGCGCCGGGCCGAATCTGCCCGAGTACAAGGCTGGCGCGATGGACGTCCGCCTCAACGACGGCCGCTGGTTGGTCGCGGGCGGCATCACGCACACGCTGCTCTTCGGCATTCCGATCCCCGACTTCTCGGCCAACGTCTCGATCTTCGATCCGGTCACGCTGAGTTGGACCAATCAGGGCACCAAGCTGCTCGACAAGCGCGCGCTCGGCGGCGTCGCAGTGCTCTCGGGGGGCGGCGTGCTCTTCGCCGGGGGTGCCGGCGGCGACGTGTTCAACATCGGACCGATCAAAAAACTGGAGCTCTACAACCCGATCGCCAACTTCTCGACCGCCAAGTCGGATCTGAGCGAGGCCTCCGCCTTCAGCGTTTGCCGACGTCTCAAGGACGGACGCATCCTGATCGTCGGCGGCGCCGGCGGCGCGATTGCGGATCCGCAACCGATTGCGACCTGCTGGAGCTACACCCCCGCGACCTCCGCCCTCAGCATCCTCGCGCCGATGCCGGAGCAACGCGCCGGTGGCGCGGTCGAGGTGCTGGAGGACGGAACCGTTTACGCGGCCGGCGGCGAGAGCAACTCGGGCAGCGCAACCGTGCGCGCACGCAGCTTCACGCCCTGAGACGACGACGCGCCGCTCACCACGCGATCGTGCAACCCGCGGCGAGCGACCAGGTCCACTGATCGAACTCGTCGCCGGAGAAATCGTCGAGCACTTCGTTCTCGCCGGACTCATAACTCTCCGGCAGCGCCACCACGAGTCCCAGGTGCCAGTCGGTGCGTGACTGCTCACTCCCCCACCAACTCGCGCCGCAACCCACATGCCAGCGGTTGAACGGTGCCAGTCCGGCGAACACCGAGCCGCCGAGCGGATTCTTCGCCCAGCCGCCGCCGACGCGCAGGGTCCAGAGACTGGAAGGATCCCACTCCCAACCCACCGAGAGCGCGAGCGTGTCGCGCCAGTGCACGTCGAGGTCGAGGGTGGTGGAGCCGTCGCCGCCGAGGTAATCGAGGAACTCGGGATTGCTCGGGTTCGAGAGTTCGGCCTGCCAACCTTCGAAGGCACCCGACCAATCGGTCCACATCAGCGTGGCGTGCAGACGATGCCGCTCGCTCAAGATCCGTGAGGCCGCGATGCCCGCCTGTTGCGGCATGCGCATGTCGGCGACGCGAAAGTCGTACCAGGAGGTCGGATCCTCGAGCAGCGTCTCCCCCAGGATTTCTCCGACACCGTTCACGAAGGCACCCAGGTCGGCGGCGAGATCCACGAAGACTTTCCCGTCGAGGTCGCTGCGCGTGGAGGGTGGCCGGTACCAGAATCCAACGCGGGTGCGGTGCTCCGGCTGCCAGCTCGCGCCGAGCCGCAACATGCTCATCAGGACGTCGGAGTCGGCGTCGGCCTCGAACTCGGCTTGAAAGGTCTCGAGCCCGCGGTCCTCGCCGAGCTCCAGAATCAATTCTCCCCAACTTTGCTCGCCGAAGATCGCGGCGAGACCCGGATCAATCGCGCCACGCAACTCGCTGAGTTGGATGCCGCTCGCCGAGTGCACTTCCAGACTGGTCTCGCGCAAGGAGAGGCCGATGCCGAAGCTCCACTGCTCGCTCGCGCGATAGGCCAACGAGGGTTCGAAGGAAAGTTGCAGCAGGTCGGAGCGGAAGCGGACGTCGTGCGGTGCGGGACCGCCGCTACCGTCCGGATTCACCGTGACGATGTCGAGCGCCGTGGTGCGCACCACGTCGGAAGCTCCACCCGCCGTGGGTTGGAGTGCGAGCGACCAAGTCCAGCGTTCGCCCCAGCGCGCGCCGAGTCCGAACCATGGTCCGATCGCCGCTTCGGTGCCGGAACCCACCGTCACTCCGTCCGCGTTCCGCACCTCACCGCTGGCCCCGAGCAAGCGCAGATTGAGGTCGAGCAACAGATCCCGCCCCGCCCCGGGCGCGGGAAAGCCGCCACCGGCTTCGAACAGCCAGCTCAGGCCGGAAGGATTGCGCGAAGCGTCGAGCAGACTCGGCGAAGCGCTCGCGCCGGCGCCGGCCATGCCCGCCGTGAAGGGAGAGTCGCCGGTCACTTCGCCGCCGAGCTGCAGCAAGGCGCAAAGCGCGGCGACGAGCATCACTCGCTCGGCTCCTTCGGCGGCGCAGCCTCACGCAAAGCCTCGAGCAGAGCTTGCATGTCCGCGTGGAGCGGCGCTTCGGCGAGCATGCGCTCGCCGCTGGCCGGGTGCTCGAAGGAGAGCCGCGCGGCATGCAGCATGGTGCGCTCCGGCGCAGGCGCGGTCTCGGGCAGCATGCCCGGACCGAAGTTGCGCGCCTGGTAGATGGAATCGCCGATCACCGGCAGATCAATCGAAGCCAGATGCACGCGAATCTGGTGTCGGCGCCCGGTCTTCGGCTGCACGGCGAGCAAGGCGAAGCCCTCGAAGCGCTCGCGCAGTTCCCAGTAAGTCAGGGCATCGCGCGTCTGTGCTTCGAGCGAAGTCGTGACGCGCTGACGGTTCGGCTTGTGCGGATCGGGTACCAAGCGCGCGCTGATCCAGTCGCTCTGGAAGCGCGGCGTGCCGTAGCAGAGCGCCGCGTATTCCTTCTCCACGCTGCGGTCCGCGAATTGCGCCATCAAATCTTCGAGCACCTCGCGCGTGCGCGCGGCGACGCAGACGCCGCTGGTTTCGCGATCGAGCCGATGGACGATGCCGGGCCGGTCGGCACCTTGCCCGATCGGAAGCCGCTCGCCATAGCGCGCGACCAGCCAGTGCGCGACGCTCGGCCGTGCATCACCGGGCGAGGTACCGTGCATCATCAGCCCGGAAGGCTTGTCGAGCAGCACCAGGTGCTCGTCCTCGTGGAGCAGCCGCGGTTCCAGCGCGCTCCCGCGCACCGGAACTTCCGGCGGCGGCGGTTCGAGCGCGAGCTCCCACCCAGTTTCGACCGCGAGCCCGGGTCGGCGCTCGATCTCGCCGTTGACGCGCAGTCGCCCTTCGCGGATCCACGCTTGCAGCCGTGAGCGGGAGACCGCCGGCTCGAGCAGGGTGAGAGCGGCGACGTCGAGGCGCTGACCACGCTGCTGCGCGGTCACCGAGGCGAGCAGCGGGCGGACGGCTTTCACGGCAGGCGGGGCGAAACCGCCCGTCCCCGGAAGTCTAGAGGAGTGCGTACCGGCCCGGTCCGGGCCCGGCAGCACTCTCTTGGATAAACTGCCTCACCTTTCGCTCCGCGAGCCTCCCCGCAGACGCATGACCCGGAACGCCCAGGCTCTTCAGCCGCTCCCCCTCCTCGCCCTCCTCGGATTCCTGGCCGGTGCCGCCACGGTGCTGCCTGCTGCGCAAGAGCCTGCCTCCCCGGCGGTTCCCGGCATGGTGAGAATCCCCGCTGGAGACGCCGTGATCGGACGCAGCGAGAAGGAAATCCAACCGATGTTGGATGCGGAACGCAATCCGGACAACCGCTGGGTGATGGGCGGCGAGGTCGGACGGCACACCGTCTCGCTGCCGGAGTACTGGATCGCACCGACGCACGTCACCAACGAGATGTACTTGGAGTACGTCAAAGCGAGTGGCGCGCGTCCGCCGGCGACCTGGGCGAAGCTCAGCAAGGAAGAGATCGAGCAGCTCCTTCTGATCGGCAAGACCGCCAAACCGGGCTACAAGTGGGACGAGGAGACGCAGGGTGAATGGTGGTCGAAGCACTGGATGGACGCCGGCGTGAGCTGGGAGATGCCGCCGAGCCGCGCGCTCGATCCGGTGGTCTTCGTCAACTACGAGGAAGCCCAGGCCTACTGCACTTGGGCGGGCCTGCGGCTGCCGACCGAGGAAGAAATCATCCGCGCCGGGCGCGGGGAGCAGGTGCAGGACTACCCCTTCGGCAATGAGTTCGACCGCGCTGCCGTGGCGCACAACGCCACCACGCCCTCGGCGATCGCCTTCAAGCGCGTGCCGGTCGGCATGTTTCCCGTAAATCGTTCCTCATTCGGTGTGCTCGACTTGGTCGGCAACGTCTGGAGCTGGACCACTTCGGTCTATCTGCCCTACCCGGAGTTTCCGAGGGAAGGACTCTACGCCTCGGTGTTGCAGCCGGGTGAGAAGCGGCCGGAGAAGCTGCGCGTGAGCCCGAACTGGGACGCTTCGCGCAAGGTGCTCAAGGGCGGCAACTTTTCCGCCGCCGCGGAGTTCTGCCGCCTCGACGTCCGGCTCGGCATGGATCCGGGTTTCGCGGTGTCCGTCATCGGCTTCCGCGTCGCATCGAGCGGCGCGCCCGCCGCCGACGCCGCCACCATGCGCGCGCTCGGTGTGCGCTCGAGCGTGCTGGGCTTCTCGCCCGATCGCGATCTCGACCGCAGCCGCGTGCTCGGTGTCGAGCGGCGCATTTGGCCGGACATGGCCGAGATCGAGGCGCGGCGCATGCCTCCGGAGAAGCCCTTCAAGCAGCCAGAACTGCCGCCGGACTACCGCGTCTTCGGTCCCTGCGAGGTGCTGGCGATCGCCCCGCTCGTGAATCCTTTCGAGCGCGAGGACTATCCGGAAACGCAGACCATCGAGAAGGCGGCGATGCGCGAGTTCATCTTCCCGACCCTCGGCGTCTTCACCACTTCGGTGGCGCTCGCGGAGCCGGCGCTCCCGGCCGGAAACTACGTGCTGGCGTGGATGCCGGCCTTCAAGGATCGCGAGCTGCTCGAACTCGGCGCCTTGCTACCGGAGAAGGACATGCCCAAGACTCCGGTCACGCCGGACGAGGTCAAGATGAAGCGCGCCGGCCTCGCCGGTCGCCTGATCCTTCCTGGCAAGGAGCACCTGCTCTTCCTCGACGAGGACGGGAACGCGGCCGGAGCCGTGCCCCTACTGGTGGACTTCAAGCTGCAGGCGGAGAAGACGGTGCGCCACGACATGGAGCTCGACCTCGCCAAGCAGCGCTGGACCTTCTGGTTGAAGCTGCCCGGCAAGACCAACAAGGCCTACGGTTTGAGCTTCGCGGTCGAGACCGCGGACGCGGTCGAAATGACCGAGAATCGTTGGCAGGGTGATTACGGCGTGCGGCCTCCTGCGAAGAAAGCCATTCAGGCCGAGCAGCCGAAGTAGTTCTTCAGGCGAGCAGCTCGAGGTTCGCGCGCAGGATCTGCGCCTCGCGGCGGAGCGCGTCCAGGCGCTCGCGTTCGGCGACCACGACTTCGGGCTCGGCGTTGCTGAGGAAGCGCGCGTTGGCGAGCTTGCCGGCGGTGGCGCTGGCTCCCTGCTCGACGTGTTGTAGCTTCTTCGCCAGGGAAGCGCGCAACTTGGCGGAATCGGTGCCGGCCGGTCGCGCCAGGAAGACGGATCCTCCCGGGTAGACGTCGGTGCCGCTCTGCGCCGGTTTCGCGCCGCCCGCGCGCACCTCGATCTCGCCGCAGCGCGCGAAATGCGCGATCGCGTCGCGCTCGCGGCGGAGGTTCGCAGCCGTGGCTTCCTCCTCGCACCGCAGGAGCGCCGGCGGACGCTCCGCGGGCGGGATCTCGAGCAGGGCCTGCACGTTGCGAAGCGCCCGCACCACGTCCTGCACGCGCGCAAAATCTTGCTCGGCGGCGGGATCTGCAGCTCCGGCCGCCGTGGGCCAGGGTGCGCCGATCGCCAGCGCGGAGCCGACCCGGAAACGCTCCGGCAACTCCGCCCACAACGCCTCCGTGAGGAAGGGTGTGAAAGGATGCAGCAGACGCAGCAGAGCGGAGAGCGTGTCGCCGAGGGTGCGCCGCACGCGCGCGGCATCCGCAGCGTCCTCGCCGCGCAGACGACGCTTGGCGGCTTCGACGTACCAGTCGCAGAAGTCGTCCCACACGAAGCGGTAGAGCGCGGTGGCGGCGTCGTGGAAGTCGTAGGCCTCGAGCGCGCGGCTGACCTCGGCAGAAGTGGCGGAGAGGCGCGCGCCGATCCAGCGGTCCTCGAGGGCCGTGCCGCCGGAGTCCGCCACTTCGCCTTCGAGATTCTGCAGCACGAAACGCGCCGCGTTCCAAATCTTGTTGCAGAAACGCTGACCGAGTTCGAAGCGGTTCTCGGCGAGCTTCACGTCCTGACCCTCGCGGGTCAGAATCATCAAGGAGTAGCGCACCGCGTCGGCGCCGTACTTCTCGATCATCTCGACCGGATCAATGCCGTTGCCGAGCGACTTCGACATGCGCCTGCCCTGTCCGTCGAGCACGGTGGCGTGGATGTAGCAGACCGCGAAGGGGCAGCGCTGCTCCTGCGGCAGGTGGTCGAGAAACTCGTATCCCGCCATCACCATGCGCGCCACCCACAGGTAGAGAATGTCGCGCGCGGTCGAGAGGAACTGGGTCGGATAGAAGCGGTCGAGGTCAGCGGTGCGCTCGGGCCAGCCGAGGGTGGCGAAAGGCCACAACCAGGACGAGGCCCAAGTGTCGAGCACGTCCTCGTCTTGGCGCACGAGCGGTTTACCGGTGACCGGATGCGGCGCGCCGATCTCCAGGTCCTCGCGCGCAGCGACCGGCTCGCCGTCTTCGTCGTACCACACCGGAATGCGGTGTCCCCACCAGAGCTGACGGCTGATGCACCAGTCGTGCACTTTCTCCAGCCAGTCGAGATAGACCTTGGTCCAGCGCTCGGGCTTGAACTGCAGCGCGCCGGACTTCACCGCGGCGATCGCCGGGCCGGCCAACTCCGACATCTTCACGAACCACTGCTCGCTGACCAGCGGTTCGATCGCGGTCTTGGAGCGGTCGGAGACCGGCACGTTGTGAACGAATTCTTCCTCGCCCTCGAGCAGGCCGAGCGCAGCGAGTTCGGCGAGGATCGTCTCGCGCGCTTTCTCGCGCGTGAGCCCGGCGAATCGACCGGCTTCAGCGTTGAGCCGTCCGTCCTTCTCGTAGAGGCTGATGATCGGCAGACGGAAGCGCGCGCCGCGCTCGTAGTCCGCCGGATCATGGCCGGGGGTGATCTTCACCGCGCCGGTGCCGAAGCCGGCTTCCACGCTCTCGTCGAGCAGCAGCGGGATCTCGCGACCGGTCAGCGGCAGCGTCAGCTTGGCGCCGTGCAGCGCGGTCCAGCGCGGATCGGAAGGATGGATCGCGACGCCAGTGTCCGCCAGCATCGTCTCCGGGCGCGTGGTGGCGACGGTCACAAAGGCCTCCGCGCGCCCCGCCACCGGATAGCGGATCCGCCACAGCTTGCCCTTCTGCGCCACGTACTCGATCTCGTCGTCGGAGACCGCGGTCTGCAACTTGCAGTCCCAGTTCACCAGCCGCGCGCCGCGGTAGATCAGGCCGCGCTCCCACAGGCGCACGAAGGACTCGCGCACCGCGCGCGAGAGTTCCGGATCCATGGTGAAGCGCGTGCGCGACCAGTCGCAGCTCGAGCCGAGCCGGCGCAATTGGGAAAGAATCACGCCGCCGTGATGCTCCTTCCACTTCCAGATCTCTTGCTGGAAGGCCTCGCGGCCCATCTGCTCACGCGTCGGTCCGCCCTCCTGGTGCAGCTTCTTCTCGACCACCGCTTGGGTCGCGATGCCAGCGTGGTCGGTTCCCGGCAGCCACAGCACGTCCATGCCGAGCATGCGTCGCTGGCGCACCACCACGTCTTGCAGCGTGTTGTTGAGCGCGTGGCCCATGTGCAGCACGCCGGTGACGTTCGGCGGCGGGATCATCACCGCAAAGCTCGGACGCCCCGAGGGCTGCGCCGGGGGCGTGAAACTGCCGCTCTCCTCCCAACGCCGCGCCGCCTCGGCCTCGATCGGACCGGGCTCATAGCGGGTGGAGAGCCGTGCGGGAGCGGTGTCGGTCATGAGGCACGGACGCGTTGCGGGCGCGTGCCGACGGATTGTCGCACGGCGGCCGCTAAAGTGCGCGGCGCTTCGCGCATGCGCATCGCCGTCCTCGCCAATCCGCAATCCGGCCGCGGCCGCGCTCCGAGCGCCGCCGAGGAGACGGTGGCGGCTTTGCTCGCACAGGGGCATCAGGTCGAAGCGCTGATCAGCGAACAAGGACCGGAGCAAGCCGCGGAGTTCGCGCGCCGCGCCGCCACCGAGTCCGATCGCATGGTCCTGATCGGCGGCGATGGCACGCTCGGCTTCGTGCTCAACGCCGTGGCGGAGCCGCCGCCGCTTTTGCTGCTGCCGCTCGGCACCGCCAATCTGCTCGCGCACCACTTCGGCTGGCCGCGCGATCCCTTCGCCTGCGCACGGCTGGTTGCCGAGGGTCGCGTCGCGCGTGCGGATTGTGCGCGATTGCGTTTGCAGGACGATCAGGGCGCGCCCCTCGAGCGCTGGTCCTTCCTCTGCTGCGGTTTCGGCCCCGACGGCGAGATCGTGCGCCGCATCCAGGAGATGCGTTCCGGACCGATTCACATGAGTGATTACGCCGGCGCGCTCGCCGGAGTGGCGACGCGCTGGCAGGCGCCGGAGCAGCGCATCACGGCGGACGGCGAGGAGCTCGGCCGGCACCGCTACGGCATCGCGAGCGGCATCTCGGTGTACGGCACCGGATGGTGGAACCTCGGTCCCTGCGCGGTGGACGACGGCCGCTGGGAGCTTTATCTGATGCCCGATCTCAACCTCGCCACCGCGGCGCGACTCGCGACCACCGCCACCTGGGGCTCACTCGCGGAAGCGCGCGGGGTCGAGTCACGCGCGCTCGGCGCGCTGACCGTCGCGGGCGAGGAGCGCTCACCGGTGCAGGCCGACGGGGATTTCATCGGCTGGACCCCGCTAGAATTGCGGCTCGGATTGCGGCAGTTCCGCATCATCGTGCCTGCATGAAAGCGCTCTCGAATCCTTCACCACTCCGGCTGGAAGCGGGCGCACCGCCGCTCGTGATCGCCGGACCTTGCGTGGTGGAGGGCCGCCAGACCCTGGAGTACGCGCTCCAGATTCGCGAAGCGCTCGCTGGCCTGCCCTGCCAGTGGATCTTCAAGGCCTCCTTCGACAAGGCCAACCGCACCTCGGGCGGGACTTCGCGCGGCGCCGGCATGGCGGCCGGGCTGGCGATCCTTGCCGAGGCGCGCGCGATGCTCGGCGTGCCGGTATTGACCGACGTCCACCTCCCCGAGCAGTGCGCACCGGCTGCCGAGGTCTGCGACGTGCTGCAGATCCCGGCCTTCCTCTGCCGCCAGACCGATTTGCTCGAGGCTGCGGCGGCGACCGGTCGCGCCGTCAACGTCAAGAAGGGTCAGTTCCTCGCGCCGGCGGATCTCAAACACGCCGCCGACAAGGTGCGCGCCGCCGGACCCGGACCGGTGCTGCTCACCGAGCGCGGCACCTTCTTCGGCTACGGCCGATTGGTGGTGGACTTCAGTGCGCTGCCCGAGCTGCGCGCCGCCGCCTGCCCGCTGATTCTCGACGCGACGCACGCGGTGCAACGCCCCGGCGAGGCTGACGGCAAGAGCGGTGGGGATTGGACGCGCGCGCCGATCCTCCTGCGCGCCGGCGCCGCCGCTGGCTTCGACGGTTTCTTCACCGAGACGCATCCGGAACCGCTGCGCAGCCCGTCGGACGGTCCGAACATGATCCCGACCGCGCGCCTGCGCGAGATCCTCGAGGAAACGCTGGCGATCGCCGCCCTGCGCGCGCGCGCCGCGGCGGCCTCGCGCTAGATCTTCTCCGACAACTTCTCTTTCAGCCGCTCCATGATCTTGCCCAGGATCTTGGAGACGCGCGACTGAGAAATGCCCTTCAGCTCGGCGATGTCCTTCAGCGAGGAATCGAGGAAGAAGCGCAGGAAGACGATCTCGCGCGCCTCGTCGTCGAGGTTCTGCGCGATCAGGGCCAAGAGCTCGCGACGGTGCGGATCGGCGTCGGGGCCGTCCTGGCGCGGATCCTCGAAGAAATCGAGGGTGCCGTCGGCGTCGCCGTCCTCGCTGGTCTTGGCACCGGCCAGCATCGGCGCTTCCTTGCGGCCGGAGAAGGAGCGCTGATAGTCCTCCAGCGAAAGGCCCATCTCCTCCGCGGCCTCGGAGTCGCTCGGCTCGCGGCCGATGCGCGCGCGCAACTCCTCGAGCATCGCGCGCCGCTCCTTGACGCGCGTGCGCACCGGACGCGGCAACCAGTCGTGGCGGCGCAACTCGTCGAGAATCGCGCCGCGCACGCGATGCTCGCAGAAGGCCTCGAAGGGCACGCCGCGCTCAGGATCGAAGGATTGGATCGCTTGGATCAAGCCGACGTCGCCGGCGCCTTCGAGATCGCCGATCTCCACCGACTTCGGCAAGCGCGCCTTCACGCGGCGCGCGAGCGAGACCGCGTACGGGCGGTAGTACTCGATGAGCGCGTTGCGCGCTTCCATCTGTTCATCGCCGCGATACTCGCCCCACAGGCGGAGCAGAGTCTCGTTGTCGGGTCGCGCGCGCTGAACCATGCAGGGGAGTTGCGGGAGCAAGAGGCCGCGTCGCGCGCGGCCCGAGGGAGATTGGACGGCGCATGCACGTGCAAGTCAAGCTTCGCGCGAACTTTCTGGTCCGTTCACGCGCCGCCGCGTGCTCCGCAGATGCGTGCTTCGGCGGCGCGCATCGCCACCGCCGCGCGCGGCGAGAGGTCGTCGAAACCGAGCAAGTGGAGCGCGCCGTGCGTGACGTAGAGCAGGCATTCGCGCGCGGCGGAGTGCCCGCGCTCGGCGGCGATGCGCCGCGCGCAGTCCAGGTTGACGAGAATTTCGCCCCACAAATCGGCTTCACGATAGGCCACCGCCATCACGTCGGTGGAGGTCGGATCGTCCATCAGACGCGCGTGGAGGCGGGTGTGCTCCTCCTCGCCGAGCAATACCACGTCCACCACCGCACCCGGCGGCCCGTCGAAGGCTGCCCACGCGCGGCGCACGCAAGCCTCCAAGACCGCCGCTCCGGCGCCGGCGAGCGCGGGTGTTTCGGCCAGCACCGTCACGCGCGGCGCACGCTCACTCGTCGCCATAGGCTTCGACGATGCGCTGCACGATGCGACTGCGCTGCACGTCGCCGCGGTGGAACTCGAGGATGCCTACGCCTTCGACCGCGCGCAGACGCCGAATCGCGTCGAGCATTCCGCCTGCGCGGTCGCTGGGGAGGTCGCTCTGAGTCTGGTCGCCGGTCACCACCGCGCGCGTGCCTTCGCCCATGCGGGTCAGGAACATCTTCATCTGCCCGGGTGTGGCGTTCTGCGCCTCGTCGAGGATCACGAAGGATTCGTTGAGGGTGCGCCCGCGCATGAAGGCGAGCGGCGCGATCTCGATCAGGTCGAGGTCGCGCATCCGCCGCACCGCCGCCGGTCCGGCGAGGTCGTTGAGCGCGTCGTAGAGCGGGCGCAAGTAGGGATCCACCTTCTCCTCGAGGTCGCCGGGCAGAAAGCCGAGCTTCTCACCGGCCTCGACCGCGGGGCGCGTCAGCACGATGCGACGCACACCACCGTCCTGCATCGCTTGCAGCGCCGCAGCCACCGCGAGGTAAGTCTTGCCGGTGCCGGCAGGACCGGTGGCGAAAACGACTTCGCAATCCGCGAGCATCTGCAAGTAGAGCTGTTGCGTCTCGGTGCGCGCCGAGGGCATGCGCGAGCGCATGCGCACGGGCTCGCCGAAGTGTCCGTGATGCACTTCGCCGCTCGGCTGCGCTTCCGCCTCGTTGCCGAAGAGCCCCGCCTGCATCATCGCGGGCGAGAGCGCGTGACCCGCGCGCAACTGTGTGAGCAGCGCTTCCATCCGTCGCGCGACCGCCGAAACCTGATCCTCCGGGCCGACCAGCCGCAACTGTCCGCCGCGCGAGGTGACCCGCACGTGGTAGCGCCGGCTGACTTCCTTGGCGTGGCGATCGTGAGGACCGAAGAGCTGTTGTTCCTCTTCGAGTGAGAGCAGGGGAATGCGGGTCTCCAACGGTCGGCGTGACTCCGGGTGCGGTCCGCGCAGGGGCGGCCGCTCACCCGGCCGAACTATACCCCGCGAGATGAAGGAAGATCGCTAGTGCCGGTGCAGCGAGCAAGAAGGAGTCCACCAAGTCGAAGGCGCCGCCGAAAGCGGGCAATAGCTTGGCGGAGTCCTTGGTCGCGCCACTGCGCTTGACCAGACTTTCGGCGAGGTCCCCGAACTGCGCGCCGAGATTGGTGATCAGCGCTGCCGGCAGCCAGAGACTGAGTGCCGGCGCGGCGCCCGCAGGAAAGGCGGTGCTCACGACCCACCATGCCGCCAGCGTGCCGAAGAGCAGCGAGGCGGCGGCGCCTTCCCAGGACTTGTTCGGACTGACTTTGGGGATCAGTTTGTGCCGACCGAAGGCGGTGCCGATCAGATAGGCGCTGGAATCCCCCGCCTTGCACACGGCGAGGAGAAAGATCAGCCACGCCCAACCGTGCGGAAGCTCCACGCGCAAGAGGATCATCTTCGCGAGCATCAGCGGCACCAGGGCCCAAGCCAGCAAGGTTCCGCCCATGCGCAGAGCGGCTCCCTGCGGCTCCTGACGCAGCACTTCGCCGACCAGATAAATCCCGAAGGGGAGCGCGATGCTCAGTCGCCAGTCCCATCCGAAGGCGGCGCCTGCAAGGGTGGTGGCGCCGAGCGCGCAAGAAGCGAGAAGTTGTGGGCGCAGTCCGCCGGCGCGCAGCATCTGGCAACATTCCGCCTGTGCCAGCAGCGCGAGCAAGATCAAGACGCCGACGCTGAGCGCCGGTCCTGCGCTGCCACGGTCGAGCCACAGCAGCCCCACGACTGCCGCGACCATCACGGCACCGAAGCCGAGCCGAGCGCGCAGATCCTTCATGCCGGCGAGCCTTCCGCCGCGGGCACTCCGCCGAAGCGGCGCGTGCGTCCGTGGTACTCGCGCAGCGCCGCGAGGAGATGTTCGCGCCGGAAGTCCGGCCACAGCACTTCGGTGAACCAGAACTCGGCGTAGGACGCTTGCCAGAGCAGGAAGTTCGACAGCCGCTGCTCGCCTGCGGTACGAATGATCAGATCCGGATCGGGCATCTCGGGGTCGTAGAGCGCACGGCGCAAGTCCTCCTCGGTGGGCGGCGCAGCGGAGGGATCCGCGGCGATGCGCCGTGCGAGCGCGCTGACGGCATCGAGGATCTCCTGGCGGCCGCCGTAGGAGAGCGCGAGCCGCAGCGTCAGCCGCGTGCCTCCGCGCGTGCTCGCCTCGACGCGTCGAAGCGCCGCGAGCGGTCCGGCCGGCAAGTCTTCGAGGCGTCCGATGCCGCGCAGACGCACCCCTTCCTCCACCAATTCCCCCTCACGCGTGTCGAGGAAGCGCTTGAGGAAGTGCATCAGACCGTCCACCTCGAGTCGTGGCCGACTCCAGTTCTCGCGCGAGAAGGCGTAGAGGGTCAGGTGCGGGATGCCCCACTCGGCGCAAGCCTTCACCGCTTCACGCGCGCTCTCCGCGCCGGCTTCGTGGCCGAGCAAACGATTCTTGCCGCGCTGTTTGGCCCAACGGCCGTTGCCATCCATGATCACGGCGACGTGACGCGGCAGCGGGGCGAAGTCGGGCCTCAGCGTCTCGCCCATGGATCGGCGACCTCTGAGGCTCCGTGGAACATCTGCTCGCGACCGGGTCCGACCGAGATGCTGCTGATCGGCACGGAGAGCTCGCGCTCGAGCAACGCGAGGTAGCTGCGCGCGCGCGCGGGTAGGTCGTCGAGTGCGCGCACACCGGTGAGGTCGTCCTCCCAGCCCGGGCAGTCCACGTAGATCGGCTCGGCGCGCGCGAGATCGGCGAGATCGCCGGGGTAATCCTTCACCACGCGGCCGTCCGGCATGCGGTAAGCGACCGCCACGCGCAGCGGATCGAAGCCGCTCAGCACGTCGAGATTGGTGAGCACCACGCCGTCGAGGCCGTTGAGCCCTGCCGCGTAGCGCGCCTGCACGGCGTCGAACCAGCCGACCCGTCGCGGCCGCCCGGTGGTGGCGCCGTATTCCTTGCCCTGCTCGCGCAGGCGCTCCTCGATGCCGCCGCGCAGCTCGGTCGGAAACGGTCCTTCGCCGACGCGCGTGCAGTAGGCCTTCGACACCGCATAGACGCGCTCGACGCGCCGGGGCGGAAAGCCGCAACCACCAGCCACACCCCACACCCCGGTCCACGAAGAAGTGACGAAGGGATAGGTGCCGGCGTCGAGGTCGAGCATGGTGCCCTGCGCGCCCTCGAAAAGGATGCGCTTACCGGCCTGGTAGGCATCGCGGAGCAGCACCGGACCGTCCACGATCAGCGGGCGCAAGCGTTCGGCGGCGCGGCGCGTCTCCTCGTAGAGGTGGTCGTAAGCCTCGATCTCGCGGCCATAGACCTTCTCGATCACTGCCGATTTCTCCGCCAGCGCAGCCTTCAACCGGGTGCGGAAGGTCTCGGCGTCGAGCACGTCACAGAGGCGAATGCCGGTGCGCGCGACCTTGTCCGCGTAAGCCGGTCCGATGCCGCGTCCCGTGGTGCCGATGCGACCGGCACCGCGCCAGGTCTCGGCCAATCCGTCCACCTGCATGTGATAGGGAAAGATCAGGTGCGCACGGCCGTCCACGCGCAGCCGCTCCTCCACCGGCACGCCGCGCGCGCGCAGGCCGTCCATTTCCTTCATTAAGGCGCTGAGGTTCACCACCACGCCACGCCCGATCAGGTTGAGCTTGTCCGCGTGCAGGATGCCGCCCGGGATCAGGTGCAGCACGTACTTCTCAGCGCCGACGTACACCGTGTGGCCGGCGTTGTTGCCGCCGGCGAAACGGACCACGACGTCCGCTTGGGCAGCGAGGTGGTCAATGACCTTCCCCTTGCCTTCGTCCCCCCACTGGAGACCGATGATGGCGGCGGCGGGCATGCGTTCGGAAGCGCAAATCCTCCCCTCGCCGGAGACCCATGTCCAGGAGAGGTGCCGTGCCTACGCGTAGGATGCCGGTGTGCCTGTGTTGCGCTGGTGGCGAGTCCGGCAGCACCGCCGCTGGATGCGCGCGGGTCTGGAGCCGGCTCAGGTGCAGAAAGTCGCGTTTCTCCCCTTCTGGCGCGCGCTGTCCGCACCGGATCGCGCACGATTGAGCGGTCTCGCGCGCATTTTCGAAGAGCGCAAGGACTGGGAGGGCTGCGGAGGCCTGACGCTCAGCGAGGAGATGAAGGCGGTGATTTCGGTGCAGGCTTGCCGCTTGGTGTTGCGCCTGCAGCGCGGTGATCCTCCGGGCGAGCCTTTCCCGCACGTGCGCACGATCCTGGTCTTCCCGAGCAGTTTTCGCGCGCGCCACTCCTTCCGCCGCGCCGACGGGGTCGTCGAGGAGTCGGATTCCTGGAACCAGGGCGAAGCGTGGCAGGACGGCAAGGTGGTGCTCGCGTGGGACGGCGCCTACCAGGGCGGCCGCTCCGAGGACGACGGGCGCAATCTCGTGATCCACGAGTTCGCGCACCAGCTCGATCGGATCGACGGCAGCGCGGACGGTCTGCCGCCGGTGGCGGACCGCGCCGAGTGGGAGCGCTGGCACGCGCTGGTGAGTCAGGAATTCGCGCGGCTGCAGCGCGAGGTCGGGGCCGGGCGCGCGACGGTGCTGGATGCCTACGGCGCCACCGACCCCGCCGAGTTCTTCGCCGTCGCCAGTGAGCAGTTCTTCGAAGCACCCGCCGCGCTGCGGCGTGCGCACCCGGACCTCTTCAGCGCACTCGTCGGATGCTACCAGCAGGATCCGAGCCGCCCCTGATTAGACCAGCGCGAGCCAGGCGCCCACGAGCAGGCCGAGGCCAAGGCTCGCCAGGATCCAGAAGCCTGCCTTGCGGGTCTTGTGACGGAAGAGAATCATTCCCAAGAGCACACCGAGGGCACCACCGAGCAGCGCCAACCCGAGCAGGCGGGATTCGGGCACACGGCGAGCGCCGCGCCGCGCCGCCGCCTTGTCCCAGGCGAAGAGCAGCAAGGCGAACAGGCTGCAGGCCGCGCACCACAACAGCAGGGCACGCCGCAAGGTGTCCGCAGCCTAGCGGCTGTAGCGTCCGCCGACGCCCTGCTTCTCGTAGTACTGCTGGTGGTAGTCCTCGGCCAGCCAGTACTGCGTGAGCGGCGCGATCTGCGTCGCGACCGGACGCCGCAGCTTGCCGGAGGCGTTGAGCGCTGCCACCGCGGCACGCGCCTTCTGCTCCTGCTCCGGAATGGTGAAGAAAATCGCCGAGCGGTACTGATCCCCGACGTTCACACCTTGGCGCCCGACCTGGGTCGGATCGTGGTTCTCGAAGAAGAGCGCGAGCAGTTCTTCGTAACTCACGCGCGTCGGATCGAACCAGACTTCGACCGCTTCGGCGTGACCGGTGTCCCCGCCGCAGACCTGGCGGTAGCTGGGCTCCGGTGCCTCGCCTCCGCTGAATCCGACCGAGGTCTCGAGCACGCCGTCCACAGCACGGTAGACGGCTTCGACTCCCCAGAATCACCCGGCGGCGAAGATGGCGCGTTCTTTCATGATTTGAGTAGAGGCTCCAGACGGCGCAGTTGCGTCGTCAGCGCGGGGCGCGGAGGCGGTCAGCGGCTGCTCGCGCGTCTGCGAGCAGGCGACTGCGAGCGCGAGTGTGCCCAGAAAAACGAGATGAACCGAACGCATCGGTTCAGCGTGCTTCGGCAGTGGCGAGAGTCGCGCGCGCGCTGGGGGCGACGGACATCATGCGCACGCAACGGCAGCGCTCGCAGGGAGCGAAGGCGAAGCGTCCGGAGCGGGAACGCACGCGCGCTTCTCCGGCGTGCTCCTGCGCCGTGTGCTCCCCGCAACTCAGGCAACGCAGGCGGCGGCTGGGCGAGAGGTTCGGCATGCGCTCCAAGATATCCGGAAAAACGGCTGGATCGAGCGAATTCCGCGCGTTCAAGCGCCTTTCTGCCCGCCGGCGATGCCCTTGAGATGCACGTCCATCTGCGGGAAGGGAATGCCGATGCCCGCCTCGTCCAAGGCCAGTTTGACGGCGCGCACGGTGGCTTCCATGCAGTGGAAGTACTCCTCCGTCGCGCACCACACGCGCACCTGCCAATCCACCGACGAAGCGCCGAGTCCGAGCAGAATCACTTGGTGGCCCTTCTCCTGGTGGCGGTGCGGGATTGCGGCGGCGGCCTTCTCGAGCGCGGCGCGCGTGGCGTCCACCGAAGCGGAGTACGCGGCTCCCACCGAGACGTCCACCCGCCGGAGTGGATGATGCGTGATGTTCTCGATGTTCGAACCGAGGATGCCGCTGTTGGGAAGGATGATGCGACGATTGTCCACCGTGTCGAGCGTGGTGCAGAAGAGATCGATCTCGTCCACCTTGCCGACTTCGCCCGCCACGCGCACCATGTCGCCGACCTTGTAGGGACGGAAGACCAGCAGCAGTACGCCGGACGCGAAGTTGCTGAGCGATCCCTGCAAGGCGAGTCCGATCGCGAGGCCGAGCGCGCCGAGCACGACCGCGAAGGAGGCGGTCTCGACTCCGAACTCGCCGAGGATCAGCAAAATGCCGATCACCATCACCGCCCAGCGCGCGAGCTTGCCGAAGAAGCGCGCGAGCGTCTCTTCGATCTTGGCGCGTTGCGTGGCGGCCCGCACGATGCGCTGCAGCCAGGACGCGCAGATCAGCGTGGCGAAGAAAAGCAGCAGCGCCGTGATGGCGGAGGGCGCGATGGCACGCAGGAGTGCACTCAGGGCCTCCGGCGAGTACCAAGCGGGGTTTGCCGCGGTGGATTCCGCAGCGGAAACTGCGGCCTCCTCTTGAATCGCAAAGCTCAAGAACATCCGGGGAATCCTACACTCGCCGCATGCAGAGCTCGCGTTGGTGCCCGATCGGATTCCTCGCGGCCACTGCTGCGTTCGGCGCGTGTCAAGCTGCTCCGCTGCCGCCGACCTCGGGCGAAGCGCCCTGGCAGAGTTTCGACGAGGAACAGGCGGGACGACTCGCCCATCTCGCGATCTCCTCCGTGGTGCGCGAGTTCCCGAACAAGCCGATGCACGTGCACGTCGGTCCGGAGTCGGCGCAGACCCCGCGCGTCCTCCACCCTTCCTTCTACGGTTCCTTCGATTGGCACTCCTCCGTGCACGGGCACTGGCTCCTGATTCGCCTGCGGCGTGCCTTCCCCACTGCGGAGTTCGTCGCGGAGGCGCGCGCGATCCTCGACGAGCACTTCGCGCCGGAGCGCATTGCGGCGGAGACGGCGTACTTCGGTGAAGCGCCGAACCGATCCTTCGAGCGGATGTACGGCTGGGCCTGGCTGCTGCGCTTGGTCGCCGAGTTGGAGAGTTCCGCCGCGGCCGGCGATGCCGACGCGGCACGCTGGCGGGAGCAACTGCGTCCGCTCGAACAGGTGCTGGTGGAGCACACACGCAACTATCTGCCGCGCCTGAGCCATCCGATTCGCAGCGGCGTGCATCCGGACACCGGCTTTGCGCTGGCGCAGATTCTCGATTACGCGCTCACCGTGGGCGACGTCGAGACCGCCGCACTGATCCGCGCACGGGCACGTGCCTGGTACGGCGCCGACGCGAGCTGGAACTTCGCCTTCGAACCGAGCGGCGAGGACTTCTTCTCCTCCGGCCTCAACGCCTGCGATCTCATGCGCCGCGTGCTGACGCCGATCGAATTCTCGGCCTGGCTCAACCGCTTCTGGCCCGAACTCGCGCGCGGCCGCCTCGGTCCGCTTGCCGAGCCGGCGATCGTCAGCGACCTCACGGACGGACGCATCGTGCATCTCGCCGGTCTGAATCTCTCGCGTGCGTGGACCATGCGCGGCATCGCCGCGGTGCTGCCCGTCGGCGACGCCCGCCGCACGCGGCTCGAGACCTGCGCCGCCGCGCACGCGCATGCCGGGCTCGGTTACGTGTTCAGCGGTCACTACGAAGGCGAGCACTGGCTCGCGTCCTTCGCCGTCTATCTGCTCACGGGAACCGGGCTCTGATTTCGGCGAGTGCCTGCGGCACGCCGACGCCGGCGGTCTCGGCAAGGACGCGGAGATGCGCATGACGCACGCGCGGTGCCTGTGGATCCACGAGCCAGAGCGGAACTTCCGCGGAGGCTTGATGCACCAAGCCCGCGGCCGGATAGACGTTGAGCGAGCTGCCGACCACGAGCAGTGCATCCGCCTGCGCGACGATCGCCGCGGCCGCGGTGAGCATCGGCACGCTCTCGCCGAACCACACCACGTGCGGTCGGAGTTGACCGCCGCGTGGACAGAGATCCCCGAGGCGCAGCGGACCTACACCCCAGTCCATCAAGCGAGTATCGTCGAGCACGCTGCGCACCTTGCGTAGTTCGCCGTGCAAGTGCAACACGTGTGAAGAACCCGCGCGCTCGTGGAGATCGTCCACGTTCTGCGTGATCACGCTGACGCGCGCTTCGCGTTCGAAGGCCGCGAGCGCGCGGTGCGCCGCGTTCGGTTGGGCGCACGCCGCCTGCGCGCGACGCTCGTCGTAGAAACGCAGCACCAGCTCCGGATCGCGCTCCCAAGCTTCCGGCGTGGCCACATCCTCCACGCGATGACGCTCCCACAAGCCGTCACCGTCGCGAAAGGTGCGCAAGCCACTCTCGGCACTGATGCCAGCACCCGAGAGCACCACGAGATGGAGAGAATCGGAGGTCCGCATGGCTTCCATGGTGTAGAAAGGAGGGGGCGAGTCCCCGTCCCTACCCCACCCATCATCATGCTGCGCGCAACTCTCACCCTCGGCCCCGTTCTTCTCTTTGCGGCGGCCTGCGCCGTACCGCAAGCTCGCACGAAGGATTCGCAGGTCGCCACCGTGCGCGCGAGCGTCTTCACGATCAGCCGTCAGGAGCGCGCGGTGCTCGACGCGGCAGACGGCCGCCTGATCATGGCTTGGGAGAGTCGGCGTCAGGAGCGCGGTTCGACCGGTGTCTATCTGCGCGCCTTCGATCTCGCGGGCAATCCGTGGACGCACGAGATGCGTGCGAACGCCACTCTCGCCGGCATGCAGGGGCGACCGGCAGTGGCTGCTTTGAACGACGGTGGTGCCTGGGTCGCGTGGGAGTCCTACGGTCAGGACGGCAGCGGCGCCGCGGTGGTGGCGCGCCGCTTCGATTCTTCGCTGCAACCGCTCGGCGACGAACTATTGATCGCACTAGACGCGCGCGGTGATCAGGCCGAGCCCGCCCTGGCGCGCGGTGCCGACGGTCGCGTGCTGGCCGTGTGGTGCGAAGCTCAGGCCGAGGAAGGCGCGCGCCTGCGCGCCCGACTCCTCGGCAACGACGGCATGCTCGGCGCGGAGATCGCCGTGGCGGGCGCGCCCGACGCGGACGACCGTCTCCCCTCCGTGAGCGCGTGCGGCACCGGCTACGTGCTGGTGTGGGCGCGCCGTGATCGCGTCGCGGATCGCTCGGTGGTGATGGCGCTGCGTCTGGACGAACAAGGAAATGCGCATGGCGAGGCCTACGCCCTCGACGCGCGGGAATCCGCGGAGCAAATCGAGCCGAGCGTGGACGGCGCGGGCGACGGCGCTTTCCTCGCCACTTGGTTGCGCGGCACCGCGTTGGGTTGGGAGGTGCGCGCGCGGCACAGCGATGCGCAGGACGTATTGGGAAGAGTTTGGACCGTGGCGGGCGACGCAGACGGTTGGAAAAGTGGCGCTGCCGCCATGCTCGGCGCCGACGGCTCCTGCGCGATCGCTTACAACCGCGAGCGCACTCCGGGCGGAAGCGAAACGCTCGAAATCGCGCGTTACGACGCTACGGGGCAGTTGAGCGCACGCCTCACTCCCTTGTTGCACGCTGCAGGCGCGCAGACCATGACGGCCGCCGGCAATGCACGGCGCGCCCTGCTCAGCGCCTCGCACACGCTCGCGCTGGCCTGGAGCGGCGACGCAGGGCTCGGCGACGACAGCGCGGCGCACCTCAGCTTGATCGGGCCGCGTGCTTCCTTGCGCACGGCGGCACCAGAGCTCGGCCTCGCGCAGGCAGCGGTCACGGTGGACGACGCCGATCTGCTCGCCGCGATTCCGCCGATCTACGACCCGAACTGGGTGGCGCAGCCGCCCTACGCGCCGCGGATTCCGCCCGGCGCCGACTTCGGCTTCGAGGCGGTGCCCGGAACGGGTTGGACGCCGCCCGATCCGGAGGTCGCGATCGGCCCGGATCACGTGGTGGTGATGGTGAACGGACAGATCGCCTGCTTCGACAAGAACGGCGTGAATCTGTGGCGCGACGAAATCGAGAACAATTTCGGCTTCTGGGGCGCGCAGGGTGCAACCGGCTTCGTCTTCGATCCGGAGGCTTGCTGGGATCCGCACAGCCAGCGCTTCCTCGCGATGGCCTGCGAACGCTCCTCCAGCAATCGTTCCGTGTTCCTGCTCGCTGTCTCGAAGGACTCCACGCCGACCACCGCCAGCGACTGGTGGAAGTACCGGCTGGACGTCACTGGCATCAGCGACGACGACATTGATTCTCCCAACATGGCGGTGGGACCGAATGCGATCCTGCTCACTGCCGACTTCTTCGGACCCGACAAGTACCTGCTCTACGCGATCGAGAAGAGCTCCGTCTTGAGCGGCGGTACGCCGGTGATCGCGTCGGAGCTGATCACGGGCACCAGCCAGCAGTCCATGGGCGTGCCGGTGGTCTATGACGTCAACAACGCGCTCTACGTGCTGCAGAGCACCGAGAACACCAGCAACACCACGGTGATCTTCCACGCGATCCGCAATCCCTTCACGGCGTGGAACCGCGTGACGCGCACGCACACGGTCAGCACCTACACCTATCCGAACCAGCCGCCGCAGAAGGGCAGCAGTTCGCGCCCCTTCCTGTTCGAACCGCGCTTCTGGTCGGTGGCCTTGCGCAACGATTCCCTGTGGGCGGTGCATCACGTGAACTCGACGCGCGCGCGCGTGCGTTGGTACGAGTTCGCGCTCAACGGTTGGCCGACCAGCGGCTCCAACCCCAGCACGCGGCAGTCGGGGGAACTCGACTACGGCGACCAGATTCACACTTTCTTCCCCAGCATCGCGGTGGACGCGCAGAACAACGCCGCGATCAGCTTCGCGCGCTCTGCACCAACCGAGTTCATCTCGATGGGACGCGCCCTGCGCGGCGCGGGCGATCCGCTCGGCTCCTTCCGTCCGATGCAGGTGGTGCAGACCAGTGACAACGCGCACACCAGCGGCCGTTGGGGCGACTACAGCGGCACCCAACCGGATCCGAGTGCAGGTCCGGGAGTGTTCTGGGGACATCACGAGTTCACCAGCGGTTCGACCGGTTCTTGGCGGACCTGGGCGGCGCGCTACGAACTCGACGATTCGCCCTTCCTGCTCAATGTGCCGACGGTGCTCGGCGCGCCGGGACTCGTCACGCTTATGGTGACCGGAGCGACGCCAAACGGCGCCGTGCAACTGCTCTACTCGCAGGTCGGCCCGGGTCTCACCTACATGGGTGCCTACGGTGCCTACTGCAGTCTGGAAAGCCCGCTCACCGGTCCGACGCGCACTGCGAACGGCGCCGGCGTGGTGCAGTACACCAAGACGCTGCCGGGCGGCACGGTCGGCCGCACCTTCTGGCTGCAGGCGATCGAAAGCGATCGCGCGACCAACTGGGAGAAGCGGACGGTTCAGTAGCTGCCATGCTTTTCCTGATCGTGGAACACTACGCGCCAGGCGTTGCGATCGAAGTGTACCGTCGCTTTCGCGAGCGTGGAAGGCTCACCCCGCACGGTGTCCGCTACCTCGCGAGTTAGGTGGATCTCGATCTCCGTCGCTGCTGGCAGATCATGGACGCGCCCAGCGAAGCCGAGATCCGCGCATGGACTGCTCACTGGGATGATCTCGTCGAGTTCGAGATCATCCCGGTGCGTGACTCGGCGGAAACTGCGGCCGCGATGGCTTCGCAACTCTGAGGGGCTCGCTCAGGCGCGCGAAAGACGCACCGCGCGCTGCTCGAGATGAGCGAGGACGGCATCCAGCACGCCGGGCACGGCACCGAGCTTCTCCGGCGGATGCACGCCGGGCTTGCGGAACACGCCGGAGAGCAGCAATTCGGCGGCCGCGGTGCAGGTGTAGCCGGTGGTGCGCGCCATCGAGGAAGTGCGCGTCGCCGCATCGCCGCGGTCGAGCAACTGCCAGACGGCTTCGCGCGCTTCCCCGCTGCGGCGATCGGTGCCGCGCACGGTCACGCGCATCGCGGTGAACTCCGCTTCGCCTTCCTCGAGCTTCCACTCGCGGAAGAGCATGCGCGAAGTCGCCTCACGCGGAATCAGGCGCACGGATTTACCGTCGGCGTCGTGGGTGGAGATCGCTTCCTCAGAGAGGAAGCCGGACTCGCGCAACGCCAGCGCCAACTCGCGGTGCCCAGGCCAGCGCAAAGTTTTTTCGCGCATCTCGGGTACGTGGCTCATGGTCGTGAGCAGGCTGCGCAGGCCGTCGGTGTTGAAGGCTTCGAGCGTGCCGACTCCAGGGATCTCGACGAACTCCGGCTCCGAGAGCGCGGGCTTCACCACCACGCGTCCACCTTCCATCAGCCGCGCCGGGCGCAGATATTCCTCCACTACGTCCACCGGCGAGAAGGGTGCCTTGTAACGCCAGGGCCAGCGCGGATAGGTCGGCAGCCCGCCGACGAGGCACTCGAAATAGGAAACATTCCACTCGCGGTCGTGCGCGCCGAAGATCAGGTTGTCGAGTCCCGGCGCGACGCCGACGTCCACCGCTGCGCACACGCCTTTCTGCTTGGCGAGCGCATCGAGCGCGAGCGCGTCCTCCGGGAAGAAAGAGATGTCGGCGACCGCAACGCCGGCCTCGATCACAGCCTGCAGCGTGCGGAAGCCAAGGAAGCCCGGCACGGCGGTCACCGCGAGATCGAAGCCGCGCACGGCGGCAGCGATGGCGGCGGGGTTTCCCGCGTCCAGCGCGCGGCCGACGGGAGGATGCGCGATCCCCTGCGCCGCAGCCTCGCGGGCGAGTTGCTCCAACGCGGCCTCGCTGCGATCACAGGAAGTCACGGTGTGCCGCCGCGCCAGATCCAGCGCCATCGCGCGCCCGACCATGCCGGCACCCAACACGATCACTCGGGCCATGCCGGGAATTCTATGCGTGCGCGGCTCAGGCAGCCTTCGGCTTGATCAGCGCGGCGATCGCGAGACCGGCGAGGAACCAGCCGACAGCTTGATCAATTCCCTCCGCAAGGAAGATGCCGTCCGAAAAGCCATACCAATTCCATTGCGAGGCGCTGATCGAGAGCCAGGCGAAGATCCCCATTCCCATCACGGCCGTCGCGCGGCACAGCAAACGCGAGTTGCATGCGGCGCCGCAGCCGAGGAGGCATGCAGCCAAGAGAGCGGCGAGCACGTTCGAGGTGAACTCGACCGCCATGTTCTTGCCGAAACCGTAGGAGGTTTCCGGACGCCATACGAGGAAGGCAGCAGGTCCCGATGCCGGCCATTCCTCCATCGGAACCTTCTCCATGTCCGGCAGGAAGTAGGTCCCGGCCTCAGGGGTGTGCGTCTTGAGCGCGGCGAGCAGCGCCGGTTCGTTCTCGACCGAGGAGAAACCCATGTGCCCGAGCGGCAGCACCATGTGCGAGAAAGCGCCCCATGCAAACAAGATGAGGCCCCCGAGCAGACCGGCGAGGAGAGTGCGGTTCATACCGTAAGCTGATCCGCGCCGCGTCTGCGAATCAATGGCCGCGGAAGCGCGGGGCGCGCTTCTCGGCGAAGGCGGCGAGGGCTTCCAGGCGATCTGCGGTGGGAATGATGGTCTGATAACAGGCGGCTTCGTGCTCCAGGGCGGCGCGGAGCGGCAGATCCAGCCCACCGTCCACCGCCGCCTTCGCTGCGCGCAGAGCGAGCGGACCGTTCTGGAGCAGAGCGGCGACCTGGCGCTCCGCGGCTTCCGCTACGCCGCCGGGGGCGCTGATTTCGTTCACCAATCCGCAGGCGAGTGCCTCGGGCGCGCTCAACCGGCGGGCAGTGAGAATCATTTCCTTCGCCTTCGCCGCGCCGACCAAGCGCGGCAGACGCACGCAGCCGCCAGCTCCGGGGATGATCGCGAGGCTGGTCTCGGTGAGGCCGATCTGGGCGCGCGGATCCATCACGCGCAGGTCGCAGGCGAGCGCGAGCTCGCAGCCGCCGCCGAAGGCGTGACCGTTGAGTGCGGCGATCACCGGCTGCGGCAGCGCGGCGACCTCGTCCGTGGTGGCGCGAATGGTGGCGACGAATTCGCGCACCTGCGCCTCGTCGAGACTGCGGCGCTCCTTGAGGTCGGCACCGGCGCAGAAGGCTTTCTCGCCGGTGCCGATCAGCACCACCGCCCAGACTTCGGCGTCGGCGGCGAGCTCGGCGAGCAGGCTGCGCAAGCGCCGGAGTGTGGGCAGCGAGAGCGCGTTGGCGGCTTCGGGCCGGTTGAGCCTGAGCCAGGCCGCGCGGCCGCGCCGCTCGCAGACGACAAGTTCGGAATCGTTCATTCTTTGCGCCGACCGCGCTGCGCTCCCTGCGCGAGCGGCCGACCGAGCAGGTCCGCAAGATAGCGCGCCGCGGCATCCACCGCTGCGGGATCCATGCCGTGCGGCACGCCGTGGCGGTCCGCCCAGGCGAGCAGCGCACCGGTAGCGAGGTTGCCGGCGGCTCCGGGCGCGAAAGGGCAACCGCCGGTGCCTCCCGCGCTGGCGTCGAAGGCGCGTAGGCCGAGTTCGAAGCCCATGGCGCAGTTCTCGAGCGCGTGGCCGTAGGTGTCGTGCATGTGGAGGCCGAGACGCGCGGAAGGCAGGACCTTCAATGCCTCATGCACCAGCGCGCGCGTCTGCGCGGGTGTCCCGATGCCGACGGTATCGGCAAGCATCAGCAAGTCCACCTCTTCGTCGGCGAAGGTCTCGATCAGTGCGAGCACCGCGGGCATCGGCGTGGCTTCCTGCGGCGAGCCGAACGCCATGGAGAGATACATGCGCACCGGGATGCCGTCGGTGCGGGCAGCCTTGCACAACTCCCGGTTCACGGCCACCGCGCGCGCGATCTCCATGCCGGAGTTCGCTACTGAGAAGGCTTCGTTCGCCCCCACCACGGTAGTGAGCGCGTCGAGATCGGCGGCGCGAAATCGCGCGTAACCGCGTTCGTTCATCACCAAACCGACCAGGCTGAGGCCGACTCGCCAAGGTGCCGCCCGCAACGCCCGACAGAGATCGTCCGCGTCGGCGAGTTGCGGCACCGCGTCGGGCCGCACGAAGGAAGTAACCTCCAAGGTGTCCGGATTCGCGACCGCGAGGAGCCGCAACAGCTCCAACTTCTGCTCCGTCGCCAGGATCGCGCTCTCGTTCTGCAGACCGTCTCGCGGCGCGACTTCGTGAAGCCGGATCATGTCTGGCACCTACGTGGGGTGATTCCGACCCACGGAGCCTGACTCCGTATGCTTCTTCCGGGCGCGAAGGTTGAGCATTTCGACGCCGATCGAGAAACCCATCGCGAAGTAGAGGTAGCCGCGCGGGATGTGGAAATCGGTGCCGTCGGCGACCAGTGCGACGCCGACGAGGAGCAGGAAAGCCAGGGCCAGCACCTTCACGCTCATGTGCTGCTCGACGAAGTCACCGAGCGGTTTGGCGAGGAACAGCATCACCGCCACCGCGATCACGATCGCCAGCACCATCACCGGTAAGTGATCAGCGAGACCGACGGCGCTGATCACCGAATCGAGCGAAAACACCAAGTCGAGCAGCATGATCTGGAAGATCGCCGAGCCGAAGCTCAGCGCCCGCGCCGCCATGCCGGCTTCGCCGTGGCCGCCCTCGGTGTTCATGGTGACGTTGATCTCGCTGGTCGCCTTCGCAATCAGGAACAAACCGCCGAGGATCAGCACCAAGTCACGGCCGCTGATGCCCATCCCCACCCACGGAACGGTGAACAGATCGGCGGTGAGCCGCGCCAACCACACCAAGGAGAACAGCAGCGCAATGCGCATGCCCATCGCCGCGGCGAGACCGATGCGTCGCGCCCGCGCGCGCTGCGCAGCGGGCACTCTCCCGACCACGATGGTCAGGAAAATGATGTTGTCCACGCCGAGGACGATCTCCAACAGCGTGAGAGTGAGCAGCGCCAACCAGGCCTGCGGTTCGAGGATCCAGTTCAGCCAGTCCATGGACGTGCTTCGAGAAGATCGGCGAGAGCGCGGACGTGCCGGTCGAGGGCGAAAGCGTCGCGCAGTTTCGCCAAGCGTTCCGCGCGCTGCGCAGGGGGATGCGCCGCGGCGGCGAACAGCACTCTAGCCGCGGCTTCTGCAGCCATGGAGGCGTCCGCGCGCGGCGCAACGGCGCAGAACTCGGGAGGCAGCAGCTCCGCGACACCGGCGTGTGCGGTGGTGACGACCGGCACTCCGGACGCCGCCGCCTCCAAACACACCAAGGAGAAGGAATCGTAGGCGGTGGGATGCAGCAGGAGATCGGCGCGCGCCAACGCCGCGCGGAAACCGCCGTCCCAACCGTGCATGCGCGCGCCCGGAGCAGACGTTCCCGCGCGCGACCATGCCTCGAACTCCAATCGTGGCCAGCGCTCGCGCAGTGCCTCCGCCCAGCGCGCCGCCGCCGCGAGTCCGTGGCGCTCCGGATCGCGACCACAGAAGAGCACGCGCAGGGGACGGCCCCCGGCGAGAACCTCCGCATCCGGTCCGGCAGCTTCCGGCACCGCCGCCAACAGTGGCAGCGGCAGCAGCACAATCTCCAACTCCGGCCGATGCGCGCGCAGGGCACGTGCCACGCGTGGCGAGGGCGCGACGGCCGCCGCGGCCAGCTGCACCGATTCCTCCTCCAGACGCAACAGGGCTCGACGGCGCGCACTCGGCACCTCCGTCTCGCGCTCCGGTCCGAAACCGCCCATGCCGAACCAGATCGCGCCGCAACAAGCGGAGGCGCGCAGATCGAGCACGGCATCGGCGCGTTCGCGCAGCGCGGCACTCACGCGAGCACGTGCGTCCAGGCGATCGCGCCATGGCCGCAGCAGCGGCCATCGGCTTCCCGCGGTCACCGCGCGCACGCCAGTCGGAGTCTCGCGCTGCGCATCGCGCGCGATCAGCAGCACGTCATGGCCGAGCGCAGCCAGTGCCGGAGCGACGGCGGCGAGCCAAGCCTCGAGTCCTCCCGCACGCGGCCGCCAACGGTCCAGCAGGATCGCAATGCGCACGCGCGCAGCCTACCCGCGCTGCCTTCAGCCGAACTTCGGCACGTGTGCGCCCAGGCGCGAGGCCTTCGCGACCACCGCGCGCACCCAACTCTTGGCTTCACGGTCGAGCCGCGACTTGCAGAGATAGTTCAACAGGAAGCGCAGCCGGTCGGCGCGCGTCACGCAGCTCGGCGCAGAAAGATGGAGAGCGGCAAGATCCTTCACCAACCAGCGCCGGCGCGGCGGCTGGCCGCGCTCGACGCGTTGCAGATCAATGAAGTATGGACGCCCCCAGCGCGGATCCGGCGTCACGATCAGATGACAGCAGTAGAGATCCTTGTGATAGAAACCGGTGGCATGGAAGCGGCGCACCATGCCGCTGACGTCGCGCAGAACGGCGTCGCGTGAACGGCGTGGACCGACGCGGCGCGGATCCGGAAAACCGTCGGCGAGATAGCGGTCCAAGGGCGCGCCGGCGACCTCGCGCATGAGCAGGAAGGAGCGCGGCGGGCAACCGAAGAGGTTCGTGCTCTCGCCGAAAGCGAGCGGCTCCGGCACGTCGAAGCCCGCGCGGCGGAGCGCGACCATCATTTCCCACTCGCGACGCGCCGGACTGGTGGCGCCACGTCCGAGGAAGGTGAAGCGGCGCCACAGCGGCACCGAATGATGCACCTTGAGATAGAGCACGCCGGCCGAGGATTCGACGCGACGCGTCTGCCGCGGACCCGCCACGCGCACCAGCTTGCCGCTCTCAAAAGCGAGCGCGCCCGCCAGGGAATCGAGCCCAAGTTCGCGCAGCACGCCGAGGTCCTCCTGCGCGGCGAGCAGCCGTCCCTGGTCGAGCCCGGTGGTGGGACGACCACGAGCGCGATAGTGCCGCGGATCCTGCCGCCCGCTCAGGGCTCCCTCCATGCGGCCATCTTCGAACGGCGAGAGCGGCCAGGCAAGCATCTTGGGGAGTTATCGGATCATGTTCGCACCCGCCTGGAGTCGTTAAAGTGCCGGGATGGTCTGCGCGCGCCGACCCCTTCAAAGCTGCGCGCGACCTCGTCCCGACGCGACCGCAACCCGACCGAAGCCATGACGGCAGCCGTCACCGCACCCTCCTCAGCGGCAGAGCACAACCCTTTCATCCAGATGCAGCGGCGATTCGACATCGCCGCCGACCTCCTGGGCTTGGAGAAGGGTCTGCGTGAAATCCTGGTCACTCCCTACCAGGAGATGACCATCTCGATCCCCGTCAAGCTGGACAACGGCCAGCTCCGCGTGTTCACCGGCTACCGCGTGCAGCACTCGATCGCGCGCGGTCCGGCCAAGGGCGGCATCCGCTACTCGCCGGACGTCAACCTCGACGAGGTGCGCGCACTGGCGGCGTGGATGACCTGGAAGTGCGCGGTGGTGAACGTCCCCTTCGGCGGCGGCAAGGGTGGCGTGATCTGCGATCCGCGGCGCATGTCCCTCGGCGAGAAGGAGCGCCTGACGCGCCGCTACACCTCCGGCCTGCTCGATCTGATCGGGCCCGAGCGTGACGTCCCGGCCCCCGACATGAACACCGGTGAGCGCGAGATGGCTTGGCTGATGGACACCTACTCCATGCATCGCCGCTCGACTTGCACCGCCATCGTGACCGGAAAGCCGGTCGGCCTCGGCGGCTCGCTCGGTCGCACCGAGGCCACCGGTCTCGGCGTCGCCTTCGTGGTGCGCGAGGCGCTCAAGCACGTCGGTCTGCCGGCGCGCGGATGCCGCGTCGCGATCCAAGGCGCCGGTAACGTCGGCAGTTACGCGGGACTCTTCCTGCAGGAGATGGGGCACAAGGTGGTCGCGATCTCCGACATGTACGGCGCGATTCACAACGCCGCCGGACTCGACGTGCCGAAGGTCCGCGAATGGTTGAAGGAACATGGTCGCCTCGAGGGCTACCCGGGCGCCGAAGCGATCAACAACGCGCAGCTCCTCGAGTGCGCCTGCGACGTACTGATCCCCGCCGCCACCGAAGGTCAAATCACTTCCCAGAACGCAGAACGCGTGCAAGCGAAGGTCATCGTCGAAGGCGCGAACGGACCGACCAGCGCCTCCGCCGACGCCATCCTCGAACGACGCGGCATCTTCGTGGTGCCCGACATCCTCGCCAACGCCGGCGGCGTCACGGTTTCCTACTTCGAGTGGGTGCAGGACCGCATGGGCTACTTCTGGGACAAGCAAGACGTCTTCGACCGCGAGGAACGTGTGCTGGTCGAGTCCTTCGCCGACGTTGCCTCTGCCGCCAAACGCTACGGCACGAGCCCGCGCATCGCCGCTTACTGCGTCGCCATGGACCGCGTCGCCTACTGCCTGAAACTGAGAGGGATTTATGCTTGATGCCACCCACCCGGAGCTGCCGGAGGCCGTGCAAGCCCCGACCCCGGCGCTCAATCCGGACGATCCCTTCGCCTCCATGATGGAGCGCTACGACGAGGCCGCCGGACGCCTCGGGCTCGCGCCGGACAACTACATGGTGCTGCGCGCGCCGGATCACGAGTTCAAGTTCGCGATCCCGGTGCAGGACGAGAGCGGCGAGATCGTGGTCTATTCCGGCTACCGCGTGCGCCACAACCTTTCGCTCGGGCCTTGCCTCGGCGGCCTGCGCCTCGACGCCACGCTCACGCGCGACGAGCTGCGCGCCCTCGCGGCTTGGACGACGTGGAAGTGTGCGGCACTCAACATTCCCTTCGGCGGATCCATGGGCGGCGTCAACTACAACCCGCGCGGTCGCTCGCTGCTGCACACCGAGCGCGTGGTGCGCCGCTACACCGCGGGCGTGATGGATCTGATCGGTCCCGATCGCGACGTGCTGATCCCCGACCTCAACTGCGACGAGCAGATCATGGCCTGGTGCCTCGACACTTACTCGATGCACGTGCGCCACACCGAGAACGCGGTGGTGCTCGGCAAGCCGGAGGGCATCGGAGGCACCTACGGGCGCAACTGGGCGATCGGGCGCGGCGTGCGCGTGCTGATGGAGCGCCGCCTGACGGAGATGGGCATCAAGGGGCCGGTGCGCGTCAGCGTGCAGGGTGCCGGGCGCGTTGGCTCCCAGGTGCTGCGCGAAGTCGCCGCGGCTGGCCACAAGGTGGTGGCAGTGGGCGATGCGCGCGTGAACTTCCGCAACGAGAAGGGCATTGACGTCGAAGCCTTGCTGGCGCACCGCGCGCAGAACGGCAATTTGGAAGGATTCCGCGGCGGCGACGCCATCAGCGCCAGCGAACTCCTCGAAGGCGAATGCGAGGTGTTGATTCCGGCTGCGCTCTCGCGACAGATCACCAGCGAGAACGCCGCGCGACTGCGCTGCAAGTTGCTGGTCGAAGCCGCCAACGCGCCCACCACCAAAACTGCCGACGGGATCCTCCAGGAACGCGGCATCGCCGTGATCCCCGACCTCCTCGGCAACAGTGGCGCCCTGTTGATTGCCTACTTCGAGTGGGTGCAGAATCGCATGGGCTACTCCTGGCCGGCCGAGCAAGTGGACGAGCGCATCGAGCGTCGCGTCCTCGACGCTTACGAGCGCGCGTGCCAAGTCGCCGAGCAGCACCAGGTCGGCCTGCGGCTGGCCGCCTGCATGCTGGGGGTGGAGCGCGTGGCCTACTTCGACCGCGTCCGGGGCGTGTACGCCTAGGGCTAGAATCCATCCAGACGAGGGAAGTCTGCGGCCGATGAGGACGTCTCAAGAGCGCGCAGACGCCCCCACCCCGATCCGATGACGCAGACTCGCACAGGCAAGGTCCAGGGACCCGCCCTGGCAGTGCTGGTGGTGGCTTTGCTCGCCGCCGGCGCCGCCCTCCTCTTCCTCGGTCCTTCCGATGACCCCACGCCGGTCAGTCCGACGGAAGACGGTCCGCGCAGCACTCAACAGGATCCGGGTCGCCTGGACCCTGACACGGGCCTGACCCGGCACACTCCTCCGCCGCAGCCCGTGCGCACGGAACAACCCGGAACCGGACGGGATCCCGAAAGTGGTCCGGCCGGAGCCGGTGTGCTCGGCACGGTGGTGGACGAAGCGGGTCGCCCGATCGCCGGTGCCTTGGTCTGGGTCAGCGAGCGCTGGCAGTTCGGCGCCGCGCCGATCGCGCAGCCGGTGACGGAAGATCCGCTCTTCAAGCGCGTGACTGGCAGCGACGGAGTCTTCCACTTCGACCGTCTGGCAGCGGGCATGGAGATGAACCTCTGGGCCTTCCATCCCCAGTACGCTCCGCGCCTCGGCTCGCCCTTCTCCGCGCGGGACGCGGTGCAGGAGCTGCCGCCGTTGGTGCTCGAAGCCGGCGGAGTGATCACCGGCGTGACCGAAGACGGCGGAGGCAATCCCATCGCCGCGCGCGTCGAATTGATCTACCAGGACACCGGCAACTTCCGCGCCGGCAGTCTGCAGGATCAGCGCGATCAAGATCTGCGACTCGGCCGCGTCAAGGTAGTTGAGAGCGACTTCAACGGCCGCTTCACGATCCAAGCGGTGGGTCATTCCTCGATCTGGGCGCTCCGCGCCAGCGCCGAGGGCTACGCGACCGCCGAGATCATGCCGGTGATGCTGCAGCCGGGCAAGACGGCGGAGCCCTACCGGCTCGTGCTCGGCACCGAGCACGTGATCAGCGGCGTCGTGATCAACGACGAGCGCGAACCGATCAGTGGAGCGCAGTTGACCGCGTCACGCACCCAGCCGCGACCGGTCTTCACCACGCAAGGCGTCAGTGCCGCCGACGGCAGCTTCACGCTCCGCGGCCTGCCCGAAGGCATCTACGGACTGGCCGCCGTGGCCGATGGCTACGCCTACGGCAAGGCGCAGCGCGTCGAGGTGGATTCCCCCCCCCTCGAGCTCATGCTCAGCCGCAAGGGCGGTGTGGCCGGCCGCGTAACCGCGTCGAACGGCGCGCCGGTGGCGAACTTCCGCGTGGAGTTGCTGCGCACGCGACGCAACACCGCGCAGTACGGCGACACCGGCTTGAGCTGGGAGATCTCCGATCCCGAGGGCAACTACCGCATCGAAGGTCTCGACGCCGGTTCGCACGTGCTCCTGATCCGCGCGGACGGCGCCTGCCCGACCTACTCGCCCGGCTTCCAGGTCGGACGCGACGTGGTGTTGGGGATTGACGTGCAGCTCAGCTCCGGCGGACGCGTGACCGGCGTGGTGCGCGGTGCGGACGGCAAAGCACTCGCCAACGCCGACGTCAGTCTGCACGGTTCCCAATTCGTGCCCTCGCTCGGGAACGGGTTCTTCGAATCCGGTGCCGCAGATCCCGACAACGTGCCGAGCACGACCGCGCGCAGTGATGCCACTGGACGATTCGCGCTCGAACACGCGACTCCCGGCGAGATGCAGATCTACGTCGAACACGCCACGCATCTTCCGGAACTGATCCGACTGACGGTGAACGAAGGGCTCAGCACCGACCTCGGCGAACTGCGGCTCACCGCCGGTGGCAGCCTCTACGGCAGTGCCGTGGACCAGAACGGCAAAGCCTTGAGCGGCGGCACCGTGAGTCTCACGCGCCAGGACGGAAGCGAACTCTTTCACACCAGCGCGCTGCTCGACGCACGCGGCAAGTACCGCTTCGACGGTTTGCGCGCCGGAACCTACGAGATCTTCGCCTTCCCGAACGTCGGCGACACTCTCTGGTTCCCGCCGGAGAGCGGCACCCATTCGGTGTACGTCACCGAAGGCAAAGAGCAGCAAGTGGATTTGCGCGCGCAGATCCCTTGACGGGCGGGAGGAAAGCGCCCAGCGCCGGGAGCCGCGGCGCGTAGGATGTCGCCCCTTTCGTCCATGAACTGCTCCGCCCTTCGTGCTCTCTGCGCCGTGCTGCCGCTGGCGCTGCTCTCCGCCCCGCTCCGCGCCCAGGCGGCGGAAGAAATCCGCGAGCAGGATCTGCGCGCACACATCGGCTTCCTCGCCAGCGACGAGATGGAAGGTCGCGCCTCGGGTGAGCATGGCGGGCACCTCTCCGGCCGCTACGTCGAGGCGCACTTCCGCCGCCTCGGCCTCCAGCCGCTGCCGGGCGAGACCTCGCTGCGACTGCCCTTCAAGATCGGCGAACTGACGGCGTACAACGTGGTTGGCGTGCTGCGCGGCAGCGATCCGAATCTCGCTGACCGCTACCTCGCGATCGGTGGGCACCTCGACCACGCTGGCATCGGCGGGCCGGGAGCAATGGGTGGCCCCGGCGAAGTGCACAACGGTGCCGACGACAACGCCTCCGGCACCGCTGGTGTGCTCGAACTCGCCGAGTGGTACGTCGCCCACCCGCCGCGGCACTCGGTGATCTTCATGGGCTTCAGCGCCGAGGAACGCGGCCTGCTCGGCAGCGTCCACCTCGTCGAACAGCGCGTCGTGCCGGTCGAACACATCCGCGCGATGCTCAACCTCGACATGATCGGCCGCAGCAACGGCTACCTCTTCGTCGGCGGCCTCGGCACCGCGAAGGAACTGCACAGCCTGCTCGATCCGATCTTCGCCCGCATCAGCGACCTGCGCCTCGAGCTCGACGACCGCGGCGAGGCACCGAGCGACAACACCTCCTTCTATCACGGCGGCATTCCTTCCCTGTTCTTCTTCACCCATATCCACGAGGACTACCACCTTCCGGGAGACGATGCGGAGAAGATTGATTACGCTGGCGAAGTGCGCGTGCTGCGCTTGGCGCGCGAAGTGATCGCCGCGCTGGACACTGCGCCTGCGCTCAACTTCCAGAAAGCTCCCGGCATGGGCATGCCCGCCGACTTCAACGAGAAGATGATGGCGCACTACCAGAACATCCAGAAGCTGAAGGGTGAGCGCGGCAAACTGGGACTGACCGTGGAGGAAGCCGCCGGCGGCATGATCGTGACCAAGGTCGCGGAAGGCAGCTCGGCCGCGGACGCCGGCACCCTCGTCGGTGATCTCGTGAAGCGCATCAACAGTCGTGAAGTCCGCAGCAATCGCGATTTGCTGCGCGCGCTCGGAGCCGCCGAGAAAGGCAGCGCGGTCACACTTCAGGTCGAGCGGGCCGGCAGCCCCGTCACTCTGACGGCCACTCTGAAGTAGGGCGCGCGCCCTCCGGATCCACCACCGGCACGGTGAAGCTCCGCCACTCGGGCTCACCGCGCGGCGGATAGCTCGGCAAGAGCTCCGGGAGCGCGATCTCGATCCGCTCCCCCGCACCCGGACCGAAGAACTGCGCGCGTTGACGCGCACCATCGAAGCGTTCGGCGGCGAAGGCCGCGACGTGCAGTTCTGCATCGCCGACGCGCCGCCACAGGAGGGGCGCGAGCGGGCGTCCGTTGCGGAGTTCAATCACCACCCAACCCGGTCCCCAGAACACCCGCGGTGCGGTCTCCCACCAGGCGGGCATCAGCCGGAGCCGGCCATCGGCGTCGGCGCGCAGATGCCGCCCGCCCCAGAGCGGGAGTTCGCAGCTTCCGTCGGCGCGCGCGGGCACGGCTCCCGGCGGCATCGCCTGAGCCTCGCGCTCTTCGCGTTCGCGTAACCAAGGATCGAACACGCGCACACGAGCCTGGCCCTCCTCCTCGCAGAGCATCCAAATCTCTGCGCTCTGCTCATTCCACCAAGCCTGCCTGAGGCCGTGCAGAGGCTGCGCAGCCGGCTCCTGAGCAGTGGACATCGCCGCGGCGCTGGTGCCGAGCGCCAGCAAGGCGAGGGTGCTCACGCGCGTGTGCATGATCCGTAGCATAGATGCTGACCATGCGCAGACTCCTCCCGTTTCTCCTGATCGCCGTGCTCGCCGGCGTACTCGCCATGGTCTTCTGGGACGGCGGCGAGTCGCCGATGGACGGCGACGGAGGCGCAGATGCGGCAGCGGCCAGCGGCTTGCCGGTACCCGCCGCCACTCTCGGGACGGACGCAGCGACCTCGCGCAGTGGCGTCGGCAATGCACTGATCGTGCGCGTCGTGGATGCCGACGGCCGACCCGCCGACGCCGCGCTCCACCTGCTGATGGACGGCGAAGCTTCCCGGATCCAAGCAGTGCGCGGCAGCGCACAAGTCCTACCCGCGCCGCAGTCCCTTTCGGTGGTTGCGGAGGCCGGTGGTTTCTGGTCCGAGGCCGCGCACTGGAGCGCATCCGAGCCCGGTGGACGAGACTTACTGCTCACACTCGACCACGAGCGCGGGGCTTCGTTGAGCGTGCAGGTGCGGGTGGACGGCGAGGGACCTGCGGCAGGCGCGAAGCTGCGCGTAGTGGACGCGCTCTCGAAAGATCCTTGGAGACGCATGTTCGAAGGACTCGCGATCAGACAGACGGACGCGGCACGCGAGGATTCCACCCCCGCGGAAACTCCCCAGGCCTTCGCGGAACCGGAGGCCGAGGCGCAAGAGCAGGCTGCCGAGTTGCCCAGCGCACAGCGCATCGCGCGCGGCAGCCTCGCGCACGAAACCTGGACCGCTGACGCGGAAGGCAAGGTGTGGATCCCCGGCCTGCAGGCCGGTGACTGGTCCTTTGAAGCGCGTGCGCCGGGCTGCGCACCGGAGTACTTCGAGCTGGCGCTCGCGGAAGGTGAGCGTGCAGAGCGGGAGGTGCTGCTTCAGCGCAGCGGAGTGGTGGCCGGACGCGTGCTCGGTCCCGGCAATGCGCCGCTCGCGCAAGCCGAGATCGGCTTGTGGCCGAGCCTCGAGAAAGAGGAGGAAGAGATGCTGTGGTTCGACCCGATCGAAGATTTTCTGCGCTACGGACGCCTGCCGGCTTCGATTCCCTCCGAACTGCGCACGCTCTGCGACGCGCAAGGCCGCTTCGAGCTCACGAACGTGCGCGCCGGCAACTATCTGGTGCTCGCGAAGGCGGAAGGCGTGCGGCCTGCGCGCTCGGCGAGCTTCGAACTCGAGCCGCGCGGCCGCGCGGAGCTCGGAGATCTGCAATTGGCGCGCGGGCATGCGCTGGTGGTGAGCGTGAAGGATCCTGCCGGGAAACCAGTGTTCGGCGCGGAACTTAGCTGGCGGGCAGGCGAGACCGTGATGGGCATGATCACGCAAGGCTCCGAGGCACAGCGCACCGACGCCGACGGCCGCTGCACGCTCGCCGGCCTCCCTTCCGCGGAGCTCTCGGTGGTCGTCGAGCACGGTGACTACGCCCGCGAGAAGCACGGCTTCAGTTTCCTCGCGGGAACCGAAACCTTTCCCAAGAGCTGGGAAGTCACGCTCCGCGCGGGAGCCATCCTGCAAGGCACAGTGCTCTCGGCGGGGACACCGGTCGCCCGCGCCAGCCTGCGCGTCCTGCCGCCGCGCGAAGATTCCGGAATGTTCAGCGCCCTCTTCGACGGCGAGGCGCGCGAGTTCTCCGGTGCCGACGGAGGCTTCCGCTTCGAACGTCTGCCGCCGGGCCAGTGGCGGATCGGCGTCGAGCACGAGGATCATGCGCGCCTGACGACTGAGGTCTTCGAACTCTTCGAAGGCGAGAACGCGCCGCGCATCCTGCAACTCGCGGCGGGCGGCACGCTCGTGGTCACCGTGCTCGACGAGAACGGCGGACCGGTGGAAGGAGCAGTCGTGCTCGCGCAGGAGACCAGCGACTTCCAATCCGAATCCGGCACCACCGATGCACGCGGCATCACCCTGATCGAGCATCTACCGGCCGGAAGTTGGCGGTTGATGCGCGTGGACCAAATGCAGAACGCCAATCCGCAGGATCTGCGCTTGGATCTTCAGTTCCGCTTCGTGATGCTCGAGGAAGGTGAACGCCGCGAGATCCAGCTAGGCGGACCGGTGCAGAGCGCCGAGGTCTTCGGCACCGTGCGGATGGGAGGACGTGCGCTCGCCAAGCACAGCGTGGTGCTCGTCGGCAACGGAGGTGTGCTCATGGAGCGCACCGACGAGGATGGTCTCTATCGCTTCGACGCCGTGGTGCTCGACGATTACATGGTGACGGTTACCAGCACGCTTGGCGGCGGCTCCTCCTGGAGCGGCGCGCTGGAAGTGAAGCAGCAGGGCTCGCTGCAGCACGACATCGAGTTGCCCTCCTCAGTGGTGGAGGTGCGCGTGGTGGACGCCGGCACCGGAGCCCCGGTGGTGGGCGTGCCGGTGAACCTACGGCCCGAAGACGCCTCCACCCTTACGGGCGGCGCCTTCCTCAAGACCGATGCGGACGGACTCGTCAGCTTCTCGATGCTCACGCGGGGTAGTTACCTCGCGGCCGTCGGCAACCTCGCGATGCCCCTGCTCGGAGGCGGGGAAGGTCTGGGCAGTGCAATGGTGGAGAAGATCGTCGTCGCCAGTGAGAACGCCGGCACGCAACGCGTGGAAGTCCGCCTCCCGCAGTCCGCGCAACTGCGCGTGCGCGTGACCGGTCCCGACGGGCAAGTGCTCGCCGGCGCGCACGTTCACAGCTTGAGCAAGGACGGGCAATCCCTCAACTTCTTCTCCACCAAGGGGAGTAACAGCAAAGGGGTGGTGGAGTTGAGCGGCCTCGCTCCTGGACCGCAGCGATTCCTCGCCCGGCATCCGCAGATCGGTTCGCAAGAGTTCGAGGTCACCCTCCTCGCCGGAGAACTCGTGAAGCACGAGGTGACATTGAAGAGCGGCGTGCAACTGATGGTGCGTGTCGTGGACGCCGATGGCGCGCCGGCCTCCGGAGTGTTCGCAGTGGCGATGACCGAAGCGGGGCGTCCGCTGTTCTACTTCACCATGGACGAGAGTCAGGAAATCAACCAAACCTGGTTCAGTGGGGCGCCGCAGCGCGTCGGACCGCTCGCGCCCGGTAATTACCTGATCCGTCTGCATCGCCCCGGATACCCGTCGGTGGAGCACCGGGTGACCGTCGCGGCCTCACCAGCCGTGCAAGAACTGCGCCTTCGCTTCGCGCCGGAATAGCTGGCGCGCTCGACCGGGGCTAATCTGCCCGCGGCGTGCGCGATTCCCCTCCCTTCCCGGGTGCCGGTGAGATCGCCGCCTTCGTGAGCGCCGGCACCTGGGCGCTGGCCTCCGTGCTCTACGCCAAGGCGTTGCGCGAGCGGCCTGCCACCGAAGCAATCTGGTTCAAGAACTCGGTGGGTGCCTTGGTGCTCGCGCTGCTCGCGCTCGCCGCAGGGCCGGCGTTGGGCGGCGGTTTCCCCCCACTCGACCGGCTGCCTTGGCTGACCGTCTCGGCGATCTGCAGCGTGCTCTTGGGCGACCTGCTCTACTTCATCGCGATTCACCGGCTCGGCGTCGGGCGCGCGGTGATTCTTTCCCTATCCACGCCGGCCCTGACGGCCTTGCTGGCGTGGCCGCTGCTCGGTGAGCGGCTGAGCGCTTTCGCCTGGGTGGGAGTGCTCCTGATCGTGCTCGGCAGCGCGATCGCGGAGTTTCCGCATCTACGCCGCGGCCGCACCGAGGCGGCTGGCTTGGCGGCGGGGATTGGTTGCGCGCTCGCGTGGACGGTGGGAAACCTCAGCATGAAGGAAGGCGTGGAAGGCGTCGGCGCGATCAGTGCCGGCGCTTACCGATTGGTGGTCGCCGCGCTGGGCATGGTGTTGGTGGGTCTGGCGCGCGGCAACGCGCTGCCTTCCGTGCGCAAGCTCGGTCAGCGCGCGTCGTGGAAGCATTTCGCCGCTCCGACTTTCATCGGCACGGTCTGCGGCATGATGTTGTTCACCGCCGGCTTCAAGTGGACCTCGAGCGGCGCGGCTTCGAGCCTGGGCACCGCGATTCCGGTGTTCTCGGTGCCGCTTGCCTGGCTGCTGCTCGGCGAAAGACCGAACGTGCGCGGAGTGCTCGGCGCGGTGGTCGTGCTCGGCGGCGTTGCCTGCTTCGGTTTCACGCTCGGTGGCTGAGGCCGCGCAGCTTCGGCCTGCTACGCTGTCCGCGCATGTTCCGACGCGTGTTCATCGCGAATCGTGGCGAGGTTGCCGCGCGCATGGTGCGGGCCTGCCGCGAACTCGGCATCGAGGCCGTGTGCGGTGTGAGCGAGGCGGATGCCGAGGCGGGATTCCCCTACCTCGCCGAGGCGCACCAAGTCGTACGGCTCGGTCCCGGACCGGCGGCGCATTCTTATCTCGCCATGGAAAGCGTGGTGCAGGCGGCGGTGCAGAGCGGTTGCAGCGCGCTGCATCCCGGTTGGGGTTTCCTGGCCGAGAACGCGCGCTTCGCGGCACTCTGCGCGCAGCACGGACTGAGTTTCATCGGTCCGTCGCCTGCGGTGATGGACCGCATGGGAGGCAAGCTCTCGGCACGCGCGGCGGCGAGCGCCGCCGGTCTGCCGGTGGTGCCCGGCAGTGAGGGTTTGCTCGCCGATGCGGAAGAAGCCGTGCGCGTCGCCGACGCCGTTGGCTACCCGGTGGTGCTGAAGGCGGATGCTGGCGGCGGCGGGCGCGGCATCCGCCGCTGCGCGGACGCGGCCGAAGTCCGCGCCGCTTTCGGCGAGGCTGCGCGCGAAGCCGAGGCCGCCTTCGGCAATGCTTCCCTCTATCTCGAGAAGTACCTGGTCGGTGGACGCCACGTCGAGTTTCAGGTCCTCGGTGACGGCCGCGGTGGCGCGATCCATCTCGGCGAGCGCGAGTGTTCGATCCAACGCCGCCACCAGAAGCTGCTCGAGGAGTCGCCTTCGCCCGCGATCACCGAACGCCAGCGAGCGAGCATGGGCGAAGCCTGCGCGCGCGCCACGGCGCACTGGCGCTACGCCGGCGCCGGCACCATGGAATTCCTGCTCGACGCGGACGGCGCACTGCACTTCCTGGAGATGAACACGCGCCTGCAGGTCGAGCATCCGGTCACCGAGGCAGTCACCGGCTTGGATCTTGCGCAGGCGCAGTTTCGCATCGCCGCCGGTCAGGGCTTGCCTTGCACGCAGGAAGCCGTGCGCTGGAGCGGTCACGCGATCGAGGCGCGCATCAACGCCGAAGATCCGGACGACGACTTCCGGCCCGCGCCTGGAACAGTGAAGGATTTTCAGATCGGCGGCGGGGGCGTGCGCGTGGACACCCATCTGGCGCCGGGCGCGCGCATTCCGCCGCATTACGACTCCTTGATCGCCAAGGTCATCGCGCACGGCGGCGACCGCGCGGAGGCCATCGGGCGGCTCGAAGCAGCACTTGCAGCCGCTCGGATCAGCGGCGTTCCCACCACCCTCGCGCTGCACCGCCGCATCCTCGCCCATCCCGATTTCCAGGCCGGCCGCTGCGACACGCAATGGCTCGAACTTCAGCTAGCATGATGTCCCGATGAAACACGGTCTCAGCTTCCTGCTCGCCGCCTTGACTCTGGTCGGCGCCACCGCGCTCACCACCTGGAGCCTCGCTCAAGAACCCGCCGCCCAGGACGAGGCGGCGATGATGATGGAAATGATGAAGCTCGCAGCTCCCGGCAAGGAGCACGAGAAGCTCATGCTGCAGGCTGGCGAGTGGACGGTCGCCGCGCGCATGCGCATGGGCCCGGATGCGCCGTGGCAAGACATGCCGATGAGCGTGAAGAGCCAGAAGGCGCTGGGGGGACGCTGGCTGATCAGTCAGGTCAAGGGCAACATGGCTGGCATGCCTTTCGAAGGGCTGCAGATCGAGGGCTACAACAACCTCACCAAGCAGTACGACGCCTATTGGACCGACAACTTCTCGACCTGGTTCGTGACCACCACGGGCAACTTCGACGCGCAGGGCGCGCGCGAGATGAAGGGATCCATGATCGACTTCCATTCCCCGGACGGGCGTCCCTATCGCAGTGTGACCACCTACCAGGACTCCGATCACTTCCGCACCGTCATGTTCGACACCATCCCGCCGGTGGGTGACGTCGAGATGATGATCATGGATTTCTCGCGGGTGAAGTAGCCGCAGAGGAAGCGGCGCCGCGGCGGGGCTATCCTGAACCGCGATGGCGCACGTTCCCTTGCGGCCGATCGGCGACGCGCGCGCGCGTTTCCTCGACGACGGGGAGGCGCGCCGCCACGCCGAAGGTCTGCAGCCGCGGCTCGCACTGCTCGCCGCGCGCCGCGCCGAGCTGCGCGAGGGCTGGGGCGCCGCCTACGCCGAGCGCGTGCGCCAGAAGGGCAAACTCACCGCCTGGGAGCGGCTCGACGCCCTTCGCGACACCGACGCTCCCGTGCTGCCCTTCGGCAGCTTCGTGAACTGGGGCGTCGAGTTCGACCAGGCCGGAAAGAAACTGCGCTCGCCCGGCGCAGGGGTGATCACCGCCCTCACACAAGTGCACGGACGCTGGGTGGTGGTGATCGCGAACGACAACACCGTCGCCAGCGGCTCCTGGTGGCCGCAGACGCCCGAAAAGATTCAACGCGCGCAGGAGTTCGCGCTGCGGCTGCGCATCCCGGTCGCATATCTGGTGGACTGCAGCGGTCTCTTCCTGCCCGAACAGGCGCGCTCCTTCCCGGGTCGCACCGGCGCCGGCCACATCTTCCAGAAGAACAGCTTGCTCTCGGCGGCGGGCGTGCCGCAGGTCGCGGGCGTGTTCGGCGACTGCATCGCAGGCGGCGGCTACATGCCGATCATCAGCGATCGCGTGATCATGACCGAGCAGGCCTACATGGTGATCGCTGGTGCGGCGCTCATCAAAGGCGCGAAGAGTCAGAAGATCACCAGTCTCGACATCGGCGGACCGGAGGTGCACGTGCATCGCTCCGGCTGCGCCGATCTGCGCGTTCCGGACGATGCTGCGTGCCTGGCGGCGCTGCGCGAGGAGCTCGCGCGCACACCTTCGAGCGGTGCGGACTTCCGCCGGGGCGGCGTCGAAGCCGCCGCCCCGGCCCATCCGGCTGCCGAGCTCGATCTGCTGTTCCCGCCCGACCACCGCACCGTCTACGATGTGCGCCAGGTGATCGCGCGGCTGGTAGACCGCTCGCTGTTCTGGGAAATCCTTCCTCATAAGGGTCGCGAGATGCTCACCGGCATCGGACGCGTGGGCGGACTCTACGCAGGCTTCGTCGCCAACGTGCAAGGACCGCTGGCGGATCCCGAGCAGCGCGGCCGGCTCAAAGCCGGCGGCATCCTCTACCGTGAGGGCATCGCCAAGATTGCGGCTTTCTCGCGCGCTTGCAACGACGACGGCATCCCGATGATCTGGCTGCAGGACATTGCGGGCTTCGACATCGGCGCCGAAGCCGAGGCGCACGGCCTGCTCGGCTACGGCAGCAGTTTGATCTACTCCAACAGCACCAACACGGTGCCGATGTTCACGGTGCTCCTGCGCAAGGCCAGCGGCGCGGGCTACTACGCGATGGCGGGCCTTCCCTACGAGCCGGTGCTGCAGCTCGCCACCCCACTCGCGCGGCTCTCGGTGATGGAAGGGCGCACGCTCGCGATCGCCACCTACAACACCAAGCTCGACGACGACTTCCGCATTGCAACGCAAGATCCGGCGGAGCGTGCCGCCATCGAGCAGGGCATGACGGCGGTCGAGAAACGCATCGAGGCCGACATGGATCCCTATCTCGCCGCCAGCCGACGCGACGTGGACGAGATCGTGTCGCCCGCCGAACTCCGCCCGTGGCTGGCGGCACTGGTGGAGGCCGCCTATCAATCGGCCGGCACGCGGCGCGTGAAGAACCCGCGCATCTGGTCGCTGCACGACCTCGCCGTGTTGAGCGAAGGCGAAGCATGAACGAAAACGAGGAGCTCCTGCTGCTCGCTCGCGCGTTGGAGGACGGCCGCGTGGCACTCTGCGCGCCGATGGTCGGCCTGTGGAGCGGTGCACCCGTGCGCGGCGCGCGCCTGGAGGCGGGCCAAGGAGTCGGTTCCCTGCAAGTGCTCAGCCGCGCACACGCGCTGCGCGCGCCGGCCGGGATCAGCGGCGTGGTGGATTCGGCGCCGCCGACTCTGCGCCACGCCCCCGTGGGCTACGGCGACCGGCTCGTCGTGCTCGCGCCCGCGCCGACCGCCCATGCGGAGAGCGAGCGTGCCACCGCCGCAAGTCCCTCCACCACCGCGCACCTGCTCCACGCGACGCAATCGGGCCGTTTCTGGCGCCGTCCCGAGGCCAGCGCGCCGCCCTTCGTCGAAGTCGGCGGGGACTTGGAGGAAGGCCGAAGCTACGGCCTCCTCGAAGTGATGAAAACTTTCCAACCGCTGAAGTACCGTGCCGGCGCGGACCTGCCCGCGCGCGCACGCCTGCTGCGCTGGCTGGTCGAAGACGGCGCTGAAGTCGCCGAAGGTGAAGCGCTCGCCGAAGTCGGCGATTAGCGCGCTTCGACCAGAGCCGCGATGCGGGTCGGCGTGAGGTCTTCGTAGTAGCCGGAGTAGTGGACCCGGCGCGGACGATTGGTCTCGCCCTTGAGGTCGTACATCATCCACGCCTCCTGGCCGGCTTCGAAGCTCACTCCGGTTTCCCAACGCAGCGGACGCTCGAGCTCGGACACCGGCGAATCGAACACCACTTTGCGTCGTCCCTCGGCAACGTTCTCGAGCCATACGCGGTCACCGGGAGAGACGCTCACCGGAAGCCGTTCGTGCGAGAGCAGCCAGAGATCCGTCAGCACGAAGCGCTTGCCCGCTGGAACGCGCATCAGCATGAAGGGCACCTCGTCCTCCAGCAGCAGGGTGTCCCAGTGCGGAGTCTGCACGGCGCCGAGCAGCAGGATCTCGGGACGCGGCGGCTCCTGGACTGCGGCGGAGGCGCCGAGGCGCACGACCAGGAAGAGACCAAACAGGAGAGCGGCGAGTGGAAGAAGGGTTCTCATGGCGGTTGGCCAGTCTAAACCGGCATCGGCCTCGCTAATCTGACGCCGGTGCGCCGGATTCTCGTCCTGAATGTCGTCGGTCTGACGCCGCGACTGCTGGAGAGCGGCGCGATGCCTGCCCTCTCCGCGCACGCGCGCCGCCATGGACTGCGCGCGCTCACCCCCAGCCTGCCGGCGGTGACCTGCACGGTGCAGGCCTCGATGCTCTTCGGCGCGCCGCCCTCGCAGACCGGTGCCGTCGGCAACGGCTGGTACTTCCGGGATCTCGCCGAGGTCTGGCTGTGGCGGCAATCGGTGGGCTTGGTGGACGGCGGCGGACGTCTGCCGAGCGTGTTCACCCGCTGGCGCCGCGCACATCCGGAGAGCTCCTCCGCTCAGCTCTTCTGGTGGTGGAATCTGCCCAGCCACGCCGATCTCTCGCTCACGCCACGTCCCACCTACTGGGCCGACGGTCGCAAGGGTCCCGACGTGCACACTCATCCCGGTGCTCTGCGCGAGCGGCTCAACGCACGGCTGGGTCCTTTCCCGCTCTTCGAGTTCTGGGGACCACGCGCCGGCATCGCGAGCACGCGCTGGATCGCCGACGCTGCGCTGGAAATCCTTCACCAGGAGCGCAGCGGACTGACCCTGGTCTATCTCCCCCATCTCGACTACGACTTGCAGCGTTTCGGACCCGCTGGTCCCGAGGCACTGCGCGCCGCCGCCGAAGTGGATCGTGAGGCAGGACGTCTGCTCGCCTGGGCCGAAGCCGAGGACGTCGACGCCCTCGTGCTCTCCGAGTACGGCATCACCGCGGCGCACGGCGCGATCGAGCCCAACCGCGCACTCCGGCGCGAAGGTCTGCTCGAAGTGCACGCAGCCGCCAATGGCGCCTTGCTCGATCCGGGCAACTCGCGCGCCTTCGCGGTCTGCGATCACCAATGCGCGCACGTGTACGTACGCGATCCGGCCGACCAGCCGCGCGTGCGCGCGCTCCTGGCATCGCTCGACGGCGTCGAGCGCATCTACGCGGGTGAGGAACTCGCCGCGCTCGGCCTAGCGCACGCGCGCAGCGGGGAATTCTTCCTCATGGCAAGCGCCGGACGCTGGTTCGCCTACCCCTACTGGCTGCCCGAGCGCGGTGACGCAGAGCCGGACTTCGCGCGCACCGTAGACATCCACCGCAAGCCCGGTTACGACCCTTGCGAGCTCTTGCTCGACCCCGCGCGACCGCTGCTCGAGGCGAGACTCGGCGCCAAGCTGTTGTTCAAAAAGCTCGGCTTCCGCACGCGCTTCGATCCGGTGCCGCTCGACGCCGGGTTGGTGCGCGGCACCCACGGTCGGGCGCCGGAGGATGCGCGCGAAGGACCGGTGTGGATCGGTCCGGCGTGGTTGGCTCCAGGAGAAGCCGCCGTCCTGAGCGCGGAACAAGCGCTGGCAGGGATTGCGCCGGGCTGAACGCGCCCGAAATCAGTCCCAGGTGCGACGCGCGGCGTCGCGCTGCACGCCGAGTTCGATCGTCCACTGCGCACCCACCGTGAACCATTTCTGCTCGCCCTGAGCCGGATTGGTGTGCGTCAGGAAGAGGGTGACGCGGTTGCGTTCGGAGAGCTGATAGCTCGACCACAACGAGTGGTAGTGGCCATCCACGTCGGCGCCCGGCGAGGGCTGGTCGAAGCGTGAGAGCATGCCGCCGAAGGACCACTCCTGGTCGTGTTGATAACGATAGAGCAAGGACTGACCAGCCTCGCTCTCGCCCACCAGCACGCTCGGGGTCCCGACGCGGTACTCGCTGTCGTCCATCCACAACTCGAGCGAGACTTCGTGCGCGCGCTCAGGACTCAATTCCTGCCGATAACCGAAGTCCACGCCACCGAGCAAATGCTCGGTTTCGTCCCGCATCACGCCGAATCCCGGCACCTCCGTGAATTTCACCTCCCCTGGCGAGTAGAGCAGACTGCCGCCGGCGCGCGCGGAACGACCATCACCGAGGTACCACACGCCTTCTACGCGGCCGGTGCCCGCCCAATTGCGCAGGCCGGAGCGACCGAAGGGCGTGAGGCTTGCGGTTGCTGGAATCCCGAAGTCGTTGGCGTCGGGATTGTGCCCCTCGAACTCGCTCGCGAATCCGAGGCTCCACCGCAGCCGCGCGTTGCGCATCGGAATCAGATGATGCGCCTCGATGCCGCGCGCCGCGAGGTTGCCGCCGAGGTAGAGCCGGCGAAAGCCGTCCATCTGCGGCGCGAAGAACTCACCCGGCAGCACCGTGTTCCAGGGTCCGAGGTCGGCGTAGTACTGACCAACCAACAGGTGGAATCGCTCCGGCCAGCCCGGCAGCGGCAGCCGATCCACGCGCAGCGCCGCCTCGCGGAGCTGGAATTCCGCGCCAGAGCCGGTGTCACCGAAGTCCATGGTCGTCCAGGCCTGCGTGTGCGCGTCCACCGGGGCACGCAGATGCATGCGTGCGCTGCGTATACGCACTTCGTTGTAGGCCTCGTCGGAATCGGCCTTCTCGGTGAAGGCCGCAAAGAAATCGAGCATCAGGCCGAACTCCAGAGGACTCAGGAGTTGGGCCGGGTTCTGCCAAGGATCTTGGGATTCCTCGACTTCGAGGAGGTCGCCTAGCACCGGCAAAGCCTCCACAGAAGCAATTTCCATTCCTTCTCCGGCATCTTCGACGATGGCTTCGGAGGTCTCCGGCTCGATCGGCTCCTGCGCGCGCGGCGCCAGCAGGAACAGGGCGAAGAAGGCAAGCATGATGAGTGGGCCTCTGCGCGAACAGGCCTCTTTCCTATCGGCGCTACGGCAGCTGATTGATTACCCTGACTTGATCAAATCCATGCAGTTCCACACTTTGGGGCGATCCGGCCTGCGGGTACCGGCGCTCGGCCTCGGTTCCTGGATCACGCTCGCCGACCCGGCCTCGCCACCCCCGGAACGGGTGGTGCGCGCGGCGCTCGACGCCGGCATTTGGCTCCTCGACACCGCCGACGTCTATGACATGGGTGCGGCCGAGGAGATGCTCGGCAAGGCACTCGTCGGCGTGCCGCGTGAGCGAGTCGTGCTCGCGACCAAGGCGTTCTGGCCGATGTCGGAGCACCCGAACGATCGCGGGCTCTCACGCAAGCATCTCTTTGAATCCGTTCATCATTCCCTGCGCCGCTTGCGCACGGACTACCTGGACCTGTTCCAGTGCCACCGTTTCGACCCGGAAGTGCCGCTCGAAGAAACGGTGCGCGCCTTCGGCGATCTCATCCGGCAAGGCAAACTGCTCTACTGGGGTACCAGCCAGTGGAGCGCGGCGAATCTGCGCGAAGCCTGCCGCTTGTGCGATGCGCTCGGCGTGCCGCGCATGATCTCCGAGCAGGCGCGCTTCAATCTGCTCTGCCGCGAAGTCGAAGCCGAGGTGGTTCCCACAGGGCGCGAACTCGGCGTGGGCTTTCTGTGGTGGTCGCCGCTGGCGCAGGGAGTGTTGACCGGCAAGTACACGCGCGGGGCGGCGCCGCCGGCGGGAACGCGCGCCGCGAGCGCGCGACGCGTCGGTAGTTTTCTCGAGCAGGCGCTGGCCGAGCCGGAAGTGCACGCGCGCGTCGCGCGCTTCGTCGCGGTGGCACACGAGAGCGGACACAGCCCCGCGGCGCTGGCGCTGTCCTGGTGCCTCGACCGCGTGCCCGGCAGCACGGTGTTGATCGGCATCACGCGCTTGGAACAGTTGCCGCAGAATCTCGCCGCCTTGGAGGTCGTTTGGGATGCCACACTCCGCGCGCGCGTCGAGGCGGCCTTCACCGGCCAGGCCCTGGATCTGTAGTTAGACTGATACGCTCCGCATGGCGCAGCCCCCGGACAGTACCCCTTACGGCGATCCCACCCAGCCCGTGGAGCGTCCGATCCCGTCGAAAGTGACGGTGCCGCGTCTCCAAGCGCGCAAGGGCAGTGGGCAGAAAATACTCTGCCTCACCGCTTACGACTACCCGACGGCGCGACTGGTGGACGAAACGGGCTTCGATTTGATTCTGGTGGGTGATTCGATGGCGAACGTGGTGCTCGGCCACGCGAGCACGCTGAAGATCACTCTCGATCAGATCATCAGCGCCACGCGCGCGGTGCGCCGCGCCGCCGACCGTCCGTTGGTGCTCGCCGACATGCCCTTCGGCAGCTTCCACACCGGCGTGCACGACACCCTCAAGAACGCGCTGCGCATCGTGCGCGAAGGCGGCGCGCACGGGGTGAAGATCGAAGGCGGCGCGAGTCGCGCGCATCTGGTACGCGCCATGGTGGAGGCTGACATCCCGGTGATGGGACACGTCGGTCTTCTGCCGCAAGCCGTGAACCTGCGCGGTGGCTACAAGGTGCAGGGCCGCACGGCGGAAGCGGCGCGCGTGCTGCTCGCAGATGCACTTGCACTGCAGGAAGCGGGTGCCTTCGCAGTGGTGCTGGAAGGCGTGCCTTCCGATGTAGCCACGCGCATCACGGAGCGCCTGCGAATTCCCACCATCGGCATCGGCGCCGGTGCCGGCTGCGACGGGCAGATCCTGGTCTTCCACGATGTGGTCGGCCTGCGCTTCGGCCCGGCACCGAAGTTCGTCAAGCGCTACGCCGAAACCGCCGACCTCATGCGTGACGCGCTCAGCACCCTGGTGCGCGAGGTGCGCAACGGAGTCTTCCCGGCTACCGAGCACGAGTACGCCGCCGCGGAGCCCCTGCCTGCGGACTGGGATTCCAGCGTCACCGCTGCCGAGTGGTCCCGGGCGGATGCGCGACCCGAGTGAGGCGATCCACGCGCCCGAGGTCCGGATTCACCGGGTCGAGGCCGCGAGCCGCGAAGTAGTGGAACGCGTGGCGCGCGGGATGCGCGCCACACTGATCGAGGTCCTCGGCGAGGAACGCGGCGTCGCGCTCTACGACTTCGACTGGCTGTGCGATCGCGTGCGTGCGCACGTGGATCCCCTCCGGCTCGACGGCGCACTCTTTCTTGCCGACAGCGCCGACGGCGCCGCCTGCGGCCACCTCCTCGCCCGCCCGGAGCAAGACGAGCTGCGCACGATCGGCCTGATCGCAACGGTCTTCGTGGAACCGGAACGGCGCGGTCGCGGCCTCGCCTCGCGCCTGTTCGACGCTGGCGAAGAATGGTTACGCGCCCGCGGCTTCGCGGAGTTCGCCTACGACACCGCCGACAACCACCACGCGATGATTTCCATGCTGCAGAGCCGCGGCTACGCCGTCAGCCACCGCGCAACGGAACATGCGATGCTGCGCCTCTCCCGGCGCTACTGAACGACCTCATTCAGCAGCGTCGAGACTTCACAGCCGTTGAAGCTGATGCCCTGCGCCCAGATCGTGCGACCACCGGCGTTCGGCGGGATGGGCTGGGTCCAGGTCGCCTTGCCGGTTCCGTCAGCGTTGACGGTGCCGAGGTAGTTCAGCGGTGTCGTCAACGAGAGGTTCAAAACCGGGCAGGGTCCTGAGCTCACGGTGGACGGACCCGGACCGCGCAAGGAAACCAACAGGCCGCAGGAGCGGCCGGGATTGGCGCCGGTCATCTTGAAGACCGCGACCAGCCCGTGCTTCAGGTTCGTGACCGTCAGCACGGGGGTGCCGTCCGGGCTGACCGGGACGACCGGGGCAGGACTGCTCCACAGAGCAGAGACGGAAAGCGCGAGGGCGAGAATCATGATGCTACTGCATCCCAGTCTAACCCAAGAGTCTGAGTTGCGCAGGAAAGTCTGAAATCCCTTCCGATCCCCGCAGGTGCTGCGCAGGCGCGTTGCTTGCACCAGGTACCTAGAGGCCGCAGAATCGTCGGTGCGCGAGGGTGACCCGCGCGTTCCCGTGACCAGTCCCCGGCCCGACCTCCGCACGCTACTCCGCGAACGCGTGCTGGTGCTCGACGGGGGCATGGGCACCTCGCTGAACGAGCGCGGCGTGGCCTTCACGGACTGCTTCGAGCTGGCCGTGCTCGAGCGCGCGGAGCTGGTGCGCGAAGTCCACCGCGCCTTCCTCGACGCCGGCGCCGACGCGATTCAGACCAACACCTTCGGCGTCAGTCGCATCCGCCTCGCGCGCCACCATCTCGAACACCGTCAGCAGGAGATCCTCGAGAGTGCCGCGCGCATCGCGCGCGAAGCGGCTGGCGAACACCGCCACGTGCTCGGCACCTTCGGACCGATCGGAGCGGAAATGGAGCCGATCGGGCGGCTGGCGCGCGACGAGGTGCGCGCAAGTTTCCGTGATCTCGCCGCACGCATCGCGCCGCTGGTGGATGGCATCGTGCTCGAAACCTTCAACCACGCCGACGAACTGCTCGAAGCGGTGCGCGGCGTGCGCGAAGCCACTGACGCGCCGCTCTTCGCCTTCCTCTCGGTGAACAGCCGCGGCTACACCACCCACGGATCTTCTGGCGAACAAGCCGCAGTCCTCGTCGCCGAAGCCGGACCGGATCTGATCGGTTTCAACTGCTCGACCGGACCGCGCGCCGTGCTCGAAGCAGCGCTCACCACCTTGAGCGTGCTCGACCTTCCGATTGGTGCCAAACCCAACGCCGGCATGCCGCGCGCAGTGGATGGGCGCGTCTTCTACGAGAACGATCCCGACTACTTCGCGCGCTTCGCCCGGCGCTTCCTCAACGCGGGTGGGAAATTGGTGGGCGGTTGCTGCGGCACCACGCCGGAGCACGTGCGCGCGCTCGCGCGCGCCGCGCGCATGGGCAACGCACAGGAGGCATCCTCCGCTCCGATCGGTTCCGCGCGTGCGCCGCGTTTGCACGAGCGGGCACGCGCACCGATGCAGGCGATCCCGCTCGCGGAGCGCACCAGTTTCGGCGCCGCGCTGGCGGCGCGCGCCTGTCCGGTCAGCGTCGAACTGCTGCCGCCGCGCACGCCGGACATGAGCGGTCTGATTCGCTCCGCGCGCACCCTCAAGGATGCCGGCGCGCACGCGGTCAATCTGCCGGACGGTCCGCGGGCTTCGGCGCGAATCAGCAACATCGCAGCGGCCGCAATCCTGCAACGCGAGAGCGGACTCGACGCGCTGGTGCATTTCTGCTGCCGCGACCGCAACCTACTCGGCATGCAGTCGGATCTGCTGGGCGCCGCGGCGCTCGGCGTCAACGACTTGCTGGTGGTCACCGGCGATCCCCCCTACCAAGGCAATTATCCGGAGGTCACTGCCGTCTTCGACGTGGATTCGATCGGGCTCTGCAACATCGTGGATCAGCTCAATCACGGGCTCGACCTCGGCGGAAACCCGCTCGGCGCCCAAACCCGTTTCTGCTACGGCGCTGCCTGGAATCACGCCGCAGTGGACGCGCGCCGCGAGCGCGAACGCTTCGATTGGAAGCTGCGCGCTGGAGTGGATTTCTTCATCACTCAGCCGGTGTTCGACGTCGAGGGCATCCTGCGCGCGCTCGCCGAGCTGCCGACCGAGCGCCCACCGATCCTCGCCGGCGTCTGGCCGCTGCGCAGCCTGCGCAACGCGGAATTCCTCCACTCCGAGGTGCCGGGAGTGCAGCTGCCGGTCAGCATCCTCGAACGCATGGCCCTCGCCGACGCGAAGGGACGTGCCGCGGAAGAAGGCATTGCTCTGGCACTCGCCGTGATCGAGGCGCTGCGCGATCAAGTGCAGGGCTTTCAGATCGCGGCACCCTTCAACAAGATCGAAGCGGCGCTGCCTCTGCTGGAGTGCGTCCGCGCAGGGCGTTGACCAAGCGCGGCAGGGCGGTGACGTGGCAGACCAGAAAGTCCACGTCCTGCGGCCCAACCGCTTCCAGCAACCAGCGCGGCGTGTGCGCGAGGTGCATCAGTCCGAGTGCGCGCGGCGCGCCGATCTGGTTGGCCCGCCGCATCGCCAGCGGCAGTGCGAGATCGAGCGAGAGCACGTCCCCCACCACGAGCGTCGCGCGTTCACGCTCGAGGATGGCGCGGTATTGCGGCCGATCGAGCGGGATGCTGCGTCCGCCGAATGCGAGCGTCGCTCGGCCGGGCCCCAGCCACTGCTTGCCGGCGCGGCCGTAGGCGCGTAAAGGAGCACTGCCCGGCTCGGTGTCACGCGCGTCCGCCAACGGCAGATCGTGGTGCTGCAGCCATCCGGCGAGCTTCTCGAAGGGCGCGTTGCTCGCGAAGACCACCGGGATGCGCTCGCGCAGGAACCAGCGCAGCACGCGCTCGGCGCCGCGCGTCAGATCGTGCGAAACCTCCGCGCGAAAGCGCGCGCAGGTGGCGTGGTAGCAATGGTCGAGGAAGGAGCGCAGGCTGGCGTGCTCGTTGAGGATCGCGGCGCGTAGGCGCGCACTCTCGACGCAGTCCGCGTGCTCGATCCACTGGCCGACGGCGGTCGGCTCCGCGAAGACGTCTTCGTCCACGAAGGAGACCAGCCGGCCCTCGATGCGCCAGCCGTGCTCGTCCGGACGTTCCATCACGCGCGCGCGGAAGCCGGCGTAGAGCTGTGCAGCGTGGGCGTGCGTGAAACCACCGAGGCGCGCGAGTTCGGCGACCAAATGATCCACCACGGCACGCGCCTCGCGCGCCGGATCGGTCCAGACACCATCGAAATCGGTCAGCAGGGTGAAGCCCGGCAAGCTCCGAATTCTAGGCCGGACTCCACGCCGCGTCGGCCACTCAGTTGACGGGCGGCACCGGTTCGAGGCGGACAAGTCCCGCGCCCAGAACGTCGTCCGTGCCAGGACCAGCGAGCAAGCTCCCGTCCACGTCGAGCAGAAGGTAGTGGAAGGTGCTGATGCGGCCGGTCAACGAGGTGATCACCACGTCCTCCATGCGGCCGATCGAGTCGTCGAAGTAGCTGAAGGTGCCAGCTCCGGGGCCGTACTCACGACGGATCCGCCCGCTGCGCTTGAGCATCACGCCGCGCACGATCATGCCGTCGGCATCGAGTTCGAACTCGAGACCCTGTCCTTCACCGCCCGGGCGTGCGGCCTCGCCGCTCCAGTTCCCCAGCAGATCCGCCACTGCAAACGCGCCCGCGCTGCTGCGCGTGAGCGTAATGCTTCCCAGAACAGGAAAGAGGTCTCCGCCAACCTGACGATAGGTGCCGGTGAGCACGCTCCGCGCCGCATCCATCTGCGTCTGCAAGGTAAGGCTGCTCGAACCGATCAGCAATCCCATCTCGGCTTCGAGGTGGCCACCGGTCGAGAAACTGAACTCGCGGTCGGAGTTGGTCAGCGTCCATTCGTTGCCCGCGCTGTCCGCGGACTCGACGAGCTGATCGGAATCAAAACGCAGGTAGAGGTTCTGGGTGAGTCGTCCAGCGCTGTCCGGATCCAACTGTCCGACCCAATCCCCCATCAGATCGGCGAAGGTGAAAGCCGGAGGCGGAGGGGGGGGGGGCGGGGGGGGGNNGGGGGGGGGGGGGGGGGGGGGGGGCGTGATGCCGGAACCGCCGCCGCCGAGGCCGCCGGAGGGACCGGGGTGGGCGCAGGCGCCAAACAGGAGCAGGAGAGGCGCGATAAGCGCCAGCAGTCGAGGAGGAGAGTCGTGTTTCATGGTTCAGTTCGCAACTGTCGTGTTCTCAAGGAAATCCCTCATGCTTGCGAGGACTGCGTGCCGTTTAGGTTCGGGACGCTTTCATCGGCGGAATAGTTCCGCGATTGACCGCAAGCCAAAGAAAATGCGCGGCCCCCTGTTCATGGAGACCGCGCACAAGAAAAAGCGTCCGTCGAATGATCTCTCTGTCAATCAGATGCCAGGCACCAGTTCAGCGATGCCAGCACCGAGTCCGGACTCTTCACCAGGTCCGGCGAGCAGCGTGCCGTCCACGTTCATCAGCAGATACTCGAAGGTGATGGTGTGGCCGCTGTTGGCGGTCATGATCACGTTCTCGATCCGACCGATGCTGCTGTCGAAGAAGCCGAAAGTTGCGGAGCCGACGTCGTAGGTACGGATCAGCAACTGGGTGTCCGGGTGCTTGAGCGAGCCGCTCATCACGACGCCAGAAGCGTCGAGCTCGAACTTCAGGTAGCGGAACTTGCCGGAGCCGCCTTGGCCGAGGCCGTCCCAACGTCCGGTCAGCATGTCTTGCGTGAATTGGCCGGCGCCGCTGGAGCGCGTGATGGTGAAGTTGCCGATCACCTTGTTGCCGTTGGTGGCGCGCACCGTAAAGGTGCCGGAAATCGTGGCGAGCGAGGACTCCATTTGGCCGCTCAGCAGCAAGCGCGAGGAACCGAGGTCCGCGCGGAGGTCGGTCTTGAGCACCCCCTTGGAGTTGAAGGCGAAGCCCATCGAGGCAACCGCGTCGGTCCATTCACCGCCGTCCGACTCAGCGGCCGAGACGAGCAGGTCGTCCACGAAGCGCAGGTAGAAGTTGCGGGCGCTGGCGCCGAGGGTCGTGGGTTGGAGCTGACCGATCCAGTCGCCCTCGAGATCCGAGAGTCGGAAGGTCGCGCCGGAGCCACCTCCGCCGCCGCCGCCGTTGCCGCCGCCGCCGACGGTGGTGGTCCCGCTGCCGCCGCAGGCGGGCAGGGAGAGCAGGCTCACCGTCACCAAGACGGCGAGAATCCGATGAGAGGGGAGGTGGAACATGGACTTGAACATTATTGAAGGAGTCAGAGAGGTCGTGGGCTGGGACTCAGTCGGGAGCGATCAGGTTCGCCGCTTCTTGAGTGGCCCGCATTGGGTACTCCAGAGATTATCCCTGAAATTTTTCCGGCAGCCCGTTTTTCCTGAGGTAAAGCGCCGTGCAATCGCCCAAGAAAGACTTGTGAGTGAGGAAACGGCGGTCTTTTTCGAGTTATTGTGAACCAGCACCCTCTCCGACCCGTCCAGGTCGGACTTCCCGAGAACCCCAAACCTCCGCAGGGCGGCCGGCGGCCGCATTCCTGTCCTTTCGGACCCTACCTTCATGAAACGACTACCCCTTCTGCTGGCGTGCGTGGCCTCCCCGCTCCTGCTCGCCCTTCCCTCCCACGCCCAAAATCCTGGCGAAGAACCCCAACATGACGGCGTCACCGCGGCGCTGCAGGAGTGGAATGCCTCCACCGGCCGCGAGTGGCGGCTGACGCGCTCCAGTGAACTCGCCGGTGCCGGTCGTTTCCTGTGGGGCGCGACGCGCGCGGCCTCCTTCACCCCTAAGGACGATGCGGATTGGTTCGAACTTGCGCGCATCGCCTTCGACGATGCCTACGGCATCTTCGGCGTCTCAGATGCCGAGCTGGTCCCGGTCTCGGTCGAATTGCTGCCGCTGGCGCAGATCGGCTCGACCGACAAGATCGCTGTCGAATTCCGCCAGGTCGTGCGTGGCATCCCGGTGGTGAACGCGTCCGTGCACGCGCTCTTCACCACGCGCGGTGAGCTGCTGGCGCTCGACAACAACGCCTTGCCGACGGCCGGCAGCCTGAACGTGAAGCCGCTGATCGGAGCTTGGGACGCGGCCTCCGCGGCACGCCTCCACTTCGAAGGCGCGAAGGGCCGCGAAGCCGCGTTCCTGAGCGAGCCAAGCCTGGTGATCGTGCGCGAGCAACTCGGCAAGGTCGTGGTGCCGCGTCTGGCGTGGACGTCGGAAGTGCGGAACGAAACGGATCCGAGCCAGCCGGCCGGCCTGCAGATCTACGTCGCGGCCGATGACTCATCCCGCTCGATCGTCACCACCGAAGAACTGATCCACTACGATCAGCAGATCACGGGACACGTGGACAGCTATGCGACTCCGGGCACCAGCGCCCACCGCGCCGCCAACCCTCCCACGCTCCACAAGATGCCGTACATGACGCTGACCAGCGGCTCTGGCAACGTCACGACGGACGCGAACGGCGACTTCAGCTTCAATAGCGCTTCGGCGGTGACCTTCACCGCGAAGTATTCGGGACCCTACTGCCGCGTCGAGAACCAGGCCGCCGCCAACCACTCGGTGAGCCAATCCTTCACTCCCGGCGTGCCGGCCACGCTGGTGATGAACACCGCGAAGACCGAGTGGGTGACTTCCGAAGCCTCCTGCTTCGACTCCGTGCTGGACATGCGCACCTGGTTGAAGTCCATCAATCCGGCCGACAACAAGCTCGACTTCCAGGTTCTGGCCAACGCCAACCTCAACCAGACCTGCAACGCCTACTTCAACGGCAACTCGATCAACATGTACCGGGCGGGCGGCTCCTGCAACAACACCGGCTTCAGCACGGTGGTGACACATGAGGAGGGCCACTGGGCCAACGTGCTCTACGGCAGCGGCAACGGCTCCGACGGCTTCGGCGAGGGCAACGCGGACGTGTACGCGATGTACATCTACGACACCCCCATCGTCGGTGAGTACTTCTTCACCAACGGCGGCGCGATCCGCAACGGCAACAACACCCGCCAGTTCTGCGGTGACAGCAACCCCGGCTGCTACGGCGAAGTGCATGCGGACGGCGAAGTGCTGATGGGCGCGCTCTGGAAAGTGCGTGCGCGGCTCAACACCAGTCTCGGCAACGCGGCCGGCGACCTAACTTCCAACGTGCTGTTCGTCGCCTGGATGAACGGTTACAACGACGGTCAGATCCGCAGCATCATCGAGGAGCACTGGCTGGTCCTCGACGACAACGACGGCAACATCAACAACGGTACGCCGAACTACGGCGACATTGACGGTGGCTTCCGCGCCCAGGGCTTCCCCGGCTTCGACCTGCAACTGATCGACGTGCAGCACACCCCGCTGCCGGACACGCAGAACGAAATCGGTCCCTACGTGGCGACCGCCAGCATCACCAGCCTGGTCGGCTCCAGCATCACCGGCGCTGAGCTCACCTACTCGGTGGACGGTGGCGCAACGCAGACCCTCGCGATGAGCAACGTCGGCGGTTCGAACTGGCAGGCCAACATCCCCGGCCAGCAGAGCCCCGCGACCGTTCGCTACCACCTCGAGGCGCACGATGCGCTCAACAACGATTTGCGCGAGCCGTTGAGCGGTGAATTCGACTTCGTGGTCGGCGTGAAGACCGTGATCTACTACAACGGATTCGAAGGCGGCACCGACGAAGGTTGGACGCACGCACAGGTCAGCACCCAGGACGACTGGCAGCGTGGTACCCCGAACGGCAGCGCGGGCGACCCCAGTGGCGCTTACGCCGGCACGCGGGTGTGGGGCAACGACCTCGCTCCCTCCGGCTATAACGGTGCCTACCAGCCAAACGTTCACAACTACCTCCGCTCGCCTTCCATCAACTGCTCCGGTAAGACCGGCGTGCACCTGCGCTTCCAGCGCTGGCTGACCGTGGAGGAAGGAATCTACGACCAAGCCAAGGTCGAAGTGAACGGCACGGTGGTGTGGCAGAACCCCGCCAACGGCGATCTCCTCGACACTGCCTGGGTGCCGATGGACATCGACATCTCCGCTTGGGCCGACAACAACCCGAACGTTCAGGTCACCTACCGTCTGCAGTCCGACGCCGGCGTGCAGTACGGCGGCTGGAACCTCGACGACTTCGAGGTTTACGTGCTCGAGCCGGTACCTGGCGGCAACGACAGCATCCTGCTCAGTGGTCCGACCACGATCCCGTCCGCGGCTTCCTCGGCGTGGAGCATCAGCTTGGCTCCGGCCAGCTCGCCGTGGTACCTGCTCGCGAGCAAGAACAGCAACGGGCTGACCTACCAGGGCCACTCCTTCGACGTCGGCGCCCCCGTCCTCTTGCTGGACTCGGGCACCACTTCGGGAAGCGGCACCGGCAACGCCTCGGCCTTCGTGCCGGGTGCCCTGTCCGGGAAGACCATTTACCTGGAAGTCGCGTCGAAGTCGGCCGGACTCTGGTACGACTCCAACCTGCTGACGATCACCGTCCTCTAGGATCTGGATCCGGGGCGGGGCGGCTTCACGGCCGCCCCGCCCATTTCCTACCTCCACTCGCTTTCCTTCCCTAGACCTGATGCTGCTCCTCACCCTGCTCGCCGGCTTCGCCTCGCTGCCTCAAGATCAGCTTGCCCCCCCCTCCGCGCTCGCGCTTCGGCAGCCAGCGCCTCGATTTGCCATGTACCAATACGGTTCCGACGCGCAGCTTCGGGATCGCCTGATCCGCGAGGGTCGCATGTACGACGACCTCGGCGGCTGGATCGCCGGCGCGCCGGACGCGCGCCTCGCCGCAGCGTGGGGCGTCGAGATGCAGGTGCTCGACGGCATGCAGGCAGGTGACGAACTCTTCGTGATCGTGGAGCATGCCACGCACACCGAAGGGGTTCCGAATCCCTTGGAGAGCGCCGGCGTTCCGGTGTGGATCTCTCCCGACGCGCGCTTCACCCTGCGTGCGGCCCCCAAGTCGGCGCTCGACGCGCTGCCGACTTTTCACTGCCATGGTGCCGGGCGCATCGTGAATCCGGCCACGCCGATCACGCCCCGCGGCGTGTTCGGAGCCGGCAGCGGTAACTCCAACGCGATCAACCCGGATCCCGAGATCGCGGGCTGGGTCGCCCAGGTCTCGCAAGCGAATCTGCTCGCCGACGTCAACACGATGGTGGCCTTCGGCACGCGGCGCCACCTCCAGCCCGGCGAGGTCAACTGCCAGAACTGGCTCTCCGCACGCATGAACTCGCTCGGGCTCAACGTCTCGCTGTGGAACTACGACAGCGGCGCGGACGTGGTGATCGGAGAATGGCTCGGCGTCAAGGATCCCAGCAAGATCGTGATCATCGGCGGCCATTACGACTCGATCGTCAGCAGCGGCTCCAGCGGAGGTCCGGCGCCGGGTGCCGACGACGACGCCAGCGGCACCGCCGCCGTGCTCGAGATCGCGCGCATTCTTTCCCAATACAGCTTCGACTACACCATTCGCTTCTGCGCCTGGTCGGGCGAGGAATACGGCTTGCTCGGCTCCGAGGCCTACGCCGCGCACCTCGACAACATCAATGCCAACGTGATCGGCATGGTGCAGCTCGACATGATCGCGTATCGCGCACCCGGCGACACCTACAGCGTGGATTTCGTGCTGAACGACACCGATCCGGGGCTCAACGCCTTCTCGATGGACTGCTACACGGCTTACGTGCCCTCGCTGCTGGTGAAGTCCGGTTCGCTCTCCGGCGGCACCAGCGACCACCGCTCCTTCTTCCAGCACGGCTTCCCGGCGACCTTCCCCTTCGAGGATCTGCCGAGCTACAGCCCTTACATCCACACCACCAACGACACCGTCGGCACCAGTGCGAACGATTTCCTGCTCGCGGAGCGGATCACCGAAGGCGCGCTCGCGACGGTGGCCGAACTCGCGCGGCCGGCCTCGCTCACTCTCAGCCATACTGAGCTGCCGGATACCCAGAACGAGGCTGGACCCTACGTGGTGCAAGCCGGCGTAGTGCCGCTCGGCGGCGCAACCACCTCTGCGGTGGAGCTGGTCTGGCGCGTCGGCGGCGGCGCGTGGAACAACCTCGCGATGACGACTACCGGCACGCCGAACCAATGGAAAGGCTCGATCCCCGGGCAAATCTCCCCGGCGATCGTGGACTACCACATCATTGCGACCGCTTCTAATGGTCGCGACGCTTGGCTACCGGATGGTTTCGCGCCCGGCGAGCAGAACTTCCGCTTCGTGGTCGGCGTGTACGAGAGCCTCTACGCCAACGACTTCGAAGCCGGCACCGACGAGGGTTGGACTCACGCGCAAGTCAGCACCCAGGACGACTGGCAACGCGGCGTGCCGAACGGCGCTGCGGGAGATCCGGGCTCCGCACATTCCGGCACCAAGGTCTGGGGCAACGACCTCGGGCCCTCCGGCTTCAACGGCGCCTATCAGCCAAACGTTCACAACTACCTGCGCTCCCCCGTCATCAACTGCAGCGGCAAGACCGGTGTGCGCCTGAGCCTGCAGCGCTGGCTGACGGTCGAGGCCGGGCAGTACGACCAAGCCAAAATCGAGGTGAACGGCCAGGTGGCGTGGCAGAACCCGCAATCCACCGACCTCCTCGACAACTCCTGGACCGAGATGGACCTCGACGTCTCGCAGTGGGCCGACAACAACCCCTCCGTGCAAATCACTTTCCGTCTGCAGTCCGACGCCGGCGTGCAGTACGGCGGTTGGAACCTGGACGACGTCGAGCTCTACGTGCTTGGTCCGGTCAGCGGAGGCGGTGGCAACACCATCGTGCTCAGCGGTCCCACTTCGGTGCCGGCCGGCGTGGCCTCGGCGTGGAGCTTCTCCGGCGCACCCATCTCGGCGCCGTATTGGTTCCTCAAAGGCTCCAGTGCCAACGGTGTCACCTACCAGGGCCACAGCTTCGACGTCGGCACGCCAGTTCTGGTGCTGAAGTCTGGCACCACCAGCGTCTCGGGCACCGGTAGCGTCTCGCTCAACATCCCTGGCGGCGCCTCGGGCGCGACCCTCTACTTCGAGGTCGCTTCCAAGTCCGCCGGCCAGTGGCTCGACTCGAACCTGCTCACCGTCACGGTGCAGTAGCGGCGAGTTCGAGGAACAGAGCCTCGTAGCGCGCAGCGGCGACCTCCCAGGAGTGTCGCCGCTGCATTAGTGCACGCCCTTCCGTGCCGATCCGCGCGCGCTCCTCAGGAGCGTCGAGCAAGTCGCAGACCAGATCCGCAAATTCCTGGTCGTCGTGCGCCACCCGCAACAACCCCCTCACCTCGTCGTCGAAGGATTCGATCCCGGTTGCGTTCGTGACGACCGGTTTCTCCATCGCAAGGGTCTCGAGGATTTTGTTCTTCATGCCGGCGCCGAAGCGCATCGGCGCCACCAGCATCGTCGCGCGCTGGATCCAAGGCTTGAGGTCCGGCACGCCACCCGTGACTTCGACCCCGTCGAGCTCCTCCGCGAGCCGTCGCACCTCCGGCACCGGGCGCGTGCCGACAATCGTGAAGTTGGCCTGTAGCCTTCGCTCGCGTACGCGCGGCAGAATTTCGCGCGCGAAATGGATGGCGGCGTCCACGTTGGGAAGGAAATCCATGTTCCCGAAGAGGATCAGGTTGTCCGCCTTCTCCGCCACGTCCGGCAGCGGACGGAACATCTCCAGGTCCACGCCGTTCGCCACCACTTCGACCCGCGCCGACGGTCGCAGTGCCCGCAGCGCAGCTTGATCGAGCGGCGAAATCGCGGTCGCCAAGGGATAGCGCTCGAGCGTGTAGCCTTCGAGCGCCTGGAAGCGGCGGAGCAATTGGTGGACTCGCGCACGCCGCCACGGCGGGAGGTCGCTGCGCTCGAGCTGGCGTTGGTAATAGAGCGAGCGGCAGTCGCAGACGTCGAGCAAGGTGGGCAGCAGCAGTGCGTCGCTGAACAGCACGTCCGCCCACGGATCGAAGACGTACGCGACCTCGACGCCGAGCCGCGCGCGTAGCTCCTGCACGCGCGCGCGCAGGCGCCGCCCGAAGCCCGGATACTCTGCCTTGAGGCTGGCCGGCGGATCAACGCCGAGGTTGGTGCGCAGGCGGCCAAACCAGCTCCGACGCGGAAAGCGCTCGAGGGTGATGCTGTGAAAGATTCGCTCCGCCGTCAGTGGCGCGAGCTTCTCGGCCTGGCCTTCTTCATGGATCAGACCGAGCAGATGGATCTCGTGCCCGCGCGCGCGCAGGCGTCGGAACAGATGCAGCACGCGGAGGTGGTATCCCTCCGAGTAGGGCCAGGGAAGCCCCCGGTAAACGGCGAGGATCTTCACCCGCCGCGGCTCAGGAAGCCTGCTTCGCGAAGGCGGCGCGCACCAGCGGCTCGAGTTCGCCGCGGGAGTGCAATTCGCGCACCACGTCGCCGCCGCCGAGGAACTCGCCGTTCAGAAAGACCTGCGGCGTGGTCGGCCAGTCGGAGATCGCGATCAGCGTCGGACGGATGTCTTCGTGCTCGAAAATGTCCACGGTCTCGAAAGGCACACCCATGCCGGCGAAGAGGTCAATCACCGCCTTCGACCAGCCACAGCGCGGGAAGCTCTTGTTGCCCTTGGTGAAGAGCAGCACGGTGTGCTCGCGGATCGCCGCCTCGAGGCGGGCGCGGAGTTCGGGGTTGGCGGTGCCGTTCATGCGTGATTCTCTAGGACATCGGAAGCCGGGTGACGAGCTGCACCGCGTGGATCGCGTTGCTGCCCTCGGTCATGTGCGGACGCAGGATGCCCATCACACGACGATGTTGCTCGAGCAGTTTGAGGCCGGCGAATCCCGCCCATTCGATCTCGAGCTTCCAGTGGTCGCGCGTGCCGGTCAAGTCGGTGACCGCGCAGCGCGCGCCGGGGAGGCTGCTCTCGACCAGAGCTTCGATCTCGCTGCTGTCCATGCTTCAGGATCCGTCCTCGCGTGCGAACTGCCGCGGGCTTGCCATTGTCGCACGAAGCCGGGCCGGTCGCCACCGACGCGGGACGGGCGACTTCACTTGCCGATCAGGAAGTGCGCGACGTCGCTTTCCTGCATCTGATAGTCGCGGCCTTCGGTGCGCAGGCGGCCTGCGGCGCGAATTGCCGTCTCGGTGCCGTGCTGTTCGAGATCCTTCACCGAGTAGATCTCGGCGCGGATGAAGTGCTTCTCGAAGTCGGTATGAATGACGCCGGCGGCCTGCGGCGCGCGGTCGCCACGGTGAATGGTCCAGGCGCGGATCTCCTTCGGACCGGCAGTGAAGTAGGTCTGCAGGCCGAGCAGCTCGTACACCGCGCTCACCAAGCGCGACAGGCCGAGCTCCTCCACGCCGAGTTCGCTCATGAAAGTGGCGCGTTCGTCAGCGGGCATCTCGCGCAGCGCAGCTTCCAGATCGGCGCAGATCGCGATGAATCCGCAACCCTGCCGCTCGGCGTGCGCGCGCAGAGCACGGGCATGCGCGCTGGTGCCCGCGAGGTCGTCGTCCGCCACGTTGGCGACGTAGAGCATCGGCTTCATGGTCATCAGGCAGAGCGGCCGCAGAGCTGCGCGCTCCTTCTCGCTCCAGGCGCCCGCGCGCGCCGCAGTGCCACCCGCCAACAGCGCGGCTGCCTTGGTGCAGACCTCGACGCCTTCGATGGCTTCCTTGTCACCCGCGCGTGCGCGCTTGCCGAGACGCTCCTGCGCCTTGCGTACGGTGTCGAGGTCAGCAAGGGCGAGTTCGATTTCGATCACCTCGGCATCCCCCACCGGATCCACCGCACCATCGCGCACCACGCGCTCGCCGTCGAAGCAACGCACTACCTGCATCACCGCATCGCATTCGCGAATGGTGGCGAGGAACTGGTTGCCCATGCCCTCCCCCTCGCTGGCGCCCTTGACGAGCCCGGCGATGTCCACGATCTGCACCGTGGCGGGCAGAATGCGTTCACTCTCGATGCGGGCGCGGATGAGCTGCAGCCGCGGATCGGGCACCTCCACCACCGCTACGTTCGGCTCGATGGTGCAGAAGGGGTAATTGCCGACCTCCGCGCGCGCCGCGGAGAGCGCGCTGAAGAGGGTGGACTTGCCGACGTTCGGAAGTCCCACGATGCCGCAGGAGACGGGCATGGAACCGCAGATTGTAGATCCGCGCGCACGCGCCGTCGCTCACTCTGCGGTGGGCTCCAACTCAGCCGGATTCGCTGCCGCGCCGGAGAGCGCCTGCTCGACCGCGAGAGTGAGTTGGCGCACGGTGAAGGGCTTACGCAGCATGCCTCGCACCGGTGCCGACAGGGAAGGTGAGGATCCGCCTCCGGGATAGCCGGACATCAGAAGCACGGCCGGAGCCGCGAGACGCCGTGCGATCTCGCGCGCCAGCGCGTAGCCATCCATGCCGTGCATGACCACGTCCGAAACCACCAGGTCGAAGCTGTTCCGCGAAAGGAGCTCGAGAGCGGCGCTCGCCTGCGGGGCGGTGGAAACCTGATACCCGTGCGCGCGCAGGGCTTGGGAAGTGAACACGCGCACGATTTCCTCGTCCTCCACGACGAGGATGCGGCGTCCGCGTCCGTCCAGCGGACGGGACACCGCGGTCGGGTCATCCCCACGCCGTGCCGTCTCCGGAAGTCGAATGGTGAAGCGGCTGCCTTGACCCAGCGCAGAGCGCACGTCAATGCTTCCGCCCGCTCGCGTCACGGCGCCGTACACCGCGGCGAGGCCGAGTCCCGTGCCGCGCTCGCCCTTGGTGGTGAAGAAGGGCTCGAAAATACGCGCCTGCACCGAGTCGTCCATGCCGCAGCCGTCGTCCTCGATTTCCAAGCGCAGCCAGCGTCCGCCTTGGCGATCTTCGCGTGCCGCGCGGATCAGCAGTTTTCCGCCGCCGAACATCGCATCGCGCGCATTCAGCACGAGGTTCATGAGAATCATGGTGAACGCACCACCCTCCAGTTCGACCGCCGGTAGGTCCGGATCGGTGCGCACCACCAATCGCACCGATTCGTCGAGCACCGCGCGCAGCATCTTGCTGAACTCGTTGAGGCTGGTGGTCGGCTCGATACGCTCGAGCTGGCGTTCGGTGAGTGGACGTGCGAACTGCAACAACTGGCTCACGGCTTTCGCGCTGCCTTCTCCGGAGCGCAGGATCGCTTCGAGGCTGCTGCGCAATGCGGAACCCGGCGCGGCGGTTTCAATCAGCAATGATGCATGACCGAGGATCACTGTCAACGCGTTGTTGAAGTTGTGCGCGACGCCACCCGCGAGCTGGCCGACGGCTTCCAACTTCTCGACCTGGCGCAAGCGCAGTTGCGCCTGGCGTCCGTCCAGCTCCAGGCGGATGCGGCCGAAGGCGACGGCGACGATTCCGGCAAGGGCGCGGAAGTACTCGAGATCCGAGGCATTCAGGGCGAGCGTGCGCTCCTCGGCGCGCGTCCCCGCGCACAACGCGCCGAGCACTTCATGCGCATGGAAGAGCGGCGTCACGAGCAGGCTGCGTGTAGCGAGGCGCTGCAGATATTCGACTTGCACCGCGGGATCCCCGCGCACATCCGGATGAAAAATCGGCTCGTCCGACCTCGCCGCCGCGCTCAGGAAGGGCATCGAGTCGAGCGGTAGAGCGTCGCCCAGCTCGCGAATCTCGGCGTGCGCTTCCCCCGCGCCGGCCACGAGGCGTGCGCGCGACGGCGGCGTGGTTTCAAACAGGAAGAGCAGGGTGTGGCTGACGCCGAGTCGATCCTGCAGATCGGTTTGTACCAGCTCGACCAGTTGATCGAGGGAGTTGCTGCGCAGAGTGCGGCGCGAGAAGCGCAGCAGACGGCTGAGATCGGCCTCGCGCACGGCGCTTTCGCGCAAGGCCGAGATGCGAGAAGAGTCGTCGAAAATGTAGCCCTCGAAATGCGTGATGACCCCGTCCGCGTCGGGATGGATCACGGTGAACTCGCGGATCCAGCGCCAGTGGCCTTCGGCGTCTCGCATGCGGTAGGTCTGCTCGAAAGTGCCCGCGCCGCTGGATGCGTGCGCGGCGACCTCGGCTGCGACGCGCTGCAGATCCTCCGGATGCACCAAGCTTGCATAGGGAATCGTTCCGCTGAGCAGATCTTCCGACGCCCAGCCGAATTCCTGCAGAACGTTCGGGGAGACGTACTCGACCGGCCAGCCGGGCGCGTTCACCCAACGGAACACCACCACCGGCCCGCCGATGAACAGGCGACGCTCTCGTTCGAGCGACTCGATCGCGTCTTCGCGGAGCGTGACGTCTTGGATCTGGCACAACCATCCGGCCGGGTCCTCTACCTTCCCGATCGGCTCGAAACTGAGGTCGCAGAGCAGGCAGCCGCCGTCACGCTTCAAGCAACGCTTGCGGTAGGGAGCGAGCGGCTGCGCGGTGATGGAAAGGCGCGCAAGATGATCCGCGAGTCCGGCGACGTCCGCCGGATGTGTGAAGCGTTCCGGCGGAAGGTACTCCATCTCCTCGACGCGGTAGCCGAGGCTGCGCGCCAGGGCTCGATTGACGCGCAGGATGCGAAATTCCGGATCTAGCACCGCCATGCCGACCAACGCATGGCGGAACGCAGCGCTCTCGCTCACTTCCGCAAGTGCGCGCGGGAGTTGCCGACCGTGGAGCTGATCGCTGGTCATCGAGGCAGAGGAGGCGTCCTCATGAGACTCGAAGCACGTGCGATGCGCAAGGGCCGCGGCTCAACTCGCCTTGGCACGGGAAGGACGCGAGCCGCCCCAGGCCAGGGCGCCAGCCACCGCAAAAGCAGGAACAATTTCGTAGATCAGGGACTTCAAGGCGGGGATCGAGTACCACACCACCGAGATCACTGCCCCGGAAAGCATTGCGGCGAAGGCCCAGGGCGGACGTACGGGGCCGCGCAGCAGGCGAACCAGCAGCAGCGGGCCGAAGGCAGCGCCGAGTGCGCTCCAAGCGAACAGGACGGTACTGAAGATGCTCGCCGGGATGAAGAGGGCTGCCACCAAGGCGCCGATGCCGACCGTCAACACGCCGAGGCGGTTCAGAAGCAGGCGATGACCTCGGGCGCTTCTGGCGAGGTCGTAGGAGAGGGTGGATCCGCACACCAGCAACTGCGAGTCCGCCGTGGACATGATCGCGGAGAGCACCGCCGCCACCACCACGCCAGTGGC
>CXWK01000103.1_pt2 | contig 68578 bp, 66 predicted proteins | sample 590851 | NCBI WGS metagenome assembly CXWK01 (sample SAMEA3498364, study PRJEB10139) | wastewater metagenome | biome: wastewater treatment plant; material: activated sludge | place: Denmark | collected 2014-08-01 | reverse complement strand
CCGACATTCGCGCATGGCATCACCAAGACGCAGCTCAACCAGGAGTGGAACATGGGCCTCGAGCAGGCGATCGAGGCAGAGGCACAGGCACAGGCCATCTGCATGCAGACCGCCGACTTCGAGCGCGCCTACCGCGCGTTCGTGGCGCACGAAAAGCCGAAGTTCGAAGGGGATTGAGGGCGACCGATGCACGAGTTGTTGCACCCGCAGTCATGGAAGCTGGCGCGCGGTTACGCGAATGGTGTCGCCGCCAGCGGACGGATGGTGTTCGTCGGCGGCATGATCGGCTGGAACGCGCAGCAAGAGTTCGAGACCGACGACTTCATCGAGCAGATCGCGCAAGCCCTGCGCAATGTTGTCGATGTGCTGGCGGAGGCGGGAGCTACACCAGAACACCTGGTGCGCCTCACCTGGTATGTGACCGATCGCGATGAGTACGTCTCGCGATTGAAAGAGTTGGGGGCCGTATACCGAGAGATCCTGGGTAAGAACTATCCGGCGATGGCGCTCGTGCAAGTCGTCGCGCTCGTCGAGCGACGCGCGAAGGTCGAGATCGAGGCGACGGCGGTAGTCCCGTTCAGTGAGGAGGGCAAGTGAAGCTCGGGCCAACCGCTCACGTCGACACGTTTGCGCGCGACAACCTGCCGCCGTTCGAGGAGTGGCCAGAGATTCTCCTTGATGGCTACGAGTATCCGGAGTACATCAATGCGGCGGTCGAGCTCACCGATCGCATGGTCGAGCAAGGCTTCGGCGACAACGTGGCGCTGATCGGCAATGGTCGGCGGCGCACGTACAAGGAACTCACCGACTGGACCAACCGGTTGGCACACGCCCTGACCGAGCACTACGGCGTCAAGCCGGGCAATCGAGTGCTGATCCGATCGGCAAACAACCCGGCAATGGTGGCGTGCTGGCTGGCAGCTACGAAGGCCGGTGCAGTTGTGGTGAACACGATGCCGATGTTGCGTGCTGGCGAGTTGGCACAGATCGTCGATAAGGCGAAGGTCACGATCGCGTTGTGCGACACGCGCTTGATGGACGAGCTGGTGACCTGCGCCAAGGAGAGTCGCTTCCTACAGCAGGTGATCGGTTTCGACGGCACCGCCAACCACGACGCCGAGCTCGATCGGATCGCACTCGACAAGCCGGTGCGCTACGACGCAGCCCGCACAGGGCGCGACGACGTCGCGTTGCTCGGGTTCACGTCGGGCACGACTGGTGAACCCAAGGCAACGATGCACTTCCATCGCGATCTGCTGATCATCGCCGACGGTTACGCGAAGGAAGTCTTGAACGTCACACCTGAGGATGTGTTCGTTGGCTCTCCCCCGCTCGCGTTCACATTTGGGCTCGGTGGGCTGGCCGTGTTCCCACTGCGCTTCGGTGCTGCGGCGACGTTGTTGGAAAACGCCTCGCCGCCAAACCTGATCGAGATCATCCAGACGTACAAGGCGACGGTGTGCTTCACCGCGCCGACCGCTTATCGCGCGATGTTGGCGGCGATGGACGCTGGCGCCGATCTGTCGTCGTTGCGCGCAGCGGTCTCTGCTGGCGAGACGTTGCCAGCACCGGTGTACGAGGCGTGGATGGCCAAGACCGGCAAGCCGATGCTCGACGGCATCGGTGCCACCGAGTTGCTGCACATCTTCATCTCCAATCGCTTCGGCGATTCGCACCCGGCGTGTACCGGCAAGCCGGTGCGAGGTTACGAAGCGAAGATTGTCGACGACGACATGAACGAGTTGCCGCGCAACACGATCGGAAAGCTGGCGGTGCGTGGGCCGACCGGGTGTCGCTATCTGGCCGACAAGCGCCAGCGCGTGTACGTGCGCGACGGATGGAACCTGACAGGCGACTCGTTCCACCAGGACGACGATGGCTACTTCCACTTCGCCGCGCGATCCGACGACATGATCATCTCGTCTGGGTACAACATTGCTGGCCCAGAGGTCGAGGCGGCCTTGCTGGCGCACGCCGACGTAGCCGAGTGCGCGGTGATCGGAGTTGCCGATGAGGCTCGCGGTCAGATCGTGCAGGCACATGTCGTGCTGGTCGCGGGCGTGAATGCCTCTGACGCCGTCATCATCAGGCTGCAAGAGCACGTGAAGGCGACGATCGCTCCGTTCAAGTACCCGCGTTCGATCGTGTTCGTCGAAGCGCTACCGAAGACTGCGACTGGAAAGATTCAGCGCTTTCGACTGCGCGAGCCGAGCTAGTCCGTCGGTAGCCGCCGAACGACCAGGAACAGGGCGACGAACCCGCACGCGAGATACACCAATCCCTGCGCGTTGAACAGAGGGACGATGTCGACGTGATCGACGAGTACCCCGGCTGCAACCGTACCGATGGCCGCGCCGACGGCGCCCGTGGCGGACGCAACTCCCGCAAGTCGGCCACGTAGTTCTGGCGGGCAGTATTTCTGTGCGGTGGCCGTCGCCCCAATTTGCGAGGTGGCGTTAGGAATGCCGGAGAACGCAAACAGCAGCAGATACAGCCAGATTGCGTGGGTCACGAATGTGGCGTTGACGAACAGGAACGCGATCAACCAGAAGCCGAAGTAGCCCCACATCATCATCAGCGCTGGGTTCACTCGTTTGGCCAAGCGGGCGACGAGAACCGACGCGAGTAGTCCCCCGAACGCAGCCATGCCACGGATGATGCCGATCTCAGAGCCATCGCCGTTGAGTTCGACGACTACAAAGGTGATGAATAGCAACGGGAACATCGCGAAAGCGACGTCGGCGAGTGACTGGACCAACAGGTAACCGACCACCACAGGCTTCGTACGAATGGCGCGCCATCCTGCAGCGACGCCCGACTCGTCCGTTTCGTTCGAGTCCCCCAGTGACTTGGCAATCGGACCCGTCGGCGCGCGAAGGAACGCCACCGCAAGTGCGACCGCCAGGAACGTCGCTGCATCAACTGCGACGACCGTGGTCAGCCCACCGGTCGCGATCATGATTCCGCCGAGTGGTGCGCCGATCAGTCGCGCAATCGACGCACCGGCTGAGAAGGCAGCGTTGGCTTGCACCAACTGACCGTCCGGTACGACTCGCGGAACAAGTGCCCACGATGCTGGGTTGTTCACCTGCTTCAACAGTGCCTGCGCCGCCGAGACGATGAACACGAGCCACACACGATCGTGAGTCACCGCCAGCAACGGAAGCAGTGTGAGTGCCTGCAGCACGTTGGTGCCGATAATCGTTCGACGTAGGTCCCATCGATCAGCCAGCGCTCCACCGAATGGTCCGAATACGACACCAATGAAGAGGTCGATCAGGAAGACCAAGGCCGTGTCACGCCCTGATCCGGTCTCGGTGAATACGTAGACCGGCAGCGCCAACGACAGCATCCAGTCGCCGATGTCGTTGACGGTGCCTCCGACCATCACTAACCGAAAGTCGTTGCTGCGCCAGACCGACTGAAAGGGCGCGTCGGGCGTCGCAATCGACATCAGTCCAGTCTCACAGGCTTGTTGGCGCCGACTACTCTCAATTTGTTCACGCCATCACTGGGGAAGGCGGCACCGTGGCCGGATCTGGCCTGATCACGATTCTGTTCACCGACCTCGTTGGCTCGACCGCGCTCGCACAGGAACTCGGCGACACGGCGGCCGACAAGCTGCGCCGCGACCACTTCGACCAACTGCGCCGAGCGGTCGCCGCCACCGGTGGCACCGAGGTCAAGACCATTGGCGACGCGATGATGGTGTCGTACAGCTCGGCCACCGATGCGATCGCTGGTGCCGTTGCGATGCAACAACGAGTGCACGCCAATAACACCGATGGCAGCTCCCCCGTTGTTCAAATGCGGATCGGTGTCAGCGCTGGCGACGCGACTTTCGAAGAAGGCGACTGGTTCGGAACGCCCGTCGTCGAGGCATCGCGATTGTGCGATGCGGCAACGGGCGGCCAGATTCTCGTCACCGACATCGTGCGTGTTCTCGCCGGTTCGCGTGCGGGGCACGATACGGCGCCAGTTGCCGATGTTGCAGGCAAGGGCCTCACCGCGCCAATGAAAGCCTGCGAGGTGCTCTGGACACCGACAGTCAGCGCACTGAGCGACCACCTCGAACTCGCGCTGCCGCCACAGGTCACGCAAGACGACGTGTTCGGCTTCGTCGGCCGCAACGAGCAACGCGACGCACTCGCCACCGCTTGGAAGAACGCTTCAACGACGGGCCGACTAGCGGTGTTCGTCGGTGGCGAGCCAGGCATCGGCAAGACGCGATTGGTGAAGGAGCTCTGCCGTAGCGCGCATCGCGACGGCGGCGTCGTGTTGTGGGGTGCGTGCGACGAAGAGATCGCGCTCGCGTACCAGCCGTTCGTCGAGGCTCTCCGCTGGTTGGCCGACACAACTGCGCCGGATGCACTACGCGAACTGGTCGGCGTGCTGGGCAGTGAACTGATCCCGTTGATCCCCGACCTTGGGCAGCGGGTCCCCGACCTCGAAGCACGACTCAACGACGACCCCGAAACTGAACGTCACCGGATGTTCGAGGCTGCCACTGAGTTGTTGCACAGATTGTCGGCGCGCAGCCCGGTCGTGCTGGTGCTCGATGATCTCCACTGGGCGCGCAAGCCCACATTGCTCCTGCTGCGCCATCTGCTGAAGTCGTCGCTGCCGATGCATCTGCTGATCGTGGCGACGTATCGCGACACCGATCTGGATCGTACGCATCCCCTCTCGGAGATGCTCGCCGATATGCGTCGCCAGTCCGGAGTCGAGCGACTGATGCTGCACGGCCTTGACGAGGACGGAGTGCAACAGTTCCTCGAGCACGTAGCCGGTCACGCAATGGACGAGCGTGGCCGCGACCTGGCCCGCGTAATCGCGCGCGAGACGGAGGGCAATCCGTTCTTCATTGGCGAAGTGCTTCGCCACCTCAGTGAGTCCGGCGCATTGGTGTTCCGCGACGGTCGCTGGGACTCAGACAAGACGATCGACGACATCGGCATTCCTGAGGGCGTACGGGAGGTGATCGGTCGCCGGCTATCGAACCTCGACTCGGTAACGAACGAAGTGCTGGCCAGCGCTGCCGTGATCGGTCGCGAGTTCGAGTTACGTACCCTGACCGCTGTTGCCGGCGGCACCGACCGCGTGCTTGATGCAATCGGGGCGGCCGAGACTGCCAGCCTGGTCGAAGCAGTCAACGGGCGGCCCGGCGTGTATCGCTTCTCACACGCGCTGGTTCGCTCCGCGCTCTACGACGAGCTGCCGACAAGCCGCCGCCTTCGTCTTCATCGCGACATCGGGCTGGCGCTCGAGCAAGTCAGCGACGGAACGACACACCTCACTGAACTTGCGCGCCACTTCACCGAGGCCGCTGCCCTTGGCGAGGTCGACAAGGCCGTGATGTACTGCAGGCGCGCTGGGGACACCGCAAAGGCTGACCTCGCGTACGAAGAAGCTGCGGCACACTTCGAGCGTGCACTAGAAGCGCTCGAGCTACAGGAACCGATCGACGAAGCATTGCGCGGACATATGTTGATGGCGGCAGGTGACGCTCTGTATCAGATCGCCGATCCCCGCGGTGAAACATTGCTATTGGCCGCCGAGGAATCGGGACGGATCCGCGACGACATGCAGCTGTTGGCAAACGTGTCGATCGGGTTGGGAACATCCATCTTCGTCCGCGCGACCGCCGTCGTCGATGCGCACAACGTCGCTCTCGCCGAGCATGTGCTTGCCCGAGCGGATCTGCTCACTCCGGACCTTCACGCGCGTGTGCTGGCCACGTACGCACTGGAGTTGTTCTGGACCGATGCGCAGCGCCGCCGTATCGAGCTTTGCGATCAGGCACTTGCGATCGCGCGTGAACTTGGCGACCCACGCGTGCTTGCCCACGTGTTGCATAGCAGTAGCTACGCCGTCGATGTCACGCAAATCGATCGACTCGATCGTGCAATGGCTGAGGCATCGGAGATCATCAAGGTCGCGGCCGGTTTTGACGATGCCCTCGTGTGCAGCGCTTTGTGCAGCAGGGCAATCGCCTACGTCTGCAAGGGCGATACCACTGCCGGAGACCGCGACCTTGCCGACGCAGAGCTGCTGGCAGAGCGGCTAAGGATTCCGCAGCTGATCGCGCGCACGAAGGTCTTGCGAGCTTCACTAGTACTGCTCATCGGTCAGCTTGACGATGCCGAAGTGTTGCTCGCCGATTGGGAGGCTTACGGAGCGAGGGAAGGAATTCTCACTGGCGCTGGTGCTGCGGGCATTCGTTACCGCTTGCAATACGAGCGCGGCGACCTTGCCGACCTAGAGGCCCTACTTACAGACCTCATTGCGGCTCAGGCAGCGGTGCCGCTCTGGCGGCTGACGCTCTGTGGCGTCTACCTGCAGACTGGGCGGCCCGAGCTGGTCAAGCCGCACGTCGAGGCCGTGGCGGGCGACGACTTCGCGATGGTGCCTCGCAACGCTGCCTTCTTGCTGACCTGCTCGGCCACTGCGCGAGTCGCTGGACAAGTCGGTGCACTAGCCGCTGCGGAGGCTGCGTATCACTACGCGGCACCATTCGATTCCACCTTTCCGTTCTCCGGATTCGGCTTCGAGTATCCGGTTGGGATCGGCGTCGGCGCTGCCGCGACTGCGCTCGGGTGGTACGACAAGGCCGAACAGCACTACGCCAATTCGCTGGCGCTCTGCGAACGCGCCGGCGCGATCACTTACTTGGCGGCGACACAAATCCACTGGGCTGAGATGTTGCACAAGCGCAATGAGGACGGCGATGCCGTACGTGCACGCGAGTTCGCCGAGGCTGCGCTCGCAACCGCCACTCGACTCGGACTTGCCTACGTGCGCAGACGCGCCGAGCACGTGCTGAGTAGCTGACAGATAGCGACACAGGGCTGACGATGTTACCCGTCATCGGCGAACTGCGTCCCTGGGCCGATCCCTCGCTGGTGCAACTGCATCGGCTGGCGATGCATGTTCCGCTGCCGCTGAGCGACGACGCCCGCATTGCGCTCGACGGGCAGTGGCACTTCCGATTGTTCGACAACCCCGAATCGGTGCCGGCCGCCGCGGTGCGCGGCGCGACCCCGGCCGGTCGCACCGTTGCAGTGCCAGGCAACTGGACGCTGCAGGACACCGGCGACCTGCCCGCGTACACGAACGTGCAGATGCCGTTTCCCGGTCCACCACCGGCACTGCCGGAACGCAACCCGACGGGGGTCTACCGCCGCAGCTTCACCATCGGTCGCGGATGGAAGTCGCATCAGGTTGTGCTGCACGTCGGCGGCGCCGAGAGCGTGCATGCCGTGTACCTCAACGACCGCTTCGTGGGTTACGGAACCGACAGTCGCCTGCCCAGCGAGTACGACATCACGCCGCACCTCGTCGCCGGTCCTAATCACCTGGCCATCGTCGTGATGCGGTGGAGTGCGCAGAGTTACCTGGAGGATCAGGACCAGTGGTGGATGGCTGGTCTGCATCGCAGTGTGTTCATCGAGGCGCGCCCGATGGTGCACATCGCCGACGTGCGCTGCCACGCCGACCTACGCCTCACTGATCGGACCGGTCTGTTGTCGGTGCGCACGGAAGTCGCGTTCCTCAGTTCGCCAGCGAAGGGCTGGCAGGTACGCGCGTGGGCGGAGACGGCGGCGGGCAAACAGGTTGGTTCGAAACAGATTGCTCCGGTGCCGCACAGGTTCGCCGTGCCGTACCTGTTCAGCGGTCATCACGTCGACACCGTTTGGGAGTTGGCGAAGGTTGCGCCGTGGAGCGCCGAGTCGCCCACCCGCTACCGCGTGCGCATCGAATTGATTCGCCCCGATGGTGTCGTTGCCCAGTCGACCTCGCAGATGGTGGGCTTCCGCCACGTCGAGGTGCGCGACCGACAATTGCTCGTAAATGGAAGTCCAATCTGGATTTTCGGCGTCAACCGTCACGATCAACATCCCGATCGCGGCAAGGCAGTGACAGTGGACGACATGCGCGCAGATCTGCAGCTGATGCGTCGCCACAACATCACTGCTGTGCGCACCGCTCACTACCCGAACGACTCTGCCTTCTACGACCTGTGCGACGAGTTGGGCATGTACGTGATCGACGAGGCGAACATCGAGAGCCACGCGTACAACACCAGCCTGTGCGACGACTCTCGGTTCCAGGCCACTTGGCTGGCGCGCGGTTCGCGGATGGTGCAGCGCGATCGCAATCACCCCAGCATCATCGTGTGGAGCCTCGGCAATGAGAGTGGTTACGGCGTCAACCACGACGCGCTCGCCGGATGGATCCGCCGCGACGACCCGAGCAGACCGCTGCACTACGAGGGCGCCGTGTTCCACGACGGCTGGGTTGACGGTGGGCTGCTGGCTACCGATCTGGTGTGCCCGATGTACTCGCCGATCGAAGCGACCGTCGCCTACGGACGCGCGGGCAAGGGCACACGACCGCTGATTCTGTGTGAGTACAGCCATGCGATGGGCAACAGCAACGGATCGTTGTCCGACTACTGGGCGGCGATCACGTCGACACCGGGCTTGCAGGGTGGCTTCCTGTGGGAGTGGAAGGACCACGGTCTGCGCCAAACGTTGCCCGATGGCTCGAAGCGTCTCGCGTACGGCGGGCAGTTCGGCGAGAACCCACACGACGGCAACTTCGTGGCCGACGGTTTGGTTTCGTCGGACCTGCAGCCGCATCCGGCGATGTACGAGGTCGCGTGGGTGTATCGACCAGTCACAGTGATGGCTGGCCGGCGCGCGGGCACGGTGCGCGTCTCGAACCGTCAGTCATTCAGCGATTTACGAGCCTTCGACGCACGCTGGGAACTGCTGGTCGACGGGGTCATCAAACGCCGCGGTAAGTGGCGTTTGCCCATCGTCGCTGCGCAGTCGTCGGTGGAGGTGCCACTACCGTCCGCGTTACCCGCAGGTGGCGGCGAGGCGCACCTCTCGGTGTACTTCACCCTGCGCCGCGCCACTGAGTACGCGCCAGCGGGTCACCTCGTGGCGTGGGACCAAATCGCTCTGCGAAAGCCGACTGCGATCACCAAGCGTGCGACAGCACGCGGCGGGCGCGGCAATGTCGCAGACGTGTTGCGCGATCCGCCGCGGCTGACGGTTTTCCGAGCACCGGTCGACAACGACGGATTCAAGTTGATGCCCGAACTGTCGCGACGCATCGGTGTTGGTGGGACAGCGCTGGTGCATTGGCAAGACATCGGCCTTGATCGTCGCCCGGCCGACGAGTTGGTGAGACACGAAGTCCGTCGCGTGCTGACGGCCAACGGTGTGGAGTATCACCACCGCGTCGACGTTCCCGAGGAGTGCGCAGACCTTGCCCGGGTGGGTGTCACGTTCACGCTGCGCGCTGGCTTCGACCAGTTGCGTTGGTTTGGCCGCGGGCCCGGCGAGAACTATCCCGACCGCAACGCCGGGTCAATGCTCGGCATCTGGCAAGGTCCGCCCGACGAGCCGCCGTACTTGGTGCCGCAGGAGTTCGGTCTGCGCACGGACTGCCGCTGGTTTGAATTCATCGACTCGACGAATGGTCGCACCGTGCGGCTCGACGTGTTGCGGCCGCGAGCGCTGCACGTGTCGGCGACACACTTCACCGCCGACGACCTTTACCGGGCAAGCACCGAGACAGAGTTGCGCCCGCGTCAGGAACTAGTCGTGCACGCCGATATCGCCCACCGCGGCGTGGGCACGGCGAGCTGCGGCCCCGATGTATTGCCGCACTACCGCGTGGCGCCGGGAACGTACCGGTTCGCGTACCGTCTTTCACTCGTCTGAGCGTCAACGGTTCTTCGGCGCAACTTCCTGAGCGGTCCAGAAGCCGGGCAGCGGACTCTCGGTAAAGCCGCCTTTCGCATATCGCTGCAGGCGATCGAGGCTGTCGGGCGACAGCATGTCGATGACGTCGAACAATGCATCAGGACCCGCGGCGCGCAAGGCGGTGTCGCCCTCACTCGGTTGTCTCGGCGCGTACGGCGTGAGAACAACCAACGGAGTCGTTGCGCGCGCGGCTTTCAGCGCGAACGCGCGACCGAGCGTCTTCCAGACCATCTCGCTGCGCAGCAGACCACCGCGATAGGTGGTGAAGGCACCGGCAACGTCGAAGAACCATGTAGCGCCGTCTGCATCGGTGGCGACGAAGTTGATGGAGACGCCGGTCTTGCGAATGCGCCGGTTGCGATCCGTGATAGTGAAGCCGGCTTCTTCCAGGATCTGATCGGCAAGCTTTTGTGCTGGCTTGCCAGCCTCAGTTGTTGGAGTCTCTGCCGTGTGCATCTCTGCGAGTTCCGCCGCGACGCGCTGGCGAGCAATCTCGAGGTAGCTCGCGTCGAGGTCGTAGCCAATGTAGCGACGTCCGAGGCGAGCGGCAGCGACCAGCGACGAGCCGCTGCCCATGAACGGATCGAGAATGAGATCGCCTTTGAACGTATAAAGGCGAATGAGTTGCTCGGGTAGCTCAACTGGGAACGGCGCCGGATGGCCGACACGTTGTGCGCTTTCCGGTGGCATCGACCACACGTCGAGCGTGGCCGCCATGAAGTCCTCGGTCATCACGGTGTTCTCATGCGGCAGGCCATCGGCGGCGCGTTGCTTCACCGACAGCGCGCGATCGAAGCGACCTTTGCTGGCGATGATCACGCGTTCACTGATGTCGCGTAGCACCGGATTGGCAGCGCTGCGAAACGAGCCCCATGCGCATGAACTGCTGGCGCCTTCGCCCTTCTGCCAAATCAACTCGCCGCGCAGCAACAGACCGAGGTCGTGTTCCAGAATGCGGATGACGTCGGCCGAGAGACTGCGATAGGGCTTGCGTCCCAGGTTGGCGACGTTGACTGCGATACGTCCACCCGGCTCGAGTTTGCGGACACACTCGGCAAACACGTCGGTGAGCATGTCGAGATACTCGAGGTACGACGCTGGCACGCCCTCGCGCTCAAGTTCTTCTTCGTACTGCTTTCCCGCGAAGTACGGCGGCGAGGTAACGACGAGCGCGACCGAACCGTCGGCAATGCGATCCATGTGTCGCGCGTCGCCGTGAACGAACGGTTCTTCGATGGGTGTAGGCGGCGGAACCGCTTCGTCGTTAGAGAGTTCGGGTGCGCGGAAGCGGTCGTAAAACGGTTTCGAGTCGTGACTCTCGCGAGCGCCGACACCAAAGTTGGAGGTGGTCGTCGGCCGTCGCTGTTTCATCACCCCTCCAGGCATTGCTCGCACGTCACGCTGGAGCGCAGCCTACGCGAGGGTTTCGCGCGGCCGCGCGTTGCCCATCCGAACTGTGCTGAAGTCCCACGGCCCGCGATGCGCCAGGTCGCGAAGCGGCCACAGCGAGTCGACGATTCGGAGTTCGATGCCCGCATTGCGGTGCAGCGCGAGGAGATCACCGATCGGTTCAACCGAGAGCGGCGCGACGGCGTGCACGCAGATCCATTGCCCACTGGCGTCGTTCCAGGGTGCGAAGTCCGACGCGTCGAACTCGTAGCGATAGAGAGTGGTTGTGGTCAGGCGATCGAGCCAACCCGATTCGATCGCATGGACGCGCGGCGCTTCTGTAGCAAAGGCTTCACGAAACGCTGCCGCTTCCGTTTCGGTACGCGGCCAAGCAGTCACGCGCGGGCAGTTACGCGGAAACCAGTAGAGCGGTGAGTGTGCCTCGTCAATCGCCCACACTGCGGGTGAATGCGTGGGGTTGGTGCGTGGTACGTGCGGCACGAACCGAGAGATCGTCGGGTCTTCACTGAAGTGGAACACGGCAACGCGTGACCATACCGGACCTACCAGCCGAGGGTGCCGGGCTCGCCTTTGAATGGACCGGCGAGATCGTCGGTGACCCAGCCTCCGTAGAAGGCTCCCGGCTGCGGGCGTACTAGCTCATCGTCGAGGTGGCACTCGAACAGCGCGGGATAGAACGCGACATGGTCGACGAGCCCGGCGAAGCTCGGCGTCGGGTCGGGGTACGACCAAGCACCGGCAGCAACACGCACGTCACCGACTTCCACCGTCCAGTACGTCGCCAAGCCCTTCCACTCACACACGGTTCCACGAGCGCTGGCAGGGCTTACAAACTCCCACACGACATCGTCGGGATGCACGTAATACGTGGGGGGATGCGACGTCTCGAGCACGCGCAGCGCTCGCGTACTGTCAGCGATCACGGTTCCGTTGAGCGCAACGCGGACGCGCCGCTGAGACTTCTCTAAGCGAGGCGGGCGCGGATAATCCCACACCGATTCCTGACCAGGCCCTACAACGTCGCGCGTGGGCGACCGATGTGCACTCACTGGCCTGCGGCGCGCTGTTGCTCGAGTCGCGCGTTCAGTCGCTTCAGGTTGCCCTTCCACACCAGACGCAGCACTGGTCGCGCAAAGAACGCTCCAAGGGCTCCGCCGAGGAACCAGGGAAACGAGAGGTCCTCTTCCCACCGGAACTCGGTCCGACCAGGTTCTACTTCGGTGAGCGTGAACTCACCGGTCCCCTCGACGAGGCCGACATGGCGCACACCCATCCTGCGCTCGTCCTCCCACGATGTGACTTCCATGACGTCGGTGAGGGAGAACGGTCCGATCTTGGTGTCGCACTCGAAGCGAGTGCCTGCCCCCTCTCGCTGCTCGCCGAGGAATCGAATTGCTGCTGCGTCCTGCATCCACGTGACATGCGAGTCGATGTTGCGAAGGTCGGCCCACACCTCTGCTGGACTGCGCGCAATGACCGTGCTCACCACGACAGCGCGACCGTCCTTACTCATGACGACTTCCCACGCACTGCACTCGCCGATAACGACGGCTCGATGCCCGCCGTAAGAGCAACCCATTCCCACAACTTGGCGCGGCGGTCAGGGGTGTCAGCCTTCTTCGTCGACAGCAACTTATGAATCGAACGCTGCCTGCGATCGAGCCAGAACTTTCCGTTCGACGAAAGTGGTTCGTCATCGACAGCCAACCACACCAACGTGTCGGCGCCTTGGTCGGGAGTACGCAGGAACGGACCCATCAACTTGGCGAACGTCGGTAATGAGGCATCGACGCCCGGAGTGTCGGCCCAGCCGGGATGCATCGCGTGGAACAGAACACCAGAGTCGGCGAACCGTTCGGCCCACATCTCGTTCAAGGTGACCTGCGCCCGCTTGGCAAGCGCGTATTGCTTTGTTCCGTTGTACTTCTCCGGCGTCATCTGCAGCTGCGACACAGTGAGGCCGGCGGCGTACATCCCGCCCGACGACATCGTGATGACCCGAGCACTGGTCGACGCAGCGAGACGATCAAGCAACAAGGCAGTCAACAAGAAAGGACCGACTACCTGACTGGCGACCGTCGCTTCCGTGCCATCGGCAGCAAGCTTTCGCTCGGGGCTGAGGGCGCCAGCGTTGTGAACCAGCACATCGAGACGATCATGGTCGGCGAGCACTCGCGCAGCCAATGCGCGAACCTCGCTGTAGTTGCCCATGTCGGCAGGTACTTGAGTGATCGACGTGTTGCCGGTGGCCGCAATCAATTCACTCACTGCGCGTTCGTTGCGTTCAGCAGTGCGTCCGACGAGCACGAGCGTTGCTCCGCACTTCGCAAACTGTTGTGCAGCGGCGTAGCCGAGCCCCGATGTCGCCCCAGTGACGACGACTACCTTTCCAGTCAGGTCGTAGTCGCTCAACGAAGACCAACCTTCGAGGCGCTTGCGAGCTGCGTAACCGAACTTGGTGAAGCTGGTGAAGACCGGCGCCTCTATCAGCGCGTCGGCAATCGAGCGCCCATTCACTTGGTGTCCTCCAGCACACGCTCACCGGCGAGTGCGGCAACGAGGCCGACTGCGGCCCGGTCGCCGATCTGCTTGAAGCTGCGCCCGAGCAATGGATCGGCGAGGGCGAGTGGCCCCTTCAACTTCAGGACGGCGTCGTAGGTAACGATCGAACCCGACCCCGAAGCATCGGCTTTGACCGTGATCGAGTCGCGCGACGTGAGTAGTCGGCCATCGGCGAACGCTACGACGGTGTTGGGCGCGTCGTAGGTAATCGTGTCGTAGCGCAGCGTGATCGAGCGGCCGAACGCCTTGACGTCGACATCAAACGCGGCGTCGGGTCCGCCACCTTCACCCTTCACCTGCTTGACCCGAGCAACACCGGGGTCCCATTCGGCAAAGTTGTTGAGATCGGCCATGTAGGCGAACGCTTCGGCGGGCGACTTAGGGGTACGGACATGCATCAGATAACGGGCCATGGAAGGTGCAACGCACGCGCGAGCAGCCGTATTTCACTTGCGGCAGGTCGTGCGTCACACATCGGATGTATGGCGGCAGACTTTGATCGAACCACTACCGACTCCTGGAGGACCGTTGCAGCGCTCGATCATGTGGTTTCGGCGCGACCTGCGACTGAGCGACCATCCTGCGTTGGCAGAGGCGTGCGCCCTCGGCGAGGTGCTTCCGCTGTTTGTGGTCGATCCCCGATTCGCCGACTGTGGTGCACCCCGCTCGCAGATGCTGAGCGACTGCCTCGCGAGCTTGAACAATGCGATGGGTGGCGCGCTGGTTGTTCGCACCGGCGACCCCGCCGAGGTGATTTCTGCTCTCGCCGCCTCGGTGCAAGCGACATCAGTGTTCGTCACGAAGGACTTCGGCCCCTACGGGCGTGCCCGCGATGCTCGCGTGGCCGAGGCGCTGCGCGCGCAGGGTTCGCAACTGCGTGGTATTGGTACCAACTACATCGTCGAGCCTGGAACGGTGCTCAAAGACGACGGCACGTCGTACTCCGTGTTCACGCCGTTCTCCCGTCGCTGGCTGACCCATGCGATGCACACTCCGACTGCCGCGCCATCGGAGGTCAACTGGATCGCCGCCCAGTCCGACTCACACGCAAACCTCGGTGATGCATCAAGGATCACGGGCATCGAACGTTGGGACGAGTTTCGCCGAGCTGGCCTTGACGACTACACGTCGCAACGGAATCTGCCGGCAACGGACGGCACCAGTCGCTTGTCGGCGGCACTCAAGTTCGGCGTCATTCACCCGCGTGAATTGCTCACGGACATCGACGAGTCGATCGACGGCCACCGCGTGTTCCGATCCGAGTTGGCCTGGCGCGACTTCTACGCGGATGTATTGCATCGGTTTCCATGGTCGGCGTGGGAGAACCTCGACAAGCGATTCGATCGGCTGCACGTCGACACCGATCCTGCGGCACGCGCGCGTTTCGAACAGTGGTGCCGCGGTACGACCGGCTTCCCGATCGTCGACGCAGGAATGCGCCAACTTGCTGCGACCGGTTGGATGCACAACCGCGTGCGCATGATCACGGCCAGCTTCCTCGTCAAGGATCTCCACTTGCCGTGGCAGTGGGGTGCTCGCTTCTTCATGCAGCATCTGGTCGACGGCGATCTCGCGTCGAACAACCACGGGTGGCAGTGGGCGGCGGGCAGCGGCACCGACGCAGCGCCGTTCTTCCGCGTGTTCAACCCGACAGCCCAACAGGAACGCTGGGATGCAAGCGGCGAATACGTACACCGATGGATTCCGGAGCTCGACACCGCCGCCTATCCGGCACCGATGGTCGACCACAAGGTCGAGCGTTCCGAAGCACTAGCGCGCTACGAGGCGATCAAGCGTTCCTGAGTCTGTCCACGGTCAGGCCACGCAGAACTCGTTACCTTCGGGATCAAGCATCACGACATGGCCGAGGTGTTCGTCGGATCTCTCCTCACGCACGACCGTGCCGCCAGCAGATGCGAGTACTGCGACCTTGGCGCGAATCAGCACTTCACGCTCGACCATGTCCCACGGCGGCTCGCCTGCGACGCGCACATCAATGTGCATCCGGTTCTTCGCAACTTTCCCTTCTGGCACTTTCAGAAAGCCGATCGCTGGCCCGACGCCATCGGGGTCGACAATCGACGCACCGTCAGCGTCGTCGTAACCGGGTTCTGGGATGTAGCCAAGCGCTAACGCCCAAAAGGCCGCGGCGAGATGCGGATCGTTGGCGTCGCACCCGAGTGTCCAATGAGTCGCCACGTCCGACAATCTAAAGTCGCAAAGGTGACGTCAGTCCTGCTCGAACGAGAACGGGCTGGTCAGGGCGAGAATGTAGCCGTCGGCGTCGCGCAGCATCAGCTCGTAGTGGTGGGCGAGCGGGTTCCACGCCGGCCCCTCAAGCACCTCGGCACCGGCGGTGACAGCGCGGGCCACGGCGGTGTCGAAGCTGGCGCGGTCGGAGGTTTTGAACCACAGCGACGAGCCGTTGCCTACCGGGAGGTCCGGTCGCCCGAGCGAGCCGTGCTCGTGGGCCTCCCAGCGGTGAAGTTGAAGGAGGAGTGGTGTCTCGTTGGGCGTGCCAGCGAAGAGCATCTCGAACTCGGCGCCTCCGTGGCCGCTGACGAGCCCGAGCACTCGCTGGTACCAGGCGCTCGCAGCCTCGACGTTCGCGACCTGGATCATTGGACAGACTGAGAGGGTCATGGGCGAACGATACTGGGCGGATACAGGTGCTGTTCCGTGGGTTGCCAGTGCCACTGGCGAAGTACAGCAGATCACTCCGTGGACGTGTGTGCATGTCCGTGGACCCACCACCAGCGGAACGGGAGGGATTCGAACCCCCGGGGCTTTGACACCCTCACGCTTTCAAGGCGCGCGCATTTGTCCACTCTGCCACCGTTCCGCCGTCGAATCTACCGTGACAGAAAAGGTGAACAGCCAGGCTTAGGGCGTCCAGACCTGCTCGAACTTGGTGATGGCTCCACCCTGCACCGTCATCAGGAACGCGAACGGCACGAAGATGCCGCCGGGTGCGTCGGCGACCGACGGGCTTCCCGAGCGGATCGTGCGCAACTCGTCGGGCGTGATCCAGTAACTCAACTGCGTGTCCTCGGCAGCCACCGTCAGGAACACGTCGTTCGCGAACGGCAAGTCGGCGATGTCGCGGCTCGGAGGATCGGGCACGAAGATGTCGTTGAAGCACTCGTCGCCCACCGCTGTGGCCTGGTCGATGCACTCCTGGCCAAAGAACGCTTGGAACACCGTGATGTCGGGAGTGAGGGTTTCGCCGCCGTTGTACCGGACCCAGTACACGCCATCGGCGAGCACGCCCGACGAGACGAACGGGTCGGTGCGGCCACTGGGAACGCTCGGCCCGTCGACCTGGTCGTACAGATTGCGAGTGGGGGGCGCAGGGGTCGTCGGCGCCGGTGTTGCAGGTGCAGCCGTTGCTGGCGTAGTCGCGGCGGGCGGCGCAGCCGTGGTCGGCGAACTCGTCTCGGCGACCGTCGTGTCGACGACTGACGTTGTACTGCCGGCGGCGTTGTTCTTGGACGTACTGCTACAGGCGGCCAATCCGAACACTGCAACCGCCACCAGCGTGACAGCAATCCTTTGGACCTTCATGGCAGTTTCTCCTCTTGATCTATCCGCAGCCAGTTCTTCAGTGACCGACTCAACGGATGTTCGAACGCAATTGCTGCACCCAATCGTCGGCGTCGCGCCAACGTGCATCTGCATGCTCGCGAGCCGTGTGGGCCTGCTCGCCGGCGGCCGGATAGCTGCCAAGGAACTTCACTCGCCCCTGTTTGGAATGCAGCGCTCGCATCGCGTCGGCGACCAGTTCGTCGGCGACGTGACCGTCGGCGTAGATCACGAAGCAGTAGTCGCCGAGGCCGCCGTCCTTGGTAGGGCGCGACAACAGGTTGCTGAGGTTGATTCGGCGCGCTGCAAATTCCTGCAGGATCGAGATCAGGCTGCCCGGCTCGTCGGCGCGCTGATAGATGACGAGAGCGGTGACGTCGTGGCCGGTCGGCGCAGGTGTCCCCTCGTTCGCGACCAGCACAAACCGCGTCTGATTGCCGCGGTGATCAGCGATGTCGGCGGCCAGGATTTCCAGCCCGTACAGCACCGCACTCGTGCGTGGCGCAACTGCGGCACACCCTGGCCCCAGTTCTTCGGCGACCATGCGTGCGGCTTCGGCTGTCGAGTTCGACGCACGCAGTTCTGCTTGGCCGACCTGCGTGCGCAGAAACGTGTGGCACTGCGCGCTCGCGACGGGGATGGACAATACGACCTTGACATCGGCAAGTGACGTGCCCGCCTTAGCCATCAGGCAGTGCTCGATGTCCAGCACCACCTCGCGCTGGATGAGCAGGTCGTGACTGAACGCGAGTTCATCTTGCGTGAGGTTGACAGTGCCCTCGATCGAGTTCTCGATGGCGACGAATCCGAGATCGACCTCCCCCGACTCCACCGCGTCGAGCACGTCGGGCATCGTGCGGAACAACACATGCTCGGCGGCCGCAAGGTCGGGCTGCGTCAACAAGGCCTGCTCAGTGAACGTGCCGAGCGGGCCAAGGAACCCAACGCGCTGGCGGCCAGAACTCATCGGATCAGGCTAATTCGGTAACACCCGCAGACCCGTCTGAGAAATTTCTTCCGGTCAGGTTGCTTTTGTTTGGTGGACGAACTACAGTTCGTAATGCCACTTCCCCGGGCAACATCGTTGCCGTCCTCAACGGCGACCAGCTTGACGATTTCTTGACGAAGATGAGGGAGGTGATGGCGCATGCGCCGTGAGCAGTTCATGCATCTGTTCGATACTGCGGTGGCGGCTGATGCGACGTCCTGCGATCGCGCGCTGGTCGATGCTGCAATTGCGGCCGTCACGCGCATCGCCGCCTGGTGCGATTCCCAACAGATCTCCTACGCACAGGCACTCGACGGCATGGGTATGCCCGCCGAGAGCGTGCTGGCCACAGCGTCGCGATCCGATGCCCGTGATGCGGAACGGATCGTGAAACGGGCGGGCACCGCCGCAAGAGCGCCCGAGTTTGGTGTCGCGCTCGCCGCCGGCAACGTCGCGGCCGGTCACCTCGATCAACTCGGCAACAGCCTGCGCCGCCTCGACAACACCCAACAGGCCGCGCTGCTCGCCGACACAACCCGCCTGGCCGCGATCGCGGCGCACTCGACGCCCGACGAGTTCGCGCGCGCCCTGCGCGCCGAAGAACGCCGACTCGCCACCGACGACGGCATGACACGCCTCGAACAGCAACGATCCGCCGTGCGACTGCACCGCCGCACCGACATGCAATCGGGCATGAACATCTTCACCCTCACCGTCGACCCAGTCACCGGGCTGATGCTGCACAACAAGATTGCTGCCGCCACCGAAGCCCTGTTCCACGACAAAACACCCGACGGCTGCCCGACCGACCCGCTCGACAAACAAGCGTTCCTGCGCGCCCACGCCATGTTGAACATGCTCAACGAACACGGCATCCAACTCGGCCGACCAGAAATTGTCGCCGTTGTCGACACCACCACCAGCGACCCGAACACCGGTCAACCAACCATCGACTGGGGCCTACCGGTCGAGATCCCACACCGCGTCCTCATCGACCTCTTCCACCGCGCCGACACCCACACCATCATCGTGCGCAACGGCGTCATCCTGCACGCGCCAGGCGAGTTGAATCTTGGTCGCACAACGCGCCTCGCCACTAGGGCACAACGTCGTGCTTTGCGCGCGTTGTATTCGACGTGCGCCATTCCTGGGTGTGCTGCTCGCTTCGATCTGTGCAAGATCCACCACGTGCACTGGTGGCGCCACGGCGGGCGAACAGATCTCGCCAACCTTCTGCCCATCTGTGTGAAACATCACACGGCGACACACAACGGCGGCTGGCAGCTACATCTGGCCGACGATCGCACGCTCACGATCACCCAACCCGACAACGCCACCATGACCACCGGGCCCCCGCGAAGGCAAGCGGCATGATCGCCGCTGTCTCGTCAGGCTCGAAGTTCTGCGAACCAGCGGGTGAGATACGTCAGAACGATGTCGGCACCGGCGCGGCGAATGGCGGTCAGGCTTTCCAGCGCGGCGGCATCATGATCGATCCATCCGTTGGCCGCTGCTGCCTTCAGCATCGCGTACTCGCCGCTCACGTGATAGGCCGCGACGGGCACGGTGACTGCGGCCTTCACTGCCGCGATGATGTCGAGGTAGGGCAGCGCGGGCTTCACCATCACGATGTCGGCGCCCTGCGCAATATCGGCTTGCACTTCGGTGATCGCCTCACGGGCGTTGCGCCAGTCCTGCTGATAGGCCTTGCGGTCGCCGCCGCCAACGATCGCACAGTCGACAGCGTCTCGAAACGGGCCATACAACGCGCTCGCATACTTCGCCGAGTACGCCAGAATCGCCACGTTGTGGTGGCCGGCACCGTCGAGCGCCGACCGAATCGCAGCGACTTGGCCATCCATCATCCCGCTCGGCGCTACCAAATGGGCGCCCGCATCCGCTTGTGCCACCGCGATGCGGGCATAGATCTCGAGGGTCGCGTCGTTGTCGACCGTCGTGTTGGGATCGCCCGCCGGGCCATTCAGGATCCCGCAGTGACCGTGATCTGTGTATTCGTCGACACAAAGGTCGGCCATCAACACCACGGAATCACCCAGCTCGGCTGTCAGATCGCGGAGCGTGTGCTGCACGATTCCCTGCGGATCGAAGGCCTGCGAACCGACAGGGTCCTTGGTGGCCGGGACTCCGAAGAGAATCACCGAACGCACGCCCATGTCGGCCAGCAACCGCACTTCGGCGAGCACCGACGAGCGGGTGTGTTGCATCACCCCGGGCAACGACGCGATCGGTTGCGGTTCGCTGATGCCCTCGCGCACGAACAACGGCGCCACCAGATGTGCAACGTCGAGCGAGGTCTCGGCGACCAGATCACGCAACGCAGCAGTACTGCGCAGTCGGCGCGGCCGGGCAGCAGGAAAGGATCCGGTCACAGAATCGGCCACAGACAGGCATCGTATTGAACGGGCGGGGCGATTGCGCCGTGGCCGATCATCGACGGTCGCTGGGTGCTGCCACGTTCTGTCGTAGCAAGGCCGGTAACGTCGCAGCGATGGCTGCCCAAGCATGGTTCTCGCTCGATCAAGTCGACGTTGCGCCTGGCAGCACGGTGGTTCTGCAACTGACGGTCGTCAACCTGGCCGACACCACCGACTCGTTCGTCATCACGCCCTCCGGGCTTGCTGCCGCATGGACGACGATCGAACCGGCCACGCTGACAATGTTCGGTGGCACGCAGCAGGTCGTTGCCGTCGAGGTTCGGCCACCACTGCTGCCGAGCACGACTGCCGGCCCAATGCTGCTCTCGGTGCGCATCGTGCCGCACAGCGATCCCGACGATGTGCGCGGCGCCGAAACGACAATCGTCATCGGTGGCAGCCAAAGCCGGCGGCTCGATGTTCTGCAGCCAGCCCAGCGCGGTCGCAAACGCGCAACCTTCGAGATGATGCTCGAGAACCGGGGCAACACACCAGCGAGCTGTCGACTGCGGGTGATCGATCCCAGCGGGCGCGTCGAGGGCGAGTTCGATCCACCGGCGGCAGGCGTCGAGCCCGGCGCCAGCACTCTCATCCGACTGAAGTTGCGCACGAAGGGCTTACAGTGGGAACGACGGGCGCGCACACTGCCCTTCCGCATCGACGCCGATCAGATCGGCAGCCCGACAGCGACGGCGGAAGCAACGTTCGTGCAGGTCCCAATGGTTCCCGAGCGCTTGGTCGGTCGCCTGGTCGCCATCGGTGGTGTACTTGCACTGATCGCCGCCGCTTGGTTCACGGTGGTGAAGCCAGCAATTCGCGATGCCGCCGACGACGCCGTTGCCGACGCGCAAGTAGCGGTTGCATCAACGATCGTCACCGGCCCCACCAACCCGCCAGGTCCGACCACCCCCGGCGACACGACCCCGCCAACGGTGATCACCGCCGTCGACGACAGCGGGCAACCGACTGCGATTCCGTTCGCGCCAGTCGCCGCTCAGGGTGAGACCGTCGAACAGCGCTTTGCGGTTCCCGCCGGGCAAGTACTGCACGTCACCGACCTCATCGTGCAAAACCCAAACGCAGATCAGGGAACGCTCACGATTCAACGAAATGAAGTTGTCCTGTTCACCTATCGGCTCGACAACATCTTCAGCGACGTCGGCGTGCCGCTGGTGACACCAATCGAGTTCGTCACCGGCCAAGACGTGGTCGTCGTGATTACTTGCGTGGGTATCGGCGATCAGACCGTCGGCACCTGTAACCCGAAAGTGATCGCCAGCGGAGTGCTGCTGATCGCGTGAGCGAATGCCGGCGTCAGGTGCCGGGCCAGGCTGGTGAGCTCGGGCCACGGCTCGCCGTCGGTGCCAAGATCAGCACCTCGGCCGCAGCCACTTGCTGCTCACCCGCCTGATCAAGGGCCTGCGCAACAAGGGTGCGCAATCCGGAACGATCTGTCGCACGCACAACGATCTTCGCGTTTAAGCCACCCGCGGCGTCGGTCACGGCCGTCGCTGATCCGCCACTGCCATCGGCCCACAAAAGTGTGACCGTAACGTTCGGCGCGAAGCCGGAGCCTGAGACCTCCAACCGACTGCCAGCCGCAAGCGTCGACTGTGCAACCGCTAGCTGCGGCTCATAGAAGGCGTCGCCGCTGAGCAACATCGTCGCGTAACCGCCATCGCGCGTGTTCACGACGATCTGCGCCGAGCGTCGACCACCGGCAGTCGGGGTGAATACGACTTGCAGTTCGCAGTCGGTCGCGCCAGCACCGAGCGTCGTCTCGGAGCAGTTGTCCACCGTGACACTGAAGTCGTCTGGATGCGAGCCGGCGACAACGACCGACTTGACCTTCACCGAACCGAAAGAGACGTTCCCCACGCTGAACGACATCGGCTCGGAGCTCGCACCAACGAGGATCGAGCCGCCATGCGCGCCCGCAGGTGTCGGTGCCAACGACGGTTCGCCACCGCGACCGGTGAGTTCGGCGGAAACGGAGACCGCGTTGAAACCCACTTCGCTGACGGTGAGTGTGCCCTTGATCTCGCCAGCAGCCGTCGGCAACATCATCAACTCGATCGTGCACGTCCCGCCTGCCGGCACAGCAACAGCAGGTGCAAGGCAACTACCACCGCTGATCAGGAACTGTTCGTCGTCGACTTCCGCCGTGGCCGGAAGAAACGCTGAGGGACCGTTGTTCGACAGCACTAGGAACCACTCGGGTCCCGGGAACCACACGGCAACCGTTCCAAAATCGAGATTGGCGATGAACGGCGTAGGGGCGTGTTGAACGATCGCAACCTGACGGCCTGTCGCGCGTACGGGGTCGGGCGTGCCGTATACCGAACCGGCAAGCGTGTCGAACACCACAACGCGACCAACCGCTGAGATACGCGGATGCGAGTTGGCTGCTGGAGCTGGCGCGATGCCGTCGGCGAGGACCGACATGCGTTCGATGGTGCCGAGCGACGGCAACGCCAACACAATGTCGCCATCAGCGGCGTCGCCCACACCAAGACTGCGCGTCGGGAACAGATTCCGACTGCGACTGACGAACAGCAACTCGTCGCCGTTGTAGTTCAACGCTGGCTGCGTTGCACCGGCATCGGCGGCAACCGGTGGTGAGAGCGGATCGCCAGCCACACGGCTAGCTAGGCGCAGCGACTCGCCGGCGGCGGCGGTGCGGTCGAAGAGGTACACCTGCGGCACACACACCTCGCCGCAGGGAGGCAGTGTGGCGCCGGGGACGAGGTTGGTCGCCGTCGAGACAAACGCGACGAAGCGCCCGTTGCCGGAGAGGGCAGGGCTAGAGGCGTCGCCGGTGGCGCCGGTGGCGACCGTCGAGATGGCAGTGATCGTGCCGGGAATGATCGTGTCGGGATCGTCGGCGGTCTCCGTGTCGACACCGATATCCAGTCCGGTGTCCAGTCCGGTATCCAGTCCAGCATCGAGCTCAACCGGCGGAGTGCGATCCCAGACGTAGATGTTCGAGGTCGCATAGCCACCCTCGACGAGGCCGACACCCCACTCGGGTAGCGCCGCATCGGAAATCGCGTCGGACGTGAAGGCCAATACGTAGCCGTCGGCGCTGATCGTCGGTTCGCGCAGACCGCGATGACGAAACACAGATTCGGGCACGGCCGCAGGAGTACCGAGGACCGGGGTTGCACGGCCAGCGTCACCGATGGCAATCGTGAGATCGACGACCGTGACACCGAGTAACTCTGCAGAGGTGGTTGCTTCAAACTGATGCGTGTAGGCAACAAGGTTGCCGTCGGCGGAGACGGCCGGCGGATACAGCGGACTGGCATCGTCGCCAGCCGTGACATCGAAACCCGAACCATCGGTCGCCGACACCAATTCCCAATCGCCGATCACCGCGTCGCTGTTGTCAGCGTCGCTGTTGTCAGCGTCGCAGTGCGGCAGCAGGACTCGATAGACATCCCAACGCTCGCCGAGGTCGTCGTCGCGGAAGAGATCGAGCGCCAGCTCGGTGATGACGGTGACAGTGCATCCATCGCCGCTGATGACCGGCCACACCGTTCGACCAGCCCGAACGTTGTCGCGAGTGGGAGTGAGATCGATGACGGAGTCGTCGGCGAGATCCTTCAGCCAGATCGTGTTCTGTTCCAGGATCGGGCTCGTGGCTTCGTCTGCACCCGACTCGGCATTTGACTGGTCGCCGACAGCCAACTCGCGGACACCGGCGTAGACGACCCAACGACCATCGGCCGACACGGTGGGAGTCTCGGACATCACCGACTCGACCATCGCCATCGGCAACTGCGCCGTCGTTTGCGCAGGGGCTTGCCGACCGGCGGCCACCTGGGTAGCTCCCAGAGCCGCTAGCAGCACGCCGATGCCCACGAAGAGGGCCCGACGACGAGGGAGGGTCGAGGTTGGCATCAGAGTCAGGTAGTGCAGAGTCAGGTAGTGCAAAAACAGGTAGTGCAGAGACAGTTACTACGTCGGAGTGCGGGATCTTAACGCTTTCTTGACAATTGGCTTTCCAACGCTTTAACCATTCCGGACAAGGAATGATCGGCCGCAACGACGCTGACCTTAAGTCCTGCCTGCCTCGCCGCGGCCGCGGTCTGCGGGCCAATGGCAACTATCACGGGCGGTGCCGAGTCGCCGAAAACGGCGACCCAGGCCCGCGCCGCCGACCCACTGGCGAACAACACGGCATCGGCCGACAGCGCCGCCAGCTGCTGCCCAGCCGTTACGCGTGCAGCAACCGAGCGATACGGCGCAACGCTGGTGACTTCACCCGTCGGCGCGAGCAAGGCGTTCAAACCGGCGGCGAGCATCGGTTCCGCCTGAGCGGCCTGCACGATCAGCACCGTTGTGGGTGCATCGTGTGCATCTCCGACAGTCGGGAACTCGGCAAGCAGGCCAGCGGCGGACTGCACCGTCGGAATGAACGCAACCGCCACCCCGCCCGCCCGCAGCACCTCTGCAGTCGTGGTGCCGATGGCAGCGATTTGTGCCGTCACTGAATGCACGACAGCACCTTCAACGACCGCATCAACGACCGCATCAACGACACTTGCCGCACCATTCGGCGAGGTGACAATCACCCAATCAAAGGCTGCAAATCCGTCGGCGGCGTAGTCGGCAAGTCGCGCCACCTCCGCCGGTTCGCTAACAATCTCGATCAATGGCACCACGACCGGGATCGCTCCCGACTCTTGCAGAAGTGCGCAGAGATCGTCGGCTTGCTCAGCAGCGCGAGTGACCACCACTCGCCGACCCGCCAAGACCGATGTCATGGTTCGCGAGATTCGTCGTGAAGCTCGTCGTGAAGCTCGTCGTGAAGTTGACGCGCCAAGTTGGCAGCGTTCCGCAGACGCTCGGTTGCTACCGGAAGCGCAACGCGACGAATGAGCACTCGACCAACTTCCGGCCGCGCGAGAAACCCGATCAGACTGTCGCCATCGCGACCAGAGTGATCGACATAGGCACCGACGGGCAGCGAGCATCCGGTGCCCAGCTCGGCGAGAAACGCGCGCTCGGCCTCAACAGCGGCACGCGTTGGCGCGTGATCGATACCGGCGAGCAACTCGCTGGCCCACGCGTCGTCCACGCGACACTCAACCGCCACACAACCCTGCCCTGGCGACGGCACGAATGGGTCGACCGCCAGCACCTCAGCTATCCGGTCGGTGAGATCGAGGATCTGCAACGCGGCGACCGCCATCACCAACGCACCGTTGGGCGGCACCTTCTTCAGGCGAGTGTGAATGTTGCCGCGCAACTCGGTGAACTGCAGATCAGGGCGCACGTGGGCAAGTTGCGCGCTGCGTCGTACTGAACCGGTGGCCACCGTTGCTCCCGATCGGAGGTCGGCAAGAGTGGCGCCAATCAGCGCATCGCGCGGGTCGCGACGCTCGCAGAACGCAGCCAACGTCAATCCGGTCTCGCCGCCGCCGACACCAGAAGTCGGCAGATCCTTGGCGCTATGCACTGCGATGTCGGCAGCGCCGGACAACACCGCCCGCTGCACTTCCTTCACGAACACACCTTGGCCACCCATGGTGTGCAATGGAACATCGGCTCGCTGATCGCCGAGCGTCTCGACCAACACCAACTCGACTCGCAAGCCGGGGTGACGCAGCGCCAACGCTTCAGCGACGGCCGTCGACTGCGCCTTGGCTTGTGCGCTGCCGCGGGTAGCGATACGCAGCGATTTTGTCATTGCGCTACGACGCGCTCGCCGACCGAGCGCCGATTGATCTGGCGACGGTGGCTGGCGCAGCATGAATCGCCCCGCCGGTGCGGCGTTGCTCGTAATAGCTCAGAATCTGCAACTCGACTGCGAGATCGACCTTGCGCACTTCGATGCCAGCTGGCACGGACAGCACGACCGGCGCAAAGTTGAGAATGCTGGTGACACCGGCCGCCACCAGTCGGTCGGCAGCGTCTTGGGCGGCAATCGAAGGAGTTGCCACGACACCGATGCTGATGCGTTTGCTCGTCACGATTTGGCGCAGGTCGTCGACGCTGCGCACGCGCACGCCATTCAGTACGGCCCCGATCTTGCTGGTATCCACATCCACGATGGCCGCCACTGGGAAGCCACGCTCGTTAAAGCCACCGTAACCAGCCAACGCTTGGCCGAGGTTGCCAGCACCGACGATGACGACCGGCCAATCGTGGGTCAGACCCAATTCGCGCTGGATTTGGAAGATGAGATAGGCGACTTCGTACCCAACGCCGCGTGTGCCGTAACTGCCCAAGTAGCTCAGATCCTTACGCACCTTGGCAGCGTTGACGCCAGCCAACTCAGCCAGCCGGTCAGAGGAGATGCTGTCGATACCCAAGTCGCGTTGCTCGCCGAGAATCCGCAGGTACACCGGCAGCCGCGACACGGTCGCATCGGGAATTCGGCGGCGATTGCGGTCGGGACTCATACCGCTTGCCACGTTAGGCACTCGTGCACGCGTTCACAAAGCTCGCAACTGCGCGTTACTCTCCACGCCGATGAACGCCGCACTCGCCGCCGCCGCCACTGTGGTGGCCTCTGCATTTGCGCTCAGCACGCTCGATCGTTGGTTGCGCCGGCGGCGGCCATACGAATTGGCATGGACGATCTCGCTTGCGCTCTTCGCCCTCGGTGCCGCCGCCTTGTGGTGGGCCGAGTCCACAGGCTGGGGACTCGGCGTCTATCGCGTCTTCTACCTAGCCGGCGCGATTCTCAACGTTCCCTGGCTGGCAATGGGCACGATCTATCTGCTGGCCGACAGATTGTCGATCCGACAGAGCTCCGTCGACCGAATCCGCAGCGGGCTGATCCTCATCTCTGGCTTCGCCGCCGGAGTAGTGCTCTTCGCTCCCACGCAATCGGGCCGCAGCGTGACTGGCGACGAGCTTCCAACGGGCAAAGAGATCTTCGGTGTCGCTCCCCGGGTCCTTGCGGCGGTTGGCTCAGGGCTCGCAGCTGTGATCATCATCGCGGGTGCCGTCTGGAGCATTTGGCGTCCTCGCCGCTCCGGTCGCACAGACGGGCGCAACCTAATGATCGGCAATGCCCTGATCGCCGCTGGGACCTTGATCCTGAGCGCAAGCGGCACGCTGGCTGGCCGACTCGGCAAGGACAGAGCGTTCGCTGTCACGTTGCTGATTGGTATCTGCGTGCTGTTTGCAGGATTCCTGGTCGCGACCGGCAAGTCGCGACCGACTGTCAAGAGCTAGATCAACGAGCGGCGTAACAGCTTGCCGCTCAGGTTGCGCGGAAGTTCGTCAACGAACATCACCTTCGAGGGGCACTTGTAGCGCGCCAAGTTGTCGGCACACCACGACACCAGCGAGTCCTCATGCGTTCGCGCGCCAGCCTTCAACACAACGAATGCCTTGACGGCTTCGCCGGTGTGTGGATGCGGTACGCCGACCACGCCGACTTCGGCGACATCGGGGTGCTCGAGCAACACTTCCTCCACTTCCGCGGGAAAGACGTTGAAGCCGCTGACAATGATCATGTCCTTCGCGCGGTTGACGAGATACATGTACCCGTCGTCATCGACGACCGCGACGTCTCCGGTACGCAGCCAGCCATCAGCGGTTAACACACGAGCGGTCGCTTCCGGCTCGTTGAGGTAACCGTGGAAGACGTTCGGCCCTTTCACCCAGACTTCGCCTTCGTCGCCCCGCAGCGCGTCGTCGCCTGCTTCATCGACCAATCGCACCTGAATGCCATCGAGCACCTTGCCGACCGAACCGATCTTCACTTCCATGCCCGCCGAACTGGTGACAACGGGTGATGCCTCGGTGAGGCCGTACCCTTCGAGCAGGGTGAGACCAAAGCGTTGCTGTAAACGACGCATCGCTTCCTCGGGCATCTTGGCCGCACCGGTAAGCGCCAATCGCACGTTGGCAAAGCTGTCGGCTGGTGCCACCTGCGTGTCGTCGATGTGACTGAAAGCGAGCCACAGCGGCGGAGCCCCTGGGATGACAGTGACGTTGCGCTCGCGAATTGTCTCGAGCGCTGTGAACGGATCGAAACGCTGCACCAACACCAGTGTCGCTCCGCGTGCGAGGCCGAGGCCGAGCACCACATTGAGGCCGAAGATGTGAAACAACGGCAGCACGGAATACACGACGTCGGTGGCCATGATGCCGTCGGTGCTTCTGCTCTGCTCGAGGTTGCTCAGCAGGTTGTCGTGGCTCAGCATCGCTGCCCGCGGTGAGCCGGCGGTACCACTGGTAAAGATCAGCGCTGCGAGATCGTCGGGATCGACTTCTGTCACCGCGGTCGGCGCACCGCCGAGCAGATCATCGAAGGTCGCGTCGGCACCGTCGACGGTTCCTGGTTCCGTGCACACGATATTCTTGATGCTTGCCAGCGAGGCCCGGTCGATGTGCGACCAGGCCTGTGCGGCCACCGGTTCGATCACAACCACCTTGGGAGCGACGGTGCGCAACTCGCGTTCGATCTCCGGTGCCGGACTGGCGGGGTTCAACGGCACGGTCACGGCACCCAGGCCGAGGGCGGCAAGGTAAAGCTCGACGAAGTAGCGGCCGTTGCCGCACAGCAACGCGATGCGATCGCCCTTCGCGACCCCGAGCGCCTGCAGGCCCCCGCGCACGCACGCGACCTGATCGCGCAGTTGTCCATATGTCGTTGGCCGGCCGCGACTAAAGATCGCGACCTGGTCGGCGGGGTGCTCGTCGATGATGTGCGCGAGGTTCGTCATAGCCGTTTCCAGGTCATAGCTGCGCTCAGATCACAGCCGCAGCAGCGAAATGATGCTGGCGGTGAGGATCGCTACCAGGAGCAAACCAAGAGTGAGCGTGGTGGCCGGACGCATTGGGCAACGTTACCGCCGCAGTTCGATGGGCACCGAAACCTCGGAGCCGGGCTGGACCGTGACCTGATCGCCAGCGGCAAGCAAGAACTCCTCGGCTGCCGACCGACGATTGAGCACCAACGCCAGCAAGCCCGAGCCGTCGAGCAGCAGGCCAGCCGCACCAGGACCCAACGACCCGGCACGGGCGACACGCAGCACCGATCGGGTTTGCTCTCCGACGGTGACCTGAATACGACTGCCCTCGGCCACTCCCCACGGAGCCACGTCGTCGAGACCAATGTTGAGTTGGCAGTTGCCGTGGTGATCGATCCACAACACCTCGGCGCGCACGCCGACAGCTGGTGCCGTGCCCTCGGCATGATCAAGTTCGCGAGGCAACGGGACGACTCCCGGCAAGATCGACTCGGCATCGACGAGATGGCCGAGATCGGCAAGATCGGTGCCGTTACACAGATGCGCGGCCACGGGCGCGAACACATCGCGGACCGCGAGGGTCTGCCCGGGGCTGGCGAGGTGGAACTCGTCGCGGTCGAGCACCACCGCGCGTTCAGCTCCCCCGACCATCGCAACAGCAGAGGCGAGCACTCCGTTGTCGGGGCCGAGCAGCACGCCTTTGCCACCGGCAACCTCGACAGCGACGGCGCGTCGCTCGCCGGCGTCGACGGCGGCCACCACCACGCCGGCTGGCAGATACGTGACCGCTCGCGCCAGCGCAAGACTGCCAGCACGCACGTCGTAGGGCGCGATGTGGTGCGTGAGATCGATGATCCGCACGTGTGGAGCAAGATCGCGCACGATCGCCTTGACGACACCAACGTGCTCGTCGACCACGCCCAGGTCACTGAGAAACGAGATCGTGTCGTACCGTCTGCCCATGGGTCGCCAACGCTAGACGACGTCCCGGGAAAGTCCCGGAAAAACGAATAGGGCCGATGCCAACCCCCCGATGGCACCAGCCCTCTGCGGCGCAGCCCTTGCGGGGCGCGACACCCGTGTGACGAATCACTCGGCGGTCTTACGACCGAGTGAACAATAGGCATAGTTTCGGCGGTGAGAAAAGTGTCACACCCTGATTTCTTCTAGTTCTTCCCCAACTCGATGCTGCGTGCTTTCGCGGCGGTGACAGCCGCGATGAAGGCTTCCCGAACCCCTCGCTCTTCCAACACGCGTAGTCCGGCGGCGGTCGTGCCACCTGGAGAGGTGACCATCCGGCGCAGTTCGGCCGGTTCGCCGCGCTCGTGCAGCAGCGCGGCCGAGCCGACGAAGAGTTGCGTCACCAATGCCTCACTGTCGTGCTCGCTCAGTCCGGCACTGATACCGGCGGCAATCAACGACTCGGCGATGAGGAAGAGATAGGCAGGGCCGCTTCCTGCCAGGCCAGTGACGGCGTCAAGTTGCGCTTCTGGAACGCGCACGACAGTTCCCACCGCACCGAGGATGGACTCCGCCCAGAACATGTCACTCTCGTTCGCCGTCGCTCCGCCACTGATCGCCGCCGCGCCCTGACCGACAAGCGCAGGAGTGTTCGGCATTGCGCGCACGACCGCGACCTGGGAACCGGCAGCCGCCTGCAGCACTGCCAATGGGATTCCGGCGGCGATGCTGAGCAGCCGAGTAGCACCGGCGGCCGCAACGGCCGAGCACGCGGCAGCAACGTCGGGAGGCTTCACTGCGATCACGGCCGCGACACACCCTGGGACGACGTCGACTACTGACACACCCGGAAACATGCTGCGCAACTGCTCGGCGCGGCTGGCCAGGACTTCCACCACAGCCAAGTCGGCGACCGACCAGTTGCCGGCGCCCGCGTCGAGCAACCCGCCAACGAGGGCTGCACCCATGTTGCCCCCGCCAACGATGGCCAGCCGAAACGGCTTCGTGCGTGTCATTGACTCAGGTTACGCAAGCGGCAACACCGGGTGAGTGGTCGACTTCCCCGAAGGCCACTCACCCGGCACTGCTACTGAGCACGGGCGGCGCTAGGGCGCGGCAACGCAATCGCTAATCGGCTGGCGTGAATTTGCTGGCGAAGGCCAACCGGATCAATGGGGGGAACGATTGCTCGACGTAGGCGTACAGCGAGCCAACGATGCGATCGAGTTCCGCTTCGGTGAGTGATGTCAGTGGCAATTCACCGCGTAGAAAGATCGCGTCCTCAACACCGATTGCGAAGTGGGCGCCGACCAACTTGTCGTTGCGGCGCAGGACCAACTCGTACACCGCGGCCGCGTTCTCCTGCGGTGCGGGCAGTACGTAGACCTCGAAGCGCAGTGTGCGTTGGCCAAGAGTGAACCACAGCGTGATGTGTTCCTTCTCTTCGCCGCGTAGTCGCACGTACCACCGCGGCTCAGGGTCGCCGGGTTGGCCGCGGTCGATCGCCTCAAACAGTTCGTTGCTGGCTGCGAAACCCCGAAGCCACGAATCGATCTGCGCTTCGCACTCCTGCAGCGATGGCGGCAGGTAGTAGTCGCTCACTCGCAGGCGACCAGCTCGCGTACAGCGAGGTCGTTGTAAGTGCGCCGCAGTCGCGCGGCTGCAAAACCCCACGTATATGCCTTCGCCCGTTCGGCCCCACGCGCGCCAAGCGCAGCCGCGTGCGCGGGGTGATCGATGATCTCACGTAGATAGTGAGCAAACATCGCCGGGTCGCGATCATGGACGAGGTAGCCGTTCTCGCCGTGATCGACGAGCGTGAGTAAGCCGCCAACACCTGAGGCAACGACAGGAATGCCACACGCCGACGCCTCTAAGGCCACCAGTCCGAAGCTCTCGCTGCGGCTGGGCACGATGACGGCATCGGCGGCCCGGTAATAGGTGCTGAGTATGTGATGTGGCTGCGGCGGCACGAAACGCACTTGGCCGCTGAGACCGAGTTCGTCGACCAGCAGGTTCAGTCGAGCCATTTCGCGTTCGCCCTCCTGCCCGCTAGCTCCACCAACAATCAGCAGCAGCGCGTCACGACGGTGCAATCCGGCCAGCGCGCGCACAGCAAGATCGGGTGCCTTCAAGGGCTGGATACGACCGACGAACAACAGCACCGGAACATCGACCGGCAGATCGAGCGCGCGTCGCGCCCCGCCACGATCGCCAGGAGCAAAGAACGCATGCTCGACGCCGGGGGCAACGATCTCGATGCGACCACGCGGATCGCCGTAAAGGCGACGGAACTGCCGTTCTTCTTCCGTGCAACTCACCAGGATGGCGTCGGCGCAGGCGATGATCTCGTGCTCGGCGCGGTCGCGCCACTCGGGCTCGAGGTCGCCGCCTTCCGCCTTCACCCGCGCCAGCGTGTGGAAGGTGCTGACGAACGGAATGTCGAGCTCGTGCTTCAGCCGGTGCGCCACCAATCCACTGAGGAAATAGTTGGCGTGCAAGACGTCGGCAGGCGAATCGTTCTTGATGTGGTTCATGACCACGTCGCCAAACTCTTGCAACACCGAGGGCAATTCTTCCTTGGCCAGGTCGTAGGGCCCGGCGGGGACGTGCACCACACGGTGACCAGGCTCGACCTGGACGACATCGGCCTGATCGGCGCTGGTGCGCCGGGTATAGGTGGTGCAATCGACCCCTGCCTGGGAGAGCGCCGACACCAACTCGCGCACATACACGTTCATGCCGCCACTGTCGCCCGAGCCCGGTTGGGCCAAGGGCGACGTATGGAGTGAGAGCACTGCAACGCGTTGCACGAGAGATTGAAACACTATCTCGGTGGTCGACATTCCGCAGTTGCCGACATCGCCCCAACGAACGGGCTATTTCTGGCCGACGAAGCTCTGATACACGTTCAACAGAGCCTGTTGCTGCTCGGCCGTCAGCAAAGGATCGGCCGCAATCGCTGCTCGAACCCCGCGTGCCTGAGCATCCGGGTCGAGAAATCCCGCACGCTCGTACAACGTTTCGGCACTGATCTGCAACGCCTTCGCAATCTGCTGCAGAATCTCAGCCGACGGCTTACGCAATCCGCGCTCGATCTGCGAGAGGTACGGATTGCTGACGCCAGCCACCTCGGCGAGTCGCCGCACGCTCATGCGGGCGACCTCGCGCTGCACGCGAATGAAATCGCCAACGTCGGCGAGTCGTTTATCGAGCTCGTTGCGAACTTCCATCAGTCGACGAGTAGGCCATCAATGTTGGCCTCACCGTCGCGATAGCGGCGTACAAGTTCCGCGCTGAGCGCATCGATGCGACCGAAAAGGTTGCGACGCTCGACCGAACGCAGTTGTTCGAAGTCGTGCAGACGATCTGCGTACGCGGCCAGTTCCTCGTGGCTCATGGCGGGCAGGTCGGTGCTGCACGCCTCGTCGCAGAGGGTTTCCAACTCGAGGGCGAGAGCGTGCCCGCTGAAGTCGTCGGCTGGACGCGGCGGACGCGCCTGGCCACCGGTGAGGTGCGTGCCGAGAATGTTGGGAAGTTCGTCGCTGACATCACCTTCCACGCCGTCGGCACGATTGCGCATTTCGGCGCGCACGAAGTCGAGACGAGCCTGCGCCAGCCGACGCACATAGCTGACAGCATCGTCTTCGCGCTGCAATTCGGCGCGAAGTGCCCTGAGTTCGCCGAGTCCTAGCGCAGTCGCGTCCCGGTCGTTCGCATTCCGGTCGTTCGCATTCCGGTCGTTGGTCATAGTGATCCTCCACTCACGGGCGGAAGCACCGCCACCTCATCGGCGTTTCCGACCGCGGTCGTCGGCTCGGCGGGATCCCCGTTCACCCACACCTTGCACTTGGGCAGGACGGCGTCGAACGATGGTCCGAACGTCGCGCTTGCTGCGGCGAGAACATCGCCAACCGTTGCACCATCGAACTGCGCGCTTCCGGTGCCCGCGGATTCGCGAGCGGAGGCGAAGAGTCGAAGGGTAGCCACGACGATCAGGTTAGTGGGCTAGGTCTAAGTGCTGACGGTACCCTCGCGCTGATGTCTGCTAACCGCACGAGTGTGCTCGCCCTTCGCCACGGCGAGAGCGAATGGAACGCGGTTGGTCGTTGGCAGGGACAGGCGGATCCGCCGCTGACTGATGCGGGCATGCTGCAGGCTGTCGCCGCTGCCCAGTTGCTGGGCACGTTCGACGGCGTGTACTCCAGCAGCCTGCAGCGGGCCGCGAACACCGCCGCCATCATCGCCGAAACCATCGGAGTCGGACCTGTGCAGCTGATGGACGATCTGATGGAGACCGCGTTCGGCCCGTGGCAGGGCCTGACGATCAGCGAGATCGAGGCTGGGTGGCCGGATTACTTGGCCGAACATCGCCGTCCCGACGGCGCTGAATCAACAGCCGACGTTCTTGCGCGGGCAACTCGCGCGCTACGAACCATCGCCACCGAATTGCCCGGCCAGCAAGCGCTGGTCATTACTCATGCCGGACTAATGCGCACCTTGCATCGCGAGTTACTCGCCGGCAAAGGCGGGCACGATCAGGATTCGCTGCGTTTCGGCAATCTTGGTGGTTGCTGGTTTCACGTCTACGACAACGGTGAGCTAGCAGTTGGCGACACCGTCAACCTGATCGATCCGCAGGCATTCGGCGACTCGCTATGAGTTCCACGCAGCCGTCGCTGCCGTTCGCTCCACAGCTTGCCGTTCAGCCCATAGCCGTTGAGCCCGTAGCCGTTCAACCCTTCACCGTTGAGGTGTTGCGCTCGAAGCGTCGCAAACGTTCTGTCGCTGCCCAACTCATCGGCGACACCCTGCACATCACGGTGCCATCGTGGATGAGCCGCGCCGAAGAGGCTGAGTCGGTCGAGAAGATGGCGGCGAGTTACCGTCGCCAACTCTCCACCGAGCGGATCAACCTTCGCCAACGGGCATTGCAGCTCTCGCGGCGGCACGATCTGCCGCGACCGAAAGAGATCCGTTGGGACGACACGATGGCTTCTCGCTGGGGAAGCTGCACGATCGACACCGGTGAAATCCGGCTGAGCACTCGCCTGGCAGCATTCCCGAACTGGGTTCTCGACTACGTGATCGTGCACGAGTTGTGCCACATGGCGGTCGATGGTCACACCCCCCAGTTCTGGGAGTTGGTGAACCGCTACCCGAAAGCCGAACGCGCCATCGGTTACCTGATCGCCAAGTCCGGCGAGAAGGACGACGACACCTATAACGACACCAACAACGACAGCACCGCCGGGGCGTAAGGGTCGTCCGCTAGCCTCCACTGCTCGTGGCTACCTCCAAACGTGAACGACAGAAGGCCAACCGCCAACTCAGGTTGCAGGACCTCGCCAAGCAGGCGCGCAAACAGAAGCGCAAGCGCCGGGGCGTGATCATCGGCCTGCTGGTCGGCACAGTCGTCGCCATTGCCGTCGTCGGTTCGCTGCTCAGCGGCGACGACGACAAGACGAGCACGACATCGGGGAAACCTGAGGTTGTGCTGCCATCCGAGTTGCCGACAGAACTGGTGATTACCGATCTCCTCGAAGGCACGGGCGAGCCAGCAAAGGCTGGCGACACATTGGCCGTGCGTTACGTCGGCGTGCTCACTAGTGACGGCACCGAGTTCGACAGCAACTGGGACGATCCGACACCGTTCTCGGTTGCGCTCGGGGTCGGCGGAGTCATTCAAGGCTGGGATCAAGGTTTGGTCGGCGTCAAGCAAGGCGGTCGCCGCCAGCTCGACATCCCCGCCGAGCTCGCCTATGGCGACCAAGGTTCGGGCAGTGTCATCAAGCCTGGCGACGCGCTCAGCTTCGTCGTCGAGATCGAGTCCATTACTCCCGGTGAACCTGTTGAATCGACGACGACGCAAGCTGCGGTTGCGGCACCGACACCGTGCCCGGAGATCGATGGGTCGTCGCCGCGCGAAACCAACTTCGCCGAGGCACCACCGTTGTGCATCGATCCCGCCAAGAGTTACACGGCAGCCGTCGTCACCAACCTCGGCGAGTTCACCGTCGCGCTCGATCCCGTCAACGCACCCAACACGGTCAACAACTTCGTGGTGCTCAGTCGCTACCACTTCTACGACGGACTCACTTGCCATCGCATCCCGCTCGATTTCGTCGCTCAGTGCGGCGATCCGCAGGGCAACGGTTTTGGTGGGCCTGGGTACGAATTCGACGACGAACTGCCCGCCGACGGCGCTTACAAGATCGGTTCCGTCGTGATGGCCAACAGCGGCCCCAACACCAACGGCAGTCAGTTCTTCATCATCACCGGCCCGAGCGGCGTTGCCCTTCCCCCGAACTACTCACTGTTCGGTCAGGTCAGCGAAGGACTCGAGACAGCGATCGCCGCGATCGCCGCCACGGCCGACCCCAATGGTGGCGATGCCCCGACAACTCCCGTGATCATCGAAAGCATCACGATTACCGAGGCGTAGGACTACTGAGGCGTAGGACTACTGGGGTCCGGTCGGCAACTCGCCGTGCACTTCGACGTCGCCGACCAGCTCCCACCCTGAAGATGTATGCACCACGGCCTCGCCGGTGTGCAAGATCGCCAGAGTCGTGTTCGCCAACTCGCGGGTGCGATGACGACGCTCGGGAGACCACGACTCGGCCTCGGTGACCAACGCCAGATTGGGCATCAGTCCGAGGCCCAACGTGAATGCCCCGCCGCGCGGGTCGACCATTGGGTCGCAGAGCGCGGCCGCGCTGCCCGCGACGCCGACAACCAGGCCGTCGTTGGCGAGCACTGCCAGCAATCCATCCCACAACGGCGAGTCCTTCAGCACGGAACGCAGATGCAGTGGCTGGTCGCCGACGAGATAAACCGCCCGCGCGGCACGCACCGTCGCTGCCGGTTCGGCATCCATCGCGTCGCTGCGGCGCAGAACATTCAGCGGCACGATCTCGCAGCCAAGACGCGCGCCCCACGACGTCGCCAGGGCAATCATTCGTTCAGGGTGCTCGAACGCGTCGGCTGTCGGCAGCACCACTGCGGTGGTCGCACCAACGCTGGCGAGTAAACGCCGATCGAGGTCGTCGTTGGCGACGAACGGCCCGCCACCCTGCAGTGCAATGGTTCCAAGCGCGTCAGCCACGGTCGGACCCCGTATCGCCGGTGAAGACGGCATCGATCGACACACGCAAGGTCGCGACGAGTTGATCGATCTCGGCATCCGTAACAACGAACGGTGGGGCGACCATCACTGCATCGGACACCGGACCGGAGCCGGCGGGATACACCCACAGGTCGCGCTCCAGCGCGGCCATCACCACCTCGTCGCGACTGCACCGCAGTTCGAGGCCGTAGAACATGCCGCGCCCGCGAATCTCGGCGATGGCCGGGTGCCCATCGAACTCGGCGTGCAGTCGCTGACCCAACACCGCTCCCTGCGAGGCGGCACGCGCCACCAGATTCTCGCGGCGCATGATCTCGAGCACCTTCGCGCCCGCCGCGCAGGACGCGTCGTTGCCGGTGAACGTGAAGTACATGAAGCCAGAACCAACGAGCGCATCCGCTACCTGATCGCTGGCGGCAACAGCGCCGAGCGGAACGTAACCGCCGCCAAGTCCTTTGCCCCCCACGATGACATCGGGTTGCATTGGGAAGTGCTGATGGCCGAACTTCAAGCCGGTGCGGCCGTAACCGGTCATCACCTCATCGGCGATCAACAAGATGTCGTGTTCGTGGCAGGCATCGGTGACAACCTGCCAGTACTCGTCGCTCGCTGTCAGACACGCGCCAGCGGCACCGGTGATCGGCTCGGCGATGAAGCCGGCGATGGTTGCCGGGTCTTCCTGCTCGATCACCTTCAGTACCTGCTCGGGATCGTCCCACGGCACCTTCGGGAACGGCAGCAACAGCGGCTCGTAACCCTTTTGGCGACCGAGGTGGCTGGCGACGGCCATCGTGCCCGTCGTCATCCCGTGATAGCTGGGATGACGGCCGATGACCTTCCAACGATCGCCGCGGCCCTTGCCCACCTGATAGGCGCGGGCAAGACGGATCGCCGAGTCGGTGCTCTCGCTGCCACCACTGGTGAAGAAGACGTGGTTGAAGCCGTCGGGCAGCCAGTGTTGGATGAGTTCGTCCTGCAGTGCCAAGCGGCTCGGTGTTGGCCACAGCGGAACGACGTAGCCCATCGGCATCACCGCTGCCGCGGCCTGCGCAACTTCCGTGCGACCCCAGCCGATGTTGCCGACGATGGCGCCGGCAGCACCATCGAGAATGCGGCGGCCATCGGCCGCAATCAGCCAGCAACCTTCCGCCGAGACGATGGTGGGATACGGCGCCGAGCCGGGCACGAAGGCGTAGCGATCGGTGTCGGTTCGGTGATTGCTCTGAGAGTTGGGCGCGCTGGACATCAGCGCCAGTATCGCGCCTCGCTACCGCGAGTTGTAAGTACCAGACGCAGGCGGCTGCCAGTCGGCCAGGTTGTGGCGGAACATGATGCTGAGACGTGGCCCGGTGGCAGTCGCCGACTTGGGCACGCAGTGCTCCCATTGGTGCTGACACGAGCCGCCCATGACGAACAGGTCGCCGAGGCCGAGTTGCCACCGCTGCGCCGGCCCACCGCCGACGGGTCGCATGTGAAACGCACGCGGCGCGCCGGTGCTGACGATTGCGACCACTGGATCTTCCTGGTAGTAGCGCTCGCGGTCGGCATGCCACGCCACCGAATCGCGCCCGTCGCGGTACAGGTTGAAGCCGATCGAGTCGAATGGGCGGCCGTACTGGCGCGTCAGAATCGACCGTGCGCTCTCGAGCACCGGCAGCGGCTCGGGCTGCCCCGGGAGCGAACTCCACCAACTGGTGAGGCGTGGCTCCGGAAGCCGCTTGTCGTACATCGTGACCGTGCGCTGGCTCCAGGGCAGCTTGGCGACCAATTCGGCGAACACCAAGTCGGCGCCACCCAACCATTGCGGGAAGTAGTCGACCCACGACGTGTCATCGAGCCAGGTGCGGGTGACTGCACTGAAATCTGCCGTGACCCGGGGCTCTTCGAAGGCAAAGAGGCACTGTTGCCAGATCAGGTCGGCATCGGTGACTGTCGTCGGGGAACTCATGTCACCAGTATGTCCTCACGAACGTTTGTTCGCAACCCCGTCCGTTAGGTGGCCGCTTCGTCGCTCCCAAGTGCGAAGGCGTCGAAAACGGCGCGGGCAACGTCGGGGCGGCGGGTGTACACCCCGTCGACCCCCGACTCCGCAAGTGCCAGCAGTGTCTCGGGATCGTCGACGGTCCAAGTGAAAATGGCCATTCCGTGATCATGCGACCATGCAACGTTGGCCGGATCGCGCAAACTATCCCGATACGGAGGCTGCCCGATTGGGGCGGGAGCACACCATGCTTCGCCTGTTTCGCGCACTCGACGCATCTCTGCCACGTCGCGATAAGTGGTCGTGATCACCACCGAGCCGGGGCACTCGGCCTGGGCCGCATACACATCCGCGTCGTTGTTAGCGCTGAGATACACGCGTTCAACTGCGCGTTGACGGCGGAGAACGTCGCACAGGGCAACGGCCATCGAGGGTGAGCTCTGCTTGATCTCCAACGAAATCACGACGTCCGGGAATGCCTCCAGAATCTGATCGAGTGACGCAACTCGCACGGGCCAGGCGATGGATTCGCCCTGCCACTCGTCGCGCAGATCGAACGACTGCAGTTCGGTCCACGACAACTCATCGATGTTTGCTGTACCGACCTCGCGGTCGTGACGGGCCACGACCACACCGTCGGAGGTCATCCTCAGATCGGCGTCCAGCAGATCTGCGCCAGCCGCCATTGATCGCTGCATTGCAAGGATCGAGTTCGCTGGGCCTAACCCTTCGCCACCAGCGTGAGCGATGACCAGTGGGGGCGAATGTCGAAACGGACTCTCGGCGCAACGCACTACCGGTGTGGCCGCATCGCCACCAGAACATGCGGCGATGGCACACAGCAACGCCGCCGCGCGAGTGGCGCCTGATCTCATCACTCGCGTCGCGTAAAGAGGGCGTGCGTGAAGGACTGTGCGGCCCCCGACGGCGTCAGGTGATCGCGCCGGTGATACTCGATCAATGTGAACTGCTCGCCGAAGCGATCCTGAAGGTCTTTCACGGAATGCCGGACCACGGGTAGCCCGCTGCACTGCAGCGGACCGTCCTCGGCGAACGTCGCCAGCACCAGGTGACCACCGGGCGCAACCGCCTCCTGCACGCGTTGCACGTAACGCTCTTGATCTGCCGGATCGACCAGAAAGTGGAACGTCGCTCTGTCGTGCCAGACATCGATCGGTCCATCGAAGTGCACCTCGCGCACATCAGCCTGCAGGTACCGAACGCTGTCGGAGTGTGCCCCAAGGCTGACGCGAAGTTGATCCAACGCCGCCGCCGACACATCGACTGCGTCGATCGACACGTAGCCCCGCCGCACCAGGTCGTGCACAAGCGCTGAGACACCCGCTCCGATGACCGCCACTCTGCTTGTCGGCACCGAAACTCGGCGCACTAGTTCGCTTCAAAGCTCGGCATCTAGTTGGAACCAACTGGTCTGATCGGCAGACACACGCGTCCATACAGATTCCCAATGGTCACGAACTTCCGACATGAATACGACAGTAGCGAGCATCCAACCCGCGAGCAGCAAGATCAAAAAGCCTCAGTCCTGCAACCTGAATCAGTCGCCGGTCAGCAATGCTGTACGGATGTCCCGTGTAGAGCTTCTTGATGCCACCACTGCGCCGATCTCGACGCAGATGTATTTCGGCGATGGCGACCCTGGGCCGATCGTGGCCGCGCTCGCTTCGGTGCCCGAGATGCTGGGCCCGACACTCGGCTTTGTCGGCCCCGCCCTCAGTGCGGGGGCGGTTGGCGTCCGAGCCAAAGAGCTCGCCATTTTGCGAACATCCACATTGCAGGGTTGCAGTTATTGCATCCACGCACATACGGGGGTCGCCCTCGATGTGGGATTGTCGTTGATGGAGGTGCGAGCGCTGCGCGGCGAAGTTGCCCTCGAGCAAGGATTTCCCCTCGAGTCTGAGCAGGCCCTCCTCGGCTGGATCGATGCGCTCGCTGGCGCCACCGGCGCGATCCCTGACGACGTCTGGAAGCGCGCGCGATCGCATTGGGCGGAACACGAACTGATCGAGGTCTGCGTCACCGTCGGCGCGACGATGTTCTTGAATCGTTTCGCTACCGGATTACAGCTCCCAACGACGCCAGCGGTGCTCGAGCGGCTGGCGGCCGAGGGTCTGCGATGACGACGACAATTACCAGTCCAGTCGCCAACCCAATCGCCGATGCGGTGAGCGACGGCACTCTTCCGGGCCGCGTGTGGTTGTACTCGAACTATCACTGCAACCTGGCCTGCTCGTACTGCCTCACTGAGTCATCCCCGCGCAGCGAACGTCGTCAACTCACTGCTGCGCAGATGATCGGCGTCGCGCAGGAGGCCAAGCAGTTGGGCTTCAACGCTCTCGGAGTGACGGGTGGCGAACCGTTCCTGATCCCGTGGCTCCCGGAGGCAATTCTCGAAATGGCCCGACACCTCCCCCTGGTGTTGTTGACCAACGGCACCCTGTTCGTCGGTGAGCGTCTAGAGCGAGCAGCGTTGCTGGCAGGGTCAGATATCGCACTCCAGATCTCGCTCGATTCCCACCTGCCCGACATCAACGACATGGCACGCGGCCCCGACAACTTCGCCAAGGTCGTCGAGGCGGTTCCCCGTCTCATCGCCCGCGGGGTGCGTGTTCGAATCGCGACCACCACCGCCGACGATCTCGACGGCGCCTACCTCGATCCGCTGCGGGCCCTCGTGGCATCACTCGGCGTGCCCGACGAGGACCACCTCGTACGACCGATCGTGCGCCGCGGACGTGCCGACGAGTTCGGTCTTGGGGTGCAGGCGGCGGCGCGCGACATCCCAAGCGAGCTCTGCATCACCGCCGACGGCGCATTTTGGGGCAGCTTCGGACCAACGGTGCGCAACGGGCGGCTCGACACCGACCTCTTGCTCACTCGCACCATCACTCCGTTGTCGGTGCCAGCACACGCGTTGCTCGCCGCGATCAGCGGTCTACCCGCAGGGACCGATGCCCGACTCGGTATTCGTTGAGCATGAACTCGTCGAGGCCGGTCGGCCTCACACGAATGAGTACTCAGCGGAGACTGGCGAGCACGGCGACAGCCGCAGCAACCAACTCGCCACTACGTCCCGAGTCGGCAACGGCGCGCAGATCTGCGATCGTGTCCAGATCGCGCGCCATCGGCAACAACCGCACAGACCTACCGTGGGCGTGCAGTCGGCGAAGCTGTGCCAACCCAGTGTGTGAGCGACTCATCGGCAGCTCACGAAACAGTTCATCGACGATTCCAATCGTCTCCGTGCACAGCCCGATCATCCAATACCCGCCATCGGTAGCAAGTCCGATGGTGTCGACGCCCCGACGAGCCCAGCGCACTGCGTCGGCGACAAACGGTACGACGTGCGGGGTTTCCATACCGACGATGACACCGGGCCCAAGGTCGCGAAAGCCGTTACAGAGTCGCTCCTCCAGACCATCTCCGCGTTGGTTCACCACTTCGAACGCGGGTGGCATCCAGGCCTGCACCTGGCCATCGAGCAACAGAACGGGCAGCGCGTCACATTTCGCTGCCGCGTCGTGTGCTGCGTACAAGGTCTCGCTGAGTGCCGCCCTGGCGATCTGCGCAGCCTGGTCGGCGCTACACGGCGGGCACAGCCGAGTCTTGACTCGGCCAGCAACCGGCGTCTTGGCGATCACCGTGACGTGCATCGGTCAGCGCTTCGCATCTGCGCGCAGCAGGCCGCTCATGTCCCGCACGGCGCGTACCGTTCCGCGCAGCGTTCCGGTGACCTTCGACTTGCCTTGCCGACTGTGGTACGGCACCGGCACATTGCGCACGTTCCAACCCATCGAATGCGCGCGCAACACCATTTCGAGTGGCCAGCCTGAACGGCGATCGCGCAGATCGAGCGACAACAGCGCCTCGCGACGGGCCGCGCGCATCGGTCCGATGTCGGCAAGATCCAGGCCAGTGCGGCGCCGCAACTCGAAGGCAAGCACGCGGTTGGCCAGACGGGCGTGTATCGGCCACGCGCCCTTCTCTGCGACGCGCTCACCGATGACGAGGTCGGCAGTCCCGTCCGCAACATCCGTCACGACGAGCGGTAACGACCGGGGATCGAGCGAAGCATCGCAATCCATGAAGCAAACGATGTCGGCCGTCGCAGCTTGCAGACCTGCCCAGCACGCTGAGCCAAAGCCCGGCTGCGATTCGGTGACCACGAAGGCGCCGAGTTCAGTTGCGATGCGCGCCGTGTCGTCGGTCGAGCCGTTGTCGACCACGATGGCACGAAAACCAGTCGGCATTCGCGGCAGCACCCAGCCGACAGCTGTCGCTTCGTTGAGCGCTGGCAGAACGACATCAATCATCAAGAAGTCTCAGATCAGGAGAGTTGGGCAGTGAAGGTATTGGTCACGGGTGGTGCGGGCTTCATTGGTTCGCACATTGTCGACGAGTTGGTGGCCCGCGACCACGAGGTAATCGTCGTCGACGACCTCGATCCGGCGGCACATCACGGACTGCCGGTCGGCTTGAACCCGCGAGCCTCGTATGTGTGGCGATCGATTCTGGACGCCGAGTCGTGGCCAGCGTTGTTGCGTGGCGTCGACGCCGTCAGCCATCAGGCGGCGAAAGTTGGACTCGGCGTCGACTTCGCCGATGTGTCTGAGTACGTGCGCCGCAACGACCTGGGCACCGCGGTGATGTTGCGAGCACTTCACGACGGCGCGTTCACCGGTCGGTTGGTACTGGCGTCGAGCATGGTGGTGTACGGCGAGGGTCGCTACCACTGCCCGACGGATGGCATCGTTCGACCTGGTCGGCGACTGATCGCCGATCTGGCTGCGGGTCAGTATGAGCCACCGTGCCCGATCTGCGCCGGAACCCTGCAACCGCGAGCCGTGCCCGAGGATCACTGGCTCGAGCCGCGCAATGTGTACGCAACGACGAAGTTGGCGCAGGAGGGATTGTGCGCGGCGTACGAGCGCGAGCACCCCGGCACCGTTGTGACCGCCCTGCGCTACCACAACGTGTACGGCCCCCGCATGCCGCGCGACACGCCGTACGCCGGCGTAGCCAGCCTGTTTCGTAGCGCGTACGAGCGCGGCGAATCGCCACGACTGTTCGAAGACGGTCAGCAGCGCCGCGACTTCGTGCACGTCGCCGACGTCGCGCGGGCCAACGTGCTCGCACTGACCAATGAGCGCCCGACAAGCGGCGCGCTGAACATCTGCTCGGGTGACCCGCGAACCATCCTCGACATGGCTCGTGCACTGCGGCCCGACGGTGCTCCCGAGCCGACCATCGTTGGTGGTCATCGACTTGGCGACATTCGCCACATCTTCGCCAGTCCCGCACTCGCCGAGACTTCTCTCGGCTTTCGCGCGCAAGTGTCGTTCGCCGAGGGCATGAGTGAGTTCATCGACAGCGAGTTGCGGGCGGTGGCTGGGCCGCGGCCAGTCACCGACGCGTGACTGTTCGTCACCACTTCGACTCCAGCGCCGCTTGCAGCACGATTGCGCACGCACCCTGCACCGCCACCACCGCGGCACCCGACCATCGTCGCGACCTCGTGAACACCGCTGCCCCAGCTATCGCTAGCCAGGGATAGAAGAGCAGCCAGATGCGCTCGACTTCGGCCTTCGTGTATCGCGTCATATGAGACGCAGTCACGGCGACAGCCGCGGCGCCGACTAGGAGCCACAGGCGGCGATTGCGTAGTGCGCCGAGGCCTGCGATCGTCGCCGGGCCGACAGCAAACAACGCGGCACCGAGATTGCCGATGCTGAAGTAACTCCACTCTCGGAACTTGGCCGAACCAGCGTGGTACTGCTCCTCGGTCGCTAAGTAGCCGTCGAACCACCAAAAGCCCGCCAACCAGAACAGTCCGACGACAACGATCGCTGCCGCGGTTCCACCCATCACGACAAACCACGTCCCGCGTTCGCGTTGGAACAACGCGAGTACAAGCAAGGCACCGGGGATGACCAGCAAGACAGCGCCGAGGTAGGTGAGATAGAGCAGGAAGCCGAGCAAGAGTCCGGCAGCGATTCCGAACAGCAGTGCCTGCACGCGGTTGCGAGTTGCGCCAACCGCCACAGCAGCAATGCCGAGAGCGCCCACACACGTGAACAGCGCATCGGCCGAGGTCATCATCCAGATCGCATACGGCGCGACGATCAGCAACGGAGCAGCGCGTCGCATCCATTCGCTGCCCGCAACGGCCCGCACGGTGATGAGGACCGCCGCTGCTACGACACCCGTGGCCAGCAACGACACAACAACGACTGGCCACACTCCACCGAGACCGACTGCTCGTAAGAACTTGAGAACGAGTAGATAGCCGGGGGGATGGCCGCGGACGTGTACCGAGTAGAAGTCCAACCTGTCGAGGAACGTGCGCACAAACTCGCCAGCGGGCGGGGCATGCCGAAGGTTGATCAGGTACTCGGTCTCGTGCTCAGCGCCGTACTTCAGACCACTGATGCCATCACCGAGCGCCAGGAGTGCAGCGAAGAGCATTGCCCCGCACATCGTGGCGACCAGCACCCAGCGTTGGCGAGCGCGCCACCACCAACCCCGCCAACAACTGAACGCGACCAGCAACACCAGTAACGCAGCGGCGATCAGGCTGATGCCGAAACGCCACACCCATCCATCGAGATCGTCGCGGCCGACAAGCGGCGCGGCACCCAGCTTGATGCTCGGGTTGGCGCGTTGTTCGGCGCGCCCGTTGACGACACTCCACCACAGCACCCAAAGCGAGACACCCAGAGTGAGCGCTGGCGCGAGACGACGGCGCCAGCGACTCATTCAGCGGGCGAAGGCTCGCCGACCGCAACTCGACGCGCGAACAAACCCGCCGCTAGCGCGAGCCCTCCCCAGAACGCCACGTTGGAACCCGTTGAGACGATCTGAACTGCGCCATCGTCGCGCAGGTAATCGAAGGTCTGCTGCGCGAAGGCAAACAACGCCATCCCAGCAAACGCTGCCGCGGCGCTATAGGCGACGACGACCTTCTTGCTGCCGACGACCAGCAACGCACCGCCAACAAGCGTGAGCAGAGCCCACAACGGGTTGAACCAGAGGAACTTCAGCTCCCACCGCCGCGTGATCGCTCCATCACGGGCTGGGTCGCTAAAGCCAGCGTCACTGCCAAGCAGTGCCGCTGCCTCACCAGCGAAGTCGACGGAGCGAGCGACGAAGAGCCCGAGGCAGCCGATGACAACGGCCGTGATGCCGATCGTGCGTAGCGCCCGACTCGACCGGGCCACGCCACCAGCAAGTGCACCATCGACGCCGAGGCGATCACCGGAGGGCACGGCCCACAAGACGAGGTGGAGACCGATCATCATCAGATACGACCATGCCCATTCGTCGGCTTGCGGGTAATAGAGCACCGACAGGCCGATGGGGAGGGCCATTGCGGCACCGGCAAGAGCAACAAGACGCGAGCGATAGCCGATCAACAAGAGCGCGGCGACGATCGTCTCACTGATCAGCGTGAACCACCCGAAGGCCTGAAAGTTGGGGAGTACGACTTCGCGCAATGCCCATTGATAGGGAGCAAAGGGAGCGTTCTCCGCGCCGGCAGCGATGTACTTGTACAAGCCGCCGCCCGTGTTCTCCCCGAAAGAGGTCGGCACTTTCCAGTGCAGGTTCGCCAACCACATCAGCGCGGCGAGGATGCGAACCCCGCCAATGGTGTTGCTCGGAAGACGGTCACGAAACTGCGCAGTGTCGATCATTGCGACAGCATGGCAGACCGCTGGTAGCTGGCTACTTCAGTGTCGCGGTGAGTCCGTCGTAGTCGTACTCAATCGCATTGACGATCAGTCCGCGCACCATCGCCACATTGGCCCGCATCATTGCAAACACCGCATCCATCGTCACCGGCTGATGGCCGTCGACGCCCGCGTCGTAGTCGGTGACCAGCGCCACAGCCGCGTATCGAATGCCCAGCTCAGCGGCAAGCACCGCCTCGGGGTAGCCCGTCATGTTCACCACATGCCAGCCCATCGAGCGAAACCAACGACTCTCGGCCCGTGTGGAGAAGCGTGGCCCATTGATCACCACCATCGTGCCCCCATCGACAACAACGGCCCCGATGCGGCGACCGGCAGCAACGAGTTGCTCGCGTAGCCCGCTGTCGTAGGGCTCGGCGAAACTTTGATGATGGACGGGGCCAGACGAACCTGGCTCGGGGTCAGGGCCGCCCACGTCGTGAAACGTGTCGCGCCTGCCCCACGTGCGGTCGACGAGTTGATCGATCACCACGAGCTGACCCGGATGGATGTCGGGTTGCAGCGAGCCCACAGAGCAAGGAGCAATGATCGACCTCACGCCGAGCGAGTGGAACGCCCACAAGTTCGCACGGTAAGGAACTCGGTGCGCGGCGTATTGATGGTTGTGCCCATGGCGCGCCATGAACGCAACCTGGTGGCCGGCAACGGAGCCGACCACGACCGGAGCGGCCGTTGGCCCAAAGGGTGTCTCGACGACGATCTCAGTCGCGTCGTCGAGGAACTCGTAGAAGCCCGAACCGCCGAACACACCAATAGCTACGTTCAAAGTGGAGACGAGGGGAATCGAACCCCTGACATCTACCTTGCAAAGGTAGCGCTCTGCCAACTGAGCTACGTCCCCGTTCTGGCGGCTGCCACGCTATCGGCCGACTCGCATCTCGCCGCCTTCGCCGAATTCGCCGAACTGTCGAGGTGAGGTGGTGCCAGCATCACTCTGTTGATGGGCTAGCCCCCTTGTGGGCCCGGCTCCGTCCTACTGTGATTGCAGGCGGAGGTACTGGCGTCAATGAGGGATTCTGCGAATTGGCTGTGGGCGCGCGTCATCGTGCAACGGAACATGCGGGCGACGGTCTTTCTTGTCGTGTTCATCGGGCTGGCGGCAGGGGCGTCAATGACGGCGTGGGAGTTCGCTCGTCGCGCCGCAACCGTCGTTGATCGCCGCATCGATCTCGTGCTCCCGGCGGATGGAATTCTGAACACCTGCCCGCCTGGCGCGGATCCCGGCGTCGACATCACTCCATGCTTCGCCGTTGCCTCTAACCAGACTGCGTATCAGGCATTGATTGCATCGCCTGCAGTCGCCGCCGCATCTCTGAGTGTCAGCGTGCAGCTCGCCGTGTCGACGACGCGCGACAACCCACCGATCCTGACCTTTGGAGGCGCTGCCGTGGAGCGTCTCGGTGGTGTCGGTGCGCCGGTCATCATCTCCGGCCGGGAACCGTCAGACGAAGCTTCCGACGAGGTCGTGCTCGCCGAGGCAACAGCACGACGGCTCGGGCTGGGCACGGGATCGGTTGTTTGGATCGCTGCCTGCACCCTCGACTTCGGCCAGGGTACGTCCACTTGCGGTGAGTCGCTGCCGTTGCGCGTCGTGGGTGTCACACGGACCGAACGCGACCTGCTGCCTCAGCGGCGGCAGGTACCTGGCAGCACCGATCAGGACTACGGCGACTTCGGCGTCTTCGCCAGCGCCGCCTGGTTCGAATCGTTCGGCAACAACGGCACGGTTTTCGTGCAGACTGCATTCCGACTCGCGCAAGACGCGGAATTCGATGATGTGCGCGTCGACGTCGAGCAGCGCCTCCCCGCCGGTTGGACAGTGCTGGTGGCGCCAAACCAGGACGCGACGACCTTCGACGGCCTACGCCAGTCGACTCGGCTGCAGGCCAATGCGTTCTTCGCGATCGCAGCAATTCTGGCACTCGCCGGCGCCGTGTTCATCGCCCAAGCGCTCACGCGCCAAACCCGACGCGAGATGGCCGACCGCAGCATCGCCAGATCGCTCGGCATGACCCGCGGCAATCTCGCAGCGGTAGCGCTGATCCGTGGCACGCCTATTGCCGTGGGGGGTGCCGCAATAGCGGTCGTCGGTTCTGCCGTCGCGTCGGCGTTCGGCCCGCTGAGTCTCGCTGGCCGTGCGGAAGTCGAGCCGGGCGTCCTCATCGACCTTCCAGTGCTGATACTCGGTGCTGTTGCTGTTGTGGCTCTGGTGTTAACGGTGTCAACACTCGGGGCCATGCGCGGTACCAGCAACGCGCGACACCAAACGGTGCGCGTTCTACCTACCGCCTTCACGGCGTACGCGCCGCCAACCGCAATCGCCGGGCTTGCGCTCAGCAGATCACCGCGAAGCGGGGGCGGGGGTGGCAGAACGGCCATCCTCAGTACAGCTGTGGCAATCGTGGGTGTGATCACAGCTGGCATCGTCGTCGATGGTCTTGACGCCGTGCTCGCTGAGCCCAGCGAGTTCGGAGCATCGTGGCAGTACTCGTTCACCGACATCTTCGGAGCAGAGTCTGTAGAGCAGTCGATCGACCAATTCAAGAGCGATCCGCTCATCACCGACGTCGCGTTAGTCGGTAGCTCGGGGCCATTGCCGCTTGAGTCAATTCCTGCGTTCTGGGCTCTCAGCTTCACGACGGTCAAAGGCGATCTCGGTCCCGTGATCGTCGAAGGCAGGGCTCCATTGGCCGACGACGAGGTGGCCGTAGGCATCTCCACGCTGAATGATCTCGGCAAAGGGATCGGCGACGAGATCGATTCCATTCCACTGCTCGCGACTGGTGGCGCCGCGGTCGCTTCGGAAGCGGAGACGTTGGGCCCGTTGACGATCGTCGGCGTTGCATTGATCAGCGACGACACTCTCGGCATCGGCCCAGGGAAAGGCATCATCCTGACGGAATCCGCGCGTCTGCTGATCGACCCGGCGGCGAGTTCTACAGTTCTCGTTCGCACGGACCCCGACGTCCCGGAAGCGGAGACCGTGCGCCGCCTGCGGGAGACCTACGGAGGGTTGACGGTTCCGAGCCCGCAATCAGATCTGTGGAATCTCACCCTGATCTCAGCTACCCCGTGGCTGGTCGCGCTGCTCATCGCCGCCCTCGCGGCCGGAGCGCTTGGTCATTCGTTGATCAGTGTGGTGCGCCGCAACCGGCGCGACATTGGTGTGCTGCGGGCGCTTGGGTTCACGAGACGGCAAGTGTCAGCGTGCGTGTCGTGGCATGCGAGTCGCCTCTCCGTGATTGCGATCGCGCTTGGCGTTCCCTTTGGGATCATCGCTGGGCGATGGGCATGGGAAGCGCTTGCGAGCGCAGTCGGTTTCGCGCTCGACCCTGTTGTCGGGGTCGTCGTGCCGTTACTTGCCGCAGTGGCGACGCTCGTCGCTGCGAATGTTGTTGCTGCGATCCCGGCCCGTCAGGCCCATCGCGACGACCTGATCGACGCCTTGCGCGACGAATAGGTACGTCGAACTCAACCAGATCGCTCGACGCGATACCCGCGCGAGTCGAGCATCTGCTGGAACGCGGACAAACCTGCGACGAACGCTTCGCGTTCTTCGAGCACTGCGTCGGCGGGCGGCAAGTCGTCGCCCACTAAGTAACGCTGCGGATCATCCCATTCGAAACAGGGTGTTGTCGGTAGCTCGTCGACAGCGCACTTCAGCGGCGCGTTGTAGCTCCACACGTTCTCGTAGCAGAAGCGCCGCACGCCCGCCGCGTACAGCCGATCGGTGATCTCGCTGACCGGCAAGCGGCCGCTGCCGAACGGAACGCCCTGCACGACCGGGCCGCCGGGACCGCGCAACAGCACATGGTCTTTCGCGTGCACCCGTTCGATGAAGGGGGCCATCGCTGAGAGCGCGGCGAGCGGGTCCTCGCCGACCATTTGGCTATTGCCGTAGTCGTACAACGCGCGCACGCTGCTGTGATCGACGGCGCTGAGGATCTGGGCGAGAACCGGGCCGGTGAAGTCCTCGTGATTCTCGAGCACGACCATCACACCTAGATCGGCCGCCAGCCCAGCGATGGCGCGAAGGTCGCGAATCGTCCACGCGATGACGTCGGCAAGCGGCGCCGAATACTTCGTGTAGGTGCGCAGCGTGTCGGCGCCGCAGGCCGCTGCCACATGCAACATCGTTGTCATGTTCTCGACGCGCGTGTCGCTGGTGTCGAGTTCGAGCCGCATTGCGTGTTCGGCCGCCGCTTGGCGTACGGCGGTGAAGTGTTGCGGCGAGATGCCACACAAGTCGCGGTAGCCGGCGCCATTGGCAGACACGTTGACGCCGGTGAACCCAAGTTGCGCCATCTCGGCGATGTACGCAAACACGTCGTAGCCGGTGTGCTCCCGATAGCGCAGGTGGTACCGCAGCGAAAAGCTGTGGACGTGTAACTCGATCTGTTTCACGCCAACTCTCCGAGTAGTGCGATCTCGGCAGCAAGCGCTTTGCGATATCGAGCCGCTACCTCGGGTAGCCGACGCGCCAGTCGATCGGCACGCCACATGCAATAGCCGCCAATGCGGTAGTGCCATGCGGCCGCATCCCGCCGATAGCGCACGACCGTCTCGTGACCGTTTGCGGACGACCCATATGCGCGAAGGAATCGCTCGATGGAACTCGCAGAGTGCGGCCGCTGCTCGTACAAAATCATCATCGCCGGCGAGAGGAAGCAGGCAATGTCTTCCACCGGATCGCCAAGACCGGGGCATTGCCAATCGATCAGCACCAACCCAGCTCGCGAGCGCACCAAGTTTCCCGGTCCGCAATCGGTGTGCACCAGTGCCAAGCGGCCGACCATCTCCGACGACGCAGCGGAGGGCCGCGCCTCCCACAAGCCAGCAGCACCTTCCGGCGCCACGGCGGCGACCATCTCGTCACCATGGTCGCGGGCTGCAGCAGCGGACACACAGAGCCGTCGCAGACCAGCCGGTGGCGGCACAGCGTGGATCGCGCCGAGCAGCGCCGCAACATCGCTGACCCCGTTGCGCCACATCGTCCCGGGAACAAAACGGTAGGTGACGACGCCGGGCGTGTACTCCACTAGCTGGGGCGCCAGACCAAGCGGACCAAGCGTCGCCAGTGCTGTCGCCTCGTGGTCCGGCAGATTGGGATACATCGGGTTGGCCTCACCCGGGTCCTCCGCGTAACGCTTCTCGATCAACCATCGGCGCCCGGCGCGAACCTTCCACACTTCGTTGCGATATCCACCCGACAGGCGCACCCGCGTCGCAGCTGCCATCTCAACGACGTCCACGCACACGACCGTACCCCTGACTACTGTCGCCAGCATGGGAACGCTTCATGGTCATGGTCACGATCATGGACAGGAGGTTTCTGCCAAGTCTGGCGTCACGCGCATCATCTGGCGCGTTGTGGTGCTCTGTGGCGTTGCAACGGTCGCCGCGTTAGCACTGCTGTGGCCAAGCGATTCGACGGGTTATGGGGACCCACTGCTGCTCGATGCCGATCCGATAAACGCCGAGGTCGTCGCCGTCGACGAGGTGCTGTGCAGCACAGCTTCATCGGAAAGCTGTCGCGTCGTCGAGTTCGTGCTGTCCGATGGTGCCGCCAAGGGCCAGTCGGGTTCGATCGAAGAGTCGTCGCAGGGCAATCTCGCAGTTGGGGACAAGATCAAGGTCGTCTTCTTCGAAGACCTCAGCGGCAATCGCATCTACTCGTTCTACGACTACCAGCGAGCGGTGCCGATGATCGTGCTGACGATGCTCTTCATCGTCGCCGTGCTCGCGCTCGGCGGCTGGCGCGGACTCGGCGCTCTCGCTGGTCTCGCCGTCAGCCTGCTCGTGATCGTGGGGTTCGCTCTTCCCGCAATTCTCGAGGGGTCGAATCCGGTCACCGTCGCAGTCGTGGCAGCATCGGCAATCGCCTTCGTCGCGCTCTTTCTCGCGCACGGCTTCCACGCAACGACCGCAGTGGCGTTGATCGCGACACTCACCAGCCTGCTGCTCACGGCGGCCCTCGCATGGATCTTCGTTGCTGCATCTCGTCTGACGGGTTACTCCGATGATGCGAGCTATCTGCTCTCGGGACTCGCCACCGACATTGACCCGAGAGGCATTCTGCTGGCCGGCATCGTGATCGGCTCTCTCGGCGTGCTCGATGACGTGACGGTGACCCAGGTGTCGGCGGTGTGGCAGTTGAAGGCGGCACAGCCGGGAATGAGAACCGTCGAGCTCGTTCGCTCAGCCATGCGCATCGGACGCGATCACATCTCGTCGACAGTCAACACCCTGTTCTTGGCGTACGCCGGAACCGCACTCCCGTTGCTCTTGCTCTTCGTCTTCGCTAACCAGGGGTTCAGCAACGTCATCACCCGTGAGGTCGTCGGCACCGAGGTGATCCGCACACTGGTCGGTTCGATTGGCCTCGTCGCGTCGGTACCAATCGCGACGTGGCTGGCAGCGATCGTCATTTCAGAAGTCCGATCGCCGAGCGATTCGGCGCTGACGCCTCAGGCTGATTCGTATGGGGCGTCTGGCTCCGAGATCTGAGTTATCTCGGCGGCTCGCAACTCGAAGATGGGCTCGCTGTCGGTCGGGTACGAGCCGCCAGCCGGTTCAAGCCAGGTGCCCGTGACTCTCAGCCATGTGTCGTTCTCCCAGGTTTGTACCGCGCCATTCACGACTACTTCGAGCCGAAACGCATCCGCTGCGCAGCAGCCGATCGCGAACCGCGTCAACACGAACGAATCGGCTGAAAGAGCTGCGTCAGCGACCACGAAGCCGGTCAGCGTGACCGTCTTACCCCTCAGCTCGGTCGAGTTCATGGCGTACATCTGGTAATCCATCAACGACAGCTCAATAGTGCCCGACGACGGCAAGGGAGGCAGGCTGTTCACTGTCGGGGAGGCATCGAACGTTCGAAACTGATCGACGGAGTCTGCACCCAGCGCTGTCGGACTCACACCGAACAGAACCAACACCGGAAGCGCCAGTAACCAGCCGACTCGGTCTGAGCCTCCGTGGTGTTCGTGCGCGTGATCCTCATCGTCACTCTGCGCTTCATCGGACTCTGAATCCGGATGAAACAGGTCGTAGAGCCCGATCACGACAAGGGCGACGCCAGCGATGAGCAGTGGATAACGCATCCGTTGGTGCACGAACCAGCCAAAGGAGTCGGTCACGACGAGGCGAACCGTGATCGCACCGAGGAGGATCGCGACGTGACTGCGCGCCTCTCTTGTCATAGCAGCACGCGTCCGACAATGACCGCCGAGGCGACACATACGATCGCTGTGAGGGGAGCAAACCGTCGCACAAATGCACCGCCAAAGGTTCCTCGTTGCATGGCGATCAACTTGAGATCAAGCATGGGACCGACGACGAGAAACACCAGACGCGACGTCATCGAGAACTGTGAGAGGCCAGCGGCTACAAACGCGTCGGCTTCGGAACAGATCGACAACAGGATCGCCAATGTCAGCATCGTCAACACCGACGCGAGTTCGTTGCCGGCGACCGTGTCGACGGCGCCTCGCGGTACAACCGCTTGGATGGAAGCGGCGAGCGCCGCACCGACCACCAGATAGCCACCCGCCATGGTGAAGTCGTGAAGGGTGGTTGATGTGAAGATGGCGCCACGGCGACGTAAGCCTCCGTGATCGTGGCTCTTCATGACTCGCGAAAGCGCCAGACGAGACAGCGATGGCCGTGTCCAGCACCATCCGATCACAACCGCCGCCAGCAACGACGCCGTGAACCTGGCAACGACGACCTCTGGCTTTCCCGGAAAGGCGATCGAGGTTGCGATCAGCACCACTGGGTTGATCGCAGGCGCGGCGAGAAGGAACGTGAGGGCGGGTGCCGGAGCAGCACCTTGCGCAACCAGTCTTCCTGCGATTGGTACCGATCCGCACTCGCACCCCGGAAGAGCAATTCCGGCGACACCAGCAACAGGAACTGCCAGGAAGGGATTGCGTGGTAGGAGGCGGGGGACCAGACCCTGAGGGACAAACGCAGCGATCGCACCGCTGACGATCACTCCCAACGCCAGAAATGGGATGGCCTGAACACACATCGCCATGAAAACCGTTGACCAATTCCGCAAAGTGGAAGCTTCCAGAATCGATGTCTGGGTGCGTAGGAGGACCACGATGACCGCGGACACGGCTACGGCCACCACAAACGGTTCGGTGCCACGCGAAAGACGTGCGCTCGACGCGGTTGTCACCCGGCTCACGATAAACCAGCGCTTGGCTAGCTAGTCGTCTTTCTGCGCGACGGCGTTGGGGGTGACGTTCATCTTTGGGACGTACTCGGCAACTTCGACGTCGCGGCCCACCGTCAGGAACTTTGCGCGCAACGCGACGCGGCAGGGTTCGCACGGGCCATAGAAAGGTTGGCTCACGGACGCACCGCACCTTGGGCAGTCGAACATCGCAGCGGCGTCGAGATCCAGCATCATGCACGCAGTGTGGCATGCCCACTGGCTGGCGTAGCGTCTGTTACATGACGAATCCAAACATCCGAATGGGCCTGCAGCTCCCCCTCTTCACGTACCCAGGGGTCGCCACTGGCGACCTGTTCGAACGCATCTCCGACATCGCCGTCACCGCCGAAGACAGTGGGTTCGACAGCCTGTTCGTGATGGACCACTTCTATCAACTGCCAATGCTCGGCAAGCCGAGCGACAACATGTTCGAGGCCTACACGTTGTTGACGGCCCTGGCTGCGTGCACGGACACCATTCGGCTTGGCTGCATGGTCGGCGGCATGACCTATCGCAACCCGGCGCTGTTGGCCAAGACGGTGACGTGTCTCGACGTGATCTCCAAGGGACGCGCGATCTGGGGCATTGGTGCCGGATGGTTCGAGAAGGAGCACGACGACTACGGCTTCGAGTTCGGAACATTCGGTGACCGCTTCGAAAAGTTGGAAGAGGGGCTGCAGATCGCGAAGAGCATGTTCGTCAACGACACCACCACCTTCGATGGCAAGTGGTTCCAGGTGAAGGATGCGCTGAACGTGCCCAAGCCAATCCAGGTCGGTGGCCCACCGGTGCTGATCGGTGGCAGCGGCGAACGCAAGACGCTGCGGATGGTTGCGCAGTACGGCGACGCCTGCAACGTGTTTGGTGACCCAACTCAGGTACGGCACCTGATGGGTGTACTCGACGAACACTGCGAACGTCTCGGCCGTAAACCCGGCGAGATCTGTCGCACCCGACTCGCAACCCTCGTCGTCGGGCGCACTATGGAGGAGGCACAGAAGAAGTTGACTGCCCGTCTGGGTGGCCCGCTCGACAGTCTGAGCGCCGAGGCCCAAGCACAGGTGAAGGCGATGTTCATTGTCGGCGACGCTGACGAAGTTGGCGCCAGTGTGCAGGTGTTGCTCGATGCCGGACTCGATGGTCTGGTGTGCAATATGCCAGATGCCCACGACCTGGAAGCTGTTGCGCTCGCCGGCAGTGCGCTCAAGAAGGTGCTCGCGTAGTGGGAGATTTCGCCGCCACGACTGCGACACATGTCGTCAACGGCACCTGCCATCACGATTGCCCCGACAGTTGCGGCTGGCAGGCAACCGTTACCGATGGTGTCGCAGTGCAACTGCGCGGCAACCCGGAGCACCCGTACAGCAAGGGTGAGTTGTGTCCGAAAGTGAACAAGTTTGTCGATCGCGTCTACAGCAGCGACCGCGTGCTGTATCCACTTCGGCGAGTCGGCGCCAAGGGTGCCGGCGAGTTCGAGCGCATCTCGTGGGACGAAGCGCTCACCGAGATCGCCGACCGGTTCCAGCACATCATCGCCGAGCACGGTGCCGGTGCAATCCTTCCGATCGTCAGCGCGGGTAATCAGAGCCTGCTGGCGCTTTCGTTCGGCCAGCGTTTCTGGAACCACCTCGCCGCGGCCCGAACAACCGGCTCGCTCTGCGGCGCGGTCGCTGGCGCGGGCACGATCACCACCAACGGCACCGGCATGGGCATCGACCCGAGCGACCTGGTGCACAGCCAACTGATCATCCTGTGGGGCACCAACACGCGCCTGACAAATCGCCACCTGTGGCCGGTCATCGAGACCGCGCGCGCGAACGGCGCGCAGGTCGTGGTGATCGATCCGCTGCGCACGATGACGGCCGAGTCCGCCGACTGGTTCCTGCAGCCGTTGCCCGGCACCGACGTGGCGCTGATGCTGGCGATGATGCACGTGCTCATACGCGACGGCCTCGTCGACAGCGAATGGGTAGCGGCGCACACGGTCGGCTTCGACGACCTCGCCGAACACGTGACCGATTGGACGCCGGCACGCGCGGCCGAAGTGTGCGGCCTGGCGGTCGCCGACATCGAACGTCTCGCTCGGATGTATGGCACGATCCGTCCGGCAGCCATTCGCACCCTTGTCGGTGCCGAGCACCACGAGCACGGTGCAATGTTCTTCCGCACGCTCACCTGTCTGCCCGCGCTCGTTGGAGCGTGGCGTGATCAGGGTGGTGGCTACGCCCGCAGCGTCAGTATCTGGAACGAGCAGATCCAGGACGAATCGGCGCTCGAACGGCGAGATCTACGCGCCGGTCGCGAGCGGCGCCGAGTACCGATGGGACAGATCGGACGCGCGCTGACAAACGACGACGCTCCGCTGATGGCCGTCTGCATGATCGGCGTCAACGCCTTGGTTTCGTTCCCGAGTACTGAACTCACGCGCCGCGGACTGCTACGAGACGACCTGTTCACCATCGTGCACGAGCAGTTCATCACCGACACGGCGCGCTACGCCGACATCGTGCTGCCCGCGACCACGCAGTTGGAAGCAATCGATGTCGTCCCGTCGTGGGGACACATGTACACCGGATGGAACGAACCAGCGATCGCGCCCCTTGGCGAGTCGATCAGTAACAGCGAGCTGCATCGGCGACTGGCACGAGCGATGGGTTTCACGGAGCCATCGCTGTTCGACGACGACATCACGGCCCTGCGCGCAGCACTTCCAACCATCGATGTCGATGCGCTTCGTCGCGACGGTTGGGTGAAGGTTCCATATCCCACCGACGGTCGCCCGTGGGCCGACGGCGGTTTCCCGACAGCATCTGGCAAGGTCGAATTGCGCTGCGATTCGTTGACGGCACTCGGACACCCAGCGCTACCGACCTTCACCCCGGCGAGCGAGTGGGCCGGGGCCGATCGATTCCCCTTCATGCTGCTCACTCCGAAACAGCACACCCGCTTCTTGAACAGCAGCTACTCGCACCTTCCCAAGCACGGTCCGCTGGAGGGCACCCCTGTCGTTGAATTGCATCCCGACGACGCGGCTGCACTGGAAGTGAGCGAGGGCAGCTACGTACGGGTGTGGAACGACCGCGGTGCGGTCGAGGTGCCGGTGAAGTTCAGCCAGCGCGTCCGCCCAGGAGTTGTTTCGATTCCGTGGGGTTGGTGGTCGGTCCATCATCACCATCACCCAAACGGCACTGCCGGCAGCGTGGCGAACTCGCTGACCAACGACGCGCAGACCGATTGGGGTGGCGGCGTCGCCTACTACGACACGATGGTCGCACTCACAGTCGTTTAGCAGTCCAGGGGTAGCCTTGCCCGCATGGCAGGCGACCTGATCTACGCATCACGAATCATGCGCCTGCCATTGCTCGACGCTGGCGGCGCGGCCATTGGCCGCCTCGACGACATCGTCGTTATCCCTGCGGCACGGGGCGGCAACCCACGTGTTCTGGGTTTCGTCGCCAGTAGTCAGCGGCGACGGATCTTCGTCAACTCCGGCCGGATCGCCTCGCTCGACAACGAAGGTGCTCGGCTACGCAGTTGGGACGTCGATCTGAACCCGTTCAAGCCCCGCCCGGGCGAGGTGCTGATCAGTCGCGACGTCATCAACCACAAGGTGGGCGACCAATCGGTCACCGACGTTGCGCTTGCCCAAGCAACCGACGGCAAGCAGCGTTGGTGGGAGCCTGCCAAGGTGCGCCTGGCGACTCGGCAGGCGCTCGGTCGTCGGCCGAGCTACGCATTGGTCAACATCTCCGAATTGCCGACGCTCTTTCAGTCAGGTGATGCCACCCCGATGTCGGCGGAGGCGGCACGCATGCGCGACATGCACCCCAGCGACGTGGCCGGTGTGGTGCGCGCGCTACCCCTCCAACAGCGCAAGCAATTGGCGGAAGCGATGGACGACGAACGGCTTGCCGACCTCTTGGAAGAGTTGCCTGAGGCCGAGCAGTTGCGCATCATCGAGGGACTCGATATCGAGCGAGTAGTCAGCGTTCTCGAAGAGATGGAGTACGACGACTTGGCCGACCTGCTCGTCGAGATGCCAGGTGAACAGCGAACCCGTGTGCTCGACGCGATGGACGCAGAAGACGCTGATGTCATGCGGCGCCTGTTGGCGTACGAAGAAGGAACCGCCGGCGCGTTGATGACACCCGACATCATCATCCTCGACGCCAACGCAACCGTTGCTGAGGCACTGGCGGCGATCCGCGATCCCGAGTGGCTGGTCAGTATCGCGGCGCAGGTGTTCGTGGTGCGCCCACCGTTCAAACCACCGACCGGCCAGTACCTCGGAGTCGTCCACTTTCAGCGCTTGCTGAGGGAACCACCGTCCATCCGGCTCGGCTCGTGCGTCAACCTTGAGCCAACGATCACGCCTGAGATCCTCGAGCGTGAGGTCGCAGAGCGACTCGCCAGCTACAACCTGTTGTCAGTTGGTGTCTGCGACAACGCTGGCCGGTTGCTCGGCGCGATCACGGTCGACGATGTACTCGACCGAACACTTCCCACCGGTTGGCGTCAGCGCAGGCGGGTGAATGCAACGGCGGTCTCTCGATGAAGCGCAAAGAGGACCTCACCACTCCCCGTGAGCGCCGTCGAATTGGCGTGCACTACGACCCCGACGCATTCGGTCAGTTCAGCGAGAGCATCGCTCGTTTCATCGGTACCGCTCGATTCCTCATCTACCAGAGCGTGTTCTGCGTCGCGTGGGTGGCATGGAACGTTCTCGGACCAGCGTCGTGGCAGTTCGATCAGTGGCAGTTCGTCGGACTCACGTTGTTGTTGTCGCTGCAAGCGGCCTACGCCGCGCCCCTCATCCTGCTCGCTCAGAACCGGCAGGAACAACGCGACCGAGCGACCACCGACACCGATCGACAAGTCGCTGAACGCACGCAAGCCGATACCGAGTTCCTCGCGCGCGAGATTGCGAGCGTTCGCATGTCGCTGGCCGACGTACCCACGAGCAGCGAGTTGGGTGACCAGCTCGACCGCCTTGCGCAGGCGATTGAACAGATGACGATTCGTCTCGACGAAATTGAAGCGCAGCGAGCAAAGCGCGACTAAGCGCGACTGGCGAGGCCGAAATCAGCTGGCGACGATCCGCACTAACTCGACCGTCGACTTCGCAAACCCATCGGGCGAGGTCAGCGCAGCGAAGTGATCGTCGGGCAACTCGATGACGTGAGCTTGCAACGCATCAGCGAGTGCACGCTGCTTCCGCGGCCTCACCAACCTGTCGCGAGTGGTCAGCAACACCGCCGCCGGCTTCGCCAACGACGACGCCCAACTCCGCGCGTCGTAGCGGCCGAGCGCCTGGCCGGCTTGGACCATGCTGAATGAATCGTTACGCCGCAACTCGGCCGCAATCCACGGTGCGTACGGTGCCAGCGGATGGTTGCGACCCACCAACCTACGGATGCCCCAGCCCAGCGACCGTTGGAACACAAGTGACCGGAACAGCGGACCAAGCAAGTGGACCGTCCTCCACTTCGACCGCTCGTACCAATGTGAGCGCCATTCGAGTGCCGTGGCTTGCAGCACCAGTGCCCGCACGAGGTCGGGATGCTCTTTGGCGAGCAACATGCTGATCGGCCCACCCATGGAGTAGCCAACGGTGATCACCGGCGCCAGACCCAGTTGTCGAATCAGCGCCGCAGCATCGTCAGCAGCATCGGCCAGTTCGAATTTGTCGCCCGAGCGCATCCCGCGCCCATGACCGCGGTGATCGACGGCGATAAAGGAGGAGGATTCGGCGAGGGCTTCATAGGCAGCGAAAAACTGCAGGTCGGCGCTCGCTGTCCAGCCGTGCAGCAGCAGGACTGTCGGAGCCGACGGGTCGGCGTGCTGGTGATAGCGGTAGAAGATCTCGCCGCGACCGGGCAAACACGCGGTGTACCCCGGGGGAAGCCACGGGATGAGCATGCGGCCAAGTTACCAGCTGGTAGCTGTAGCGACTCCGGTGAACTCCTGCACTCGCACACCGAACTCGATCGCCCGCCGCAAGAGATCCAGCGGCTCCAGCTCAGCGTCGGCGATGCCATAGGTAGCAGCGCCGAGGCCGCCATGGTCAACAAGAGCTACGGCTGTCGCAGCCGCGACGGCAGCCGCAAGCTGCGCCGTCGGTGCGGACGCCCCGGCAATGACCGTGTGCCGACCGCCGCGTGCATCAGCACCGCGCGCTTCCACGCGCACAGCTCCTAGGTCGCCGGATGCGTGTGGTGGCAGCAACATCGGCAGGCGGGCGGTCAGCCGGTCGCGCCGTGTTGCCGACATGCGTGCCGAGATACGGATCGCCGTCGGAAACGCGCGCTGCAGCAACAACGGGTCGGCCAGCGCGGCCCGATAGCAATCATTCGCCGCGATCGGCTCTGGAAACCACACCAGATCGCGACCGCTGCCGCCTGGTGGCTCGATCCATTCGTTGTCGTGCCACCCAAGCGCGGTATCACCAAGCGCCCGGTGGTGCTGACGGGCGCACTCTGGCCCGGCGGTGCCATGAGTGGCAACGTGCAGTTCTTCGAGCGTGTGCAGTTGCGTCGAGAGGTAACGGGCCAGCAAACCCGACAGACCCGGTGCAACCCCGCACCCGACAACGAGGATCGAGTTGCTCGCAACGGCTTCGTCGTGCAACCCGAGCAGCGCGCGGACGTCGTCGAGATCGTCGCTCAAGGACACCAAGGTGGTTCCAGACCGCAGTAACCGGCGAGCGACCTCAACCTGCGGCGCTGGCTGCGCGAGCACCACCACGTCGCACACCGCCAAGTCGGTGGCGTCGGCGACGCGCACTACCTCGCTGCCCAGCGTGACGAGCAGTGGGTCGTAGACAGCAACTCGCCGACCGACGCTCGTCAGGTTCGTGACCACACGGGCCCCGGTCACGCCACAACCGACCACTCCGATGATCCCGCCGTCCTCGCCACGTACCTTGCTGCGGACGCCCTTGACCTGCCTGGTCATTTCGGATTGGTCATTTCGGATTGGTCATTTCGGGGGAACGGTGACTTCGCGCCAACCACCCTCTTGCGGAGGCACGCCGCCCTTACCGCGCATACGCAGCACGCCCGCGATCGTGCCGGCCAGCGACAGGGCGACAAGAAATCGACGAAGCGTCTTCATGGTGCGCGAGCGTACCCTTGGTTTATGGAACTCCGTATTGTCCGGTTAACGACCGCCTTCGATGACGCGTACCACTTCTACGGCGAGTTGCTGGGATGGCCGATCACCCGCGAGTGGCCAGCGACCGATGGTGGCGGACGCGGATGCTTGTTCGGTTACGGCGACACGGCGCGCATCGAGTTCATCGAACGCTCCCCCAACGACCAGCAAGACCCGGTGACCGGTGTCTTCGTGTCGGTCGAGCACCCTGATGTCGTCTCGTTACACGATCGGCTACGAGCTGCCGGGATACCGATCCTGCGCCCGGTCGCCGATATGCCGTGGGGCCACCGCAGCTTCGCAGTTCTCGATCCGACCGGCATCGAGCTGGTGCACTTTCAGGTGCTGTGACGCAGGGTGTGTTGTGGGGCTAACAAGAATCGAACTTGTGACCTCATCCTTATCAGGGATGCGCTCTAACCAACTGAGCTATAGCCCCAGCAGCGGTAGGCAAGGCTAGCGGGCACCGCCGGAAACCCTCAATCGTTTGACTGCTCTCGGGGCCGCTGCAATCGTGGCCACGTCGTGATCCGTGGTTCACGAGCGACAACTTCTTCCTCCAACACCGTCAGGCGCACACCTCCGACCAGGTCGGTAATCAGGTTGAACATGGTCGCCGCCAGCACAGCGAGGCCGGTCAAACCAACAACTGCGAACAGGCCTGCAATCCACGCATTGTGATAGATCTCGCCGCCTTTTAGCTCGAATGTCTGCCATCCGAAGCTTTCGAAAAACCGCTCGACGTTCTCGATCGTGCCCGTGTTGAGAGCGACGCGCCACAACATGACCCCCGCCATCAGGCAGACGGCATAGATGAAGATGTTGAACAACAACGCAATCTTGAAGACACTCCAAGTGTCGATGTGACGGACTACCCGGGTGACACGTCGAACTCGCGGTCGCGGTCGGGGAAAGATCACCGGTTGCAATGAACGCGCCAACGTCTTGGCGGCGCGCACGAACTTGGGTTTGAACGCTGACTGGGGAGCAGCTTGCTCGACCGCTACCGACGCAGGGGCGACGATGATCCCCTCGGGAATCTCCGCTGGTATCTCTTCGGGCTCAGGATCAACCTCTGCCGGAATGATCTTGGGTAGAACGTACGGCTCGTCATCCTTGATCAGCAGGTCCTCAACCGCGACCACGTCAATAGCTGATCGATCGTCGGTGGGTGTCTTCGCCGCCGGCTGCGGACGCGGCGCTGGCTTCCTTGGTCGGGGTTTGTTCTTTGGTGCAACCCGTTGGGTTGCGACCTCAAGCGACGATGACGCCGCGATCAGCGGATCGATTCGATCAGCGACGGTGGACGCCGATGAGTGGTCGGTTGTTCGCCGAGCTGACGACTTACGGCGGTCCGTCGCCACCGGTCGCGTGGTGCGGCGTCGCTCAGGAGGAGTTGCGCCGTCGTCGTCCACGAACCGAGTGTAGGCAGCGGTGACTACTTCAGGGGGCGCGTGTCGCACGCGCACGTGCAGTCACGTCACCGACGCGAACCTCGACCGTCACTTCGACTCCGGTGCTCACAAACAACAGCAACACACCATCGTTCAACACGGCCAACCGCTCGGCTGCATCTCGTCCTGCGACCACTCCCGCCAGAGCGGCAGCGTCGGCCGCTAGTTGTGCCTGTTGCTGGTCGACAAGACGCGCGCTGAAGCGGCCAACTGCCGCCGCCAACACCACCGTCACCACCACCACGGCCAACACCAGCACGATGGCTTGACCGCGATCACGAGCCTCACCGCGTGACGACATCGAAAGACCTCCGAAGCTCGGCACTGTCTGGCAACACCTCGACGGCGCCGCGATGTGGCGCCGCGAGGCGCAATGTTGAGAGCGGTTACTCCTCGTCGGTGGCGAGAATTGGTGCCACAGAGGCAACGGTTTGCCCGCTGTCGAGGCTCATCACGCGCACACCGGTAGCCGATCGGCCTTGGGAACTGATGTCGCGCACTGGCATACGAATGGTGACGCCACCACTCGACACGGCGACGATCTCGTCGTCGAGACCGACCATGAACGCGGCCACGACATGGCCTTTCTTACCGGTGAGCTTGATGCCGATGACTCCCATACCGCCACGACCCTGCACATTGAAGTGCTCGAGTTGCGTGCGCTTGCCATAGCCAGACTCGGTAACGATCAGAATCGCCGTGTCGTCGCGAGCGACATCGACCGACACCACCTCATCGCCGGGCTTCAAGTTGATGCCGCGCACGCCGGAGGCGTTGCGACCCATGGCCCTGACGGCCTTCTCGTGGAATCGGATGTTCATGCCCTTGCGGGTCACGATGAAGATGTCGTCGCTACCACTGGTCTCGATCACCTTTACCAGTTCGTCGCCCTTGCGCAGATTGATGGCAATGAGACCGTCGCGGCGACCACTGTCGTACTCGTCGAACGCAGTCTTCTTGACAACACCCTTGCGGGTGGCGAAGAAGAGATAGCGCTCGCTCGCGAAATCGCGGGTGTCGATGATCGCCTGAATCGTCTCACCGGGCTGCAACGGCAGCAGGTTGACGATGGGCATGCCTTTCGCAGTGCGCTCGCGCTCGGGGAGGTCGAGCGCGCGCAGTCGATAGACCTTGCCGCGATTGCTGAAGAACAACAAGAAGGCGTGCGCTGTCGTGAAGATGACGTGACGCACGATGTCGTCGCTCTTCAGTTTGGCGCCGCTGACGCCACGCCCGCCGCGACCCTGTGTCTTGAATGAGGCCGCTGGTACCGACTTCACGTATTGCGCTTCGGTCATCACGACAACCAGTTCCTTGTCGTCGACCAAGTCGGTCATCGACATTTCGCCGGAGTCGTATGTAATCGGGCACACGCGCGGCGTTGCGAACTCTTCCTTGATCGCCGACATTTCGGTCTTGATGACCGTGCGTAGCTTCTCGGGGCTGTCGAGGATGCTTTGCAATTCGACGATACGAGCCTTGACGTCTTTGAGTTCAGTCTCGAGATCGATGCGGCTGAGCCGGGTGAGTTGCGAGAGACGCATCTCGAGAATGTCGACCGCTTGGATCTCGCTGAACTTGAACGGCTTAGCCATCAAGCCCGCCTTCGCCGCAGCAGCATCGTCGCTGGCACGAATGAGGGCGATCACCTCGTCGAGCACGTTGAGGGCTTTGATGCGACCCTGCAACTTGTGCTCGCGCTCTTTGGCGCGCGCAAGGCGGAACTCGCTGCGCCGCGTGATGACATCGACCTGGTGGCGGACGTAACCCTCGAGCGCTTGCACCAGGTCGAGGGTGCGTGGCACGCCATCGACGAGTGCCACCATGTTGACCGGAAAGCTCGTTTGCAACTGCGTGAGTTTGAACAGGTTGTTCATCACGACGTTGGCGTTGGCGTCGCGCTTGAGCGTGATCACCAGGTTGGTCTTCGCTGCCGCCGATGCATCGTTGACGTCGGCGATGCCCTCGAGGTCGCCAGCGTCGACAAGTTCCTGAATACGGCTGGCGACGGCGTTGCAACTGGTTTGGTAGGGCAACTCGGTGACCAGGATGTGCATCTGGCCGCGCTTGCCTTCTTCGATCGTGGCTGTCGCTCGCATCTTGATGCTGCCGCGACCGGTGCGATAGGCGTCGATGATGCCGGCACGACCGAGGATCGAGCCGCCGGTCGGGAAATCGGGGCCCTTCACGAACTGCATCAGGTCGTCGGCAGTTGCTTTCGGATGATCGATCAGGTGAATGGTGGCGTCGATCACTTCACCCAGGTTGTGCGGCGGGATGCTGGTCGCCATGCCAACGGCAATGCCCTGACTGCCGTTGACCAACAGGTTCGGGAACCGCGACGGCAGCACCGATGGCTCTTCAGTGGTGTTGTCGTAGTTCGGCAACATGTCGACGGTGTCTTCGTCGATGTCGGCCAACATCTGCATCGCAAGCGGGTGCAACCGGCACTCTGTGTAACGCTCCGCAGCCGCTCCGAAGTCTGGGCTTCCGTAGTTTCCGTGGAAGTCGATCAACGGGTGGCGCAAGCTGAACGGCTGCGCCATGCGCACGAGTGCGTCGTAGATCGCGGTGTTGCCATGCGGGTGATACTTGGCCATCGTGTCGCCCGTGACGCGCGCCGACTTGACGTGCGCGCGGTTGGGTCGAAAGCCCTGCTGTTCCATGTCCCAGATAATGCGGCGATGCACGGGCTTGAGCCCGTCGCGCACGTCGGGCAACGCGCGCGACATGATGACCGACATCGCGTAGTCGAGGAAGCTGCGCTCCATCTCGTCTTGCAATTGAATGGGCTCGGTTTGGTCGTCGCCCTCGGCGTCGGTGGGGGGTGCTGGTGTGTCGCTCATGCTGTGCCGTTCATCCTAAAAGTCCAGGTTTCTTACGTCGCGGGCGTTGGTAGTGATGAACTGTTTGCGCAGGTCGACGTCGTCACCCATCAGCACGCTGGTCGCTCGCTCGGCGAGCGCGGCCTGGTCGACTGAAACCTTCAGCAGAGTACGAGTCGAGCGATCCATGGTGGTCGGCTTCAACTCGTGCCAGTCCATTTCGCCAAGGCCCTTCAGGCGGTTGAAGTCGTTCTTGTGGTTGGGATGCGATTCGAGGAACTCGTTCTTGGCGTGCTCGTCCTTCAGGTAGATCTTCTCTTTGCCAACCAGCGTCGAGAACAGCGGTGGCTGCGCGATGTACACGAACTCGGACTCGACGAGGCCGCGCATCTGACGGAAGAAGAACGTGAGCAGCAAGGTGCGGATGTGGCTGCCGTCGACATCGGCATCGCAAAGAATGATCACCTTGTGGTAGCGCGCCTTGGCGACATCGAACTCTTCGCCGACGCCGCCGCCGATGGCAGTGATCAAGGCCTGGATCTCGTTGTTCTTGAGCATCTTGTCGAGCCGAGCCCGTTCGACGTTGAGGATCTTGCCGCGAATCGGCAACAGTGCCTGTGTGCGCGGATCGCGCGCGTTGAGCGCCGAACCACCGGCGGAGTCGCCCTCGACGATGAACAGTTCGCTCTCGGATGGGTCGCCGCTGCTGCAGTCCTTCAGCTTGTCGGGCATGCCGGCACCAGCGAGTGCGGTCTTGCGTCGAATCGCATTGCGGGCGTTCTTCGCCGCGACTCGTGCTTGCGCCGCAGCGACACCTTTACGAACGAGTTTGTTGGCCTCGGTGGGGTTTTCTTCCAGCCACTCGGCCAGGCGTTCGTTGGTGGCCTTCTGCACAAAACTGCGCATCGGCACGTTGCCCAACTTGGCTTTGGTCTGACCCTCAAACTGCGGCTCGCGCAACTTCACCGCGATGATGGCGGTGATGCCCTCGCGAATGTCTTCGCCGAGCAGGTTGTCTTCTTTCTCTTTCAAAAGGTTCTTGGAACGCGCGTACTTGTTAACGACGCTGGTGAGCGCGGTCTTGAAACCTTCAACGTGCATTCCGCCTTCGATGGTGGAGATGCCGTTGGCATAGCCGTGGATGCCTTCGTAGTAACCGGTGTTCCACTGAATGGCAATGTCGATGGTTTGCCCGCCTTCTTCGTCTTCGTCTTCGAAGTGAGCGACCTTGCTGAACAGCGCCTCTTTCGACCCGTTGAGGTGCTTGACGAAATCGACGATGCCACCCTTGTACTGATAGGTGACCTCCTGTTCTTTCTCGGGCCGTTGATCCTTGAACACGATCTCAAGGCCCTTATTGAGGAACGCCATCGTTTGCAGGCGCTCGAGCACCGTGCGCGCAACGAACTCGGTGCCCTCGGCGAGAAACACGGTGGGGTCGGGCCAGAACGTGACGGTGCTGCCACTCTTGCGACCGCGAGCCGGTGTCGGGCCAACCTTGGCAATCTTCCCCTGCGGCTTTCCACCCTTCGCGTACTCCTGCTGGTAGCGGGTGCCGTTCTTGTCGATCTCGATCTGCAGTCGCTCGCTGAGCGCGTTGACCACGCTGAC
>CXWK01098025.1_pt2 | contig 68592 bp, 58 predicted proteins | sample 590851 | NCBI WGS metagenome assembly CXWK01 (sample SAMEA3498364, study PRJEB10139) | wastewater metagenome | biome: wastewater treatment plant; material: activated sludge | place: Denmark | collected 2014-08-01 | reverse complement strand
ACGACATTCTGCTTGTAAGGCAGACGCTCTCCCAGCTGAGCTAATCACCCTTCGCTTCGGTGTGGCGCGCATTCTACGGAGCGCCCCTACCTCTGGCAAGCACTTTTTTAATTAATTTTCTGATGCCTTCCAAAGGCTTAGAGAAGGGTTGGCCTATGGCACACGGAGGACAATAATGCCCGCCTTTGTATATAAGGAGAGACTCACCCCATGTGGTTCAAAAACCTGCTTATCTATCGCCTGACCCAAGATCTGCCTGTTGATGCCGAGGCGTTGGAGACTGCACTGGCCACCAAGCTGGCGCGTCCATGTGCAAGCCAGGAGTTGACCACCTACGGTTTCGTCGCACCGTTCGGCAAGGGCGAAGATGCCCCGCTGGTGCACGTCAGCGGTGATTTCCTGCTGATCAGCGCGCGCAAGGAAGAGCGCATTCTGCCGGGCAGCGTCGTGCGTGATGCAGTGAAGGAAAAGGTCGAAGAGATCGAGGCCGAGCAAATGCGCAAGGTCTATAAAAAGGAACGCGACCAGATCAAGGATGAAATCATCCAGGCCTTCCTGCCGCGCGCCTTTATCCGTCGCTCCTCGACGTTCGCCGCCATCGCGCCGAAACAGGGCCTGATCCTGGTTAACTCGGCCAGCCCGAAGCGCGCCGAGGACCTGCTGTCCACCCTGCGGGAAGTGATCGGCACACTGCCGGTGCGCCCACTGACCGTGAAAATGTCCCCGACAGCGACCATGACCGAGTGGGTCACCACCCAGAAAGCCGCTGACGACTTCTTTGTGCTGGACGAGTGCGAACTGCGCGACACCCACGAAGACGGCGGCATCGTGCGTTGCAAGCGTCAGGACCTGACGAGCGAAGAAATCCAGCTACACCTGAGCACCGGCAAGGTGGTCACTCAATTGTCGCTGGCCTGGCAGGACAAGCTGTCCTTCGTCCTCGACGACAAGATGGTGGTCAAGCGCCTGAAGTTCGAAGACCTGCTGCAAGACCAGGCGGAACAGGACGGTGGCGATGAAGCCCTCGGCCAACTGGATGCCAGCTTCACCCTGATGATGCTGACGTTCGGTGATTTCCTGCCGGCGCTGGTCGAGGCGTTGGGTGGGGAAGAGACACCACAAGGCATCTGATTATCGAAATCGGCGGCGCCTGCAAAAAGATCGCAGCCTGCGGCAGCTCCTACATTGGAATGCGTTTCCTTGTAGGAGCTGCCGCAGGCTGCGATCTTTTTTTGCGAGCAGCGTATGCTTAGCTCCCTAACGCTTTCTTACAATAAGGATCTGGCCATGCGTGCACTGGCTGCATTGAGTCGTTTTGTCGGTAACACCTTCGCCTACTGGGTACTGATTTTCGCCGTCGTGGCATTCCTGCAGCCGGCCTGGTTCATCGGCCTCAAGGGCGCCATCGTGCCGTTGCTGGGGTTGGTGATGTTCGGCATGGGCCTGACCCTCAAGCTCGACGACTTCGCCGAGGTCGCCCGCCACCCGTGGCGCGTGGCCTTGGGCGTGGTGGCGCATTTCGTGATCATGCCTGGCGTGGCGTGGTTGCTCTGCCAGGCGTTCCATTTGCCCCCGGAGATTGCCGTCGGCGTGATTCTGGTCGGTTGCTGCCCAAGCGGCACCTCGTCGAACGTGATGACTTGGCTGGCACGCGGCGACCTGGCGTTGTCGGTGGCCATCGCTGCCGTGACCACCCTCCTCGCTCCGCTCCTGACACCCGCCTTGATCTGGCTGCTGGCTTCGGCCTGGCTGCCGGTGTCGTTCATGGAGCTGTTCTGGTCGATTCTCCAGGTAGTGCTGCTGCCGATCGTACTGGGTGTCGCTGCCCAGCGACTGCTCGGCGACAAGGTTCGCCACGCTGTGGACGTGTTGCCTCTGGTTTCGGTGGTGAGCATCGTGATCATCGTCACCGCCGTGGTGGCCGCCAGCCAGGCGAAAATTGCCGAATCGGGCCTGTTGATCATGGCCGTGGTCATGCTGCACAACAGCTTTGGTTACCTGCTGGGTTACTTCACCGGGCGCCTGTTCAAATTGCCACTGGCCCAGCGCAAATCCCTGGCGCTGGAAGTCGGCATGCAGAACTCAGGGCTGGGCGCCGCCTTGGCCAGTGCGCACTTTTCGCCTTTGGCGGCGGTACCGAGCGCGTTGTTCAGTGTCTGGCACAACATTTCCGGGGCGTTGCTCTCGACGTATTTCCGTCGCATGAGCGAGAAGCAGGATCGTGAAGTCGCCGCGCGACAGGCGACCGACTGAACCGAAACTTGATCCCAGGGTTAATGCTGGGCACTATATTGCGCAACGCGAGGACGACCTCGCGGCTCGATCGAGTCATTAACCTTGGGGACGACCCCGTCAATGGATGGAGGTCTTCCATGTCCTGGATCATTCTGTTTTTCGCCGGCTTGTTCGAAGTCGGCTGGGCCGTTGGCCTCAAGTACACCGATGGTTTCAGCCGCCCTCTCCCTACGGCATTGACCGTTGCCGCCATGGCCGTCAGCCTTGGCTTGCTCGGCCTTGCGATGAAGGAGTTGCCGCTGGGCACGGCCTATGCGATCTGGACCGGAGTGGGTGCAGTCGGCACCGTGATTGCCGGAATCATTTTGTTTGGCGAATCCATGGCGCTGGACCGTCTGGCCAGTGTGGCATTGATCATCACCGGCCTGGTGGGGCTTAAAGTCAGCGCCTGACTACAGCCCGTCTGCAAAAAAGCCCGCCTCCTGTCACCAGGGGCGGGCTTTTTCATGAACGCCAATCTGTCAGCTTTCGGCCATCTCCAATCGCTCACGCATCACCGAGGCCTTTTCCGAATGCTCCAACTGCATGCAACGCTCCAGGAACAGGAACATATAGTCGTAGCTCTTGCACACGGCCTGGCGCAATTCGATTTGCAATGACTTACTCGGATTCATCCCGGCCAGGGTGCAGATGATTTCCAGCGCTTCCCAAGGGTGGGCATCGTCATACTGGGCGTGCATCTTCAACCATTTCATGGCCCGCTTGCGATCCTCCTCCGGGAAGGCTGCCGCGTACAGACCATTGGAACAGACCACCGCCGACCACTCACCGGTCGCGCCTTCGATGGCGTAGTTGGTGGCAGCAATGGCAACGATCAGCGAATCGGCGGAACTGGTGTGCCAGCACCAATGGCTCAAGGCGTGAAGCTCGGGGGCCACCTGCTGCGCCTGCAGATCTTCCAGGCTGACGCCGTGGGCACGGCTCCAGTTCACCCAGTAGTCGGCGTGGTTGAGTTCGACACGGATGTTGCGCATCAACCAGCGACGCGCCATGTCCTCGCCCGGGTGGCGGGCAAAACGGGTCTTGGTCAGGTTCTGGGCCATGTATAACGCGAACTGTTCGACCACGGGCCAGCCCCCGATAAGGTACTGGCGCATCGTCTTGGCACTGAGTCTGTTATCTCGCATGCGCTGATACAGCTCGTGCTCTACAACCCGGCGCTTACTCGCGCTGCAATCCTGAATCAGGCGCTGGGCCCAGTCGGGATAACTTGCAGCTTCCATGAGTGGTCCGGTTCGGTTGAATGTCTCGATCACTGTCGGGCTCCTTTTGATTGTGATTGTTCCGATCAACGAGAGACTTCAACGGAACGTGCCGGGCGCCTTGAACAACAGGGGCTGCGGCCTGGCTGGACGACTTTTCAAGCTATCGCAGGTAAACAGATGCGGGCGTTCAATGACATACCCTTGAGCGTAATCAACCCCGATATCCAGCAATGCCTGCTCGATCTGGGGCGTTTCAACAAACTCGGCAATCGTACGCTTACCCATGACATGACCGATGTGGTTGATCACTTCGACCATGGCGCGGTTAATCGGGTCGTCCAGCATATCCTTTACGAAACTCCCGTCGATCTTCAGGAAGTCTACAGGCAAATGTTTCAAGTAGGCGAACGAGGACATACCGGCGCAAAAGTCATCCAGGGAAAACAGACACCCTAAACCTTTGAGTTCGTTAATAAATTTAATTGCACTCGCCAGATTGGAAATGGCGCTGGTTTCAGTGATTTCAAAACAAATTATTTCAGGTGGTATGGCGTAACTAATGAACTGTTGACGCAGGAAGTCCAGGAACGCTTCATCTCCTATAGTTGTGCCTGACAGATTAATCGCACACATCGCTAAAGGCTCTTTGTGCTTTTCGGCCATACATTGGGCAATGATCTTGAACACGTTCTTTACAACCCAACGATCCAGGGTCGTCATCAAGCCATAGCGTTCTGCTGCCGGAATAAAACTGTCCGGCAATATCATGCGACCCGCTTCATCATGCAGACGCAGCAGGATCTCGATATGCCCGCCACCTTGTTCGACATGACCAAGCGGCGCGATTTCCTGGGCGTACAGACAAAAACGGTCTTCTTCCAGGGCCATATGCAAGCGCTGCACCCAGGCCATCTCGCCAAAGCGCAGGGACAGCTCCGAGTCGTCGGCGTGATACACCTGAACCCGGTTGCGGCCCTTTTCCTTGGCCATGTAGCAGGCCATGTCAGCCGCGCGCAGCGAGACTTCCAGGGTGGTCGGATGGGCATTGATGTGCACCAGGCCGATGCTCACGGTGGTCACGAACGGCCGCCCCTTCCAGACGAAGTGCAGGTTCTGCACGGTCTGGCGCAACCCCTCGGCAATTTTTTCAGCTGCCTGCGGAGCACAGTTCTCCAGCAGGATGCCAAACTCGTCGCCGCCCAACCGGGCCAGGGTGTCGCCCTCGCGCAATCCGGATTGCAACAGCGCACAGATATGCCGCAGCAACTCGTCACCCGCCGCGTGTCCGCTGGTGTCGTTGACCAACTTGAACTGATCCAGGTCGAGGAACATCAAGGCGTGGCGCCCCGATTGTCGCGTCAGGCCCTGCAGCGCCTGTTCCAGACGGAATTCGAACTCGCGGCGGTTGGCGAGCCCGGTCAGCGCATCATGGGTCGCCTGCCAGGAGAGATTGGCAATGTATTGCCGCTCCTGGGTCATGTCATGCAGCACCAGCACGGCACCGCTGACCTTCCCGGCATTGCGGATCGGCGCCCCGACCAGGGTGACCGACACCGTGCTGCCATCAAGGCGCTGAATGAGCTTGGAATGTTCGCTGCCGCCACTGAGTTGACCGCTCAGGATGTGCTCGATCAAGGTAAAACCATCGGCTTGGGCATTGTCATCCAGCAGATTGAACAGCGCCGCCAGCGGCAACCCGCTCGCCTGTTCGGCTTTCCAGTGGGTCAAGGCTTCGGCGGCCGGATTCATGTAGGCGATCGCGCCCTCGACATTGGTGGTGATCACCGCGTCGCCAATCGATTGCAGGGTGATTTGCGCCCGCTCCTTCTCCAGCTGCAGGGCGTCGGCAAAAGCGTGCCGCTGCTTGAGCAGCTTATGTGTGCGCAGCAGCGCCAGGGCGATCAGGCCGAGGGCGGTGGCCAGGTTCGTCGCCAGCAGCAGGCGCATGATCATCCGCGAGCCTTCGCCAAGGGCATCGCTGAAGGCCTTCGCCGCCGGCGTCACCCCGTTGTTGATATCGAAAATCTGTTCTTTCCAGCGTTGGATGTCGTCAGGATGGGCCGGCTTGATGCTGATGTGCTGGTGCATGTCCCTGGCGACATCATCGAGCTGATCAAGGTACGCATCACCCACGGTCCAGCGATCGATGGCTTTCTCGAGGTAGCTGAAATGGCGAAAGTTGAGGTAAAGCCAGATCAGGCTGGGAACGTCATCGGGGTGGTTGCCACCCTTGAGAATCGCCAGCCTGGCCGCTTCGATATCGGGTGGCTGCTGGTCAAGTGCCAGACGCAGCTCATGCCCGCCCTGAGGGACGGCAATGGCCTCCTGATACTTGAGGAATTTGCTCTCATCGCGACTGTCGGCATACAGGTTGAGGTAATAGATCGCGTCCTTCTGGCCCTTGGACCACAGGCTTTCGCCGGCAACATAACCGCGCACCGCCGACAATACATAAAGACTGACGCCCCCCAACAGGGCCTGAAATAACACAACGGCAATAAAAGGCCAGACGATGCCCAGCAACCGTGGCGTTCCGAGAGTCCGCGCTTGATTCATGAGGTCCCTTTGTTTAGCACTGCCAGATCATCATCCACGTGATCGCTACAGCTAGACTAGGGGGCCTTCCGCATCCCAGCAAGCGTCAACCCTCCTCCTCTTGCAGGAAAGTCCACTCGAGGTGCCTGGCACTGACTCAGTGCTGCTGCAAATGCCCATAAAGCTTGGCGTACAAACCACCATCGGCAATCAGCTGCTGATGGTCGCCATCCTCGGCGATCTGACCGCCGTCAAACACCAGCACCCGGTCGGCCTGTTTCACCGCGGACAAGCGGTGCGCAATGATTAACGTGGTGCGATGGCTCAAGAACCGCGCCAGCGCCTGGTGCAGGTTGTATTCGGTGGCGGCATCCAGGGCCGAGGTGGCCTCGTCGAGAATCACCACCTTGGGGTCGGCCAATACCATCCGCGCAATGGCCAGGCGTTGGCGCTGGCCGCCGGACAAGCGCACGCCGGAACGCCCGACGATGCTGTCCAGGCCATTGGGCAACTCGCGTACAGTGGTGTGCAGTTGGGCGATTTCCAGCGCTTGCCAGCAAGCCTCGTCGCTGCGCTCACGCCCCATGGTCAGGTTTGCGCGCACCGTGTCGTTGAACAGCGCCGGATGTTGCAGGACCACGGCGACATTTTCGCGCACGGTCTCCAGGCCGATCTCCTGCTGGGTCGAACCGCCGAAACGGATGGTCCCCGCCAGCGGCGTGTACAAGCCCAGCAGCAACTGCACCAGTGTGCTTTTGCCGCCACCGCTGGCACCGACGATCGCGACTTTTTCACCGGGAGCGATCGACAGATCCATCTGGTTCAAGACCAGTTCGTCGCCATAGCCGAAACTCAATCCCTGGACTTCGATGCCAACGGTTTCGCGACCTTTGAACGGGTCGACACCGCCTGGGTATTGCGGCTCATCAGCCCGGGCAAGCAGCTCGTTGATCCGCGATAATGCGCCGCCGGCGGCGTAATACGCGTACTGCAAATTCAGAAGCTGCTCGACCGGACCGATCATGAACCACAGGTAGCTGAATACCGCGAGCATCTGGCCGATGGACAGGTCGGAAAACAGCACGGTAAGCATCGCTGCAGCACGAAAAATATCGATGCCGAACTGGAACAACAAACCGCTGGCCCGGTTCGACGCATCGGTTTTCCATTGCGAGTTCACCGCATAATCGCGAACGTCCCGGGCGCGTCGCCCCAAACGACCGAGGAAAAAGCCCTGGCGGTTACCGGCGCGCACTTCCTGGATCGCGTCCAGGGTTTCGGTCAATGCCTGGGTGAAGCGCGAGGTGCTGTCGTTCTCGAGTTTCTTCAGGTGCTTGACCCGCTTGCCCAATTGCACCGTGGCGTAGATCACCAGCGGATTGAACAACAGGATCAGCAGCGCCAGCTGCCAGTGCATCCACACCAGAATGCCCGCGGTGCCGACCAGCGTCAGCATGGCCACCAGGAAACGACTGAGGGTTTCGCCGACAAACTTGTCCAGGGTGTCGAGATCGGTCACCAGGTGCGTGGTCACCGTGCCGCTGCCCAGGCTTTCGTATTCCCCCAGCGAAATACGCTTGAGGCGTTCGATCAGACGGATGCGAATACGGTAGACGATGTCCTTGGCCAAGGAGGCGAACAAGCGCGCCTGCACCACGTTGAACAGCAATGCCGCGCACCGCAGGGCCAGGGTCACCACCAGCATCAGGCCGATGTAGCCCGCGGCTTTCTGCCAGGCCTCGGGCAGCGCCAGGTTCATGATTTTCAGCGCGGCGTCGCCGTGCCCCAGCAACACTTCGTCTACCAGCAATGGCAGGAGCAAGGGAATGGGTACGCTGCACAGGGTCGCCAACACGGCTACACCGTTGGCGATCCACAGGGATTTCTTGTGATGAAGAGCCAGACGACGGATTTCTGCCCAGCTCAGCCGGTCGACACGTTTAACGGTTGGGGTGTCGTTGGCGGGATCATGCACAGGCGGCACGCTCCAGCCAGCGACCGAGCAAGGGGGACAGGACGCCAAGCGGCTGGTAGCCATTGGTCAGCAACGCCAATTGACCATTGCGTTCAGCCAGCAACGTCGGGAAACCGGCGATGCCCAGGTCCTGGACCCAGGTGAAATCGGCAGCCGTCGCGGCGTGCGTATCGGCACGGTCGAAAGCGGCGGCGAACTCGATGCGCGGCAGCCCGGCCTGTTCCGCCAACTCCACCAGAACGCTGGCGTGGGTGACATCGCGGCCTTCGGCGTAAAACGCATGCTGGATCAATCCCAGCAGCTTCCACGCGCAATCCGGTGCCAGGCCGCGTGCCGTCACCAACGCCCGGCAGGCCGGCTCGGTGTCATAGACGAAGCCGTCGGGCAACGCGCCGTCGAGCTTGAAGGGTTGCCCCGTGGCCTCGTTGACCGCCTGCCAGTGCTCCAGAATATAACGGCGGGTGGTCGGCTCCAGGGCCGAACCACTGCCGGTGCGCAAACCACCTACCACCAGGTGCACGTCCACGCCTGCGGCTTGCGCCTGCTCGACCAACGCGTTGGCCACCGGCGCGAAGCCCCAGCACCAGGAACACATCGGGTCCATCACATAGAGCAGGCGTGCAGACATGGTTCAGGCCTCGGTGGATGCTTGCTTGTAGTTGTAGCCGATCGGGTGCGGCATGTTGCGTGCCTTGGCCAGTTCGATCTGCTTTTGCCGGTCGATGGCGCTGCGACGGGTTTTCTCGCTCAGCGTATTCCAGCAATGCGGGCAACTGATCCCGGCCACATAATGCTCGGAGGCGCGATCTTCGACGCTGACCGGTGTGCGACAGGCATGACATTGATCGTAGTCGCCTTCGCTAAGGTCGTGGCGAACCGTCACGCGGTTGTCGAACACGAAGCAGTCGCCCTGCCACTTGGTTTCTTCCTGAGGCACCTCCTCGAGGTATTTCAGGATGCCACCCTTGAGGTGGTAGACCTCATCGAAGCCCTCGCTGAGCATGTAGCTCGACGCTTTTTCACAACGAATGCCGCCGGTGCAGAACATCGCCACCTTCTTGTGCACGGTCGGGTCGAAGTTGGCTTTGATGTAGTCGGGAAACTCGCGAAAACTGGTGGTTTTCGGGTCAATTGCACCTTCAAAGGTGCCAATCGAGACTTCATAGTCATTGCGAGTATCGATCAACAGGACTTCCGGATCGCTGATCAGCGCATTCCAGTCCTGCGGATCGACGTAGGTGCCGACTTTCTTGTTCGGGTCCACGCCTTCAACGCCCAGGGTCACGATCTCTTTCTTGAGCTTGACCTTGGTGCGGTAGAACGGCTGCTCGTCGCAGTACGACTCTTTATGGTCGATGTCGTCCATGCGCGGGTCGTTCTTGAGCCAGGCCATCAGCCCGTCGATGCCTTCGCGGCTGCCGGACACGGTGCCGTTGATGCCTTCTTCGGCGATCAGCAGCGTGCCTTTGATGCCGTTGTCGACCATGGCCTTGAGCAGGGGCTCGCGCATGGCGACGTAATCTTGCAGGGTGACGAACTTATACAGTGCCGCCACGACAATCTGTTGTGTCATGGGTAAATCTCCAGGTGGCTACCCTCGTAAGGGGTGAACCGGATGCGAAAAAAAACGCGCCGCAGGAGCGACGCGCTGAACATTCTAACAAAAAAGATCGCAGCCTGCGGCAGCTCCTACAGGAGAACGCATTCCCCTGTAGGAGCTGCCGCAGGCTGCGATCTTTTGATCTTAGTGTTTGCTGCCACCGGCACAAGTCGGCGAGGCCGGGGCCGCGTCGATTTGCGCCCATTCCTCAGGCGTGTAGGTATGCAGCGCCAAGGCATGGAACTCGCCCATCAGCTCGCCAAGCGTGCCGTAGACCTTCTGGTGGCGCTTGACCCGGTTCAAGCCTTCGAACTGCGCACTGACCACCACGGCCTTGAAGTGGGTTTGCAAACCACGGCTGTGCATGTGGCTTTCATCAAGCACCTGCAGATACTCGGGCTGTAGCAAACCCAGTGTCGATTCAATGCGTTGTTGCATGGTCATTCCCAACTCCGGCTCAAGGCTTTTTCTTGGCGGGAGCGGCGCCTTTAGGCTCCAGCTCGGCGGTCATGTCAGCCAGCAGCTTGTTGACCACAGGCACCGCGCTTTCCAGCTTGGCCTGGGTCATCTGGGCCGACTGCTGGGTCAGCTGCGGCATTTTCTCCAGGACTTTCTTGCCCAGTGGCGACTGGTAGAACGCGACCAGGTCCTTGAGCTCAGACTCGGTGAAGTTGGTGGTGTAGAGCTTGACCATGTCCGGTTTCAGCTTGTTCCAGCCAATGGCTTGGTCCAGAGCGGCGTTGGCCTTGGCCTGGTAGGTTTCCAGTACGGCTTTTTTCGATTCGGGGGCTTTGGTTTGCTGGAAGCGCTGGGCAAACATCTGCTGTACTTGCATGTACACCGGAGTACCCAGTTTGTCGGCATGCGCCAGGGTCAGGAAAGCCTCGGCACTGGCGTTGTGGCTGGCGGTATCGGCAAAAACAGGGCCGCTGGCACAGACCAGTGCAACCGCGGTACAGATGGCACGAAGACGAGTCATCGAGTTTCCTTTTCTAGCAGGCGAGGTAAAACCCCAAGGACGTCCATTCTGCGCCTAAAAAACTCTGTCGCTCAACCCCAAGCCTTGTCGCGCCTGATTTAGAGGGGTTGAATCAGCAGATTCCAGACTGATGGAACCACGGCCGGCGATCACGGCCTAAACTGCGCAATCAGACCTACAGGAGTGTGCATGATGAGCCGAATCGAAACCGACAGCCTGGGCCAGGTGGAAGTCCCGGATGAGGCCTATTGGGGTGCTCAAACGCAACGCTCGCTGGTCAACTTCGCCATCGGCGACGAACGGATGCCGCTGGCGGTACTGCACGCCTTGGCACTGATCAAGAAAGCGGCGGCACGGGTCAACGACCGTAACGGCGATTTGCCCGCCGACATTGCCAGGCTGATCGAACAGGCGGCCGATGAAGTGCTCGACGGCGAGCATGACGATCAATTCCCGCTGGTGGTCTGGCAGACCGGCAGCGGCACCCAGAGCAACATGAACGTCAACGAAGTGATCGCCGGGCGCGCCAACGAACTGGCTGGCAACCCGCGAGGCGGCAAGTCCCCGGTGCATCCCAACGATCACGTCAACCGTTCCCAGAGTTCCAACGACTGTTTTCCCACAGCCATGCACATCGCCACCGTACAGGCGGTGCAACAACACTTGCTGCCGGCGATCAGTGAGCTGTCCGGTGGCCTGGCCGAGCTGTCAGCCCGCCACATGAAACTGGTCAAGACCGGCCGCACCCACATGATGGACGCCACCCCCATCACCTTTGGCCAGGAAGTCTCGGCGTTCATCGCCCAGCTCGATTACGCCGAACGGGCGATCCGCAGCGCGCTGCCTGCGGTCTGTGAACTGGCCCAGGGCGGTACGGCGGTCGGCACCGGGCTGAACTCCCCCCACGGCTTCGGTGAAGCCATCGCCGCGGAAATTGCCGCCCTGTCCGGCTTGCCGTTCATCACCGCGCCCAACAAGTTTGCGGCCCTGGCCGGCCATGAGCCGCTGACTTCACTGTCCGGCGCGCTGAAAACCCTCGCCGTGACGCTGATGAAAATTGCCAATGACTTGCGCTTGCTGGGCTCCGGCCCGCGCGCCGGCTTCGCCGAAGTGAAACTGCCGGCCAACGAACCGGGCAGCTCGATCATGCCGGGCAAGGTCAATCCGACCCAGTGCGAAGCACTGTCGATGCTGGCCTGCCAGGTCTTGGGCAACGACGTGACCATCGGCTTCGCGGCGAGCCAGGGTCACTTGCAGCTCAATGTGTTCAAGCCGGTGATCATCCACAACCTGCTGCAATCGATCCGCTTGCTGGCCGATGGCTGCAGCAACTTCCAGCAGCACTGCATCGCCGGCCTGGAACCGGACGCGGGGAAAATGGCTGAGCATCTGGAACAAGGGTTGATGCTGGTGACAGCGTTGAACCCGCACATTGGTTATGACAAATCGGCGGAGATTGCCAAGAAGGCTTACAGCGAAGGGCTGACATTGCGTGCGGCGGCGTTGCAGCTTGGGTATCTGACCGATGAAGAGTTCGATGCCTGGGTGCGGCCGGAGAACATGTTGGAGGCCGGGGCCAAGGGTTGAGTTCTTTAGTGCCTGATAGTCCGCTTTCGCGAGCAGGCTCGCTCCCACAGGTTTTGTGTCGACTGCAATATTTGTTACCGGCGCCAATCCTTGTGGGAGCGAGCCTGCTCGCGAAGAATGATAACGCGGTCTAACTGGCCGCCATCCGCACCTTGCGAGCCTTGAGCCCGGCCATCAACGAGGGCCCCAACGCCACCAATGCCGACCCCAGTACCACCAACACCGCCCCGCCGTAACCCAGGCCATTGATGGTTTCGGCGTGCACGTACTCCGGCCACCACCAGGCGGCCAGTGCCACTGCGCCAAAAGTAACCAAGGGTGTAATGGCCAGCGTCGCACTCACCCGCGACGCCTCCCAATGCGCCAGCGCCTCGGCAAAGGCGCCATAGGCGATCAGGGTGTTCATGCAGCACGCCAGCAACAGCCAACCTTGCAACGGGTTAAGTTGCAGGGCTTCCAGCGGATGCACCCAAGGCGTCAGCAACAGCCCGCAAAACAGGTAGATCACCATCATCACCTGCAACGAATTCCACACGGTCAATAACTGCTTCTGCCCCAGCGCATAAAATGTCCAGACCGTGGAGGCCAGCAACACCAGCAGCACACCGGCGGTATAGTCGCTCAACGAGGTCAGCAACTCACTCAGGCGCTGGTTGAAAAACAGCGCAAAGCCGATCAACAACACCAACAAGCCAATCCCCTGCCCCAGGCTGAACCGCTCCTTGAACACGAACACACTGGCGATCAGCAACATGATCGGGCCCATCTGCACCACCAGTTGCGCGGTGCCTGGGCTGAGCAGGTTCAACCCCATCAGGTACAGCACGTAGTTGCCCACCAGGCCAAGCACTGCCATCAGCACCAGCCAGCCGCCCCGTGGCCCGAGCGCTTTGCGGCTCGGCAGGCGCCCGGTCGCCGCGAGGTAAATGAACAGGCAGCCACCGGACACCATCAGGCGAAACCAGGTCACCGTGACCGGGTCCATCACCAGCAGCACCTGCTTGAGTTTGATCGGCAGGATTCCCCACAACAGCGCGGTCAGCAAGGCCAGCAACAGCCCATAAACCCAGCGACCCGATGAAATGTGCATGCGAACCCCAATCCGGAAACAAGTCGCACCATTCTAGGCGCTGTGCCGCGTCGCACACAGGGACAGTTACCACTTGGCCGCGAATGAAACTGTGCAGGTCGCAGCATGCCGCTGGCCAGTCGAGCAGGCGACTAACGTACCGCCTCGAACAACCCGGTAGCCCCCATCCCACCGCCTACGCACATGGTGACGACGCCGTAGCGCAGATTGCGCCGCTGCAACTCGCGAACGATATGCCCGACCTGACGCGAACCGGTCATGCCGAATGGGTGGCCAATGGAGATCGAGCCGCCATTGACGTTGTACCTGTCATTATCGATCTCCAGCCGATTGCGCGCGTACAGGCACTGCGAGGCGAATGCTTCGTTGAGTTCCCACAAATCGATGTCACCCAGGTGCAAGCCCTTGGCCTTCAGCAGCTTGGGCACCGAGAACACCGGGCCGATGCCCATCTCGTCCGGTTCGCAACCGGCCACGGTGAATCCGCGGAAGAACGCCTTGGGCTGCAAGCCCAGCGCCAGGGCTTTCTCCAAGCTCATCACCAGGGTCATGGAGGCACCGTCGGACAACTGCGAGGAGTTACCGGCGGTGACCGAGCCGTCTTCGAGGAATACCGGCTTCAACCCGGCCAGGCTTTGCAGGGTGGTATCGGGACGGTTGCAGTCATCGTGCTCCACGACCCCTTCGAGAATCTGCACTTCGCCTGTGGCCTTGTCTTCAACCCGGTACTTCACCGGCATTGGCACGATTTCATCGTCGAATAATCCCGCCGCCTGTGCCTGGGCTGTGCGCTGCTGGCTTTGCAGTGCGTACAAATCCTGTTCTTCACGGCTGACGTTGTAACGTCGAGCGACGATTTCGGCGGTCTGGCCCATCGGAAAGTAGATGCCCGGCACCTGCTCCTTGAGCAGCGGATTGATCAGGTGATCGGTGTTGATGCTTTTCATTGTCAGGCTGATGGACTCGACGCCACCGGCAACGATGATGTCGCTGCAACCGGAGGCAATCTGGTTGGCGGCAATGGCGATCGCCTGCAAGCCCGAGGAGCAGAAGCGGTTGAGGGTCATGCCGGCGACGCCGATGCCCAGGCGCGACAATACCGCGACGTTACGCCCGATGTTATAGCCCTGGGAACCTTCGTTGGAGCCGGCACCGACGATGCAGTCCTCGACACTGGCCGGATCGATGCCGGTGCGCGCCAGCAAGGCGTCGACACAATGCGCCGCCATGTCATCGGGACGGGTCATGTTGAACTTGCCGCGAAAGGATTTGGCCAGGCCGGTCCGCACGCTGTCGACGATCACCACTTCACGCATGGCATACCTCATTGTTGTTGTCGGTTGAGAGTGGATCGAGCATAAGCCCACCCAATAACCGACCGCGACAATCATTCACCTCGCGTATGCGCAACCATCGCCTGACTACTTGCCCTTGCGCTTGCCCGATTTTTCGAACGCCTCTTCCAGGGCGCGGTTGATGGTGCGCAACACCTTGACCCGCGCCCAGCGCTTGTCATTGGCCTCCACCAGCGTCCAGGGCGAGATCTCGGTGCTGGTGCGGTCGACCATGTCGCCGACGGCGCTGCGATAGTCGTCCCACTTGTCACGGTTGCGCCAGTCGTCTTCGGTGATCTTGAAGCGTTTGAACGGAATCTCTTCACGCTCCTGAAAACGCTCCAGTTGCGTCTGCTTGTCGATGGCCAGCCAGAACTTGACCACAATCACCCCGGCGTCGCTCAGTTGCTCCTCAAAGTCGTTGATTTCACCGTAGGCACGCAGCCAGTCCGCCTGGGAGCAGAATCCTTCGACGCGTTCCACCAACACCCGGCCGTACCAGGAACGGTCGAACATGGTGAATTTGCCCCGGGCAGGAACATGCCGCCAAAAACGCCAGAGATACGGCTGCGCCCGTTCCTCTTCGGTGGGCGCGGCAATCGGCACGATACTGTATTGGCGCGGGTCCAGGGCCGCAGCCACGCGGCGAATCGCCCCACCCTTGCCCGCCGCGTCATTGCCTTCGAACACTGCCATCAATGCGTGTCGGCGCATGCGTTTGTCCCGCATCAAGCCGGAGAACCTGGCCTGCTCGGTAATCAGTTGCTCTTCATAATCGCCCTTGGCCAACTGCAAGGTCAGATCAAGGCTGTCCAGCAGGCTCAATTGATCAACGCTGGGAAACACAGGCGCGACGTTGACTTTTTCCGGGTGGATTTGCGGTCGTTTCAGGGCGTTCTGCAAGCCTTCGAGCAAAATCTTCCCCACCACCAGGCTGCGATAATGCGCATCCTTTCCGGCGATCACATGCCACGGTGCATAGTCGCGGCTGGTGCGCCGCAAGATGCGCTCACCGTATTTCACGAAGCGATCGTAGGTTTCGGACTGCTGCCAGTCCAGCGGGCTGATGCGCCAGCTGTGCAGCGGGTCGTCGGCCAACGCCTTGAGGCGTGCCTTCATTTGTTTCTTGGAGAGGTGGAACCAGAATTTGAAGATCAATGCGCCTTCGTCGCAAAGCATTTTTTCCAGGCGTTCGGCGCCGTTGATGCCTTGATCGAACCTGGGGTCCTTGATCACGCCGTGAACCCTGGCCTGCAGCATCTGGCTGTACCAGTTGCCGAAGAAAATGCCCATGCGGCCCTGGGCCGGAAGCATCCGCCAATAGCGCCAGGCCGGTGGCCGCGCAAGCTCCTCGTCAGTTTGCTGATCGAAGGTGCGGACCTCGATCAGGCGCGGGTCCATCCATTCATTGAGCAACTTGACCGTCTCGCCCTTGCCGGCGCCTTCGATGCCGTTGATCAGGATGATCACCGGAAACCGGCTCTGCTGGCGCAGTTCGAATTGCGCTTCAAGCAAGGCTTCACGCAAGGCCGGCACTTCGGCGTCGAAAGTTTCTTTATCAATGGCGTGATCGATTTCAGCGGATTCGAACATGAGCGGCTCCCTGGCAGATGTGAGCAAGACTAGTGGATTGAGCTCTCCTGCGGGGGAGAAATCCCATTTTCATCGCATGGGTGATTGCAGGTCTTGCCATGGATCATGCCCCCTGCCGCGATCGGATAGAATGGCGACCTTGCCGTTACCGAGCCTGCCATGAAACCTGTAATGCCCCACGCCCAGATCGACTGGGACGAACAAGGGCTCCCGCGCTCGCGGGTGTTCGACGATGTGTATTTTTCCGACCTGTCAGGGCTGGACGAAACCCGCTACGTGTTCCTGGAACAGAATGCCTTGGGGGAGCGTTTCGCGGCGCTTCCAGCGGGCGGTCGATTGGTGATTGGCGAAACCGGGTTCGGTACCGGATTGAATTTCTTGTGCGCCTGGCAGTTGTTCGAGCAGCACGCTGCGGCCGGTGCACGGTTGCATTTTGTCAGTGTCGAAAAGTACCCGCTGAGTCTTGCCGACCTGCAACGAGCGCTGGCGTTGTGGCCGGAACTCAAGCCGTTGGCCGATCAACTGCTGGCGCAATACAGGGCGATCCACCAGGGCTTCCAGCGCCTGGTCCTGGATAACGGCCGCGTCACGCTCACCTTGCTGATTGGCGATGCACTGGCGTTGCTACCGCAATTGGACGCGCAGATCGACGCCTGGTTTCTCGACGGCTTCGCCCCGGCGAAAAACCCCGACATGTGGACCGCCGAACTGTTTGCCGAGTTGGCCCGACTGGCGGCGCCCGGTTCAACCATCAGCACCTTCACCAGCACGGGTTGGGTGCGTCGCCTGTTGAATGCCGCCGGGTTCAAGATGAAACGAACACCTGGCATCGGCCACAAATGGGAAATCCTGCGCGGCACCTACCTCGGCTGGCCTGCGGAAAACCCGGCACCCGCTGCGGCGAAACCCTGGTTTGCCCGACCGGCCTCGCTAACCTTTGAACGTCGCGCGCTGGTGATCGGTGCCGGGTTGGCCGGTTGTGCCACGGCCGCCAGCCTCGCTGCTCGCGGCTGGCAGGTGAGTCTGCTGGAGCGTCACGATGCGCTGGCGCAGGAAGCCTCGGGCAATCCCCAGGGCGTGCTGTACCTCAAGCTTTCCGCCCACGGCACAGCGCTGTCGCAATTGATTGTCAGCGGCTTCGGTTACACCCGGCGCTTGCTTGAGCATTTGCAAAGGGGCGTTGACTGGGACGATTGCGGCGTCTTGCAACTGGCCTTCAATGCCAAGGAAACCGAGCGTCAGGCGCAATTGGCGACGGCGTTCCCCAGTGACTTACTGCACACACTCGATCAGGCACACGCCGAGGCTCGCGCCGGTATCGCACTGCCATCGGGGGGCCTGTTTTACCCCGAAGGCGGTTGGGTACACCCGCCTGCGCTGTGCCAATGGCAGGCTGGGCAATCGAACGTTGAACTGCTAACCCATCACGATGTGCTGGAGCTGCGCCGCGTGGACGGCGGTTGGCAAGCGTGGGATGGCGACAGCTTGTTGGCCGACGCACCCACCGTGGTGCTGGCCGGCGCCGCCGAGATCAAGCGATTCACCTACAGCAGCGAGTTGCCGCTCAAACGCATTCGCGGACAAATCACCCGTTTGCCCCAAACGACCGAAAGCCGGACGCTGAATACCGTAGTGTGCGCCGAAGGCTATATCGCGCCGGCACGCCTGGGCGAACACACGCTGGGGGCGAGTTTCGATTTCAACAGCGACGACCTGACCCCGACCACTGCCGAGCATTTGGGTAACTTGCAGATGCTCGAAGAAATCTCGCTGGATCTGGTCGCTCGGCTCGGTGCGCAAACCTTGCAAGCCGATGAACTTGAAGGTCGTGCAGCGTTTCGCTGTACCAGCCCGGATTACCTGCCGATTGTCGGGCCACTGGCCGACAGCCAGGCATTCGCCGACGCCTACAGCGCCTTGAGCAAGGATGCCCGACAAACCCCGGACATCCCTTGCCCCTGGCTGGATGGCTTGTACGTCAATAGCGGCCACGGATCGCGAGGATTGATCACAGCGCCACTGTCAGGCGAATTGATCGCCGCGTGGCTGGATAACGAACCGCTGCCATTGCCCAGGACCGTCGCCGAGGCTTGCCATCCGAACCGTTTCGCCTTGCGCCGATTGATTCGAGGCAAGGCGTAAAGCGATCAATCCAGCGCAAAGCAAGTCCTTGACTCGTCAGCTTCCATGGCCGCCTCGGTCAGACGCTTCAACAAAGCGGCCTCGGCGTTGTGCAACTCATCGGCGATGCCGTCCACTGTGGCGCGATAATCCGCACCCAGCGTTGCCTCGTTTTCAAAGGCCGTTTCCATCCGCACGTGAAAGGGGGCGGTCAGGTCGGTGAATTGTTTGCCATGTTGCTGTCGCAAAAAGTCGCTCCAGAACGTACGGCCAGTGATATAGGTCGATAGCTCAGGTGAAATTTCCGCGGCAAGGACTTTGTTGTAGGCCAACTCCAGGTCATTTGCCTTGACGCCACTGAGCGATGCATAACGCATGTGCTGGGGCTGGCCGACCAGGTCAAGCCTGTCGGCCAGGCCGGTGCGATAAGCCAACTCCACTTCCACCGCATCGAGTGCTGGATTGACCTGGGACTTTTCCCGAGCAATTCTGGAAAGGTAATCCAGGCGAAACAGACTTCGCCCGAGTCTCAATAACCGAGCGGCCTGATCATGGGCGTTGGCGGACAGCCGAACCACCCTGTCAATTTCGACAGCGACCTCGAGATTACTGAAGATCGTCGCCGCGTCATCAGCGCAATGGGCCTTGACTGCCATTGACAGCAATTGAGTACGTAATGCCGAGTGAGCCTGGGTCGCCTCAATGACACTCCAGACCCGCCGGGTCATGTCTTCATTCACATAACGGCTATCGGCCGAATTTCCAACTTCTGCCAGCAACTCAAAGAATGCTTTCGATCCGGGTTCGTGCTTCAACGCCAGCCAAGCACGATTACGACTGGCATAGGTCTCTTCAACCAGTTTGGGCATCCACAGGTCTCGAGCCCTTTGATCATTGAGCACAGCGGTATCATTTGGCAGCAGCCCCATCCCGATGCCCGTACGAACATGATAGGCCGCAAGCCTCGTTCGGCTAGACGCGGATACGGGGTTATGGCGCAAGTTGATCGCCAGGGCGAATCGCTGAGGGAGTTGAAACAGCAACTCCGGCAGTTCCCGAATCAGGTTTCCCCGCAGGTCCACGAAGTCCAGATACGGCAAACGGGAAAGTCCGACAGGCAATTCCGTCGCATGAGTATCGCGCAGTAACAGCTCTTTCAGGTTCAGCATTTTGCTGATGTCAATCGTGGCCCCCAGGCGATTGCCATTGAGCCCCAACGCACGCAAATTGCGCATGTCCGCCAGTTTGCGCAAGGTGTGTTCGGTCAGCTGTATCTGATTATCCTCCAGGCTCAAATGCCTGAGATCGGGCATGTGCGACAGCACTTCAGGCAATCGTGTGAGCTTATTGCGGTCCAGTTTCAGAGTGACCAGCTTTTTAAAAGGCTTGAGGAAGTACGCCAACTCATCGCCAGCCTGCATGTCCTTGACGGAAAGACTGCGCACATGGGCGACATCTTGCTCGGTCAGCGTCGGCAATGGGCCTACAAAGTTGCGCTCCAGCGTGAGCGTTGTAGAACCCTGAGTGGACCATGCTATCCGGCGCCAGCATCGTTCGATGGCATTGGCCACCTGTCGACGGCTGACACGGATGTCGTTGAGCTGCCCCGGCAGTTTCTTCATTGCCACTTCATCGTCACGCCAGGTGTGCAGCACATCGAGCAGTTTTTTCAGTTGCAGCTCCAGCGCCTTGATTCGATTCACCCGCTGCAGCTGGGTAGTGCCGGCGCTGTCGAGAAACACCGAAGCCTGGGCATCGGAGAACAGTGGATAAAGCTTTTTGACTTTACGAATCAAGGCCCTTGCATAAGTGCCCGCAGCGGGAGGATCTGCCAGTACACAGGCAGCCAGGTGTTTGGGAGTATCACTGCGCTCTCCCCGTAACACGCGCCCGGTACGCGCCGGATCGCCGGCGCCGGCCTTCGACAGTCTTGAACGAAGAGCACGGACGTCCTGCACACCATCGCCCGTGAGCCCCATGCGAGTGCGCTGGGTGGCTGGCAAAGCGTCAAGTATCGACGTAACCAGCGTGTCGCTCATCAACGTGGAGGAAAAATTGCCATTGGTTTGAGTGACCTGGTAGCCGGTGGGCGTCTTTACAATGATACCGAGCGACTGTGCATCCACTGCACCGACGCTGTCCAGCAAGGTGCCGGTTGCTCGCCCCTGTCGCACTTCAAGCCGACAGCTTTCATCCCAGCCGTGCACCCTTTCCATCAGCCAGAGCGTCAGTCTGTTGGTATCGGCATTGGCCAAATGCGGCAGGTGCAACCCGGTGAGCGCACGGTCCTGCCTGAGCAGTGCCTGTGCCTCGCTGACCTGCCCCGCGAGATCCATGCCGAGGATCTTGCGGTCGCGCAGAAAGCTGCGATCGTTGCCAGAGGCGTTATCCAGCAATTCCTGGCGCACGCGAACGGGAAGGTCTGCGGCGTGTTCACCCAGCGTCGCAACGTCACCGGTGGCGGTGCCGTCCCAGGCTTTATAGAGCCAGTCAAACAGCGGTTGGCGATTACTCTTGAGGCTCGTCGCGATCTTCTTCGCCAACAGCTGCGATTTCGATTCCGTGGTTGTGCTTGCGATGATGCCCTGCACCTCTGCCGGATAGAGACCACCGATGACTTTGTCGAGCAGTTTCCCAGACTCCAGATCCGACTGATAAACAAGCACACTGTTGACGTTTTCATCCTCGTGTGGCCCTGTCTCGGGGAAGCGGGACACTACCAGGTCCGCCTCGTCGCGCACTTCGATGAAGCGTTCCGCCGGCCAGCCTGGCAACCTCGGCAGTGTATGCAGTTGCTCCTGGATGAAGTCCTTGTTTGCGCTCTCTCCCCCTTCCATTGCCGTGACCATCGCAGTGATGCGCCGGTCAATCCTGAAGCGCTCGACACAGTCCTTCAGCCGCTGCGGTAACTTGAGGTTGCTTTGATGAAGCTGGTGCAACGTGTCAGGCGTCATGTCGATGATGTCGGCAATCGCTTCCAGATCACTGCCCAGATCACTCAGGCGCGGATCCGTGCGCCCCAATGCATAAGCACCGTCGTGCCACTCGTGCGCGTGCTCATGAACATGCCGCCAGCCCCCTTCCACATTTCGCTCGACGGCAGGCGCGAATGCGTCGGTGCGCACAGGATGATTGAGCGTCCATGCCGATCCGGCGGCGTTGCGGGTGGCTCGATAAGGAACTCCCTCGATGACGATCGACGTCTGCCCGGCATGCCGGTAGAGGCCTTGCACATCAGGTTGCGCGCCGATTGGCAGAGTCGTGGTCTGTTCATAGGTGTCGAGGTTGGGCTTCCACAATCTGGCTCGACCATCAGCGCAAGTGACGGCCTCGAAACCGTCGAAGAATGCTCCCTGCTCCTTTACGCCCTTACCGATAGTGGTCGCGATAATTTTCCCGCCGACGGCAAACGCTGCCAACTGCGCGACGTTTTCCACAACGCTCAGCAAATGGGACAAAGCAGCGGTCCGCTCTCCGTGCGTCCACTCAACCACGCCTTCATACACTTCACTGATGATGTCGACGACAGCCGTAGCCAGCATGAACTGGCCGATCACCGGTACAAAAAAAGCGGCTGCGTTCAACAGCAGAAGACCACCATCGAGCAATGCCTGAAGGTTTTTTTCCCGCTCTTGCTCATCGACGTCTGCAGTCGGCACCGCAAGCATTCGTGCATTTTTTTGAGTCGTACTGACAAAAGTGCTGAAGAAAAAATCACCAAGGCAAGTGTCGCCAGGCGCGGCAACGAGTGTGCCCAGGGTCTTATCCTTGTCAAACTCGGTAAAAAAACCGGTTTTATCCTGGCCATGCAGGTACTGCTCGGCGAAAGACTTTCTGTAGCTTTTGCTTTGCAAGTGGAGGGTCAGGTAGACCTTGAAGTCATCCAGCGAAGCGTATTCATACAGCGGTCGTCGGGGTTCGTTCGGCATGTAAACCACACACCGGGCCTTCGGCTCGGTATCGATGGAGACTTTGCTGAAGACCAGTGCCCCACAGATGCAGGCGTCATGAATCATCAAGCCCTGCCACTGCACAGGCCCACTATCGAATAGCACGCCGCTGGCTTGAGCTGCCGGGAGATCCTGATCGATCACACTCAGCAGCATCGTGTAGGCAGCGGCAGTGATGTCCTTTTTCAGGGAGGCCATGTGCAGGGCGACGCGCATATCCAGCATCTTCAGCCGCCGGATATCCGCGATGCTGGGCCGATCATCGGCAGGCGCATCATTGGCGGGTCTGGGCGGCAAGGCCAAAGCCTGGTCAATATGGCGCTGATAGCGGGCGCCCAGGTCGAGCTCACGCGACAGGGCGGCGAATTTTACAGGGATGATTTCAGCGCCTGATTGGGCTTGTTCATTGATGCGTATAACCGAGTCCGCTGAAAAACCGCCGCTCGTGGCTTCCTTAGCCGTAAAGTTTTCCATGGCGGCCTGAAGCAAGCTGCGTGATGTGGTGGTTACTCGACCAGCGGATCCGAAGACGGGGAGCACGCCTGTGGACGTGTACAGTGTTTTCGTAATGTCCAGCATGTCCCGCTCGACGTCGAAATCGACCGTCCATTTACCCTTGAGGAATGCGGTCAGTTGCTCTTTGCAGAATTCGTCCAGAGGCTTGAGCTTTTTGAGCGCCTCCGTGACCTTGCCCTGGGTCACAAAAGACTGCTCGAACGCCGCCTTCAAAGCCTGCACCACGCTCAAATCCGCGGTCGCCAACCAAGGGGCGATAGACGCTTGCAGCACTTGCGCCTTGTCCAGGTCGCCCGTGTGTTCCAACAAGGCTTCGAGACGTTGTGCCGATGTCAGTGGCACCGCCACGGGGGCGGGTTTGGAAGTCGTAGCCTGCATGAGCAATATCCTTATTGCGTTAAAAGACGCTCAGTTTAGGAAGCACCGCAGGCAATTGATAATTCGAATACCGGGTTGGATCGCCCCCCATCCAAGCAGCTACTTCTATGCATCCCATCAATAGTTACCGCCACGGCCAAGAGCGTTTCTGCCGTGCCTGCCATTCGTCCCGCAATTCCTTCTTATAACTTATCGTTCTAAAACTCCCACAAGCGAGGCGGGTCAGTTTCTGAGTACCTGCCCTTCTGGCATGGTGCGGATTGACCCTCCCCAACGGAAAAACCGGTAAGGAATTTATGTGCGGATTAGCTGGCGAGTTACGTTTTGACAATCAACCTGCAGACCTTGCAGCCATTGAGCGAATCACCCATCACCTGGCGCCTCGAGGCCCTGACGCCTGGGGTTTTCATAGCCAAGGGCCGATTGCCCTGGGCCATCGTCGCCTGAAAATCATGGACCTGTCGGACGGCTCGGCACAGCCGATGATCGATACCCAACTGGGCCTTTCCCTGGCCTTCAACGGCGCGATCTACAACTTCCCGGAGCTGCGAAGCGAACTCGAAAACCTCGGTTATGCCTTCTATTCCGGCGGCGACACCGAAGTGTTGCTCAAGGGCTACCACGCCTGGGGCGAAGCGCTGTTGCCCAAGCTCAACGGCATGTTTGCCTTCGCTATCTGGGAACGCGACGCCAAGCGCCTGTTCATCGCCCGTGACCGTCTCGGTGTGAAGCCGCTGTACCTGTCGCGCACCGGCCAGCGCCTGCGCTTCGCTTCGGCTTTGCCAGCGCTGCTCAAGGGCGGCGACATTAACCCGATTCTCGATCCGGTGGCCCTGAATCATTATCTGAATTTCCATGCCGTGGTCCCAGCGCCACGCACTCTGCTGGCCGGCATCGAAAAACTGCCACCGGCGACCTGGATGCGCATTGACGCGGATGGCCGAACCGAACAGAAAACCTGGTGGACCCTGCCCTACGGCCCACGTGCCGACGAGATCAATCTGACGCTCGAGGACTGGCGTGACCGCGTACTCGACAGCACCCGCGATGCGGTGGCGATTCGTCAACGGGCGGCGGTGGATGTTGGCGTGCTGCTGTCGGGTGGTGTCGATTCGAGCATGCTCGTCGGCCTGTTGCGTGAAGTCGGTGTGGAAAACCTGTCGACCTTCTCCATCGGCTTCCAGGATGCCGGTGGCGAGCGCGGTGACGAGTTCCAGTATTCGGACTTGATCGCCAGGCATTACGGCACCCAACACCATCAATTGCGCATCGACGAAAAAGAGATCATCGAGCAACTGCCCGCCGCCTTCCGCGCGATGAGCGAGCCGATGGTCAGTCATGACTGCATCGCTTTCTATCTGTTATCGCGCGAAGTGGCCAAGCATTGCAAAGTGGTGCAAAGCGGCCAGGGTGCGGACGAACTGTTCGCCGGGTATCACTGGTATCCGCAAGTGGATGGCGCAGCCAATCCCTACACGGCGTATCGCGATGCGTTCTTCGACCGCAGCTACGAGGACTACGCCGCCACCGTCCAGCCGAAATGGCTGACCGCGAATGACGCCGCTGGTGACTTCGTGAAGGAACATTTCGCACAACCCGGCGCCGATGCATCGGTGGACAAGGCCTTGCGTCTGGACAGCACGGTGATGCTGGTGGATGACCCGGTCAAACGCGTCGACAACATGACCATGGCCTGGGGCCTGGAGGCGCGCACGCCGTTTCTCGACTATCGCCTGGTGGAATTGTCAGCCCGGGTGCCGGGCAAATTCAAACTGCCTGACGGAGGCAAGCAAGTCCTGAAGGAAGCGGCGCGCCTGGTCATTCCAAGCGAAGTCATCGACCGCAAAAAAGGTTACTTCCCGGTGCCGGGTCTCAAGCATTTGCAGGGTGACACGCTGAACTGGGTACGTGAATTGCTGCTGGATCCGAGCCAGGATCGTGGCCTGTTCAACCCGGCGATGCTCGACCGCTTGCTGACGGACCCACAAGGCCAATTGACTCCGTTGCGCGGCTCCAAGCTGTGGCAATTGGCGGCGCTGAACCTGTGGCTCAGTGAACAAGGAATCTGATCGATGAAACCTCAAGCCACGGCGTATAACCAACGCTTGTTACGCGGTCAGGCGCCTTCTTACGAACGCTTGCAGGCACGCCTGGCCGAAGACGGCAGTGAACTCAGTACTGCGCCGATTGCCGTGCATTGCGGCTGGGGCCGGTTGTTGATCGGCCATACGTTCCCCGACCCGACGAGCCTTGCCCAGGCGTTGCTCAATGAACGACCGGGTGAGCGCGACATCGCCCTGTATGTCGCCGCGCCCCAGCAAGTACTGGGGCTGGAGCCGGCCCAGTTGTTTCTCGACCCCTCCGATACTTTGCGGTTGTGGTTCAGCGATTACCGTCAGGCGACCCGCGTGTTTCGCGGCTTTCGCATTCGTCGCGCGCAAGGCGATGCCGACTGGCAGGCGATCAACCAGCTGTATCAGGCACGCGGCATGTTGCCGATCGATGCCAGCTTGCTGACCCCCCGTCATCTGGGCGGCCCGGTGTACTGGCTGGCCGAGGACGAGGACAGCGGCGCAGTCATCGGCAGCGTCATGGGCCTCAATCATCACAAGGCGTTCAACGATCCGGAACACGGCAGCAGCCTCTGGTGCCTGGCCGTCGATCCGCACTGTTCGCGGCCCGGTGTCGGTGAGGTGCTGGTGCGGCATCTGATTGAACACTTCATGAGCCGTGGGCTGAGTTACCTGGACTTGTCCGTGCTGCACGACAATCGCCAGGCCAAAAATCTTTACGCCAAGCTCGGTTTTCGCAACCTGTCGACCTTTGCGATCAAGCGCAAGAACGGCATTAACCAGCCGTTGTTTCTCGGTCCCGGCCCTGAAGCCAAGTTCAACCCCTACGCGCGGATCATCGTCGAGGAAGCCCATCGTCGCGGCATCGATGTGCAGGTCGATGATGCCGCGGCGGGGATGTTTACCCTCAGCCACGGCGGACGGCGGGTACGTTGCCGCGAGTCACTGACCGACCTGACCAGTGCCATCAGCATGAGCCTGTGCCAGGACAAGAGCCTGACCCATAAAGCGCTCACGGCGGCAGGCCTGAACCTGCCCGCGCAGCAACTGGCGGGTAACGCCGATGACAACCTGGCGTTTCTCGACGAACACCAGCGAGTGGTGGTCAAGCCACTGGACGGTGAACAGGGGCAAGGCGTGGCGGTGGATCTGCAGACCATCGAAGAGGTCCAGAACGCCATCGAAGCCGCCCGTCAGTACGACAGTCGCGTGCTGCTGGAAAGCTTCCATGAAGGTCTCGACCTGCGAATTCTGGTGATCGGCTTTGAAGTGGTCGCTGCGGCGATTCGACGGCCCGCCGAGGTGGTGGGCGATGGCCAGCACTCCATCGGCGCGCTGATCGAAGCCCAGAGTCGACGGCGCCAGGCGGCTACAGGCGGCGAAAGCAAGATCCCGCAGGACCCTGAGACCGAGCGCACCGTGCAGGCAGCGGGCTACGACTACGACAGCATACTGCCGCCGGGCGAGCACCTTTTCGTGCGGCGCACGGCAAATCTTCATACCGGTGGGATTCTCGAAGATGTCACCTCGATTCTTCATCCCACGTTGGTGGACGCCGCGGTGCGCGCGGCGCGGGCGCTGGATATTCCCGTGGTCGGACTCGACCTGATGGTGTCTGCCGCCGATCAACCGCAGTACGTATTCATAGAAGCCAACGAGCGCGCCGGACTGGCCAACCATGAACCGCAGCCGACGGCCGAGCGGTTTGTAGACCTGTTGTTTCCGCACAGTCAGCCGGCCGTGTAGCGCCCGATCGTTGCCATGCTCTGTGTGGCAATGCAGCCCGGGACGCTCCGCGTCCCTCAAGAGCCGAACGCAGAGCGTCCGTTGATTCATTCCTTTGCTGCGCGTGAAAACGATCCCTCAACTCATCAGGAGTTTCCATGACCCGCCAATACCCGGAACCAGACCTGACCTACCTGCAGAAAGTCCTGCTGGAAATGCTCGCCATTCCCAGCCCCACCGGCTTCACCGACACCATCGTGCGCTATGTCGCCGAACGGCTCGAAGAGCTGGGCATTCCCTTCGAGATGACACGTCGCGGCACCATCCGCGCCACCCTCAAGGGCAAGAAAAACAGCCCGGACCGCGCCGTTTCCGCTGACCTGGACACCATTGGCGCCGCCGTGCGCGCCATCAAGGACAACGGCCGCCTGACGCTGGCCCCCGTGGGTTGCTGGTCCAGCCGTTTTGCCGAAGGCAGCCGCGTCAGCCTGTTTACCGACAACGGCGTGATCCGTGGCAGCGTGTTGCCGCTAATGGCCTCCGGGCACGCCTTCAACACCGCCGTGGATGAAATGCCAATCAGCTGGGACCACATCGAATTGCGCCTGGACGCTTATTGCGCGACCCGCGCCGATTGTGACTCGCTGGGCATCAGCGTCGGTGATTTCGTCGCCTTCGACCCGCTGCCGGAGTTCACCGAAAGTGGCCACATCAGTGCCCGCCACCTGGACGACAAGGCTGGTGTCGCGGCGCTGCTGGCAGCGTTGAAAGCGATCGTCGACAGCGGCGAAGAGCTGGCGATCGACTGTCATCCACTGTTCACCATCACCGAGGAAACCGGCAGTGGCGCCGCGGCGGCATTGCCCTGGGACGTCAGTGAATTCGTTGGCATCGACATCGCGCCCGTCGCTCCCGGCCAGCACTCCAGCGAACACGCGGTGAGCATTGCGATGCAGGATTCCGGCGGGCCGTACGACTATCACTTGTCGCGCCACCTGCTGCGCCTCGCCAGTGACAACGAGTTGCCCGTACGCCGCGACCTGTTCCGCTACTACTTCAGCGACGCTCACTCGGCGGTCACCGCCGGCCATGACATCCGCACCGCCCTGCTCGCCTTTGGCTGCGACGCCACCCACGGCTACGAACGCACCCACATCGACAGTCTCGCCGCCCTCAGCCGCCTGCTCGGCGCCTACATCCTCAGCCCACCGGTGTTCGCCAGCGACGCGCAGCCGGCCAAAGGCTCGCTGGACCGGTTCAGTCACCAGATCGAACACGAGACGCAGATGGAAAGCGATACGCGAGTGCCGTCGGTGGATAGCCTGGTGGGCCAACGCAGCGACATCTAACGAAATGCGATCCAGTAGGAGCTGCCGCAGGCTGCGATCTTTTGATCTTAAAAAACAAAGATCAAAAGATCGCAGCCTGCGGCAGCTCCTACTGGTGATGTGGTCATAACCGCCGTAGCATCTCGTCATTGATTTGACCGAGGTGCCTATGCTGATTCCACACGACCAACTTGAAGTCGATACCCTGACCCGCCTGATCGAAGATTTCGTGACCCGAGACGGCACCGACAATGGCGATGACACGCCGCTGGAGACCCGTGTATTGCGTGTTCGCCAGGCATTGATCAAGGGCCAGGCCCTGATTGTCTTCGATCCGGAGAGCGAGCAGTGCCAGCTGATGCTCAAGCATGACGTGCCCAAGCATTTATTCGACTGATTTTTTGTCTCGCGAAAGCTTGCGCTGGATTCGCTCGTAGATCTCGCTGCGGTGCACATTGACATGGTTCGGGGCTTCGATGCCGAAGCGCACGTTACCGCCATTGACGGCAATAATGCGCACTGAAATGGTGTCACCGATGGAAATCATCTCGCCGACTACACGACTTAGTACAAGCATGGCTTTGGTCCTTCAGGGTTACCGGGCCTTGAAGATGCCCGGTGCACGACGGGCCTACAAGACAGCCACGGTAATCCAGACCAAACCTACAGCCACGCGGCTGCCTTGCTGAAGGAAATGCCTGACACGCCGCCTTAATCAAGGGCCGCTACGTCAGGAGGCCGAGAAGCGCGGGCCGAACAGGATAACGCTTGCCCCGATCACGCACAGTGCCACGCCTAGCCAGTCGGAACCCAGTGGACGAATCCGCTCGACCACCGCCAGCCAACCAATCGAAGCAATGATGTAGATACCGCCGTAAGCGGCATAGGCACGGCCTGCATAAGTCGCCTCGATGCGCGTCAGCAACAACGCGAACAACGTCAGGCTGAGTAACGCTGGCACCACCCACAAGGCACTTTTACCCTGGCGCAGCCACATCCAGAAGGCGAAGCAACCGGCGATTTCGAACAACGCGGCGAGGAAAAACCACAGGTAATTGAGCATGCGAACGTCTCGCGAGGATGGCCGATGGCGGCCACCCTAACGAGGCTGTCGTGTGCGGGCAAGTTCAGTTTGCGGATTGCTTGGCCTTGGCGCGCATCTTGTCGGCCATCAGGGTCATTTCGTTGTAGAGCAGTTGCGGGTTCTTCTGCTTGAGCGCCCAGGCCTGGCGGCCCTGTTCGTGGGGCAGGATCATGAACTCGCCGACAGCGACCTGCTGAAAGATGTAATCGGCAATATCGGTGGCACTGATGGGCGAGCTTTCCAGCAACTTGCCAACCTGGGCTTTCATGGCCGGCGTCGGGCCGCGGAAGGAGTCCAGCAGATTGGTCTGGAAAAACGACGGGCAAACCACATGCACGCCGACTTCCTGATGCGCGAGTTCAATCAGCAGGCTTTCGGACAACGCCACCACGCCGGCCTTGGCCACGTTGTAGTTGCTCATGGCCGGCCCCTGCATCAACGCCGCCATCGAGGCGATGTTGATGATCTTGCCCTTGCTCTTCTCCAGCAACGGCAGGAAGGCCTTGCAGCCCTTGACCACACCCATGAGGTTGATTGCGATCTGCCAGTCCCAGTCTTCCAGGGACAGTTCGCTGAAGAATCCGCCAGAGGCAACCCCCGCGTTGTTGACGATGATATCGATACCACCGAACTTCGATTCGCAGGCCTGGGCAAACGCGGTCAGTTGGCTGTAATCACGCACATCGCAACGCTGGATAAAACCGTCACCACCGGCTTCGCGCACCTGTTTCAAGGTTTCCTGCAGACCTGGTTCGCTGACGTCCGACAAGGCCAACTGCCAGCCTTCGCGCGCCCAGCGCAACGCGATTTCGCGACCCAGGCCGGAGCCCGCGCCAGTGATCATCATGCGATTTTGCATAGCAAACAGCCTTGTTGTTCCGGGGAAGATGCGTCGAGTGTAGCGAAGGAAATTGGCCGCCCCACGCTCTATCAGATTGCTGAATGCCCCGAGCAAACCGCAATCGTGGCTCAACCAACTAACGCGGCAACAGATTTATCGGTAGATGATTTGAAAAACCGCAAAAAACTTGGAATTTTTTGCCCTGCACCGCGGTCGGATTTTTTAAGCAGCTCGAATAAATGACGTTCCCGCTGACTGATAACGGCTAGGTCATTCCTGAATACTTACAGCAAGGAAACAGATATGGGCACAATACTTCTGATCATTCTGATCCTGTTACTGATCGGTGGTCTACCGGTCTTCCCACACTCCAGAAGTTGGGGTTATGGACCGTCCGGTATCATCGGCGTGGTGTTGGTGGTGATATTGATCCTGTTGTTACTCGGGAAGATATGAAGTTCTGAGTAGCCAATAAAGGCTGCAGAAATTTCGATGCCAGTCAGATAAAACTGACTGGCATCGTTTTTTCCAAAGTTTGCGTCACACGTTAGTGAAAATTCCACTGACAGGATCAACATTGCCTGCATAAGGCACGCTGGTTCCTGCGGCCTTGGCAACGGTTGCCCAGATCCGCTGCATGTCGACGAAGTTCTTGCCGATAACCGGGTTCCCCGTGTGATGCGACTTATCGGCTTGCGTCGTGATATTCAGGTACCGTCCTGCGCCCTCCCCGCTTTTCAACAATCCGCACGCGCCGCCCATCATGACCAGCGGCATATCAATCGAGTGCTCGGGGGCTCCATCAGCCATTTCGCTGGTGACAATGACCAGGACAGATTCGAGCAAGTTGTGACCGGGCATGTCCGGGTCTGCATGCCTGGACAGTTCATCCATCAATTCCCTGACCTGCCGGACATACCATTGCCGTGTTCCTCTCCAGACTGCTTCCCCGGCGTAACGGTGAGCGCAATCATGGGGATTTTTGTCGCGACTGACATCAATGATATTGAGTGACTCCGCCGAGCGTCCGATCTGAACGGTCGCAACGCGGGTAATCCCGCAACTCAAGGCGGTGGCCACCACTTTATGGTGGTCGGCCTGTATGCGTGTGCGGTGCTCCGCCGACTGGTAATCCAGGGGCTCGAGCATCACAGGCTCGCATCCCCCCACGGGCGGCCGCGCTTCCTCAAGGTCCTTGATGACCTGCTCTACTGAATCCAGATGGGTATCAAGCTTTTGCCTCTGGCCGGGGGAGAGCCGGTTTTTGATGTCCTGGATATCCGCCAGGGATGCCTCTAACAGTTTTCCAGCTCCAGGCTCCAGTGCGCGCCGAGCTTGAGCAGGCGTCTTGAACAGCGATTCAGCCATCAGCATGGGGTCGCGGTAGGGCGTGCGAATCGCTTTGCCCTGAAACGACACGAACCAGGGCGTACCGTCGATCCCTGCGTGGGGCCCGGCAAACAAGCTGCGATGCGAGGGTTCATTACCCGGCAGTGCATTTCCCAAGAGGACGTCGATTGATGACTGACTCTGTGCGCTATCACGCAATATATAGTTCCAGTTGTTATGGCCCGAGTTACCTGGCCCCGAGATAATCCCGCGCAGGTACAACGATTGGTTGCGATAAGCCTCCAGCTCTTTACTGACTTCATTCAATGTAAAAGCCGTGGTATCCATCCCCTGTGCAGTGGGATGCCACAAACCGCGCCCATCGCCAAACGGTCCACCCTGATAGGAGTCCACTGCCGTTCCGTCGGGTATTACTACAATCACGACCTTCAACAAGGGTTGCTCGGATTGCCCCGCCAATGCCATGCGCGTCAAACCGAATTGGGTCAATGGACCATAGACACCTGCCGCAACCAATCCCGCGAGAAAACGCCGGCGACTTTTCAAGATGTCCATGATCAGTTCCTCTCGGTTTTGTAGATGAACGCGTTGGAAGTCCCCAGGGTTCGCAACATCTCTTCCAGGGAGCCGGATTTTTTCAAGCCATCGGCAATTGCCTTTACGACTCCCGACGTCGATGCGTCCGATTTGCTGCCGAACACAAACCGGAAATAACTGTCGGCCATACAGAACTGGGAGGCGGGATGGCGGGGTACGATTTTGGCGATACCGCGAACGTCATTGATCGTCTCTGAGCCGGTCGAAGTTAAAAAGGGACCGGATGCCTTGATCGGCAACATCTGAGGATATTGGTCAAAGTTGTAGGCTTTTTCCTGGGTACGATAACGGCCAGCTGCATCGTAATGCTCCATCGCGGCGCCGGTGTCATTCATGAATTGGTGACATTGCCAGCAGCGCCCTCCTGACGCTTGCTCACCGTTGACCAGATCCCAGCGTTCACGGGTGGTGATGGGCTGAGCAGGAAAAACCGGACCTGTAGGGTCTGGCTCAACCGGTGCACCGAACTCACGACAGAACATCTGCTCGCGAATCATGATTCCACGCTTGACCAGTGAGGTGGTCTCGAAATCCGACGTGGCTGCCTGAGTCAGCCCCAGGTGCAACAACCCGCCCCGTTTGTCGTCCACCGCGACTTTTTGCATCGTGCTGCCCGCGACACCGCTGATGCCATAATGCGCAGCCAGGTCCTGATTCAGATAGGTGTAACCGGGGTTGAACAACTTATCCAGGGTGCCTGAATCGAGCAGCATGCTTTTGCTCAGCAGGTATTGCTCCTGTGCCATGAGCGCAATCATTGGCTTGGTCAGCCCCGGCTTTTCCTGAACGCCGCGTGCGGTTTTGATGTAGTAGCTGACGAAGCGGTTGAACTGCTCGATGCCGCGGTCCGTTTGCATCATCCGCTGAATTTCGGCGGAGATCTGTTGTGAAGTCTGCAGTTCGTTGCGCTGCGCCTTGGCCAACAGTTCGACATCCGGTGTCGTGCCCAGGAACCCGTAAGAAAGTGCTGTTACCAGCTCGAACGGCGTGAGCTTATACACCTTGCTTGCCGTGGCTGACTCCACCCCCAACTCCGAGCGATAGAGAAAATGCGGCGACATCAATAGAGCCGCAATCACAGCCGGGGCCCCTTGCTCGTCGTGTATTTTCTGATAACGCAAACGCTCGGCATCAGTCACGGGACGACGGAACATCTGATAGCCCAGGGAAGTGACCAGGTCGGTGCCTGTGCGAGAGGTTGCCAGCGCACTCAAGCGCGCAGGTGCCACCTTCTCTGCCACCGACAACGCCATGTCGTAATACAGCTTGACGTCCTCGGCCTGCAGAATGCCCTTGCTCGCTTCCCCTGGGTATTTGAAATCTTTTTCCGACTTGTCGGCCGGTAGTTTCTCGGGATTGACCTCGACCCCCAGGATGTCCCGGATGCTGGCGGCATACTCACTGGGCGTGAGCAATCGCAACTGCCGCGCACCATAGGTCTCGTTTTGGTCCAGGTAGGGTTTCCAGATGACGTCGAACAAATGGTGGCTGATTTCGGTCGCACAGGTGGTGTCGCAGTGCCCCGAAACCGGCATGCTCTTGATCTGATTGACCAACACTTCACGATCCGCCGCGCTCCAGATCAAGGCCTTGGCCGCACTGTCGAAATATTCGACCGAATGGCACTTGGTACAGGCCCCCGCCAGGACCGATTCGCCCAGGTTCTCGACATGTCGATAGGCGATGAGGGGTAGCTGCCGGTCCTCACTGGACTCATCAATCACCACCGACTCCAGTTCCGGCTCCGGTTTTTCCTTGGAGTAAAACGGGTAGATCACCTTGTACTTGCCATAATCGAGAATCTGCGTCGTGCTTGCCCCCCACGGAATCTGTATGAGCAGCGGCTCAGCATGACTCTGATCCTCGTTAACCAGACTGATGTGCCATTGGTCATCGGTGACAGAAGCAGGCTTGCTCGGCGCGTTGATCGTGATCTCGACCGCTAGCTTGATCGGCCGTTCGCGGTATCGCAGGTTGATGGCCTGACTCTTGTTGGTTGGCGATAGCGTGAACGAGGTGTTGCGCACCAGAGGAATCCATTTTTTCACATCATTGAGGCGCAACTGATACTCACCATACGCCAGCCCTTTGAGAATCAGTGCGGACTCATTGTTTAACGGATCCCATGACAGTTGCACCAGTCGGCTATTGCCGTCGGGGGCAATCAGGTAGCCACTGATCATTTCGTCTTCCAGGCCGGGGGGTGACAGCATTGGACGCAGGGCCAGTTCTGTCTCCGGCAGCCCGGTTGCGTCATAGCGCACGCGATAGATGACCCCGGCGACGTCGTCGCTGATCAGCAGGCTGCCATCCGCCAGTTCAAGAAACTCGACGGGACGACCAATGCAAGAGTTGTCCAGGCAATAGACATCAAATCGATCCGGGTCCTGCACAAATCCATTGATCAGCGGGATCTGGTTGACCACGCGCGTACCGCCCTGGATGGTCAGCATTTGTATGTCCATGCCCGGGCGGGCGGTGGAACCGGCACCATGCACGGCCACCAGCAAACGTTGGGTACCCGCCGCAGCCGGGTAACCTGACCAGAACTTGACGCCGAGCGGTGCAGTGTTGGTACCCGACTCAAAAGCGGCCGGCACATAGTCAGCGGGGTTGATCTGCTCGAGCGATTTGTCGGACACAATGGCACCGGGCACCAGCGGCGGCTGGATCACGCCCGGGTTCTGGTACTCCTCTTGAGTGAAACCGGGCGTGTCCCTGCCAAACCGATAAGGCACACCGAAATGCAACCCGGGGCCCCGGATGACGTTGACCTCGTCAGGGTTGGGGAAGCCTTGGCGATTGTTGTCGCTGAACCAGATTTTGCCGTCCTTGGGATTCCAGTCGAAGCCCACAGAGTTACGCACCCCCATGGCCAGAATCTCCGACTCCCCCGTTTCCAGGGAGTACCGCAAAATCGTCCCATAGCGCTTGTCAGCGAGAATCATGCATAGGTTGCACGGAGTGCCGACCGCCGTATAAAGCCACTTGTCCGACGGATCGACTGGGTTGAAGCGCAAGGGGTGTTTCATGTGCCAGATGCGAGTCTTCGAGCCGGACGACAGCGGGGGCAAGGGAAACAGCTTGCCGTCTGCCGGAAAATTGAAAACCAACTCGGGTTTCGGGTCTTTGTAATGATCGTCCGCGTTACGCAAGCGATACAGACCACCTGTGGTCGAGTAATACAGATCACCGTCGCGGTATGCCACGCCGTGAGGCTCTTCCAGGCCCGTGGCAATGACATGAATGCCCGTCGGTTTACCCGCCCCGTCCAGCGGCAACGCGTAGATCATGTCGCCGATTTTTCCGTCATAGACGTACGACGGGATGGCACTGGAGCCGACATACAGGACGTTCTTGCCCATGGCCATCTGCCTGGGCTGGATAAGGCCCTGGGCAAACAACTCGATTTTTATCCCCGGCAAGCCATTGAGCTTGCTCACCTCAACCGGAGGCCGATACTTCACCGCCACGGTTTGCTCCGCCCCTTGCGCCTGCGTGAATGAAACAATGCGCGGGGTGTTCAGCGGGATGTATCCATCAGCGCTGTTCATTACAAGCTGGTAGTCGCAAGCTTTTAGATTATCGAGGTGAATCGTTTCGTTGGCCTTTGCGCTGATCGCAATCTCTTCGGCCTTGCAACGCAACGTCCCGGTGACCGTCTGATCTGCGCGAGCAACACCTGGCACCGCCGGTTTCAGAGGGGCTTTGCCGCTGAGGGTGGAGAAGCTCAGCGTCAGGCGATTGCCCTCGAAGCCACCACAGTCGCCAAGTTCTTTCCATGCGTCTTTCCACGGACCGCCGACAACCAATGGCTCATAGACCGGCAGCTTGCACCACTGCCAACTGCCGACGCCAAGCGGGGCCTCGTCATCTTTCCAGCATTCCAACAGCTGGCCAGCGTGCTGAACCTGCTGCCCCTGTTCGTAGAGCGCGCCCTTTTCATAAGCAGGCGCTGTACAGGACTGAACTGATGGAGCTGACTCCGACGATCGGGTGAACACCACTAAAGCGACGACAGCGGCGAGCGCCGCAAACCCCACGAACCACAGCAATAGAAGCACACCGACAGACTTATTCATGAAGCGAGCCTCACTCGTCAGCCAAGTGTTCAACCCCTCGGACAAAACTGTTGATTCAGTGTCCTGCGGCGAACCACCTGAACCGAAGTGGCAGGCCAAAAAAGAACCAAAGCCAACCCCGGTGTTTCTATTGGAATGTCTTCCAACGCGGTTCCACTGCATGACCAATACATGGCACGAACGCCATAGAGACAGGAACAGACAGACACTCATCCTTGCAACACTGCCCGCTCTCAACGTCGCTGTTGCAAACGTTGGGGTCAGGTACTCGAAGCACCTGTATAAGATTCCCAAACCCCAGGGGTGTCTACTGTCAAAGTTGACAGGTTTTACCCTTGGGTGCGGCACAGCGCCTTACGGCGAGCATAAAAAAATCCGATGCCTGTGCAGGCATCGGATTTTTTGTAGCCCAAGGTCAGGCAGCGAAGCCTGGCTGAATACTCAGTCAGGTACGCCGTCAACCACACCAGCGGTGTTGTCGATCAGGCTCGTGGTAGCCGTTTGCAGGAACGCTTCGAGCTTGAGCTTCATCTCGGCGGTGCGCGGAGCATCCGGAATCACTTCCGCCCGAGGCGTAGCGCCCAGTTCGTACTGGTACATCTTCGGCGCCATGTCCTTGTCCTTCGGCAATACCAGGATCTGGTCCGCGGTGATGATCGCGGTGGTCTGCTCGCTGCCCGACGGTTTGATCACACCGAAACCGGTGTCGCCTTCTGGCAGGTTGAGCAAGTCACGACCCCAGCACTGATGACGCACTTCACCACCGATGCGGCCCATGATGGTCGGCACGATGTCGACTTGAGTGCCCACGGTGTGGTCGAGCGTGCCAAATTTCTCCTGGATGCCCGGTGCGATCATCAACATCGGTACATTGAAACGGCCCAGGTCCATTTCGGTGATCTGACGTTCGTTACCGAAGCCGTGGTCGCCAACGATGACGAACAGGGTCTCCTTGAAGTAAGGCTCATTACGCGCCTTCTCGAAGAACTGACCCAGCGCCCAATCCGAATAGCGCATGGCGGTCAAATGCTCGTTCAGGCTGCCACGATCGGTGACGCGTTCGACCGGCAATGGGGTCGGCAACGCATAGGGCGTGTGGTTGGACAAGGTTTGCAGCAAGGCATAGAAAGGTTTCTTGTCCTTGCCGTCGCGAGCCTTGAGTTCCACCAGGCCACGGTCGAACATATCCTGGTCGGACACACCCCAGGTCGGGTCGGAGAACACCGGGTTAACGAAGTCGTTGCGACCGATGAAATTGGTCATGCCCTGGTTACTGAAGAAACCCGACTGGTTGTCCCAGGCGAAATCGCCGTTGTAGACATACACATCGTCGTAGTGACGGGCGCTGAGCAACTGCGGAAGGCCAGACAGTTTGTGGCTGCCTTCCGGGGTCTGCATCAGGTATTCGAAACCCGGCAGGTTCGGGAAGCAAGCCATGGTGGCGAACATGCCCTGGTGGGTGTGGGTACCGTTGGAGAAGAAACGGTCGAACAGCAGGCCTTCCTTCGACAGCTTGTCGAGGTACGGCGTGATGTTGCCCGGTGCGCCCAGTGCGCCTACCGAGTGACCGGCCATGCTTTCCATCAGGATCACGACGACGTTCTTGATCGGCAGGGTCTTGTCGACGGGTGGCGTGTAGTCGCGACGCACTGCTGCGGTCTCGCCATCCACCAATTTGTCGTCCTTCATGACCAACAGGTCGCGTACAGTCTGCTGAGCCATCGGTTGTGGCAACGTGGCTTTCCAGATGTTGTCGCGATCTTCAGACATTCGGCTCTTCGCGGCAGCGACCAGGGACAGGGTACCGTTGAGGCCCAGCTGGTTGGCGAAGTTGGAATCGGTGGTGTAGACATCACCCCAACGCATTGGCGGGCCTTGACGCAAGGTACCGCGGGCCGCGACCACGCAGATCAACAGGCACACCACGAACACCATCGCACGCGCGTACCAGGGGGCAACCTGCCGAGTACCGATGCTACCACCGCTGAAAGGTCCACGAGGACGCGTGGCACGGTCGGCACCCTTGAAGGCGAGGCTCAGGATCCAGGTGCCCAAGGCCCAGGCCAGCAGGTAGCGGACCACCGGAAAACCGTACCAGAGCATGCTCATCACGGTTTTCGGGTCTTCCTTCACATACTGGAAGACCAGCCCGTTGAGGCGCTGGTGGAATTCACGGTAGAAGTCCATCTCCATCAGGCCCAGGAACAGCGCGATGCTGGCGGTCACCGTCAGCCAGAGACGGAAGATCCCCCGCGCCGCCATGGCCCGGGCACTGAACAGCGCCAGCACCAGCGGAACGCTGAGGTAGACCACCAGGCGCAGGTCGAAACGCAAGCCATTGGCGAATGCTTCGAAAAAGGTCGCGGCCGGTGTGTCGAGGATCATTTCGCGGTTGTAGACGAGCAGCGCGAGGCGCAGCACGGAAAACATCACCATCATGACCAGGGCGCACAACAGTGTGTAGGCCAGATGCGATTTGACGGTCGGTTGCAGCAAGCGACTCGATGCTCGCTTCTGACTCAGGGCGTCCGGAATAGCCATGTCGTTTTTAGGACCCATTGGAAGTTGAAGTTTCAAAAATACAGCTGCGCCCTGCCCTCTGTTGGCCAGTACTCGGCCCCGGGGTTCGCGCGGTGCGCAAATGTTGCACGATCAATCGCAGCATTGCCATTGATTACTGTTCGTCGATGGCCGCGCGGGGGGAATTGTCTTGGAGGCTTTGTGAAAATTCTGTGCAGCGAATATTAGGTAACACAATAAAGGCTTCTGTAGGAGCGAGCACGCTCGCGATGGACGTCAACGATTACGCGGGTTGTCTGCATGCCCGGATTGTCCTGGCGTTTTTCGCGAGCATGCTCGCTCCTACAAGGAACAGGTGGCACCTGCTTTTATTTCTCGGCCAGAGCCTTCAGGTTCTTCAAGGTATTGAACGGCGCATCCACTACAAACTTGTTGGCCACCATCGATGGCACGCTACCACCTGGCTCGGTATGCACCTGATAGGTCACTTCAACCTGATCGCCCTTGGGCACGAACTTCCAGAAACCATCGACCTTGGCGACCCGGACAAAGCCCTTTTCTTCAGGAAGGTATTTGGGCACGCCCTCGAGCTTGCGCGTCAGGCTGCCATCGGCGCCTGCGATCGTGGTGATATGCAGCACCGAATCTCGCGGTGTGACCGGCCATGGCGTATTGAACTGGGTGTAGGTCCAGTTCTGATCGCCTTCCTGCTTGAGCAACTTCTGGGTCTTGCACTCGTGAATCCAGGTGCAGGCACCGACCACGTCTTCCTGCAGGGCACGCAGCTTGGCCACGGTGGTCTTCATCAGGGTGACGCCCTGATAGGCCTTGTAGTCGGAGCCGGCCACTTCACTCAGGGAGATCTTGATGCCGTCTTCGTTCCTGGCGACTTTCCAGTCTTCGGCCTGGGCAACTGAAGTGGCCAGAACAGCCGTCAAACCACACAACACAGCGATACGATGCAGCGAACCCATAATCTTATTCCTTATTGTTGAAGTTCCGTTCTGTAAACACATCACGCGGCGGTCATCTGCTCCCACCAGCCAATCAACCGGATAGCTTCTTCGCTGCTGTTGCCACACACCTCAACGTCAGCCTCGAACGCCGAACACACTGCCGGGCGCTCGGGCTTACCGAAAATCTTGCACAGGTTTTCGGCAGACAGTTGCAGGCAACGTTCCCCGGCGGCTTTGCCATGGGGCATACCGGGAATCGGTGAACTGATGGAAGGGGCAATGCAGCAGGCGCCACAGCCCTCACGGCATTTCATGACGAAAAGCTCCTCGCGACGAGCAATGTATTAAAGGACGGGCACAGAGTAACCGCTAAAACAGTTGTTTTAAATTACCCTTACCTGGGTATTTACCTGCAAACGGGCGTGACCGGCCAGTCTCCGACCAACTGTCTGCTGGCAGGTCAGCCAAAGGCGGGATTTACCGCTTGAACTCGAATTCCAGGGCGGCGCCTTCGACTTCATGGCGCTCTTCGTTACGCATTTGCAACTGCATTTCGTTGTTGATCAGCCTGCCATTGAGCTGGAACTGGCTGCTTTTGTCGCCGAACATTTGCGGCAGCACTGGTTCACGCTTGGGCAATGGAACGGTACCGACCGGTTTCAGCTCCTCGACCATGTCCTTGGGCAGGCTCAAATCGAGGTTGGCTGAAGGTACCGGGGTTTTCACCACCGCACTGGCCGGTTTTGACTTGGCGGCATTCAGTGGGCGCTTTTTTACCGCGGTTGGCTTTTTGACCGGTGCGGTTTTTTTCGAGGTTGCCTTGGCATCGTTGGCGGCGGGCTTTGCCTGCACGGACTCAGCCTTGACGGACGCCGGCTGAACACTCACTAACAGGCAGATCAACAGCCAGACGGCAGGAAAAATCGGCTTCATGTACCCAACGATGCAAACGGCGAAAACGACAGAGGTGCCTATGCTCCCCTGTTGCGCGCTCCGTGACAAGCACGGACGGAGACCGCCTGGTCAAAAGCCCCCGGCCATCTCCTGGCAGAGCTGGGTGGCAAGCATGCCCAGGGTCATCAACGCACGTTCGGCTTCGCGGTTCCACGGGATGCCGCAGTTGAGCCGAATGCAGTGATTGAACTGCTCGGTGTTACTGAAAATCAGCCCCGGCGCGATACTGATGCCCTGCTGCAACGCTCGCACATGCAGCTCCTGGGTATTGACCCGCCCTGGCAGGCTCACCCACAAAATGAAACCGCCGGTTGGCCGGGTCATCTGCGTGCCTTCGGGGAAATACTGCTGCACCGCCAGTTGGAAAGCGCTGAGGTTCTTGCGGTACTCCTGGCGGATATAACGCAAATGGCGGTCGTAACCACCATTTTCCAGATAGGCGGCAATGCCCATCTGAGTGACGCTGCAGGCCGAATGGGTACTGAAGGTCTGCAAGCGCTGGATCTCCTGCTGGTACTTGCCGGCAATCATCCAGCCGATCCGCACCCCTGGCGACAGGGTCTTGGAGAAGCTCGAGCAATAAATCACCCGATCCAGCCGATCATAGGCCTTGAGCGATTTGGTGCGACCTTGCTCAAACATCAGCTCACCGTAGATATCGTCTTCGACTATCTGGATGTCAAAGTCCGACGCCAGGCGCAACAGCTGCTTCTGCCGCTCTTCAGGCATGGTGCCGCCCAACGGATTGCTCAAGCGCGTGGTCAGCACCAGCGCCTTGATCGACCATTGGTTGGCCGCCAATTGCAGCGCTTCAAGGCTCATGCCAGTGGACGGGTCGCTGGGGATTTCGATGACCTTGAGGCCCAGGAGATCGGCCAATTGCAACAAACCGTAGTAAGTCGGCGATTCGGCCGCGATCAGGTCACCGGGCCGGGTCAGCACCCGCAGGGACATCTGCAAGGCGTCGACGCAGCCGTGGGTGATCACCACCTCAGAAGGATCGACCACCACGCCGGCATCGCGCATGCGGATCGCCACCTGTCGACGCAAGGGCTCGAAACCGGGGCTGAACATGTAGCTGAAAGCCCGCGGGCTATGGAACCGGGTGACCTTGGCCAATTGCTGATGCAGGGCACGCACCGGCAAATAGTCGACGCTGGGCACCGCGGCACCCAGCGGGAAAACGCCTTCGCGGCGGGACTCGACCAACACTTGTTGAATGATGCTGCTGCGGGTCACCAGGCCTGGACGTTCGACACGGGCGATGTCCGGGGTCGGCGCAGAGAGCGCCGGGGTCTGGTGCACGTAGTAACCGGACTGCGGCCGCGCGCGAATCAGCCCCTGGTCTTCAAGGTTGGCATACGCCTGCAACACCGTGGCATGGCTGACATTGAGCTGCGAACTCATCTTGCGCACCGAAGGCACGCGCTCTCCCGGTTGATAGACACCTCGGCGGATGTCTTCAGCCAGTTGCTGAGCAATACGTTGATAGAGCAAGAGGTTGGTCATGACGCAGCACTCGATTTCACGGGCATTTTATTCTTGTGTAAAACAATACCGGAACAGTTTAGAAGTGTACTGGGACAGTTGCCACAATAGTCGACAGTACAGTGCAGTGTCAGCAAAAACTGTACTGTTTTGTGCGCTAATCGGCAGGCGAAAAAAAACCCGGCGCTGTCTGCCAGGCCGGGCTTTGTAGGAACCGGCTTGCTGGCGATGGCAAAACCGCGGTGTTTCAGATGAATCGCAGTGATGGCATCGCCAGCAAGCCGGCTCCTACGGAGTGCGTGATTTCATTAGCGGGCAGCGCCGAGCTGGCCTTTTTCGTCGGAAAACACAATTTCCACCCGACGGTTCTGTGCCCGCCCCCGTTCGGAGGCGTTCGCGTCAACCGGATACTCGTCGCCATACCCTTCAACCAGGATGCGCTTGTCGTCGATGCCCAGGTCCATCAGCACATCCGCGACCGATTGGGCCCGGTCGCGGGACAGCTTGAGGTTTTCCTGCTTGCCGCCGGTACTGTCGGCGTAACCCTCGATGCGCACCACGCGCTTGGGGTTGAGTTGCAGGAACTGCACGATCTTCAGCACCACGCGGTTGGCCGAGTTTTTCAGCTCTGCTTCGCCGGTGTCGAACAGCACATCACCCAGGGTCATCACCAGGCCACGGTCGGTCTGGGTGGTGGCCAGGGCCAGGATCTGCTCTTCCAGCCATTTGCCCTGCTGCTGCACGCTGAGCAACTTGGATTCGCGCAAGGCCAGTTGCAGGCGCTGACGTTCCAGCTCGAGCTTGGCGGCGCGCTCTTCATTGAGCACCTGATTGGTGTGCTCCCGGGCGATCTCGCTGTAGCGCTGGCTCAGGTAAGCGTAATGCACCACATCCGAGCCGCTGCCCCAATAGGTGGACAAACGGTCGGCGCGGGCCAGGGACTCACCGGCGCGAATCACGTCCTTGGGGGCGATGCGCAGCACGTTGGAGTCTTCCTTGACCTTCTGGAAGTCGGCGCCTGCCTGTTGCAGCGCCGCTTCGCCTTGCTGGCCGGCGCAGCCGACAAGGCTGACGGTTCCTGCCAGGATCAAAGCGCCGAAAATGTTGGACTTGAGGCTCATTGGGCTGCTCCCAACTGCTTTTGCAGGCGGGCGATGCGGGTATTGAGCACGTTCAGCTGTTCTTCACTCTTGAGGGTCAGGACCCGGGCTTCGGCCAGGCGCGCGTCCAGCTCGGCCTGCTCGGCGCGCATCCGCGCATTCCTGAAAGACTGGTCAGCCATGCTGCCCTTGGCCCGGTTGTATTTGTCTTCGGCCAGTTTCATCTCCGGCACTTCATCGGCAGTGGCACCCACGGCACGGGCTTGCTCGACGGCCTGTGCGGTCAGGCGCATTTGTTCATTCGGCGCCGGATCGGCTGCACAACCCGCCAGAGCCAGAACGGCCAGGGCAGCGAAAAGAGGTCGAATACTCACTAAAAATCCCTACTGTTTTGGGGTACTGACAGGTTGCTTCTGCTGCGCATTCCAAAGCTCGATATTGCGTTGCAGCACGGCTTCCGTCAGTCCGGACGCGGGCAATTCTGTCATCTTTTTGGCCAACTGTCCGCGCAACCACGGATCGTTGCAGGCGGAGTTGTGGGAAAGCGCCAGAAACAGCCCGGGTTTGTCGACCGGCTGCACACGGGCGACCAGGTCATTGGCCATGCCCAGTGTCGGCGCCATGGCCATGCCGGAGTAGCGCCCTGCCAAGACAAACTCTACCTCCCCCAGGAGCAATTTCTGCAAGGCCTGGGTCAGGTTTGGCGTACGGGTGAGGGTCAATTGCTGCTCGGCGAAAGTGGCGAATTGCGAGGTCAATCGAGACTTTTCCGACAACGCCCCAGGATGACCGTGCAAGTCCTGGACGTCGTTGTAGACCAGCGACGAATCCTTGCGGGTCCACACCAGATAATCGTTTTCCAGCAGCGGCGGATGGATGTAGTCCAGGGATTCCAGCTCGCCAACTGTCAACGGCGCGTCCGCCAGCATGTCCATGCGCCCGCTGCGCACTTCGTCCAGTGCCTGGGAACGTTTGCCGGCGTAGAGCACCTGGACCTTGATGCCCAACTGCCCCGCTACCTGCTGCAACAAATCGGCACTGGCGCCAATCAAGTGCTTGGGATCCTGCGGGTCTTGCCACAGGTACGGTGGCGCATCCGGGCTGCCGGTGACCACCAGGCGTTCGCATTTGCCAGCGGCAATGGACAGTGCTGGCAATAGCGCCAGACCTAGAAAACTCCACGCGAGACGCAGATCCATAGCAGCACACTCCCGTTGAGACCGTTTATATCCCTGTAGGAGCGAGCCTGCTCCTACAGGTACAGAGGCAAAAAAAAGCCCGACCAAAGGGTCGGGCTCTTTATAAGTGAAGCAGCCGGATTAGACCAGCTTCTCCAACTCAGGGATGGCTTCGAACAGGTCCGCCACCAGGCCGTAATCGGCCACCTGGAAGATCGGCGCTTCTTCGTCCTTGTTGATCGCAACGATCACCTTGGAGTCTTTCATGCCGGCCAGGTGCTGGATCGCGCCGGAAATACCGACGGCGATGTACAGCTGTGGAGCAACGATCTTGCCGGTCTGACCGACCTGCATGTCGTTGGGTACGAAACCTGCGTCGACCGCAGCACGCGAAGCACCCACGGCTGCGCCCAGCTTGTCGGCCAGGGCGTACAGGTGCTTGAAGTTGTCGCCGTTCTGCATGCCGCGACCGCCGGAAACGACGATCTTGGCAGCGGTCAATTCCGGACGATCGGACTTGGCCAGCTCTTCGCCAACGAAGCTGGAGATGCCAGCGTCGTGGGCAGCGCCAACGGCCTCAACAGCTGCGGAACCGCCTTCAGCTGCAACCGGGTCGAAACCGGTGGCACGCACGGTGATCACTTTCACTGCAGCGTTCGATTGAACGGTAGCGATAGCGTTACCGGCGTAGATCGGACGCTTGAAGGTGTCAGCGCTTTCGACCGAGATGATCTCGGAGATCTGGTCAACGTCCAGTGCAGCGGCAACGCGCGGCAGGATGTTTTTGCCGTTGGAAGTAGCGGCAGCCAGGATGTGGCTGTAGCCCTTGCCCAACTCTGCAACCAGAGGCGCAACGTTTTCCGGCAACTGATGCGCGTAAGCGGCGTTGTCGGCCAGCAGCACTTTAGCCACGCCAGCGATTTTCGCAGCGGCTTCAGCCACGGCGCCAGCGCCCTGGCCGGCAACCAGCACGTGGATGTCACCGCCAATCTTGGCAGCGGCAGCAACGGTGTTCAGTGTGGCCGGGGCCACTACTTTGTTGTCGTGTTCAGCAATAACCAAGATAGTCATTTAGATTACCTTCGCTTCGTTTTTCAGTTTCTCGACCAGTTCAGCCACCGACTTGACCTTGATACCCGCGCTGCGTGCAGCAGGCGCTTCGACTTTCACGGTCTTGTTGGTGGAGGCGGTGGAAACGCCCAAAGCGTCCGGAGTCAGCGTCTCGAGAGGCTTCTTCTTGGCTTTCATGATGTTTGGCAGGGACGCGTAGCGCGGCTCGTTCAAACGCAGGTCGGTGGTGACGATGGCCGGCAGCTTCAGGGAAACTGTCTGCGCGCCGCCGTCGATTTCACGAGTAACAGCTACGCTATCGCCGCTGATTTCGACTTTGGAGGCGAACGTGCCCTGACCGTAACCGCTCAGTGCCGCCAGCATCTGGCCAGTCTGGTTGTTGTCGCTGTCGATGGCTTGTTTGCCAAGGATCACCAGCTGAGGCTGTTCCTTGTCGACAACAGCTTTCAACAGTTTGGCAACGGCCAGGGAAGTCAGGTCTTCGGCGGACTCGACGAGGATGGCGCGGTCGGCACCCAGAGCCAGCGCGGTGCGCAGTTGCTCTTGAGCGGTGGACGGGCCTACGGAGACGACGACGATTTCAGTCGCAACACCCTTCTCTTTCAGGCGTACGGCTTCTTCCACGGCGATCTCGCAGAACGGGTTCATCGACATCTTGACGTTGGCAAGGTCGACGCCGGAATTGTCCGCCTTGACGCGAACTTTCACGTTGTAATCCACAACGCGTTTGACAGCTACAAGAACCTTCATGGATTCCTCGTTACTCTCCGGTGAAAAGAAAGTCGCCTAGGCGAACCTGGCGGATAATGCTCATCGGGCGCAAGGGCACCTCCAAAAACGCCGGCAAAAGTGTCAAGTGACCATCGTTCATGATGCTGATGACCGTTTGTCAGCAGCGACTGACGAGTCATTCAATATCGTGACGTGTAGACTGCGCATCAAACCCGCGCGGCGCATCACCTTCTACTGCCATCGCCCTGTCTTTAGAGGTGCTCTTGAAACCAACAGTCAGCCTACGGCGAGCGCAAAACCGCCCGTATCTTGACCGGAACACCTATTCCGGTCAATACGCCAAAATGGCCGTTCATAAGGCGGGTGACTTTGATTTCTCTGGCTTTGAGCCATTTCAAACAAACGTTTGTATTGGACGCTGAGAGTGGTGTAGATATAATGCGCCACCAAAGAGAAAGGTGGTTAATCGATTGTCCTCTCCCGGCGTTGCGCAGGGATTCATGGATGCGACACCCAACCTCCATATTAGAAAAAAAACTGTTGAGCCTTGAGTAGGAGATAACCTGTGGAACGCGAATACATGGAATTCGACGTGGTCATCGTCGGTGCCGGCCCCGCTGGTCTTTCCGCTGCCTGCCGATTGAAGCAGAAGGCCGCCGAAGCAGGTAAGGAAATCAGCGTCTGCGTGGTCGAAAAAGGCTCCGAAGTCGGTGCTCACATCTTGTCCGGTGCGGTATTCGAACCCCGCGCCCTGAACGAACTGTTCCCGAACTGGAAAGAACTCGGCGCGCCGCTGAACACGCCGGTCACCCGCGATGACATCTTCGTGCTGAAAAACGCCGAAAGCGCGCAAAAAATTCCAGACTTCTTTGTGCCCAAGACCATGCACAACGAAGGCAACTACATCATTTCCCTGGGCAACCTGTGCCGCTGGCTGGCCCAGCAGGCCGAGAACCTGGGCGTGGAGATCTACCCAGGCTTCGCCGCCCAGGAAGCGCTGTTCGACGAGAATGGCGTGGTCCGCGGGATTATCACCGGCGATCTGGGCGTTGACCGCGAAGGCAACCCAAAAGAAGGCCTGTACACCCCAGGCATGGAACTGCGCGGCAAGTACACGCTGTTCGCCGAAGGTTGCCGCGGCCACATCGGCAAGCAACTGATCAAGCGCTTCAACCTCGCCAGCGATGCCGACGCCCAGCACTACGGCATCGGCCTGAAGGAAATCTGGGAAGTCGACCCGGCCAAGCACCAGCCAGGCCTGGTGGTGCACACCGCCGGTTGGCCGATGGACATCATGGGCACCGAGAACACCGGTGGCTCGTTCCTCTACCACCTGGAAAACAATCAGGTGGTCGTGGGCCTGATCGTCGACCTGTCGTACAGCAACACCTACCTGTCGCCGTTCGACGAGTTCCAGCGCCTCAAGCATCACCCGGTGCTCAAGCAGTACCTGGAAGGCGGCAAGCGCGTCAGCTACGGCGCCCGCGCCATCTGCAAGGGTGGCCTGAACTCGCTGCCGAAGATGGTCTTCAAGGGCGGCGCGCTGATCGGCTGCGACCTCGGCACCCTGAACTTCGCCAAGATCAAGGGCAGCCACACCGCGATGAAGTCCGGCATGCTGGCGGCTGACGCCGTGGCCGATCGCCTTTTCGCCGAGTCCGAAGGTGGCGATGAACTGACCAATTACGTCGAAAGCTTCAAGAACAGCTGGCTGTACGAAGAACTGTTCGCGAGCCGCAACTTCGGCCCGGCGATCCACAAGTTCGGCGCCATCGTCGGCGGTGGTTTCAACTGGCTGGACCAGAACATCTTCGGCGGCAAACTGCCGTTCACCCTGCACGACACCAAGCCGGATTACGCGTGCCTCAAACTGGCGGCCGACTGCAAGAAGATCGACTACCCGAAACCGGACGGCAAGATCAGCTTCGACAAACTGAGCTCGGTGTTCATTTCCGGGACCAACCATGAAGAAGAGCAACCTTGCCACCTGAAACTGGCCGACGCGAGCATCCCGATCAGCAAGAACTTGCCGCTTTACGACGAACCGGCCCAGCGTTACTGCCCGGCCGGCGTGTATGAAGTGGTGACCAAGGAAGACGGTGAGAAGCGCTTCCAGATCAACGCCCAGAACTGCGTTCACTGCAAGACCTGCGACATCAAGGACCCTGCACAGAACATCACCTGGGTGACACCGGAAGGTGCTGGCGGCCCGACTTACCCGAACATGTAAGCCGAACCACTGAACATCAAGGCTCCCGAATGGGGGCCTTTTTGTTGCCTGCAATTTAGGCAACACCATTAAACCAATGTGGGAGCGAGCCTGCTCGCGAAAGAAGTGTGTCAGTCGATACCCATATCGAATGATAAATCGTTTTCGCGAGCAGGCTCGCTCCCACAATGATTACCGCATACCGTCAGATTTTGGCGCCCAGTTCCGCCGACAGCCGGGCCGTAACCCCTTTGATCAAAGGAATCAGCTCGGCCATTTTTTCCAGCGGCATGTACGGCACGGTACTGGCGATGCTGATGCCGGCGACGATGCGTTTGCTGGCATCGCGGATCGGTGCCGCCACGCAGCGGATCGACGGTTCGTTGTCTTCCAGGTCGAAGGCATAACCGCCGGCCACGTACTCGATCATGCGCTGCTGGAACTGTTCCCACGACTGTTCGGGGTGCTGCGGCCAGAACTGGTTTTTCCCACCCACCGGCAGGCTGATTTCGTACAAGCGCTGCCACTCTTGCGGCGAGTCATCGAGCATCAATGCCTTGCCGATTCCCGTACGCGCCAAGGGCATGCGATGGCCGACCCGCGAGCGCATCTCCGGACCGTTGCGCCCCGGGTTCTTGTGCAGGTACAGCACCTCATCGCCTTCGCGGATAGCCAGGTGAATGGTATCGCCGGTCAACGCCGACAGCTCATCCAGATATGACCCGGCCAGGGCCACCAGCGGCAACTCCTCACGCGCCTGAAAACCCAGTTCGATCAACTTGGGCCCCAACAGGTAACCGACCTGCGGCACCACCCGCAGATATCGCTCGTCCACCAGGCAACTGGCCAGGCGATGGGTGGTGCTGCGCGTGGTGCCGATCAACCGGGCGATTTCCTTGAGATCGCGGGCGCCACTGGCCACGGCCTGAACCACACCCAACCCGCGAAGCAGGGTCTGGGTGCCAGTCGGTGCGGCGTCCTTGGCGATTTTTGGGGCGTCTTCCTGCATATCCAGCCTTTACCGTTGAGCGAGTGAACGGGCGGCATTATGGTCGCCCGCGGGTCCCGACTACAACTTGATACGCTCGACCTTGCCCACCAGCAAGATGTAGGAAAGTGCACCGATCAACGCCAGGACCGAGATATAGGTAATGGCCGGGGCAAAGGAATCACCGCTGGCAAGGAAGCCGATGACGATCGGCGTGGCGATGGCCGACAGGTTGCCGATGAAGTTGAATACCCCACCGGTCAGCCCAAGCAGTCGCGCCGGAGCCAGGGTCGACACCAGCGACCAGGTGATCGAAGCCAGGCCGTTGCCGAAAAACGCCAGCGCGAGGAAGGCAATTACCAGCGGCGTCGACTCAACGAAGTTGGCGCCAATGATCGAAGTGGAAATCAGCAGGCCACTGATGATCGGCAACTTGCGGGCGAAGCCCACGGAGTAACCACGACGAATCAGAAAGTCCGAGAAGAAACCGGAGCACAGCACGCCGACGAACGCCGCGAGAAACGGCAGCGATGCCAGCAGTCCGGACTTGATGAAATCCATGCCGCGGTATTTCACCAGGTAGGTCGGGAACCACGTCAGGAAAAACCACAGGGTCGAGTTGAGGCAGAATTGGCCGAGGTAAATGCCCCAAAGTTTGCGCTTGGTGAGGACAATTCCCAGGTCGGTCCAGCTGAATTTGGCTTTGACCCTGGCTTGTTCGGCCTGGATGTCCACCAGCCCGCCGCCTTCGCGGATCAAGTCGATTTCGGCGTCGTTGGCGCCTTTGAAATCCCGGGGCTCGCGATACACCGCGTACCAGATCACCGCCCAGAGAATGCCCACTGCGCCGGTGGCCACGAACACCATGTGCCAGCCGAATTCATGCTGCAGCCAGGCCAATACCGGCGTCAGGAAAGCCAGGCCGACGAACTGTCCAGACGTGTAGAAACCGATGGCCGTGGCACGCTCACGCTCCGGGAACCAGGTGGTAACCACGCGACTGTTGATCGGATAGGCCGGCGCTTCCAGGGCACCGACCGCCATGCGCAATACGAACAGGGCGATGAAGCTGCCCGCGAAACCGAGCATGACCGTGGCAATCGACCATAACAGGAGTGCAGCGGTATACAGAATGCGCGGCGGCACCCGGTCCACCAGCCAGCCACCGGGAATCTGCATGGCGGCGTAGGTCCAGCCGAAGGCCGAGAAGATCAGGCCGACGTGTATTGGATCGATGCCCAGGTCGCTGGTCAGCGCTGGCGCAGCGATCGACAGGTTGCTGCGGTCCAGGTAGTTGATCACCACGGTGATGAACAACAGGACCATGATGAAAAAACGCTTGCGGCTGGGCGCCGCCAACGACGCCTGCCCGGTGAGGGTTTGCGGTTGCATGGGGAGTGCCTCTTTTTATGTTTATTGAGGTCGTGATCGTTCCCACGCTCTGCGTGGGAATGCAGCCAGGGACGCTCTGCGTCCCAAAAGCGGACGCAGAGCGTCCAGTGAGGTATTCCCACGCAGAGTGTGGGAACAATCACCGCGCAGGCATTACCACTCGGCAAAACTGCCGTCGGCATGGCGCCAGATCGGGTTGCGCCAGCGGTGGCCGACGGCGGCGCGTTCGATCACATATTCTTCGTTGATCTCGATGCCCAGGCCCGGGCCGTTCGGGATTTTCACGAAGCCTTGGTCGTAGTCGAACACCCGTGGATCCTTCACATAGTCGAGCAGGTCGTTGCTCTCGTTGTAATGGATGCCCAGGCTCTGCTCCTGGATGAACGCGTTGTAGCAGACAGCGTCCAGTTGCAGGCACGCCGCCAGGGCAATCGGACCCAGCGGGCAATGCAGCGCCAACGCCACGTCGTAGGCTTCGGCCATATTGGCGATCTTGCGGGTTTCGGTGATGCCGCCCGCATGTGAAGCATCCGGCTGGATGATGTCGACGTAGCCCTCGCTGAGCACGCGCTTGAAATCCCAGCGCGAGAACAGCCGCTCACCCAGGGCAATCGGCGTGCTGGTCAGCGGTGCCAGCTCCTTAAGCGCTTCGTAGTTTTCGCTGAGCACCGGTTCTTCGATGAACATCAGCTTGTACGGATCGAGTTCCTTCATCAGCACCTTGGCCATGGGCTTGTGCACCCGGCCATGGAAGTCGACGCCAATGCCGACGTTCGGCCCGACCGCATCACGCACGGCAGCGACGTTGGCCAGGGCCAGGTCGACTTTGTCGAAGGTATCGAGGAACTGCAGCTCTTCGGTGCCATTCATTTTCACTGCGGTGAAACCCCGACTGACCGCTTCTTTCGCCGCTCGCGCAGTGTCTGCCGGGCGGTCGCCGCCGATCCACGAATACACGCGGATCTTGTCCCGCACCTGTCCACCCAGCAGGTCACTGACCGACACACCCAGCGCCTTGCCCTTGATGTCCCACAACGCCTGGTCGATGCCGGCCAGGGCACTCATGTGGATGGCGCCGCCACGGTAAAAGCCACCGCGGTACAGCACGGTCCAGATGTCTTCGATATTGCGTGGGTCTTTGCCGATCAGGTAGTCGGACAATTCTTCAACGGCAGCCGCGACAGTGTGAGCGCGGCCTTCGACTACGGGCTCGCCCCAGCCGGTCACGCCTTCGTCGGTCTCGACCTTGAGGAAGCACCAGCGTGGCGGAACGATGAAGGTGGTCAGTTTGGTGATTTTCATCTGTCGGTCTCTCTTGTTAGATCCAGCGCTCGCAGCGCCAAAAAAGTCTTAGCGAAGGGCTTTCCAGGCAGCCACGTAGGCCTTGGCATTGGCCGCCACTTGCTCAGGGGTCATGCCTGGCTTGAACAACCCGGACCCGAGGCCGAAGCCTTTGACGCCCGCGTCGACAAACACCTGCATGTTGTCCGGGGTGATGCCACCGACGGGCGCCAGGATCGTTCCCGCCGGCAGCACCGCGAGCCAGGCCTTGACGACCGCCGGGCCCATTTGCTCGGCCGGGAACATCTTCAGCACATCAGCGCCCTCGGCCAGTGCCGCGAAGGCCTCGGTCGGGGTGGCGACACCGGGCGACAGATAAAGGCCAGCCGCTTTCGCCGCGCGCAAAACCTTCGGATCGCTGTGGGGCATGACGATCACCTGGCCGCCGGCCGCTTTCACTTGCTCGACCTGTTGCGGCGTCAGCACCGTGCCCGCGCCAATCAGGCAATCGGCGGGCAACGTACTGCGCAGGATGCGAATGCTTTCATACGGCTCCGGGGAGTTGAGCGGCACTTCGATGACGCGAAATCCGGCTTCATACAGGACTTCGCCGATAGCAGCGGCTTCTTGCGGGCGCAGGCCACGCAGGATCGCGATCAGCCCGTTTTGCGCCAGTGCGTGTTTGAGCATGTCAGGACTCCAGTCAGGGTTAACGATGTGGCGTGGGCGAGATCAGGCCGGCAGCCAGTGCCAGCTGCCACAACCCGCGTTCGGTGGCCTGTTCGGCCAACGTCACCCGCGCAAAACCGCAGGCATCGAGTGCGCGGCTGTAGCGGCTGCACAGTTGGGAATTGCCAATCAGGATGATCGAAGGCAGGTGCACACTGTTGCGTCGACGCCGCTGCACGCAGGCCAGGGCCGACAGTTCATGGCCGATCAACAGGCCGGACAAGTAATCCGCTTGCGCCGTGGCGCTGAGCTCGCCGGTCAGGCCGAGGCTGCGGGCGCTGAACAAGGTCGACAAGGGGCCTATTTCGCCGTCTGTCGACAACGCCACCTGTACGCCGCGATCGAACGCCTCGCCATCGAATGACGCGCCGCACTGCTGGGTACGCCCCAGAATGCTGTGTTCGCTGAGCACGGCGAAGACTTCACCGGTCATGAAGGTATCGAAATGCACGATGCAGCCGTCGGCCACTTCCACCCATTTCGAATGGCTGCCTGGCAGGCCGATCAGTAGATCGGTGCCCGCCTCGCCTGCGATGTTCTGCAGTACGCCGAGCACTTGGGTTTCTTCGCCGCGCATCACGTTCGGCAAGCGCGAACGCTGGATCACCCCCGGCACGATGTGTACATCGACACCGCGAAGACTGCGAACGGTTTGCAGGGAAGTGCCGAGATTGGCGACGTTCGCCGGCGTGTCGCGATAAGCCGCCTCGCGCCAGCCCTGGGCGCTGCCCACCATGCCGCAGGCGATCACTGGCAAGTCGGGCTGTTCGTCGAGCCAATCGCCACAGGCCTGGTCAAAAGCCAGTTCAAAACCATCGACGCACTCTCGGCCGTTGATCATTCGCGCAGCCTTGGGCAACTGCATGATCCCCGACGACAGCGAGCGCTGTTCGAGCACCTGGCCGCCCGCGGCAAGTTTGTAGGCACGTAATGAGGTTGTCCCCCAATCGAGCGCGATTAATTGCGCCTGCATCGCTTCACCTGTTCTGTTTTTGGCAGTGAGTGAGGCGGACTATAAACCTTGGTGCCGCAAAATCTCAATATATAAATATCAATCCCATATATTGAGACAAGACAAAAAAAGATCGCAGCCTTCGGCAGCTACAGAATCGGGTTTACACGCGATTCATGGCGCTGCCGAAGGCTGCGATCTTTTAAACGGTATCAATTACCCTCGGCAAAATCCCGCAAGACGGCCCCGTCCATGCGGTAGCGCACCCACTCTTCCTGCGGCTGTGCGCCTAGGGATTTGTAGAAGTCGATAGCCGGGGTGTTCCACTCCAGCACGCTCCATTCGAAGCGCCCACAGTCGTTGGCACAGGCGATTTTCGCCAGGTGACGCAACAAGGTTTTACCCGCACCGCCACCGCGCTGTTCAGGTGTGATGTACAAATCTTCGAGGTACAGGCAGTTGCTGCCCAGCCACGTGGAGTAGCTGAAAAAAAACACCGCAAAACCGATGGGCACACCCTCGCGCAGGCAGATCAGGCCATGGGCCGTCGCCCCTTCACTGAACAGGCTGCGTTCGATGTCGGCGACACTGGCGATGACTTCATGGCGAGCACGTTCGTAGTCGGCCAGTTCAGTGATGAACGCGAGGATTTGCGGCGCGTCACTGGGGGTTGCCGGGCGGATTTCGATCGTCATGGACGTGCCTTGTCAGAAGTTGAAAACGCCATACTAAGGCGCCGCGAGAATTGTGGCGAGGGAGCAGGCTCCCTCGACCCCCATGCACCTTACTCCGGTCCACGCTAACCCTGGCATCGCGAACCTGAGACCTAACATGAACGCCTTGCATGATAGATAGATGACCTGCGTATCTATCGGGTCAAGGAACCGCGACATGTCCACTGCCACACCCCCAGTCTCCAGCAAATTGTTCGGCCTCTTTTGCCTGGCCAGTTACCTGCTCTCGCTGTCCTACGGTTCGACCTTTTTGCTGTCGCTGCTGATCGGCTCGCGCGGCGGCAACGAACACGACGCCGGCAGTGTAATTTCGGCGGCGATGCTGAGCACCTTTGCTGCGGTGATTGCGTCCGGTCACTTGTCCGACCTGCTCGGTGCCGCACGTTCGGTCGCGCTGTTCGGCCTATTGCTGGTGGTGGCCAGCCTGGGCTTCGCCTTGACGCCGGGCTTGGGCCATCTCCTGCTGTTTTTCGGGCTATTGCTGGGGTTGGGTTGGGGGGTGTTCTACACCCTCGGGCCGATCATTGTCGCGAGCCTGGTCACTCCCGTGCAACGGGCCAAATACTTCGCACTGCTGTCGGGCAGCATGATGACCGGGATCGGCAGCGGGCCCTTGCTGGGTCGCGTCGCAAGCGCCCTCGGCTTCCCGGTGACAGCCGCGTTTTATCTCGCTGCACTGGCCAGCCTGATCGGGGTTTTGCTGCTCTGGCAGCTCGATCGGCATCTGAAAAATGCATCGCTGGAATCGACGGCGGTTTCGCGGATTTCCTGGCGTGCAACGGCCCAGGTGCTGTCCTCCAGAGCGGTGTTTCCAATCATCATGGTCGGCCTCGGCGGTTGCGTTTTCGGTGGCCTGTCGAGTTTCCAGACCAGCTACGCAGCGGCGCGCTCGCTCGACTATTCGCTGTTCTTCCTGGGCTTCATGGGCGCGGCGATCAGCAGCCGCATGCTGATCGCAGGTTTCGTGGTCAAGCGTGATCCGTTGCGCGCTTCCTGCCTGCTGTCAGGCCTGATGCTGGGCTCGATCCTGCTGTTCGGCCTCGTGGTCGATGATGGCTTGAGCTACGTGGTCGCGGCGGCCATGCTCGGGGTCGGCTACGGGCTGACTTACTCGGTGATCAATGGCCTCGTCGCCAATGAAGCGCCGACCGGGACCACTGCGCAATCCTTGCTTTTGTTCAGCCTGTCGTACTTCATCGGCGTGTTCGGCTTTCCGTTGCTCGCCGGGAAAATCATCGTCGAACAAGGCATGGCCAACCTGCTACTTACCGTCATCGCGATCGCCCTGCTCAATTGGCTGATCACCCTGGGCCGATTGATCTGGCGTCACGTCTGCTCAACCCAGGCGATGCAACGAGTCTAGACCGTTCGTCGCTGATCAGGCACCAATTCAAAACGGGGGCGGACCAACATCAGGTAAGGACTCTTAATCAATGGAGACACCGCGCCATGCTCCCGACCAGGTTGACCGCCCTCGCCCTCGCTGTCCTGATGTCCCCGCTTGTCATCGCTGCCACGACCGCGTCCGGCACCGGCCCGACCAACCCGGTCGAAACACCCAGAGTTCCCGCCCTCCAGAGCGCCCCCGTGATCAACATCAACGGCACGGGCGTCGACAGCAACTTGCCGCCGTCGACCGGCACCGATCCGCGGATCCAGGGCAACGATGCAGGCCGCCAGGGCGGCCTGAACCTGCCCGATACCAAGACGCCCGATAAAGCCAGCCCCGGCATAGGTTCTACCACCACCGAAAGCCCGGGCTCAATAGGTGGCGCAAGCCAGTAGCTCGCCACTCTACCGACTCATCACAACGAAGAGGTAACCATGAACGCCGATAAAAACCTGGAAAAAGAAGTCCTGACCCGCCTGCTGCACGCCCACCCCAGCGGTCTGGGCAAGGAGGTGCTGGACAATTACCGTGGGGAGAAAGTCGTGGCCAGTACCCTCGCTGCACTGCAGGAGCGTGGACTGATCCAGCACGGCAACGTGCAATGCAACGAAGCCGGCGAACACTCGCTGAACCTGCCGATCAAACTCAGCGCTGCCGGCGTTGAAGCGGCACGCAAGCTGGATGTTTGAACCCACCAAGAAGCCAGGAGAAATCCCATGCCTCGTGGAAGCAAAGACAAATACACCGCCGAGCAGAAACGCAAGGCTGAACATATCGAAGACAGTTACGAGCGCAAAGGCGTGTCTAAGGACGAAGCCGAAGCGCGTGCCTGGGCGACCGTGAACAAACAGTCCGGCGGTGGTGAGCGTGCCGGTGGTTCAGGGCGCAAGAAGCCGGCCCGCGCCAAAGCGCAAGATCGAGAGGAATCGTCGCGACGTGCGGTGCTCAGCCGTGAAGGTCATTCGCGCAACAGCAAGGCTTCGCGCGAGGTGCAGACCGTCGAAAGCCTGATGAAAGAAGCCCGGGCGAAGAATATTCCAGGCCGGTCCAGCATGCGCAAGCAGGAGTTGATCGAGGCGTTGCGCAAGGCTGGCTGATATATGTTGAATTCCAGGGCCTCTTCGCGAACAAGCCCGCTCCCACATTTGATCGCGTTTCTTCAGGTAGAATCCGGTCGAAATGTGGTAGCGAGCCTGCTCGCGAAGGCGTTCCGACGAAAGCGGTAGATCAGGCGCCGATACTCTTGCGGATCAACTCATCCACCTCAGCAGCCCCAGGCGAGGTCGCCGGCCCCCACCGGGTCACCGACAGCGCCGCGGCCGCATTGGCCCGTTGCGCGGCATCAAGCGCAGACAACCCCTGCGCCAACCCCGCCACGAACACCCCGGCATGGGCATCGCCGGCGCCATTGCTGTCTACCGCCTGCACCTTGAAGCCTGGTACATGTCGACGTTCGCCCGGCTGCTGAATCCAGCATCCTTGCGGCCCGTCGCGAACGACCATGAGCACATCGCGCGGCAAATATTCGACCAGACGATCCAACGCCTGGTCGATTTTCGTCGCGCCTGTAATCTTCAACGCTTCGGCGCCGTTACTGGTCCACACGTCGATGCGCGCCAGCAACGCCTGCATCAGCGGCGCATCCGGGGAATCCACCAACGGCCCCGGATCGAACACCACATTGATCCCGTTCGGCAACGCCAGCACCCAATCCACCAGCGCCCGCGCCTTCCCCGCCTGCAGGAGGCTGTAGCCGCTGACATAGACATAATCGCCCGCCTCGACCGGCACGCTGCCCAGGTCTTGCGCAGTCAATTCGCCTTCGGCACCGATGTAGGAAACGAAACTGCGTTCGGCCGAGGCGTCGGTGATGGCGACGCATAACCCGGTATCGCGCTCGGCGCGCTCAGCAATGCCGATCCGGATGCCTTCGGCGTTCATTGCTTCACGCGCCAGGTCGCCGAATCGCCCGGTGCCGTGGCGACCGAGGTAGACCACCGAAAGACCATTGCGCTGGGCGGCTGCCATCACATTAAAACCGCCGCCAGCCTGGAAACTCGCGGACTGCGCCAATACATCGCCCCCCGCTTGCGGCAGTTTATCCACGGCCATCACCAGGTCGATGATGACCTGGCCGGTGTGCAGCAACTTAGGCATGAGCATTCTCGATCAACGCGGCCCGACGATCCTTCGCCCCGCCAAGTACCCGATAAATGCCACCGGCGACCACGAAGGTCACGATCCAGCCGAGACCGTTATGCCCCAGCCACGAGTCGGACAGGAAGCCTTTGAACCAGACGTTTTCTGCCGTGGTGCCGATGGTGGTGAAACTGAAACCGAGCACGATCGCCACCGCCCAGGCACCGAACGCGCGCCACTCGACGCCGCCGTGATACCAGTAGGCACTAAGCGGGCTGACGTCCAGCAGGTCCTTGGGGCTGTAATAGTGACGATGAATCAGATCGACCACGAAGATCCCTACCCATGCCGTGATCGGCACCGCCAACAGGGAAATGAAGGTGATGAACGGGCCGTAGAAACTGTCGGCGATCAACATGAAGTAAATCGAACCGGCGAAAATCGCCACGATGTCTACCACCACGGCGTAGACGCGCTTGACTTTAAGACCGAGGGTCAGCGTGGTCAGGCCGGCGGAGTACACCGACAGGTTGTTCGACAGCAGCAGGCCACCGAACGCGGTGATCAGGTAGGGCACGGCCATCCAGGTCGGCAGCATGTCGCGGATGGCGATGATCGGGTCGGCGGCCTGGGCCAGGTCGTTGTTGCCCACCGACAACAGGCCTCCGACGGTGATCAACAGCACCAGTGGAATGCCCGCGCCGAACGCCGCTGACGCCACCAGGCGCACGGCCTCCACGCTGCGGTGCTGGTAGCGCGACATGTCCGCGCCAGCGTTGGCCCAGCCGATCCCGGTGCCGGCCGCCATGGTGCCGATACCGATGATCATCGCGCTCATCGGTGCCGGTGTGGCGTTGAACACCGCGCTCCAGTCGATGGTGGCGCAAAGAAAGCCGCCGACCAGGATATTCAGTGCCCCGAACACGTAGGTCGCCCACTTCTGGATCACCAGCAATGTGGCGTGACCGAGGCCGGAAACCGACAAGGTCAGCAGCACGAAAATCGCGATGAACACAAGGGTCAGCAGTGGCGCGCTTTTGGCCTCTACCGGCGAACCAAAAAGGATCGAGCACAGCGACAGCAGAACGAACGCGGCAGTGGTGGTATTGACGGTTTCCCAGCCCAGGCGCGACATCAGCGATACCAGGGTCGGGCCGATATTGCCGCGCACGCCGAAGATGGCGCGGGACAGTGTCAGGCTTGGCGCGCGGCCACGACGACCGGCGATGGATATGATCCCGACCACCGCGAAGGAACCGGCGGCACCGAGGATCGCGACGATGACTGCCTGCCAGATCGCCAACCCGCGAAACGCCACGAGGGTCGCGCCCAGCGGCAGGCCGAGAATGGAAATGTTGGCAGCGAACCAGACCCAGAACAGCTGCAGCGGATAACCATTGCACTCGGCCTCCGGCACCGGTTCGATGCCGCGGGTTTCCAGTTGCCCGGCGTTCGATGAACTCATGAAAAATGCTCCTGTTGCCATTTTTGTGGTTGTGGGCAATTCAGATATTGGGTGGCCCGCGACAATCCCCTGTAGGAGCTGCCGCAGGCTGCGATCTTTTGACCTTGATTTTCAGCGACCTCAAGGCCGCCAAGATCAAAAGATCGCAGCCTGCGGCAGCTCCTACCGGGGCTCCTCAGCGCAGGGTGAGGAGTCCTTTGACGAGGGGTTCAAGTTCCAGATCATTGACCGCCTTGACCTTCTCGATCATCACCACCGGCCAACTCTCCAACCCAAGGCAAGCCCCGAGCATCGCCCCCAGAATCGCCGCGATGGTGTCGGTGTCGCCACCCAGGCTGGCGGCCATGCACAGTGCATCAAAGGCATTCATTTCACCTATGGCCACTTGCTGGGCCAGGGCAAACGACACCACCACCGACTCCTGGGAAGCCACCGAGGTGCCGATCACGTCGTACAGCACATCGGCGAGCAACGCCTTGTCACTGTCGACGCTGATGCTGCGCGCCCAACTGATGCGCGAAGCGATTCGTCCGCCGGCTACCCAGTGACCATGGCCTTCGGCTTGCTGGGCGATTTGCTGGCCGAGGTTCAGCGCCTCGCCCAGGTCCATGCCGTTGATGCCGGCGGAAACCACCGCCGCCACCGCCGCCGCGCTGGAAATGCCCAGCGTGGTGTTGTGGGTGACCTGGCAGGCCTGCACCACGGCATCGATGAAGCGCTCGGCTTTGGACACATCCGCGGCAATCCCGACCGGCGTGATCCGCATCGCCGCGCCATTGGTAGTGCCGTACCGACCGGCTTCTTCGGGCGAGTGGCCGGCGAGGATCATTTCGATCGCGCGCTTGGTCGAAGGGCCGAGCAAGTCCTGCGAGCCCTTGGCCTGCATCACGGCTTCCCATTCGATCAAGCGCTTTGCGAGTACCGCGGGTTGGATGTTGCCTTGACCTTCGACCAACAATTGACCGACCAGAATGGCTTGTTCGGTGTCGTCGGTGATCGAGCCCTTGGGCATATTGGCGGCGATCGGCTGATCGGGACCGGCATCTTCAAGGCCGGTGATCTCGCCAAAGCGCGCCTGAATCTGGCTGCGGCTAAGGGATTGGGTCGGCATGCCAAGCGCATCGCCCAGGGCCAGGCCGTAAAACGCGCCTAGCGCACGATCGAGCGCAGTCATTTCGATGGTCCGAATTGCAGGTGCAGGCGAAAATGCACAGGATCGAGCAGGCTTTCCACCTGTTCCATGAAACGGTTTTTCCGGTCATAGGTGGTGCGCAAGGCCTTAAGGAAAACCGTGCCGACCGGCCGCCCCAACAGTTCGGCATCGGTGGCGTTCAACGGCTCGGCGCCGATCCATTGATCACCGCGCTCGCCGATATAGCCATAGGCGGCCAACGTGATGGTCAGCGAGTTATCGATCAAGCCAACCCGCGGCAGGCTTTCCAGGCCGCCGGTAGCAGGCATCAATGAGCGTTCAAGGGAGACCAGCGTGCCATCGTTGGAGCGGCGGCGACGGTCCAGGGTGATGAACTGGTCAGTGCCGAAACGCGGTAGCAGGTCGGGACGGCTCACGGCTTCCAGCCGCAACACTTCGGTATTGACCAGTGCGCCGCTGTCGGCAAGGGCCTGCGCCCAGCCGCTGCGCTGATCCAGTACCACCCCGTCGAAGGTGACGATGGAACCGACCCCGCTTTGCGTCGCAATGTAGTTGCGCCGTTTCAACTCGGCTAGCGCTTCACGCAAGGTTCCTCGGCTGACTTTGAATTCTTGAGCCAACTGATGCTCGCCCGGCAGATGAAAACCGTCCTCCATGAGGCCGCTTTCGATGCGCCGGATGAGTTCGTCGACCACCCGTTGTTTCTTGTCGAATCGTACCTGTCTAATCATGTACAAATTGATACCCGAAACGAGTTGCGACGGGCAAGAAATATTTACGGGAGATGACAGAAGGGAGTGCGGCTTGATCGTTCCCACGCTCTGCGTGGGAATGATCAGTTGTGGGGTTAACGCTGCTTGAGGCGGTCGATGACGACGGCCAGCAGTAGGATCGAACCGCGAATCACATACTGATAGAAGGTATCGATGTTCTTCAGGTTCATCGCGTTCTCGATGATCGCCAGGATCAACACCCCGGCAATCACATGCCGGATCATGCCGATCCCGCCACTGAGCGACACGCCGCCGAGCACGCAGGCCGAGATTACTGTCAGCTCGAAGCCCTGCCCGATCATCGGCTGGCCCGAGGTCATGCGCGATGCCAGGATCACCCCGGCCACTGCACCGATCAGGCCGTGCACGGCGAAGATGATGATCTTGGTCCGGTCAACGTTGACCCCCGCCAGCAGCGCCGCTTCCTGGTTGCCGCCGATGGCCATGGTGTTGCGCCCGTAGGTGGTGTAGTTGAGTAACCAGCCAAAGAACAGGAAGCAGACGATGGTGATCAGGATCGGCACCGGAACGCCGAACAACTGGCCGTTGCCGAACACGAAGAACGACTCCTGGGACACCCCCACCGCCTTGCCATTGGCAAAGATGTAGGCCAGGCCGCGCACGATCTGCATGGTCGCCAGCGTGGTGATCAGCGCATTGACTCGCAGCTTGGCAATCACGATGCCGTTGATCAGGCCGACGATCAGCCCCATCGCCAGCGCCGCGCTGACACCGAGAAAGACGCTGTCGGTGTCGCGCATCACCACGGCGGCAACCACCCCGGCGCAGGCGATCACCGACCCCACCGACAAGTCGAAATGCCCGGACGCCAGGCAGTACAACATGGTGCATGCCGCGATCCCGGTGGTGGAAATCGCCAGGCCCAGGCCGCGCATGTTCAAGGGCGAGAGGAAGTTGTCGATCAGCAAGGTGCAGAGCACGAAGATACCGACGACCGCCAGCAGCATCACCCAGTCATCGAGAAAGCGCCGCAGGTCCAGGGGTTTGCGTGCAGTCGGCAGGGTTTCGTTTTGGGTTGTCATCATAGTCACCTCTCAGTTCGCCACGCCGTCAGCGCGTTGGCGCGGCAAAGCCAGTTGCAGCAGGTTGGATTCATTGGCCTGTTCGCGGCTCAGTTCGCCGCGCAGTGCGCCTTCGCACAACACCAGGATGCGGTCGGAAATGCCCATCACTTCCATCAGGTCGCTGGACACCACGATCACCGCAATGCCGCTGGCGGCCAGGTTATGGATGATCTGGTAGATTTCGGCCTTGGCGCCGATGTCGATGCCACGGGTGGGCTCGTCGAGCAGCAGGACTTTCATTGGCATCGACAGCCAGCGACCGAGAATGGCCTTCTGCTGGTTGCCACCGGACAGGAACTTGATCTGTTGCCCGGCGTGTGGCGTTTTTACCTTCAGCGCCTTGATCTGCTTGTCGGCGTTGCCCTTCTCCCACAGGCCACGCAACAGGCAACCAAAGGTTGAATGCGCACCACGGGCGCTGATGTTGATGTTCTCGGCGACGCTTGCCAGCGGCAGGATGCCCTCCTTCTTGCGGTCTTCGGGACAGAGCAGGATCCCGGCCGCAATCGCATCCCGGGGCGAGCGCAGTTTCAGTTCATGGCCGCGCAGTTCAAGACGGCCGGCGCTGTTGCGTTCCAGCCCGCTAAGCAGGCGAAACAATTCCGTGCGCCCCGCGCCGACCAGGCCGAACAAGCCAAGGATCTCGCCCTTGTGCGCATCGAAACTCACCGGTTCGCGCAGGCCTGGCCCGAGCAGGCGGTCGACCTTCAACGCCACCGCGCCGCGCTGGCGCGGGCGGTAATCGTAGATGTCCTGAATGTCCCGACCGACCATGCAGGTGACCAACTGATCATGGGTCAACTCGCTCATGTCTTCGAAGGTGCGCACGTAACGGCCGTCCTTGAACACCGTCACCGCGTTGCAGATGCGGAACACTTCCTCCATGCGATGGGAGACGTAGAGCACCACTTTGCCTTCATCGCGCAGCCGACCGATGATCGCCATCAAGCGGTCGATCTCCCGCGCCGAAAGACTGCTGGTGGGCTCGTCGAAAGCAATGACATGCGCGCCACGGGACAAGGCCTTGGCGATCTCGACCAGCTGCCGCTGACCGAGCGACAGGCGCCCGACTTTCTCCTGCGGGTCGATTTCGTCGGCCAGCCCCCTGAGACAGGCCAGGGCTTGCTGGCGCAAAGTTGCGCGATTGATCAAACCGAAACTGGCCGGCAAGTGACCGAGAAACAGATTTTCCGCCACGGTCATTTCCGGCACCAGGTGCAGTTCCTGATGAATCACCGCGACCCCGCTGCCAATGCTGTCGGCCGTGGACTTGAACGCCATCGTCTGGCCGCCTATCTGCAGGTCGCCACTGCTCGGGGTGTAGGCGCCGCCGAGGATTTTCAGCAGGGTCGACTTGCCGGCACCGTTCTCGCCCATCAAGGCATGAACCTGCCCCGGATGGGCGACGAAGTTAATGTTGTCCAGCGCCTTCACACCGGGAAAGGTTTTGCCGATCCCGTTGAAGCGCAAGCTGCCACTGCCACTCAAAGAGCTGCCGGTGTGTTGTTGTACTTGTGTTTGCGCCATAACCACCTCATCGCACAGATCAGGCAACCCCGTTGCCAGGGTCACCGATGAAATCAACCGGCCCTCAGTTCCACAGGCCGATCTTTTCCAGTTCCTGCTTGAAGTTGTCTCGCGTGATCAGTGTCACGTCGTCCATGGCGGTGTATTTCGCCGGTTCTTTGCCGCTGGTGACCCACTCGTACATCATGCTGGCGGTGTTGTAGCCCTCGATGTGCGGGCTTGGCAGCATCGACCCGTAGAAGCCGCTGTCGGGTTTCTTAAGCTCGCCAATGGCGTCGGTGCCGTTGATGCCGATGCCGATCACGTTCGCCGCGGCAAAGCCGGCGGCTTCCGTGGCACGCACGCCGCCCAGCACGGTGTTGTCGTTCATGCCGCCGATGATCAGGTTCTTCGCCGCGCTCGGTAGCTTCACCAGTGCCGAGTTGGTGGCGTCCATGCTGCCCGGTACGTCGAGGGTTTTCAGGGCCGTGAACAGGATGTGGTCTTTGGGCATGCCGGCATCTTCCAGCGCCTTGACCGAGCCGTCGGTGCGTTTCTTGCCGGTGTCGAGTTCGTTGAAGGTGTTGATCACCGCATAGGTGTCTTTCCACTCCCAGCCGCGCTTCTTCGCCTCGGTGGCCATGGCGCTGCCCTGCTTCTGGCCGACTTCAAAGGCGGCCATGCCCAGGTAAGGGACGTCCTCCATGAACTTGCCGCTGGCATCGACGAAGCGGTCATCCACGGCGATCACTTTCAAGCCATTGAGCTTGGCCTTGGCCATGATTGCAGGGCCCAGGGACACGTCCGGCGGGCAGATCACGAAACCCTTGGCACCGTTGGCCGCCAGGCTGTCGATGGCCGACAGGGTTTTCTCACCGTCAGGCACGGCGATCTTGATCAGGGTGAAGCCCTTTTCCTTGCCAGCCTTTTCAGCGAAGGCCCATTCGGTCTGGAACCAGGGCTCCTCCGCTTGCTTGACCAGGAATCCGATTTTCACTTCCTCAGCCGCCAGCAGCGTGCTGCTCAGGCTGAACGCGCTGACCGCCACGGCGGCGCAGCATAGGGAACGGATGGCATGACGACGATTCATAAGCTGACTCCTTGTTGTTTTTGTTGAGCGTAGTGCCAATAGTCATATCGTATGATGATTGAATTTCAGGCGCAGTTTTGCACCTGAGACCCGGATGACCTAGTCGTGGTACATCACTGAGCGCCCGCCATCGATGGTGATGCACGAAGCGTTGATGAACGGTGCTTCATCACTGGCCAGGAACACCGCGGTCATGGCCACCTCGATTGGCTGGCCGATGCGCCGCGGCGGGCACAGGTCGAAGGCGCGCTGACGTTCGGCATGGGGGTCGGCAAAGCCGTTCCAGTAGTCGACGTTCAATTGGGTTTCGATGTAGCCCGGCGCGATGGCGTTGACGCGAATGCCCTTGGGTGCGTATTCGATACCCAGGGCGCGGGTCAGGCCGAGCAGGCCGTGCTTGGCTACCGGATAAGGGAAGCAGCCTGGAATGATGTGGGTGGAATGGGTGGAAGCGATGTTGATGATGCTGCCGATGCCTTGCTCGATCATCTGCGGCAATACAGCCTTGCAACCGTACCAGGCACCGTCCAGGTCAATGGCGAAGCAGCGACGCCAGTCTTCCTCGGTCATTTCCAACGGATCTCGGAACACGTTGACCCCGGCGCAGTTGACCAGCACGTCGATCCGCCCGTGAAGCTCAACCGCCAGCCTGGCCATCGCCTGCAAGTCCTGCTGCTGGGAAACGTCGGCCTTGATCGCCACCACGTCAGCCCCTTTGCTCCGCCACTGTACCGCGACGTTTTCGACTTTTTCGGCCTGGATATCGCTGATGACCAGCTTGGCTTGCTGGGAAGCGAAGGTTGCAACGATCGCCTCGCCGATGCCCTGGGCGGCGCCGGTCAACAGTACGACTTTGTTTTTCAGGCGCTCGCCCTTGGGTGCCTCGGGCACCGGCGGTAACGAAAGAGGTTCAGCCATGGATCAGGACTCCTGTTCGAAAGCACGACGAAAACCGGACGTCAGGTCCGGTCAAAAGGGCGTTGAGGAAGAAACAGGCAGGCGCGAAACGTTTCAGCATCGGGGTGCTTTGAAACGCGGACTCCACGAGGGAGTGCGGGGGAATATCGCTGCATCACTTCACCTGTTTTGTTTTTGTAAGTGTGAATGCGTGTAACTGATGGCGCCGACTATAAACCCGACGCGCAGGAAATCTCAATATATATATTCGCATCCCATATTTAGGGATTTAACCTGAAAATCGGCTACAGGACTTTCCTGCAACGTCGACGCGAATCGCCAGCACTGCCCCATCCAGCGGATGCCCAAGGGGGCTCGCGGCGCTGGTGATGTACAGGGTTTTCAAGTCCGCATCGCCAAATACGCAACTGGTCGGACGGCTGACGGGCAGTTCGATTACCCGATCGACCTGCCCGTCAGGTGTCAGCCTGAGCAGGCAACTGCCGTCCCATCGGGCATTCCAGACAAAACCCTCGGCATCCATTGCCGAGCCGTCCGGGCCGCCGAGTGGATGAGGACCGAACCAGGCCTGTGCCGGGTCAAGATGGCCATCGGCACGAATAAAGTATCTGCACAACGTGCCGTCGAGACTGTCACCGAAATAGACGGTAGTGGCGTCGTCGCTCCACAACAATGTATTGGGGATACCCAGTCCACGCAGCAGTGGCGTGACCCGCGCATCGCTATCGATTCGGAACAGGCCACCGCAACGCCGTTCGACGGGCAGGTCTTCGCCCTGCTCGCCGATGTTGTTCTGCATGGTGCCAAGCCACAGCCTGCCCTGGGCATCGCAGCGGGCTTCGTTCGCGCGGTTACCAGGCTGCGGATCCGCGACGCAAAACAAGCTCAGTCGCGGTTCCAACCCCGGGGAATCAAGGTCAAGCCGATACACGCCGCTGCTCAAGGTCACCAGCGCATCACCGCTCGCACAGGGGATGAACGCCGACACATGCTCCGGCATCTGCCAGATCTGCACGTTGGCGCCGATCAACCGCAGCGCCTGTTTGCCGGCAATGTCCACCCAATACAGCGCCTGGGTCGGCGCATCCCAGAACGGACCTTCGCCGAGTTGCGCCCGGTGCTCGGTAACCGCAGTCAACGTCATGAAACCTCCTGCTTTTTTATTGTTTTTCGGTAGGAGCCGGCTGGCTGGCGATAGCGTCCTTCAAGAGCCGCATCGCCAGCAATCCAGCTTCTACAGGTTGTCAGCCGGCTTTTTTTCCGGCCATGACCTGCGGGTAATAGCGCTTGATCGCCAGGTCGGCGTTATCGATCAGGGTCATGCAGGCCCACACACCCCGCGCGGTGTCCCGGGCGGCGATGGCGTCGACCATGTCTTTATGAATGGGCAAGGTGCGGCGCAGCTCGTCGGGGTTGGCGGCGGACACTTCGAAACACACTGCCAACAGCGCGCCCAGGGCCGGGACCATTTGCTCGATGAATTGATTGTGGCTGGCAGCGAGAATGCACTCGTGGAAGAGCTGGTCGGCGCGGTTGTAATCGACTCCGCTGTCCACCGCTCGCGCCAATGCGTTGTAGGCTCGTAAAATGGCATCGAGCTGTTCGGCGGTCGCACGCTCGCAAGCCCAGCGCACGGCCATCGGTTCGATGGTGCGGCGCAAGTCGAGCAAGTCATCGACGAAGTTTTCCGGCAAGCCGCTGCGTGACAGCCAACCTACGACCTGTGGATCGAAGAGGTTCCAGCGCCGTACCGGCAACACCCGCGTACCGACTTTCGGCCCGACTTCGAGCATGCCCTTGGCAACCAGGGTCTTGATGGCTTCGCGGATAACGGTGCGACTGACACCCAGTTGTTCGCCGAGGTCAGCTTCGACCTTGAGCGTCTCCCCCGGCTTGACGTGCCGGGCAGCGATCCAGCAGCCCAGCCAATCGACCGTCGAGGCGTGAAAACTGCTGGACATGGACACCTCAAAACCGTTTGTGATGGGTGTCCACGCTAATCATCATATGATTGGCTGTCAATTTGATTTTGTGAGGAACTGCCGAAATCGAAATCATTGTGGGGGAAGTGTCAGGGCTCAAGGCCGATGGGGAAGAACTCTCCACCGCTCCACACGCCTAGCCATCGCTGCCCGTCGATCTCCCGCGTCACCGCCAGCTCTACCAGTTGGTAGAACACATTGCGATGGATCAGCGCTTCGAGATTGGTGCGCACATGCACGTAAGGCGCCGGCTCTTGAGTGGCTGGATCGATCACCACGCGAATCGGGTGCTCTGGACCGGCCTCGGTGGTTTCGTCGACATTGGTGGTGAAGCGCAACACCTGCGCCTCGCCCTCGCCGTCCACGTCCACCGCAATCGCCACGAAAGGCGCATCGTCGACCTTGATCCCGACCTTCTCGACCGGAGTGATGAGGAAGTAATCATCACCGTCGCGGCGAATGATGGTGGAGAACAGCTTGACCATCGGCTTGCGTCCGATCGGCGTGCCCAGGTAATACCAGGTGCCGTCGCGGGCGATGCGCATGTCGATGTCGCCGCAGAAGTCGGGG
>CXWK01097845.1_pt3 | contig 68819 bp, 49 predicted proteins | sample 590851 | NCBI WGS metagenome assembly CXWK01 (sample SAMEA3498364, study PRJEB10139) | wastewater metagenome | biome: wastewater treatment plant; material: activated sludge | place: Denmark | collected 2014-08-01 | reverse complement strand
AATGCCGGAGAGAGGGCATGCCGAGCCTTAGCGAGGCACCGAGTGGTGGGGCAAAGCCTTTTGCTTACTTTTTGGCGTTTGAAAAAGTGAGTCGCCGTAAGGGCGAAACCATAAGCGGCCGTTACCGCAGCAATGGATATGTACTCAGTCAACAAGCCCCACAGGCTTTGACGCGGCATGGATCAACGTTGGTAAAGGCGCCAATGGAGGTAGTCACAGGTTGCCGGACAGGCTCAGGGCGTGAGGGGGCAAGAAAATCAAAAGCCAGCCGTGCGGCGACCCGACTTGCCGACGAAGGCAGCTTTGAATCCTGCATCGAATTCGGGATCTCACCCCGCCATCGTCAGCCGGTTACGCCCCTCGCGCTTGGCGACGTACAGTGCGCTGTCGGCCCTGCGCAACAGGCTCTCGGCGGATTCGCCGGGCAGCAGGGTTGAGCAGCCGAGGCTGACCGTGAGCTCAACGGTGCGGCCATCGGCGGGATAATCCTCGGTCTGCGCTGCGAACCGCAGGCGTTCGCCGACCAGGGCCGCCGCTTCCCGGCTGGTGTTGGATAACAAGATCAGGAACTCTTCGCCACCGTAGCGAAACACCATGTCGACGTTGCGCAGCTGATTCTTGATCGAGGCGGCCACCGCCTTGAGCACGTCATCACCGGCGCTGTGGCCATGGGTGTCGTTGACCCGCTTGAAGTGATCGATGTCCAGCATCAACAGCGACAGGGGCTGCATATGACGTCGCGCCAGCTCGATTTCCCGCTGCAGCGTCTGGTCCATGGCGATGCGATTGCCGGTGTCGGTCAGTGGGTCACGCAATGCACTTTGGGTGGCGGCGCGGTACAGCAGGGTATTGCGCATAGGGTAGAGCAACGCGGCCAGCAGAGACTCGAGGTTGGCCTGTTCCTGTTCGCTGAAGCGCTGGTTGCGGCGAAAGATCAGTTCGCCCAGGTGCTCGCCTTCGTGGCTCAGGCTGTAGCTGATCGAGTGGTGGCCCCGCTGGCCGAATTCCAGGCGCAAGTCACTGCTCTTGTGCTGGTAGATCAAGGCATCAAGGGGGACCAGTCGCTGGATTTCGCGGTAGAACAGCCCGAGTATGCGTTGCGGCTCAAGGCTGGTTTGCAGCTGCAGGTTCAATTGCTGGCGCAGCTGCGCAAGGCTGACGGGCCTCTCCAGAATCGGTGGCTGCTGACCAAAGCCCAGGCGTTGCAATTTGGCGCTGTCAAAGTCAATTGCGTTGGTCTGGGAAGGTGATTTCATATGGCGTTCGCCCTTGAGCAGTAAGGCTGTCTTACAAGCTGGGTGCGAGCGCTTCTTGGCTACGCCTCATACTGGTCCGTCAGTCCCTTAGGACATTTCGTACAAGCTTAATCTGCTTTATCGCAGATTAGTAATCGGCAATTTGGTCTTGCGCACTCTGCTTTCCCACGGCCTGTTCAGGCAAATGCTGAGCGAAAGTCGTGCCAATAGGCTGAATTGTATTAAATACCGTTACCAATCAATAGGTTGATAAGCGATGAAGGTGGCGAAGGTAACTGCGCGACGGTTGTTTGACTGAAAGCATGTTCTAACGCGCATGCCGCGTCGGGAAGCCGACGCGGCACAAAAGCGACAGACGGTATTACTGGGCGTTGAATGCCTGGCCGTTGATTCCGGTGCTGTCCGGGCCCATCAGGTAGAGGTAGACCGGCATGATCTCCTCAGGCGTTGGGTTGTTCAGCGGGTTTTCGCCCGGATACGCCTGGGCGCGCATGCTGGTGCGAGTGGCCCCTGGGTTGATGCTGTTGGAGCGGACCGGCGCCACGCCGTCGACTTCGTCGGCCAGCGTTTGCATAAGGCCTTCGGTGGCGAATTTCGAGACACCATAGGCGCCCCAATACGCGCGACCCTTGCGCCCGACGCTGCTGGAGGTGAACACGACCGAGGCGTCCTGGGACAGCTTGAGCAGTGGCAACAGGGTACTGGTCAACATGAACATGGCGTTGACATTGACCTGCATGACGCGCATGAAATTTTCCCCGGACAGCTGTTCGATCGGGGTGCGCGGGCCGATGATCGATGCGTTGTGCAGCAAGCCATCCAGATGGCCGAATTCGCTCTCGATCATCGCCGCCAGCTCATCGTATTGATGGGGCAGGGCGGTCTCGAGGTTGAACGGGATCACGGCCGGTTGCGGATGGCCGGCGGCTTCGATCTCGTCGTAGACCTGGGTCAGGTTGGCTTCGGTCTTGCCCAGCAACAGGACGGTGGCGCCATGGGCGGCATAGGTTTTGGCGGCGGCAGCGCCAATGCCGCGACCGGCACCGGTGACCAGGATGACCCGGCCTTTGAGCAGATCGGGGCGGGCGGAATAATCAAACATGAAAAAACCCTCTACATAATCCATCAATAGAGCTGAAAAGATCGCAGCCTGCGGCAGCTCCTACAGGATGCACATCGATCCCCTGTAGGAGCTGCCGAAGGCTGCGATCTTTTGACGTTAATCAGCAGCCACATAGGGCGCTATCAAGCACCTTGCGCAACTCCAGCGGATGATCGACCACCACGTCCGCTCCCCAATGCCGCGGATTATCGTCCGGGTGGATGTAGCCGAAAGTGACGGCGGCCGTCCGGGTGCCGGCATCACGCCCGGATTCGATATCGCGCAGGTCATCGCCCACGAACAGCACGCTGGCCGGATCAAGGTCGAGCATCTTGCAGGCGAGGATCAACGGCTCTGGGTCCGGCTTGCTGTTCTTCACGTGATCCGGGCAAATCAGCAGGGCCGAACGCTCGGCCAGCCCCAGTTGCTGCATGATCGGCTCGGCGAAACGCAGCGGCTTGTTGGTGACCACGCCCCAGATCAGGTTGGCCTTCTCGATATCGGCCAGCAGTTCGCCCATGCCGTCAAACAGTTTGCTGTGAACCGCGCAACCCACCAGGTAACGCTCGAGGAACTCCAGGCGCAATGCCTCGAAACCCGGGGACTCCGGGTCCATGGAGAAGGTCACTGCGACCATCGCCTTGGCACCGCCGGAGATTTCATCGCGGATGTGCTTGTCGTTGATCGGCGGCAAGCCGCGGTCGGCACGCATCGCCTGGCAAATCGCAATGAAGTCCGGCGCGGTGTCGAGCAGGGTGCCGTCCATGTCGAAAAGAACTGCTCTGATACGCATGAGCTTACTCCTCGCGCAGGGTCTGGATCATGTAGTTGACGTCCACGTCGGACGCCAGTTTGTAATGCTTGGTCAGCGGGTTGTAGGTCAGGCCAATGATGTCCTTGACGGTCAGGCCGGCCATGCGGCTCCAGGCACCGAGCTCGGAAGGACGGATGAATTTCTTGAAGTCGTGGGTGCCGCGTGGCAACAGCTTCATGATGTATTCGGCGCCGACGATGGCGAACAGGTACGCCTTCGGGTTGCGGTTGATGGTGGAGAAGAACACCTGGCCGCCCGGCTTGACCATGCGGAAACAGGCGCGAATCACCGAGGACGGGTCCGGTACGTGCTCGAGCATTTCCAGGCAGGTCACCACGTCGAACTGTTCAGGCATTTCCTCGGCAAGAGCCTCGGCGGTGATCTGCCGGTATTCGACGTTCACGCCCGATTCCAGCTGATGCAGTTGCGCCACCGCCAGTGGCGCTTCGCCCATGTCGATACCGGTCACGGTCGCGCCGCGCTGGGCCATGGCTTCACTGAGGATGCCGCCGCCGCAACCGACGTCGAGGACCTTCTTGCCGGCCAGGTTGACGCGTTCGTCAATCCAGTTCACGCGCAGCGGATTGATGTCATGAAGCGGTTTGAATTCGCTCTCGCGGTCCCACCAGCGATGGGCCAGGGCTTCGAATTTGGCGATTTCGGCGTAGTCGACGTTGCTCATGGTTTAAGTCCTCTAAAACTTGAAAAATCCTGTAGCCCCGGTGTTGAGTCCGGGGAGGCTTACGATTCTTTGCGGCCGCTGATGCGCTGGCCCCAGGCCTTGGCGATGGCGACGAGTTGTTGTTCATCCATGCGTGTCAGGCGGCGGTCGTCGAGCAGTTGCTTGCCCGCGACCCAAAGGTGTTTCACGCAATCGCGGCCTGACGCATATATAAGCTGCGATACCGGGTCATAGACCGGTTGCTGGGCCAGGCCCGAGAGGTCGAACGCCACAATGTCGGCGGCCTTGCCGATTTCCAGCGAGCCCACCTCGGCTTCGATCCCCAGTGCGCGTGCGCCGTTGAGGGTGGCCATGCGCAGGGCGCTGTGGGCGTCCAGTGCGGTGGCCGAACCCGCGACGGCCTTGGCCAGCAGGGCGGCGGTGCGGGTTTCACCCAGCAAGTCCAGGTCATTGTTGCTGGCGGCGCCGTCGGTGCCGAGGGCCACGTTGACCCCGGCCTGCCACAGGCGCTCCACCGGGCAGAAACCGCTGGCCAGCTTCAGGTTCGACTCCGGGCAGTGAATGACATGGGTGTTGCTTTCTACCAGCAGCGCCAGGTCTTCGTCGCTGACCTGGGTCATGTGCACCGCCTGGAAGCGCGGCCCCAGCAAGCCCAGGCGCGCCAGGCGGGCCAGCGGCCGTTCACCCTGCTGTTCGACGGCTTGCCGCACCTCGAAGGCGGTTTCATGCACATGCATGTGGATCGACGCATCCAGCTCTTCGGCGATCACCCGGATCTTTTCCAGGTTTTCATCGCCCACGGTGTAGGGGGCATGGGGGGCGAAGGTGATTTTAATGCGTTCGTGATGCTTGAGATCGCCGAACAGCTCGACACCCTGGCGAATCGCCTCGTCCGCCGTGCTGGCGCCCGGGATCGGGAAATCGAGGATCGGAATCGCAATTTGCGCGCGAATGCCGCTGTTGTGCGCGCACTCGCTGGCAACCTTCGGGAAGAAATACATGTCAGAGAAGCAGGTGATGCCGCCCTTGAGTTGCTCTGCGATGGCCAGGTCCGTGCCGTCGCGGACGAAATCCTCGTCGACCCACTTGGCCTCGGCCGGCCAGATGTGGTTTTCCAGCCACGTCATCAGCGGCAGATCGTCGGCCAGGCCGCGAAACAGGGTCATTGCCGCATGCCCGTGGGCATTGATCAGGCCGGGGCTGAGCAGGATGTCCGGCAGTTCACGCACTTCGATTGCGTTAAGCTGCAGGGCGTTGCGGCGCGGACCGATGAAAACGATGCGCCCGTCGCGGATGCCCAGGCCATGATCCTTGAGCACGACGCCAGCGGGTTCGACGGGTACCAGCCAGGTTGGCAGCAACAACAGATCGAGCGCAATGGCAGTGTTCGGCATCGAGGATCGGTTCCAGGGCTTTTGTAAAGGATGGCGAAGTATACCCGAGCGTCTTCGCCGGGGGATCGCTATAATCGGCGGCTTTTGTTTCTGACTGCGGGGTGTGGGATGCGCGATCGACTGTTGGCTGCTGAGAAGGTTAAGGCCATCGATTGGCGTGATGGCACCCTGTACCTGCTGGATCAGCGTGTTTTGCCGTTCGAGCAAACCTGGATCGCCTGCACCAGTGCGGCGGGCGTGGCGGAAGCCATTCGCTCGATGGTGGTGCGCGGCGCGCCAGCCATCGGCATCAGTGCGGCCTATGGCGTGGTGCTGGCGGCGCGGGCCCGATTTGCCGAGGGTGGCCATTGGCAGGAAGCGCTGGAAGAGGATTTCGCGCAGTTGGCCGCCACCCGTCCGACCGCCGTCAACCTGTCCTGGGCACTCGGTCGCATGCGCGAACGCCTGGCTCGGCTGAAAAAGCACGCCGACCCTTTGTCCGTGCTGGAGGCCGAGGCCCTGGCCATCCATGAGAGCGACCGCGAAGCCAACCTGACCATGGCGCAACTGGGCGTCGACCTGATCCGCAAGCACCAGGGCAATGCCCAGGCGATCCTGACCCACTGCAACACCGGCGCACTGGCCACCGGTGGCTTCGGCACGGCGCTGGGGGTGATTCGCGGCGCCTTCATCGAGGGGATGGTCGAGCGCATTTATGCCGGCGAAACCCGGCCATGGCTGCAAGGCTCGCGACTGACCGCCTGGGAGCTGGCCAACGAAGGCATCCCGGTGACCCTCAGTGCCGATTCCGCCGCTGCGCACATCATGAAGACCAAGGGCGTCACCTGGGTCATCGTCGGGGCAGACCGCATTACCGCCAATGGCGACGTGGCCAACAAGATCGGCACCTACCAATTGGCCGTCAATGCCATGCACCACGGGGTGCGCTTCATGGTGGTGGCGCCGAGCTCGACCATCGACATGGACCTGGCCAGCGGCGACGACATTGTGCTCGAGGAGCGCGATGAGCGCGAACTGCTGGAGGTGGGTGGCCAGCGGCTCGGGGCCGATATCGATGCGTTCAACCCGGTGTTCGACGTGACCCCGGCAGACCTGATCGACGTGATCGTCACCGAAAAAGGCATCGTCGAGCGCCCGGATACGGCGAAGATGGCGCAGTTGATGTGCCGCAAGCGCCTGCATTGATGATCTCTGGTGCCTGATAAATTGCCTTCGCGAGCAGGCTCGCTCCCACAATATTCGCGGTGTGGCCGCAATGGGCGGCGCAATGACGAATCATTGTGGGAGCGAGCCTGCTCGCGAAGGGGGCCTGAAAGCATTAAAACAGCGTGAATCTGACCCTGGTTCTCCATTCAGCACTGCTCTAAGCCCCTCTGATCCCCTTCAAGCCTGTCATCGGTCAACTAACTATGCTCCATGCGCATCAGGGGGATAGGTGCGTGGCGGCTCTTGTGATAACATCCGGCGGTTTCCAAGGTTGCCCCGCGGGGTGACCTTTACTGCGCAGATCCATGGCATAACTCGTTGATTTGTCGTAAGTCGGTGCATGGCACTCAGCCTGCAGCGGCGAGCTTCGTTCGTTCCATATGGATGAGACGAAGTTTCACCAGAAAAAGGAATCAGGCTTCTCATGGGCGAACTGGCCAAAGAAATCCTCCCGGTCAATATCGAAGACGAGCTGAAGCAGTCCTATCTCGACTACGCGATGAGCGTAATTGTCGGGCGGGCACTGCCGGATGCGCGCGATGGCTTGAAGCCCGTGCACCGGCGCGTGCTGTTCGCGATGAGCGAGCTGGGCAACGACTTCAACAAGCCGTACAAGAAATCTGCCCGTGTTGTCGGTGACGTGATCGGTAAGTATCACCCGCACGGTGACACCGCGGTGTACGACACCATCGTTCGGATGGCGCAGCCATTTTCCCTGCGCTACCTGCTGGTAGACGGCCAGGGCAACTTCGGTTCGGTGGACGGCGACAACGCCGCGGCCATGCGATACACCGAAGTTCGCATGACCAAGCTGGCGCACGAGCTGCTGGCTGACCTGCACAAAGAAACCGTGGACTGGGTGCCGAACTACGACGGCACCGAAATGATCCCGGCGGTCATGCCGACCCGTATTCCCAACCTGCTGGTCAACGGCTCCAGCGGTATCGCCGTGGGCATGGCGACCAACATTCCGCCGCACAACCTCGGTGAAGTCATCGATGGTTGCCTGGCGCTCATCGACAACCCCGAGCTGACCGTCGACGAGCTGATGCAGTACATCCCCGGTCCGGACTTCCCGACCGCCGCGATCATCAACGGTCGCGCCGGCATCATCGAGGCTTACCGTACCGGTCGCGGGCGCATCTACATGCGCGCCCGCTCGATGATCGAAGACATCGACAAGGTCGGTGGCCGCCAGCAGATCGTCATCACCGAACTCCCTTACCAGCTGAACAAAGCCCGTCTGATCGAGAAGATCGCCGAGTTGGTCAAGGAGAAGAAGCTCGAAGGTATCACCGAGCTGCGCGACGAGTCCGACAAGGATGGTATGCGCGTCGTGATCGAGCTGCGTCGCGGCGAAGTGCCTGAGGTGATCCTCAACAACCTCTACGCCCAGACCCAGCTGCAAGCGGTATTCGGCATCAACATCGTCGCGCTGATCGACGGCCGTCCACGCATCCTGAACCTCAAGGACCTGCTGGAAGCCTTCGTGCGTCACCGTCGCGAAGTCGTCACTCGTCGTACCGTGTTCGAACTGCGCAAGGCGCGCGAGCGTGGGCACATCCTCGAAGGTCAAGCGGTTGCCCTGTCGAACATCGACCCGGTCATCGCCCTGATCAAGGCTTCGCCGACCCCGTCGGAAGCCAAGGAAGCGCTGGTCAGCACCCCTTGGGAGTCCTCGGCGGTAGTGGCGATGGTTGAACGTGCCGGCGCCGATTCGTGCCGTCCGGAAAACCTCGACCCGCAGTACGGCCTGCGCGACGGCAAGTACTTCCTGTCGCCAGAGCAGGCGCAAGCCATCCTGGAACTGCGTCTGCACCGCCTGACCGGCCTGGAACACGAAAAGCTGCTGGCCGAGTATCAAGAGATCCTCAACCAGATCGGCGAGCTGATCCGCATCCTCAACAGCGCCACGCGCCTGATGGAAGTGATCCGCGAAGAGCTGGAAGTGATCCGTGCCGAATACGGCGACGTGCGCCGTACCGAAATCCTCGATGCGCGTCTAGACCTGACCCTGGGCGACATGATCCCGGAAGAAGATCGCGTGGTGACCATTTCCCACGGTGGCTATGCCAAGACCCAGCCACTGGCGGCGTACCAGGCCCAGCGTCGTGGCGGTAAAGGCAAGTCGGCGACCGGTGTCAAGGATGAGGACTACATCGCTCACCTGCTGGTTGCCAACAGCCACACCACGCTGCTGCTGTTCTCCAGCAAGGGCAAGGTGTACTGGCTGAAAACCTACGAAATCCCTGAAGCCTCCCGTGCTGCCCGTGGTCGTCCTCTGGTCAACCTGCTGCCGCTGGATGATGGTGAATACATCACCACCATGCTGCCGGTCGAGGAATACACCGAAGGTCACTTCATCTTCATGGCCACCGCCAACGGCACCGTGAAGAAGACCCCGCTGGAATCCTTCAGCCGTCAACGCAGCGTCGGCCTGATCGCGCTGGAGCTGGACGAAGGCGACGTGCTGATTTCCGCGGCCATTACCGATGGCGAGCGCGAAGTCATGCTGTTCTCCGACGGCGGCAAGGTAACGCGCTTCAAGGAATCCGACGTTCGTGCCATGGGCCGTACCGCTCGTGGTGTGCGCGGCATGCGCCTGCCAGAAGGTCAGAAGCTGATTTCCATGCTGATCCCGGAAGAAGGCAGCCAGATCCTCACCGCTTCGGCGCGTGGTTATGGCAAGCGTACGGCGATCACCGAGTTCCCTGAGTACAAGCGTGGCGGCCAGGGCGTGATCGCCATGGTCAGCAACGAGCGCAACGGCCGTCTGGTCGGTGCGGTCCAGGTGCTCGACGGCGAGGAAATCATGCTGATCTCCGACCAGGGCACCCTGGTGCGTACCCGTGTCGACGAAGTGTCGAGCCTGGGGCGTAATACCCAGGGCGTGACCCTGATCAAGCTGGCCAACGATGAAACGCTGGTTGGTCTGGAGCGGGTCCAGGAGCCTTCGGAAGTCGAGGGTGAAGAGCTGGAAGGTGAAGAAGGTGCTGTGTTCGAAGGCACTGCAGTGATCGACGACATCGTCGAAGACCAGCAACTCGACGCCGCCGCTGACGAAGAACCACAGGAATAAGCGGGTAAACAGGGGGCGGATGAAAATTCGCCCCCTTGTTGTTTGTCCGAGAGGAAAATGTCGACACCCATGGATATCCCCTGTGGGAGCGAGCCTGCTCGCGAAGCAGGCGCCGCGGTATNNGTGATGCATTCGCGAGCAGGCTCGCTCCCACAGGTGCCTGCTTCAGCAGGGCCCCTGTGTCGATTGATAATGTGATTTATTGCGTGATACCACCAAATCAGAGCGAGATTGGATGTGAGCAAGAGAGCCTATAACTTCTGCGCCGGTCCTGCGGCGCTTCCCGAAGCTGTCCTGCAGCGCGCCCAGGGTGAACTCCTCGACTGGCACGGCAAGGGCCTGTCGGTCATGGAAATGAGCCATCGCAGCGATGAGTTCGTGTCCATTGCCACCAAGGCCGAGCAGGATCTGCGTGATCTGCTGAATATCCCCTCGAACTATAAAGTGCTGTTCCTGCAAGGCGGCGCCAGCCAGCAATTTGCCCAGATTCCGCTGAACCTGCTGCCTGAAAGCGGCACCGCCGACTATATCGACACCGGTATCTGGTCGCAGAAAGCCATCGAGGAAGCGTCGCGCTTCGGTAACGTCAATGTTGCCGCCACCGCCAAGCCCTACGACTATTTCGCCATTCCTGGCCAGAATGAATGGCAGCTGTCCAAGGGCGCGGCCTACGTTCACTACGCGCCGAACGAAACCATCGGCGGCCTGGAATTCCAGTGGGTTCCCGAGACCGGTGACGTGCCGTTGGTGGCCGACATGTCTTCGGACATCCTCTCGCGCCCGATCGATGTCTCGCGCTTCGGCATGATCTACGCCGGCGCCCAGAAGAACATCGGCCCGAGCGGTATCGTCGTGAACATCGTTCGCGAAGACCTGCTCGGTCGCGCCCGTTCCATTTGCCCGACCATGCTCGACTACAAGGTCGCGGCCGACAACGGCTCCATGTACAACACCCCGCCAACCCTGGCCTGGTACCTGTCCGGCCTGGTGTTCGAGTGGCTGAAAGAGCAGGGCGGTGTCGAGGCCATCGGCAAGCTCAATGACGTCAAGCAGCGCACGCTGTACGACTTCATCGATGCCAGCGGCCTCTACAGCAACCCGATCAACAAGTCGGACCGCTCGTGGATGAACGTACCGTTCCGCCTGGCCGATGACCGTCTGGACAAGCCGTTCCTGGCTGGCGCCGACGAGCGTGGCCTGCTGAACCTCAAGGGCCACCGCTCCGTGGGCGGCATGCGCGCCTCCATCTATAACGCCGTCGACATCAACGCGATCAACGCGCTGGTGGCGTACATGGCAGAGTTCGAGAAGGAACACGGCTAATGTCTGAGCAAGAACTCAAGGCACTGCGCCTGCGCATCGATGCCCTGGACGAAAAGGTCCTGGAGCTGATCAGTGAGCGCGCACGCTGCGCCCAGGAAGTTGCGCGAGTAAAGATGGCTTCGCTGGCCGAAGGCGAAGTGCCGGTGTTCTATCGTCCCGAGCGCGAAGCTCAGGTGCTCAAGCGTGTCATGGAGCGCAACCAGGGGCCGCTGGGCAACGAGGAGATGGCGCGGCTGTTCCGCGAAATCATGTCCTCGTGCCTGGCCCTCGAGCAACCGTTGAAAGTCGCGTACCTGGGCCCTGAAGGTACCTTCACCCAGGCGGCGGCCCTGAAACACTTCGGCCACGCGGTGATCAGCAAGCCGATGGCGGCCATCGACGAAGTGTTCCGCGAAGTGGCGGCCGGTGCGGTGAATTTCGGCGTGGTCCCGGTGGAAAACTCCACCGAAGGCGCGGTCAACCACACCCTCGACAGCTTCCTCGAGCACGACATGGTGATCTGTGGTGAAGTCGAGTTGCGGATTCACCACCACCTGTTGGTCGGTGAAAACACCAAGACCGACAGCATCAGCCGCATCTACTCCCACGCCCAGTCCCTGGCCCAGTGCCGCAAGTGGCTGGACGCCCACTACCCGAATGTCGAGCGCGTGGCGGTGTCCAGCAACGCCGAAGCGGCCAAGCGGGTCAAGGGCGAGTGGAACTCGGCGGCGATTGCCGGCGACATGGCGGCCGGCCTCTACGGGCTGACCCGATTGGCCGAGAAAATCGAGGACCGTCCGGACAACTCCACGCGCTTCCTCATGATCGGTAACCAGGAAGTGCCGCCGACTGGCGACGACAAGACCTCGATCATCGTCTCGATGAGCAACAAGCCGGGCGCGCTGCACGAATTGCTGGTGCCGTTCCACGACAATGGCATCGACCTGACGCGAATCGAGACCCGTCCGTCGCGCAGCGGCAAATGGACCTACGTGTTCTTCATCGACTTCGTCGGCCACCACCGCGACCCGCTGGTAAAAGGTGTGCTGGAAAAGATCAGTCAGGAAGCAGTGGCACTCAAAGTGCTGGTTTCCTACCCGAAAGCAGTTCTCTAAGGGGCGGTAGCAAATGAGTGGCAATTTCCTCGCTCTGGCACAGCCGGGCGTGCAACAACTTTCGCCTTACGTTCCGGGCAAACCCGTGGACGAACTGGCGCGTGAGCTGGATCTCGATCCGGCCAGCATCGTCAAGCTGGCCAGCAACGAAAACCCGTTGGGCGCGAGCCCCAAGGCCCTGGCCGCCATCCGTGATGCCCTGGTCGAACTGACCCGTTATCCAGACGGCAATGGTTTTGCGCTCAAGACCCTGCTGGCCGAACAGTGCCGCGTCGAGCTGAACCAGGTGACATTGGGCAACGGCTCCAATGACATCCTTGAGCTGGTCGCACGCGCCTACCTGGCGCCGGGCCTGAATGCGGTGTTCAGCGAGCATGCGTTTGCGGTCTACCCGATCGTGACCCAGGCCGTCGGCGCCCAGGCCAAGGTTATTCCGGCCAAGGACTGGGGCCATGACCTGCCGGCCATGCTGGCGGCCATCGACGCCAATACCCGCGTAGTCTTCATCGCCAACCCGAACAACCCAACCGGGACCTGGTTCGATACCGAGGCGCTGGACGAATTCCTCCAGGACGTGCCGGAGCACGTGCTGGTGGTGCTGGACGAAGCCTACATCGAATACGCCGAAGGCAGCGACTTGCCGGACGGCCTGGACTTCCTGGCGGCTTACCCGAACCTGCTGGTGTCGCGCACGTTCTCCAAGGCCTACGGCCTGGCGGCATTGCGAGTCGGTTATGGCTTGTCCACCGCCGTGGTCGCCGATGTGTTGAACCGCGTGCGCCAACCGTTCAACGTCAACAGCCTGGCCTTGGCCGCTGCGTGCGCTGCACTGCAAGACGCCGAATACCTGGCGGAAAGTCGTCGCTTGAACGAGTCGGGCATGCAGCAACTGGAAGCGGGTTTCCGTGAGTTGGGCCTGGGCTGGATTCCTTCCAAGGGCAACTTCATCTGCGTTGATCTAAATCGCGAAGCGGCTCCGGTGTTCCAGGGCTTGCTGCGCGAAGGCGTGATCGTGCGCCCGGTGGCCAACTACGGCATGCCGAACCACTTGCGCGTTACCATCGGTCTGCCGGCGGAAAACAGCCGCTTCCTTGAGGCGCTGGCCAAGGTTATGGCTCGTGGTTGATGTCACTGTGCCGCAATCTGCTGAGCCTTTGATCGGGCGCCTGGTGGTGGTCGGCCTGGGGTTGATCGGCGGTTCGTTTGCCAAGGGTTTGCGCGAAAGTGGCCTGTGCCGCGAAGTGGTCGGGGTCGACCTCGACCCGCAGTCGCGCAAGCTGGCAGTTGAATTGGGCGTGGTGGATCGTTGCGAAGAAGACCTGGCGGTGGCTTGCCAGGGTGCCGACGTGATCCAGCTGGCTGTGCCGATCCTCGCCATGGAAAAAATGCTCGGCCGATTGGCCGGCATGGACCTTGGGCAAGCGATCCTGACTGACGTTGGCAGTGCCAAGGGCAACGTCGTGCGTGCGGCGAGCGAAGCCTTTGGCGGCATGCCGGCGCGTTTCGTGCCGGGCCATCCGATCGCCGGTTCCGAGCAGAGTGGGGTGGAAGCCTCCAATGCCGACCTGTTCCGTCGCCACAAAGTGATCCTTACGCCGCTGGATCAGACCGATCCGCAAGCCTTGGCCGTGGTCGATCGCCTGTGGCGCGAACTGGGTGCCGATGTCGAGCACATGCAGGTCGAACGGCACGATGAAGTGCTGGCGGCCACCAGTCATCTGCCGCACTTGCTGGCATTCGGCCTGGTCGACTCGCTGGCCAAGCGCAATGAAAATCTTGAGATCTTCCGTTACGCTGCGGGCGGTTTCCGCGATTTCACAAGAATCGCCGGGAGCGACCCGGTCATGTGGCATGACATCTTCCTCGCTAACCGCGAGGCTGTCCTGCGCACACTCGATACATTTCGCAGCGACCTCGACGCCTTGCGCGACGCGGTCGATGCAGGGGATGGGCACCAATTGTTGGGCGTTTTCACGCGCGCCCGGGTTGCCCGCGAGCATTTCAGTAAAATCCTGGCCCGTCGGGCCTATGTGGACGCTATGAATTCCAACGATCTGATTTTCCTGGCTCAACCTGGTGGCCGCCTGTCCGGTCGGATTCGCGTACCAGGTGACAAGTCGATTTCCCACCGTTCGATCATGCTGGGCTCCCTGGCCGAAGGCGTCACCGAAGTCGAAGGTTTCCTCGAGGGCGAAGACGCCCTGGCGACCCTGCAGGCGTTCCGTGACATGGGCGTGGTCATCGAAGGCCCGCACCATGGTCGTGTGACCATCCACGGCGTCGGCCTGCATGGCCTAAAGCCAGCACCGGGCCCGATCTACCTGGGTAACTCCGGCACCTCGATGCGCCTGTTGTCCGGCCTGCTGGCCGCGCAAGACTTCGACAGCACCTTGACCGGCGACGCTTCGCTGTCCAAGCGCCCGATGAATCGCGTGGCCAACCCGCTGCGCGAGATGGGCGCGGTCATTGAAACCGCTGCCGAAGGTCGTCCGCCGATGACCATCCGTGGCGGCAACAAGCTCAAGGGCCTGACCTACACCATGCCGATGGCCAGTGCCCAGGTTAAATCCTGCCTGCTGCTGGCGGGTCTGTACGCTGAAGGCAAGACCACCGTCACCGAACCTGCGCCAACCCGCGACCACACCGAGCGCATGCTGCGTGGCTTCGGCTACCCGGTGAGCGTTGACGGTGCAACGGCCTCGGTCGAGTCGGGTGGCAAGCTGACCGCGACCCATATCGAAGTGCCGGGCGACATCTCGTCGTCGGCGTTCTTCCTGGTGGCCGCATCGATCGCCGAAGGTTCGGAGCTGGTGCTCGAGCATGTCGGCATCAACCCGACCCGTACCGGCGTCATCGACATCCTGCGCCTGATGGGCGCTGACATCACCCTGGAAAACCAGCGTGAAGTGGGTGGCGAGCCAGTGGCTGACCTGCGCGTGCGGGCAGCTAAACTTAAAGGTATCGAGATTCCCGAAGCGCTGGTTCCGCTGGCCATCGACGAATTCCCGGTGCTGTTCGTGGCTGCCGCCTGTGCCGAAGGGCGCACCGTGCTGACCGGCGCCGAAGAACTGCGGGTCAAGGAGTCGGACCGTATCCAGGTCATGGCCGATGGCCTGCTGGCACTGGGTGTCAAATGCCAGCCGACGCCGGACGGCATCATTATCGACGGCGGCCAGATCGGCGGCGGTGAAGTGCACGGCCACGGCGACCACCGGATTGCCATGGCCTTCAGCGTCGCCTCGCTGCGCGCCACTGCACCGATCCGCATCCATGACTGCGCCAACGTCGCGACCTCGTTCCCCAACTTCCTCGCGCTGTGCGCGCAGGTCGGTATCCGCGTTGCCCAAGAGGCTCAGTCGTGAAGCGCATTGCACCGGTCATCACCATTGATGGGCCAAGCGGCTCGGGCAAAGGCACCATCGCCGGAATCCTGGCTCGGCGCCTGGGCTGGAACCTGCTGGATTCCGGTGCGCTGTACCGCCTGCTGGCCTTCGCCGCGCACAACCACGGCGTCGACCTGACCAATGAAGAGCTGCTGAAGAAACTCGCCGCTCATCTGGATGTGCAATTTATCGCGGCGACCGAAGGTCAGCTGCAGCGCATCATCCTGGAAGGGGACGAGGTCAGCGATGTGATCCGTACCGAAAGCGTCGGCTCGGGTGCCTCCCAGGTGGCGGCATTGCCCGCGGTGCGCGAGGCGCTGCTGCAGCGCCAGCGCGCCTTCCAGGAAGCGCCGGGCCTGGTGGCCGATGGTCGCGACATGGGCACCGTGGTGTTTCCGGATGCGCCGCTGAAGATTTTCCTGACCGCCAGTGCCGAGGAAAGGGCGCGTCGTCGATATTTGCAGTTGAAGGGCAAGGACGAGGATGTTAGTCTGTCGAGTCTGCTAGATGAGATCCGTGCACGCGATGAGCGTGACACCCAGCGAGCGGTAGCCCCGCTTAAACCGGCGGCTGACGCCATACAGCTGGATTCCACGGAGTTGTCCATCGACCAGGTGCTGGAACGCATCATGAGCGAGATCGCCATTCGCGATATCGCCGGGTGACCAAGAAGGCCGCAGGGGACCAGTCATAGTCCTGTGGCGCTTCTTTTAAATGAAACTAACCCACACCGTCTGGGGTGTGGAGATGGGCGTATCCTTCGCCCTCATTCACAGGAATTAAAATGAGCGAAAGCTTTGCGGAACTCTTTGAAGAAAGCCTAAAAACCCTGAACCTTCAGGCAGGCTCCATCATCACCGGTGTTATCGTTGATATCGATTACCAAGCTCGCTGGGTAACCGTTCACGCTGGCCTGAAGTCTGAAGCACTCATCCCGCTTGAGCAGTTCTACAACGACGCTGGCGACCTGACTATCAACGTCGGTGACGAAGTTCACGTTGCGCTGGACTCGGTTGAAGACGGCTTTGGCGAAACCAAGCTGTCCCGTGAAAAAGCCAAGCGCGCTGAATGCTGGATTGTTCTGGAAGCAGCCTTCGCAGCCGAAGAAGTGGTCAAGGGCGTTATCAACGGTAAGGTTAAAGGCGGCTTCACTGTCGACGTTAACGGCATCCGTGCGTTCCTGCCAGGTTCTCTGGTTGACGTCCGTCCAGTGCGCGACACCACGCACCTGGAAGGCAAAGAGCTGGAATTCAAGGTCATCAAGCTGGACCAGAAGCGCAACAACGTTGTCGTTTCCCGTCGTAGCGTCCTGGAAGCCGAGAACTCCGCCGAGCGCGAAGCTCTGCTGGAATCCCTGCAGGAAGGCCAGCAAGTCAAAGGTATCGTCAAGAACCTCACCGATTACGGCGCATTCGTCGATCTGGGTGGCGTGGACGGCCTGCTGCACATCACCGACATGGCCTGGAAGCGCATCAAGCATCCTTCCGAAATCGTCAACGTTGGTGACGAAATCGACGTTAAGGTTCTGAAATACGATCGCGAACGCAACCGTGTTTCCCTGGGCCTGAAGCAACTGGGCGAAGATCCATGGGTTGCTATCAAAGCCCGTTACCCAGAAGGCACTCGCGTTACCGCTCGTGTAACCAACCTGACCGACTACGGCTGCTTCGCTGAGCTGGAAGAAGGCGTTGAAGGCCTGGTACACGTTTCCGAAATGGACTGGACCAACAAGAACATCCACCCTTCGAAAGTCGTACAAGTCGGCGACGAAGTGGAAGTTATGGTTCTGGACATCGACGAAGAGCGTCGTCGTATCTCCCTGGGCATCAAGCAGTGCAAATCTAACCCATGGGAAGATTTCTCTGGCCAGTTCAACAAGGGCGATAAAATCTCCGGCACCATCAAGTCGATCACCGATTTCGGTATCTTCATTGGTCTGGACGGCGGCATCGACGGCCTGGTTCACCTGTCCGACATCTCCTGGAACGAAGTGGGCGAAGAAGCTGTTCGTCGCTTCAAGAAGGGCGACGAGCTGGACACCGTTATCCTGTCGGTTGACCCAGAGCGCGAGCGCATCTCCCTGGGTATCAAGCAACTGGAAAGCGATCCGTTCTCCGAGTACGTTCAAGAGAACGACAAAGGCGCAATCGTTAAGGGCATCGTGAAAGAAGTTGACGCTAAAGGCGCCATCATCACCCTGGCCGACGATATCGAAGCGACTCTGAAAGCCTCCGAAATCAGCCGTGACCGCGTTGAAGACGCGCGCAACGTTCTGAAAGAAGGCGAAGAAGTAGAAGCCAAGATCATCAGCGTTGATCGCAAGAGCCGCGTAATCCAGCTCTCGATCAAGTCGAAAGACGTTGAAGACGAGAAAGAAGCTATCCAGAGCCTGCGCGACAAGCCAGTAGCTGGTGACGCTCCAGTAGCCACCACCCTGGGTGACCTGCTGCGTGCTGCACAAGCGGAAAAACAGAACTAAGTTCTGACTTTCTGTAGAAAAAGGGCGACTTCGGTCGCCCTTTTTTTGTGCCTGGAATTCGGCTGTCCGTCGTGGATGCGATCTTCTGCGCGCTAACCACGAAACATTCCCTCGCCAAAACTGTCTCTTTCCTTAGCAGGATCAATCGCTTATTTGCAGCTAGTCTTAGCGTGGGTTAAGCGACTGCCAGGCGGTCTGCCTGGCATAAGGAATCAAATGAAAATGCTCGTTGTCGTGATGGCAGTGCTGGCATTGGTGGGTTGTACAACTAATGCAAGAACGCATGCCGTGCGTGGGGTCAGTGGTATCGAGATCGATTGCTCAGGGCTGGGGTCGGGATGGGAGAGGTGCCAGAAGCGTGCAGGTAAAGAATGCAAAGGCGCGGGCTACAAGGTCGTGGCCAGGTCCGACGACGCCAAGGAAGAGCAAGAATTTCTCTTCGGTTTCAACCCCGCGGGCTTTAGCACTCGGACGATGCTGGTTATCTGCAGGTGAGTGGGCGGGTGGGCATCAGAGTCCCAGGGGAGAAAAGTAGGGTGCAGGATGGGGCTGTTCAAATTTGTCAGGGCATGCTAAAACCTTTGAAGCGCTGATCTAGCTGCTTGAAAAAGAAGGGAAAATTATGACGAAGTCGGAGTTGATCGAACGAATTGTCACCCATCAAGGGCTGCTCTCATCAAAGGATGTGGAGCTGGCCATCAAGACCATGCTTGAGCAAATGTCCCAATGCCTGGCCACCGGCGATCGCATCGAGATCCGTGGGTTTGGTAGCTTCTCCCTGCATTATCGTGCGCCGCGGGTAGGGCGTAATCCGAAGACCGGCCAGTCGGTTAGCCTGGATGGCAAGTTTGTTCCTCATTTCAAGCCGGGTAAAGAGCTGCGCGATCGTGTGAACGAAGACGAGGAGGAAGGTCTTTGACAGTCGTCGCCATTCTAGGAGCCGCTGATGCGTAATCTCAAGCGCGTACTGATCGCGGTCTTCGTCCTGCTTCTGATTTTGGCGATCCTGGCGTTCGTTTTGGAGAATCAGCAATCGGTTACGCTGCTGTTCCTGGGATGGACGGGGCCGCAACTTCCTGTTTCGGTAGTCACGGTGATTGCGTTTCTGGTTGGCATGGTGATTGGCCCAGCTATTGGCTGGTTGCTGGCGCGCTCCTCCAGAGCCTCGCGCAAGCGCCTTGTTTGATTGCATAGTACAAAGTCGTCCATCATTGAGTCTTTGGCCAGATTTGCATATTGATGGTCATAATTAAAATCCGAACACTGAAGTGGTGCGGGCAATTTGCACAATGCTAGATGAGCTCTGCTCGAAATCAATCATCGGCTACATTCCAGTCGTTCACCTGTATTCAGACCCGTTATGACTAGGGCAAGTCGTAATCACTGTGCGGCGGAAAAACCAGCTACTAGGCTCCAGGCTTCAGAACGCTTGAAGGGGTAGTATTTATCTGTTTTCAAATGATTTTTTTGTCTCCTGTCGGCGCATGAGTTATTAATTCCTTGTTCAAGCTGTAGAATGGTCTAGAGAAGCATTCGACCCTGGTCCGGTGCAGCATTTCGATCTCAGTTGACATATGTTTTTTCATGTGAAAAGTCTCATGGTCGAGCAGTCGCCAAAGAGTTGGGCGAGCCGGGTAGTAGCGCCAAAAAAACGAATGCGGCTACGCCTAGAAAATTTTGAAACGACGTAGAGCTGTCAATACTGCTAGCGACTATGATGCAGGATTGACTGGAAACATAACTGAACCCCCGCTTGCTGGTTGCATCCACCAGAGAGGGGGATTAAGGATTTAGCGTATGGAACTGATTCCCGTAATTTTGTCTGGTGGAGTAGGTAGCCGGTTGTGGCCTGTTTCTCGCGAAGCTCATCCCAAACCGTTCATGGAGCTGCCAGATGGTCAGAATCTGATCCAGAAAACCTTCCTGCGTGCTTCACACCTGGAAGGTGTTGTGGAGATTCTTACGGTGACCAACCGTGAGCTACTGTTCAAGACTGAAGACGAGTACGGTGCGGTCAACAAAGCCAAGCTTGCACAGGGTTTCATTCTTGAACCTTTCGGCCGTAATACAGCTGCTGCCGTCGCCGCTGCCGCGCTCCAGCTCGAAGCCACGCATGGCCCGGATGCGCAGATGCTGGTGTTGGCTGCCGACCATCTGATCCAGGACGAAAATGCCTTTGCCGAGGCGGTGGTCAGCGCCATGAAGCTTGCAGCCGAAGGCTGGCTAGTGACGTTCGGTATTCAGCCGACTTATCCTGAAACCGGGTTTGGTTATGTCGAAGCACAAAAGGACACGCCACTGAAGGGTGGCTTGAAGGTCGCGCGCTTCGTTGAAAAACCAGATCTGAACACTGCGCAAGGCTATGTCAGCGCAGGCAACTACTTCTGGAATTCCGGGATGTTCTGTTTCCGGGTGGGCACGGTGCTGGAAGAGATGCGCCAGCATGCTCCGGAAGTTGTAGATGCAGTTAGCAGAACCATCGAATGCTCGCGCCTGACCTCATCCAACAAGTACCGTTGCCTGGCGCTTGATGCAGACGCGTTTGCGGAAGTGCCGGATATTTCCATTGATTATGCATTGATGGAACGCTCGTCCAAGGAAGCTACCGTTCCATGTGATATCGGTTGGAGCGATATCGGCTCCTGGAATGCGGTCAGCGAATTGACCGAGTCGGACGAAAACGGCAACCGATTTGAAGGTGAAGTGCTGTCCCATGGTTCGCGTAACAACTACGTGAACAGTGAGGGGCGCCTGACTGCACTGGTTGGCGTGCAAGATTTGCTGGTGATCGATACACCTGACGCGGTGATGATTGCCCACAAGGATCACGCACAAGATGTAAAACATATCGTCAACCAGCTCAAGGCATCCAGCCACACGGTGCATTTGCTTCACCGCACTGTGCACCGCCCTTGGGGTACCTATACGACACTGGAAAATGGCGAGCGCTTCAAGATCAAGCGTATCGTGGTGAAGCCGGGTGCATCACTGTCACTGCAAATGCATCACCATCGCAGCGAACACTGGATCGTGGTGAGCGGCACTGCTGTCGTCGTCAACGATCAGAAAGAGTTGATGCTCCATACCAATGAGTCGACCTTCATTCGCGCAGGTCACAAACACCGCCTGAAAAACCCGGGGGTGATTGATCTGGTGCTGATCGAAGTGCAGAGCGGCGACTACCTCGGTGAAGACGACATCGTTCGTTTCGAAGATAACTACGGTCGCGTCGAGAAGTAACAACACTGAACCCGAAAAGAGCCCCGCGTCTTGCGGGGGCAGCGCGCCAGCGGCATCAGGCCCTGGCGATCCATTCTTGCCGTTGCCGCCTCAGGGCGGCATCGGACATTTCAGTTAGTGAGTAGAATGTTTCCTCCTATCGTGACGCAATGCTTCAAAGCCTATGACATTCGTGGTCAGGTTCCCGCTCAACTCAATGAAGACATCGCCTACCGCATAGGTCGCGCGCTCGTGGCCGAGTTGCAAGGGAAAACCTTCGTGGTTGGCCAGGACATGAGGCTCGAGAGCCCACCCCTGGCGGCAGCGCTAATGCGCGGGATTACCGAGGCGGGTGCCGATGTGATCGACATCGGGCTGTGCGGCACCGAGGAAGTCTACTTCGCCACCAGCCACTACAAGGTCGACGGCGGTGTAATGATCACCGCCAGCCATAACCCTAAGGGTTATAACGGCATGAAGTTGGTGCGTGAGCAGTCCCGCCCGATCAGCGGCGACACCGGCCTCAACGACATCCGTCAGCGCGTGGAAGCCGGCGACCTTGGCGTGCAAATCACCACGCCCGGTAGCGTCCGCGAGGTGTTTGACAAGACCGCCTACATTGATCACCTGCTGACCTACGTAGATCTGTCCACTCTGAAGCCTCTCAAGGTTCTGGCCGACCCCGGCAATGGTGCCGTCGGCCCGGTTCTGGAGCTGCTCAAGGCACGTCTGCCACTGGAGATCACCATCATCAATGGCGAGCCGGATGGCAACTTCCCCAACGGCATCCCCAACCCGCTGTTGCCTGAGAACCGCGACCTGACTCGCCAAGCCGTACTCGATACCGGCGCCGACATAGGCATCGCCTTCGATGGCGATTTCGACCGCTGCTTCTTCTTCGACAACCAGGGCCGCTTCATTGAAGGCTACTACGTAGTCGGCCTGTTGGCGGAAATGCTGCTGACCAAGCACTCTGGCAGCAAGATCATCCACGACCCGCGCCTGACCTGGAACACCATCGAACAAGTCGAGGCTGCGGGTGGCATAGCCATCCAGAGTAAGACCGGTCATGCGTTCATCAAGGAACGCATGCGCGCCGAAGATGCTGTGTACGGTGGCGAAATGAGCGCCCACCACTATTTCCGCGATTTTGCCTATTGCGACAGCGGCAATATTCCTTGGCTGCTGGTTGCCGAGTTGATGAGCGTCACCGGCAAGAGCCTCGCGCAACTGGTGGATGAGCGCATTGCCGCCTTCCCGTGCAGTGGCGAAATTAATTACGAAGTCGCCGACGTCAAGGGCGCCATCGAGAAAATTCTCGACTTCTACACGCCACAGGGTCCGAGCGTCGACCGCACTGACGGTATTAGCGTCGAGTTCGCTGACTGGCGTTTCAGCCTGCGTGGTTCGAACACCGAACCGCTGCTGCGCCTGAACGTCGAAAGCCGCGCCGACGAAGCGCTGGTGGCGCAACGTGTCGCTGAAATCACCCGTCTGATACAAGGATAACTATGTTCGGCATGCTCCGGGGCATCTGGGACTACAGAGGCTTCATTCTCACGTCCATCAAGAACGAGTTTATTTCGCGGTTCGCGCGCAGCAAGTTGGGCGGATTGTGGATGATCATCCATCCTCTGGCGCAGGTGGCCATCTATGCGCTGATTTTGTCCAATGTCCTCGGTGCGCGGTTGCCGGGTATCGACAACAAGTACGCCTATGCGTTGTACCTGATTGCCGGCATCCTGGCCTGGAACCTGTTCGCCGAGATTATCGGGCGCTGCCTGACGGTGTTCATCGACCAGGGCAACCTGATGAAGAAGATGCGCTTTCCGCGTATCGCGCTGCCCCTGATCGTGGTGGGCTCGTGCCTGCTCAACAACCTGCTGTTGTTCGCTGCTGTGATGATCATCTTCGCCGTGCTGGGTCACGCACCCAACGTGCAGATGCTATGGCTGCTACCCCTGACCCTGGCGGTGGTGGCCCTCGCGGTTGGCATTGGCCTGGTGCTGGGCGTGTTGAACGTCTTCCTACGCGATATCGGTCAGGTGGTCCCGATCATCTTGCAAGTGTGGTTTTGGTTCACCCCGATCGTCTATTCGGTGAACATTGTGCCTGATTACCTCAAGGGCACGCTGGACGCCAATCCGATGTATCCGATCGTTTCTGCCTACCATAACGTTCTGGTCTACAAAGTTGCCCCCAACCTGGCTGATATTGGAGGGATCTTCGTAGTCGCCGTCTGCCTCATGATGCTGGGATTATTCCTGTTTCGTCGAGCCTCCTCGGAAATGGTGGATTCCCTATGACTCTTCTGTCCGTCAACAATGTCGGCAAGGCCTATCGCAGCTACCGCTCGGAATGGCAGCGTATCGCCCGCTGGTTCTATCTGCCGGTCAAGGCCAGCAGTGAGCACTGGGTACTTAAGCATATCAGCTTCAATATCCAGGCCGGCGAAGCCATCGGTCTGGTTGGTCAGAACGGCGCCGGTAAGTCGACCCTGCTGAAAATGATCACCGGCACTCTGCAGCCTACCGAAGGCAAGGTGCATGTCAATGGCCGCATTGCGGCAATCCTCGAACTGGGCATGGGCTTCAATGGCGAACTCACCGGTCGCCAGAACGTGTACCACGCAGCCGGCCTGATGGGATTCAATACCGAGCAGATCGACGGTGTGATCTCCGATATCGAAGATTTCGCCGAAATCGGCGATTACTTCGACCAGGCAGTACGCACTTACTCGAGCGGCATGCAGATGCGGGTAGCGTTCTCTGTAGCGACCGCGTTCCGCCCGGAAATCCTCATTATCGACGAAGCTCTGTCAGTGGGGGATAGTTACTTCCAGCACAAGAGTTTCGGCCGCATCAAAGAGTTTCAGAAAGCCGGCACTACGCTGCTGATCGTCTCTCATGATCGCGGTGCCATCCAGGCCCTTTGCAATCGCGCGATCCTGATTGATGGGGGCACCGTCATCAAGGATGGACCGCCCGAGGAGGTGATGGATTACTACAACGCCATCATTGCCCAGAAGGAGAATGCCACTGTCGAGGTGCAGACCTTGGCCGACGGCCTGGTCCAGACACGCTCGGGCAGTGGCAAGGCGAGCATCGACAGCGTGGCCCTGTATAACGCCGAGGGTGCGCCGGTCGAGTACATCTCGGTAGGTGAAGAGGTTTGCCTGAGCATCCAGGTCAAAATCAATGCGCCACTGCCAGAGCTGGTGGTGGGGTATGTGATAAAGGATCGCCTTGGTCAGGACGTTTTCGGTACCAATACCCATCACCTGAAGTGCCAACGTACCGATTTGCACGAAGGTGAACGGCTGACCTATCGCTTCCGCTTCCTGGCCAACATGGGAGTGGGGTCTTACTCGGTGGCTATCGCACTGCATGCCAGTGACACCCATATTGCCGACAACTATGAGTGGCGTGACCTCGCGTTGCTGTTCAACGTTGTGAACATGTCCGAAAAAACCTTCGTTGGCCTGGCGTGGATCCCGCCGACCGTGGAGTGCAAGTAATGAATGCTGGTTTCTACAGGGCTTTCGAGGATCGCTACCGCGGCTCGAGGGAGCTGATCACACAGCGGCTGGAAGTGTACCTACCGTTTCTTGAGCCACTGAAGTCGATCTATGAAGACTACCCCGTGCTCGATATTGGTTGCGGTCGGGGAGAATGGTTGCAGCTACTGATGCGCGAAGGCTATGCGCCGGTTGGTGTTGACCTCGATGACGGCATGCTCGAAGGCTGCCAGGCTTTGCAGTTGCCCGCTCACAAGGATGATGCCCTCAACGCCCTGCGCAAGCTCGCCGATTGTAGCCAGGTAGCGGTCAGTGGCTTTCACATCGCCGAGCACGTTCCGTTCGCGGTGTTGGAGGAGTTGGTTGCGGAGGCACTCAGGGTGCTGCGACCGGCGGGGTTGCTCATTCTCGAAACGCCAAACGTCGAAAACGTGATGGTCGGTACCAGCAACTTTTACCTCGACCCGACTCATGAGCGGCCGCTGCCGAACCAGTTGCTGTCGTTCCTCACCGAGCATGCAGGGTTTGCACGCTCCAAGGTGGTGCGCCTTCAGGAGTCACATGAGCTTCATGATGAACAACGCAAAATTGGTGTGCGAGATGTATTGTGCGGTGCCAGTCCCGACTATGCTGTGATCGCACAAAAACAAGGGGAGCCATCGGCAATGAATGCGTTCAAGGTGGTGTTCGAAGAGGCCTATGGTGTTTCGCTCGATCAGTTGGCCGAGCGATTCGATCAGGCATTGGAAGCACGGTTGGCCAAGCTGGAAGATAAGCTGGATGGCGTCAGGACTCCTCATCTCGATTCTGCTCAAGTTGCGGGTGTGGACGGCCCAAATCAGCTTCAGGCCTCGCAGTTGGTTGCGGCCCAGGAGAGGCATGAAGCTGCGATGGCGGTAGTGCAACGGCAATTTGGCGCGATGCAGGAACGTCTCAAACAGGCGCAGGCCAGTGCAGACGCATCGTCACGAGAGCTTGATCAAGCTCTCCAGAATTGCCATCAACAGTATCTGCGTGCATTGGCTGCCGAGCAGCAAGTGCAGGTAATGCGCATGAGTACGTCCTGGCGAATCACCGCGCCGCTGCGGTTGCTCGGACGTTTGATGCTGTGGCCGACCCGGTATGGCAAGACGTCGCTGCGCCAGGCTTTGCGCCGTGCCGCGCCTCATGCTCGTCTTTGGGTGGGGCGGCGCCCGGCAATTCGGCGCCTGGCATTATCCGTAATGCATCGCAGCCCATGGCTTGCGGGAAAGGTACGCAATCTGCTTGCACCCGACCCGGCAGCTACTGCCAGCGACCTGCAGCACGGCGTGATCGATCACGCACCGTTGACCCCACGAGGCCGCGCCATCGAGAGCGCACTCCAAGCAGCACAGAAGAAGGGCTAGAACTGAATGCGTATTGTAATTGACATGCAAGGCGCGCAAACCGAAAGTCGCTTCAGGGGTATTGGCCGTTACAGCGTGTCCCTGGCTCAGGGCATCGTGCGTAATCGCGGCGAGCACGAGGTATATCTCGTGCTCAACGGCATGCTCAGCGAAGGTATCGAGGCCATTCGTGGCGCCTTCGTCGACCTGTTGCAGCAAAGCCACATCCGTGTCTGGTACGCCGAAGGGCCGGTCGCTGGTATCGACCCCGCCAATAACAGCCGAAATGAAGTGGCTAAATACATCCGCCAGGCCTGCATCGATGACCTGCAGCCTGATGTAGTGCACATCACCAGCGCGGTCGAGGGATTCATTGATGACGCGGTCATTGGCGCGCCGCCGTCGAACAGTCGCGCCATCGTCAGCGCCACGCTCTACGACCTGATTCCACTCACCAACCCCAAGCAGTATCTGGATCACGCTGGATACAAGCAGTACTACATGGGGATCGTCGGCTCGTTCAAGGACCATGGAGTCCTGCTGGCTATTTCCGAGTGCGCGCGTCAGGAAGCGCTGTCGCTGCTGCCGTTGGAGCAAGACAAGGTATTTAACGTTTCGGGTGCCGCCGACGAGATTTTCCGGCCGGTTGAACTGACGAACGATGCCCGCGATGCGCTGGAGAGCAAGTTCGGCCTGCGTGATGCTTTTGTGCTGTACTCCGGCGGTGCCGATGAGCGCAAGAACCTCAGTCGCCTGATCGTCGCGTTTGCCAAGGTCAAGCAGCAGTTGGGTGATATCCAGCTGGTCTTCGCCGGCAAGATGTCCCAGCACATTATCGATCGTTACCGTGCAGAAGCATTGGCGCAAGGCCTGGGTGTAAGCGATCTGGTATTCACAGGCTTCATTACTGACGATGAGCTGGTGGCGTTGTACAACACCTGCCGGCTCTACGTCTTCCCATCGTGGCATGAAGGCTTCGGCCTGCCGCCGCTGGAAGCGATGAAGTGTGGTGCGCCGGTGATCGGCGCAAATACCTCCAGCGTTCCTGAGGTGATTGGCTGGGAGGAGGCAACCTTCGATCCGCTGGATACTGAGTCCATCGCCCAGAAAATGTACCAGGCACTGGTCGACGACGAGTTCCGCGCCAGCATGACCCGCCATGGCCTGGAGCGCGCGAAGTTGTTCTCCTGGGACCTCACAGGCAAGGCTGCCATTGCGGCCTTTGTGCAAGCAATGCAGCGCCGCGAGGATGTGACGGCGGCGGTCGATGAAGACCAGCCCACCGAGCATCGTATCCAGGCGCTGGCCGACGCGCTGGGCGCTTCCGGCCACCTGGCTAACGGCGGCATCGACATCACCCGGCTGGCCAAGGCCATCGATTACTCGTTGCAAGGGCCGGCGGGCAAGCCAAAGCTCTTGGTGGATATCTCGCAACTATGCAGGCACGATGGTAAAAGCGGCATCCAGCGTGTGGTGCGCAGGCTCCTGCTGGAGTGGTTGAGCAACCCGCCTGAGGGCTACATTGTCACGCCTGTGTACACCAAGGTGGAAGAGCCCTTTTACCGCAATGCAGCGCGATTTACCGCGCAGTTCCTGGGTAAAGAGCCGACGGCTGAGGACGTGGACGAGGCAATGAGTTACCAGGCTGGGGATTCCTACATCTGCCTCGACCTGCTGCTGGACGTGCTCCCGCAAAAGCAGCCGTATCTCGACAGAATGCGGGCGCACGGCGTGAACATGTTTTTCGTGGTCTACGATCTGCTGATTCTGCAGATGCCGCACTTCTTTTCGGACCATTTGCATCCGCACTACGTCAACTGGATCAATGCGATCGCTCGATATGACGGGGCTGTATGCATTTCTCAAGCGGTCGCTGATGAGCTGCGCGAGTGGATGGACGAGAATGCCCCGGTCCGCGACCGACCATTCCGCATTGGCATGTTCCATCTTGGCGCCGACATCGATCAGTCGCTGCCTTCGACTGGTATTCCCGAAGACCCGGCAATGCGCATCGAAGCGCTGCAGCCGAATCCCAATTTCCTGATGGTTGGCACCTTGGAACCGCGCAAGGGCCATACACAAGCGCTAGAAGCTTTCGAGGCGCTATGGGCGTCCGGGGTGCAGGCGAACCTGGTGATCGTTGGCAAGCATGGCTGGCTGGTCGATAACCTGGCGGAACGACTTGCCAATCATCCGGAGCGAGGCAAGCGCCTGCTCTGGCTTGATGGCGCGAGCGACGAGTATCTGGAGCACCTCTATCAGCAATCCGACTGCCTGCTGGCCGCTTCGTACGGTGAAGGTTTCGGCTTGCCATTAATCGAAGCCGCACAGAAGGGGTTGCCAATCCTGGCTCGTGATCTGCCAGTATTCAGGGAGGTCGCCGGTGATCATGCTTTATATTTCAGTGGCGTCAACCCTCACGACATGGCTGTCGGGATCCGACAGTGGCTCGAGCTTAGCGCGTCTGGCATCCATCCAATGTCGACCTCGATGCCATGGATGACCTGGAAACAAAGCGCCGCCCAGTTGTTGAGCAGCATAAGCGAACTGCAGAGCTTGCCATCAAGGCAGAATGCAGTGCGAGTGGTGTGATTTTGACCGTTTCATGATAAATGGGTCCTCAAGCCAAAGGTTTGAGGGCCCATTTTTTCAGAGTATTAATTGATGGGTGAGTGAAGACTGTGTGATCAAGACGCAGCCGCACCTTGCTTATCTGTTTGCCAGCCGCTGTGCCAATCGCATGAAAGTTCTGATGCATGAGGGGGCTGGGCATCTGGTTGGCGGAGTGCAGGCTGTATGAGTGTAAGTTCTTCTCGCCGGGTTCCCAGGACGGTTCGCAGATAGTTTGAGTGTTAGGAAGGCTTGCGGATAATTAGGCCAATAGAGGTCGTAACATATCCGGACAGCATAAGCTTTAGATGAATGTTTTGCTTGTATGGTGGTAGATCAACATAGTAGTCGAGTGGATTGGTTCCTAAACCCCAGTCCATTTCTTCGGCATCGTATCCTTCAGCGATCAACCGGTTGATAAGAGCCTGGATGTCCTTGCGCCGGAAAATGACCGTGTCGCCAGTCTCTATGGTGTCTTCATTTGAACAAACGTTAAATTCTGTTGTGTGCACGGATACACCGCCAGGCTTTAGTACCTTCATCGAGTTGCAGACGAAATCGATCCCGTGCTGGATGCTTCCAAGATGTTCGAATGCGCATGAGGACCAATTGAAGTCGAATCGGCCTTCAAACTCTGCAGGAATATTGTTCATGTCGGCGAACTGGAAGCTGACGAGCCTGTTGAATTCCTCTTCGATACACAGCTTGCGCTCATTAAGATTGGCCTTGGTCTCTGCGTGCTCGTTGTGAATGAGCCATCCTTTCTCTGCAGCTCGATCGGTATCGAGATCAGTAGCAATGATTGCTGCCCCTCGACTGGCGAAGACAGATGCCAGTGGTTCTGATCCTACCGCAAACCCCAAGCCGAGCTTTCCTGGTTTTAACATCCCACTTGAGTGCAGTGCCTCGGAAATGAACACCCATTCCCATATTTTTCGATGCATATGGTTGGGCGTTCCAAACACTTTAGCCCAATCCTGATAGAGACCTGATGCTAATTTTTCCTGAGTGCAAAGCTGGGACTTCATGTCACCCTCCAAACCAATGTTATCTATTTATTGTGTTCAAGGACGCTTCTCCTGTGATTCAAGCAGTCGTAGGAGATCAAGTCCATATGAATTTTTTCGCTTGGTGTGTTGGGTAGTATGAGTAGGCGGGCGGGATCCACTGCGGCGCTCTTCAGCACAGGATTCTATGTACTAGGTATTTGAAGCGGCTCGCGCGNNGGGGGGGGGGGGCTGCTGGTCTCTCATTGCCGCTCCGCTGACGCTGAGCGACTTGGGCGGCTTAGTCGGGTCGATGGCCTGATTACAGAGAATGGCAGTGCCGTGGCAGGCACACTGTCTTATCAGTGATGCGCTTAGGCAGTGACAGCAGGCGATTCTTTATTCCGTCTGGTGCTTGAGATTAACTCATCAGCAAGCCGCCAGGTTCTAACGCCTAGGTGCGGGCGACGGTTGAACGAATGAGTTACCCGAATATCACGAGTCGTGAGATCGCATGCTTCAGAGCATGAATCGCTGGGTAGCTGCTGAGCTAGTACGCCAATGGATCGTGTGTTTTGAGGACTTGAAAGTCGTATGGATACCGATCATGGGGTATCGAGCGACCAAGTGGTCCGGTGGAGTTTCAGGGATTTTTTATGCGTTGGCAGAAATGGAGTCAGCCCCCTCAGTTCAACTGTTATCTGGCGTCAGGCTCAGGCTGAGGAAAAACTAAACGTCGTGTCCGGAGTTAGTTGACCACAACAGGCTGTCAGTATTCACCAAACCGTAAGTTTACGGATTGGTCTCCCAACAAGCGCTGGATCAGGGTATCCTTGCTCCCCTCTGAGCTGGTGACTCGCTATCCCTTGTCAAGCTAGGCAGGGGCATCAAGCATGCCGGTAAAAATATCCATACGGCGTAAAAAAATGACATCCAGGTTTAAATTCGAAGATAGTCTTGCCGGTAAAAAAGTGCTGGTTACCGGTCATACAGGCTTCACTGGCGGGTGGGCATGTCTTTGGTTGAAGTCTATTGGCGCTACGATCGCGGGTTTTTCGCTACCACCTGAGACGACACCTTCCCTGTTCTCCGAAACAGATCTTGAGAATGAGATGGTCAGCACGCTTGGAGATATCTGCGATTTCGACAAGCTGAAGGAAGCGATCGAATCCTTCCAGCCTGATTTGATCCTGCATTTGGCGGCCCAGCCGCTAGTTCGTCGATCTTATCGCGAGCCCTTGCAAACCTTCCTGATCAACGCCCAAGGCACAGCTCATGTGCTTGAAGCCGCCCGACAAGTAAAGAGTGTTCGTGGTGTGCTGTGTGTGACAACAGACAAGGTCTACAAAAATAACGAATGGGCATGGCCTTATCGAGAAAATGATCCATTGGGTGGCAAGGACCCCTACAGCGCTTCCAAGGCTGCTGCGGAAATGGTCATTCAGAGCTACGCTGCCTCCTATCCAGCGTCGTCTGGTCAAGGTCCGGCCATCGCCACCGCCCGTGGCGGAAATATCATCGGTGGTGGCGACTGGTCTGAGGATAGGTTGATCCCCGACTTCGTACGCGCGGTTATTGATAATCAGGTCATGACCCTTCGCTATCCGGATGCCACTCGACCATGGCAGCATGTCTTGGCTTTGGTTCACGGTTACCTCGTCATATTGGCAGGACTCGTTTCGAGCACTCCCGAACGCGTTGCCAAGGCTTGGAACCTCGGGCCACAGGAACTTAAACAGCATTCTGTGAGAGATGTTCTGGAATTGATGAGCTCAGACTGGCAGCGTCCGAATCTCGAGTTCATGGATAACCCGCTACCCGAAGCTGGTGCATTAGCCTTGGACAGTTCCATTGCGAGGAATCAGCTGAACTGGATTCCTGTTTGGGACACCGTACAAGTGGTCGAGAAAACCGCCGCTTGGTATCGAGAGTTCTATGCCAATCCTGGCGAGGCCCGCGCAATCACGCTTGCACAAATTGACGCATGGCGCGCGGGCATTCAGGAATGATCTTTATTGTTGGTGGCCGGGGGCGTTTGGGGCAGGCGCTTCTTCAGCAATACAATCCAGGCGAAGTTGTTCGGGTTGAAAGGGCCGTGTACGAGCATTGGGGCACTAGTGATTCCACTGCTGATATTACTGCTTATTTTGAACAGCGCGCCCGGCCTGGCGCTGTGGTATACATTTGCTCCGGATTGCTCGACCCCAAGCTTGCCAGCGACGAGTTGTATAACGTTAACTTTCGATTGCCGCGAAACATAATTCAAGCTGTTTCGCCTATGGGTATTCGGGCGGTAACTTTTGGCACCGCAATGGAAGAGACGCTTACCGCCAATCCTTACGTGCTGAGCAAGTTGGCGCTTAGCCGCTTTGTCGATGGGATACAAGACGCGCGAGCTCCAGCACTGCACATCCGTATCCATACGCTTTATGGGGGAGGTGAGCCGAGCCCGTTCATGTTTTTGGGCCTGGTACTGAATGCCTTGCGTTTCGAAAAACCATTTGATATGACCATGGGGCGGCAATTACGTGAGTACCACCATGTAGCTGATGACGCGGCGGCTATCAGGCTCTTGGTGGATCACTCTGTGAAAGGAATAGTTGCGCTCAGCCATGGTCAGCCTATTACGTTGAAAGATTTGGCCGAAACAATCTTCGGGTTGTTTGGAAAAGATCAACTTTTGCGTTTGGGTGCATTGCCGGAACCCGAGCAAGAAAACTTCACTCAGTTTTTTTTGCGTCCAACATTGCTGGAAGGCGTTGTTTTTCGTGAAACGCTGGCGGGCGTGTCCGAATATATGAAAGCGCTGGTTAAAGTATAAATGCGGTGCTTTGAAAGGAAAGTATTAAATGGCTAGTGAACGGCCCCTGATATCGATCTCTATTCCCGTCCTTAATGAGTCCGGAAATATCGAGGCGTTGTACCGTCGATTGGATGCCTTGGCATCCAAAATGAAGGATCGATGCGATCTGGAGTTTGTATTTTCTGATAATCATTCGGATGACAATACTTGGGCCATGCTCGCAGATCTGGCGAAAAAAGATCCACGGGTCAAGGCTATCCGCTTCTCTCGCAACTTCGGTTTTCAGCGATCCATTTTAGCAAACTATATGCATACCAAGGGCGACGCGGTAATGCAGATAGATGCTGACTTGCAAGACCCTCCTGAAATGCTCGAGGAGTTTTTTGCGAGATGGCAGCAAGGACATGAAGTGGTCTACGGCGTGCGTCGTAAACGGCCAGAGGGCTGGCTTCTGAATAACTTCCGTCGACTTGGCTATTGGGCAATCGACAAGGTGAGTGAGCACCCTATACCTCGTGATGTAGGTGATTTTCGTTTGATTGATCGTAAGGTCGTTGACGTCTTGTTGAGTACGAAAACTGCAAATCCCTATCTTCGAGGGATGATTGCAGGTATTGGTTTCAATCAGACTGGAATTACCTATGATCGGGATGCTCGAGTTGCGGGAGAAAGCAAGTTTAATGTTTCTCGCTTGGTGCGGCTGGGGCTGACAGCGGTTTTGAATCATTCAACCGTGCCACTGCGCGCGGCTTCTTTTGTAGGGATTTTAATATTAGCTGCCAGTGTATTGGGCGCATTGTATTACTTGCTCTTGCGTTTTACTCATCCTGAACTTCCGCAGGGGCTGGCAAGTATTCACGTTCTTGTGCTGTTCGGTATCGGCTTGAACGCATTTCTGCTCGGGATCATAGGTGAATACTTGCTGCGTATCTATTTGGTTTTACGCGCTGACCCTGTTGCCGTCGTTCAGCAAAGCTTGAACTTTGATTCTGCGGATCTAAAATTATAAAGGAGTGTATATGAAAGCTGTTATTTTGGCTGGTGGTCTCGGTACTCGTATTGCAGAGGAATCCGATACCAAGCCTAAACCTATGGTCGAGATCGGTGGTAAGCCATTGTTGTGGCATATCATGCGATCATATGCGAGTCACGGGATTAAGGACTTCGTTATTTGCCTCGGTTACAAGGGGTATGTAATCAAAGAGTTTTTCTTTAACTACTACCGCCATATGTCTGACATGACCATCGATCTTGCCAACGGTGATCATCAAATTTTGAATAGCCAGGCTGAAGACTGGCGCATCACATTGGTAGACACGGGTGCTGAGACCATGACCGGTGGACGCTTGAAGCGTGTTGCCCCGTATCTGAACAACGAAACATTCTGCCTGACTTATGGAGATGGTTTGTCTGACATTAACATCAGCGCGGAGCTCGAATTCCATCGCCAGCACGGGAAGCTGGCTACCGTTGCCGCAGTGCAGCCCCCAGGCCGTTTTGGCGTGCTTAATATTGACGCTCACAATGGTGTGTCTAGTTTTGAAGAAAAACCAAGCGATGAAATCGGCTGGATCAATGGGGGGTTTTTCGTTTTGGAGCCTGAAGTCTTCAATTACATCGAAGGTGACAGCACGTCTTGGGAGCGTGAGCCGCTAACCAATCTTGCTAAAAATGGTCAGCTTTCTGCGTTCCATCACAGCGGGTTCTGGCAGCCGTGCGATACCTTGCGTGATAAGCGTGAGCTCGAAGCCCTGTGGGCGAACAATAAAGCTCCTTGGCGGATCTGACGGTACCTATGACACAAGTCGCGCCTGTGAAGGAAAAACGCTGGATCAAGCATTTGATCGGGGGAGGAATCACTGTTCTCTGTCTGGGGGCAATTCTTCGTCTTGTCGATGTATCCGAAGTCATGGACGCCCTGGAGCACTTCCAGTGGCATTACCTGATATTGGGTGTTGCCTCGCTGGGCTTCGGGTATGCAGTCCGTATTTTACGCTGGTCTATAATGCTGTCAGCGGAAGGTGCTCCGGTAGGCTTTAAAAATTGCGCAGAGCCTTTTTTGGGGGCTATCGCGCTGAATAATGTTTTACCTTTTCGATTGGGCGATGTCATTCGTGCCCTGGTGTTCCCAAGTGCAATGGGCGTCACCAAGACTGCGGCTACGACCAGCCTCATTGTTGAACGTCTCATTGACCTCGTGACCCTTCTAGCCTGCCTCGCCGTTGGAGTTCTGGCGATTCAGGTGATCGATATCCCGCCGGCTATTCGTCACACCGCCTTGATTCTCGCAGTGCTCGGGGGTGTGACCCTGGCGATCGGTTTTTTCTTCTCCTCAAGCTTAGCCCGGTTGTTAAAGTCTTGTGGGGCGAGCAATGAAAGTGAGCCGACAAAGTTGTCCAGTCTCTTTATGGCACTAGCTGGCTTATTTGAAAGCTTTGATGTTATGTCGCGTCCTCGTGTGCTTGGGCTGATGTTGCTGTTATCGATGTTGGTGTGGGTAGGCGAGTCCGGGTTGTTTTATTTCGCGTTGAAGGGATTGGGCTTGGATGTTAATCCTCTGATGGCTCTATTGGTGATGGCTATCGCCACGCTGTCGACACTGGCGCCTTCTTCGCCTGGATATGTAGGCCCTTTCCATCTCGCCGCTTTTACAGCCGTGACATTGATCGGTGGCACCTCCGCTCAAGCAGGCAGTTATGCCGTCATTGTACATCTGGCTCTGTGGGTTCCGACTACCATCGTTGGGGCTCTGGCGATCTGGTCAAGACCGGCGCTATTCAAGGCTGTGCGCAAATGACCCAGGTTCAACTCATTCTGGTAATCGTAAATGAATAATTATGATGTAGTAATTGTGGGGGCCGGCTTCACCGGTTTGACTGCGGCTTATGTGCTGGCTAAACAAGGTAGGCGCGTACAAGTTATTGAGGCTGACTCTACTCCGGGCGGGCTAGCAGGGATCTTCGAGTTTGATGATGGCGTTCGTGTCGAAAAATTCTATCATCATTGGTTCAATAATGATGTTTTCGTACCGGAATTGGTGAGAGAGCTGGGTCTGGAAGGCGACGTCATTTTGCTTCCGACCCGTACCGGTATGTACTTTAATGGCCGGATGTGGAAGCTTTCAACGCCATTGGATCTGCTTCGGTTTAAGGCGCTGTCATTCATTGATCGTATTCGCCTAGGACTTTTGGTATTCCAGGTTCGCAAGATCAAGGATTGGAAAACCATTGAGCACTTGAGTATCCGCGAGTGGTTGGAGGGTATGTGCGGTAAGTCAGTATACAAAGTTGTCTGGGAGCCGCTGATTAACTCCAAGTTTTCGGTGTATGCAGAAGCAGTCAACGCCGTATGGATGTGGAAGAAGCTCGTTTTGCGCGGCAGCACTCGTAACGACAAAGGTGGCGAAGAGCTGGCCTACTTCAAGGGGGGGTTTGGACGCCTCGCTGAAGCTCTAGTCGCGGGTATTCGCGCACATGGTGGGGAGGTCACTTTCAATTCTGCTGTGCAAGGTCTGGTGACCGAGGGCAAACAGATTACTGCAGTAACGACTGAGCACGGTACCGTGCAAGGTAACAAGTTTCTCTTTACACCATCGTTTCCTTTGATAGCTGACATGTTTAATGGGGTCGTCGAGGATCAATGGCTAACGAAGCTACGTCGGGTTAAATACCTTGGAAATATGTGTCTGGTGCTTCGTCTGAAGCACAGTCTGTCGGACACCTACTGGTTGAACGTCAATGATCCAGGTTTTCCGTTTGTTGGAGTTATTGAACATACTAACTTTGATACTCCGGAAAACTATAAGGGTACTCATATTGCCTACTTGTCGCGTTATCTTGCTACCGAAGATCCTGTGTGGGAATACAGTGATGAACAGTATCTCGAATTTGCCTTGACACACCTGAAGCGTATGTTTCCGAATTTCGAGAAAAACTGGGTTGTGGATTACAAGGTTTGGCGGTCAGAGTATGCGCAACCGGTGACAGAGCGTAACTATTCTCAGTATGTACCGGATGCATCGACTCCATTTGATAACGCCTTGATCTCGACCATGGCTCAAATTTATCCCGAGGATCGCGGGACTAACTACGCCATTCGCGAAGGTCGCTTGATAGCTGAGAAGCTCTAAGTCGCGTTTCATTGTCACTTCGATGGTTCGGAATTATTAAACTGTCGAAGTGTCGATCTCTGAGCGAGCGATCAAGTGCTCGTTACTCGCCGTGACCGGCAGTTATTATCAAGGTAGTTTATGCTTTCTTCTATAAAAGCGAACCCGGTAAGGCCGGATCACAGAATCTCCGTCAATGTCTGGATAGCGTTGTTTTTGCTTTTTGTATTTATTGTTCTGTGGCGTTTGCCTCCGCAGCGTGTGGGTGACGGATCAGAATATTATGCTATGTACTTGGCGTGGTTGGAGACCTTGAGGCCATGGATGAGTTTGCCCTCATTTAATTCCTATCAGCAGTTGTTTTTGTCGAATGGCATTGTTGGTCTCGTGCCGGTGGAGTCGCTGGCTAACTCTTTCCCTGCGCTCAGGTTAGGGGGGACGGCGGATTTCAATCACTTTTGGTTTTATAGCTTTTTAGCTTTTTTTGTGGCTAAAGTGGTGGGGTTATTCGGAGTCGCGCTGGAGCCTCATACTGCGTTTCTTGGCTTGCATTACCTGCTATTGACTGTGACTGCGATGGTCGCTCATCGGTTATATGGTAAGAGTGGAGTGGCGGCGTTTCTGCTCATGACACTTTTTTCGCCGATGCTTTGGTTTTTTGATAAGATCCATAGCGAATTATTTACCTACTGTTTCACGTTGATGGGGGTAATGTTTGTTTTTTCCAGTCGATACTTATTGGCTGCCTTCTGTTTGGCGATGGCGTCAACGCAGAATCCAAGTTTTGCACTTGTTGCTTTTTTTCCTTTTATGTATCACATATTTCTGCGTAGGACGGAAAAGTTTACCTTGGTAGAGGTGTGCTTGGTGGTGGTAACCGCATTAGCGGTATTGGCCCATCCTGTTTATTACTTCCTGCGTTTTGGTGTGCTCACGCCGCAGTTGCTAGCCGGTGGCGCGTCGCTGGGGGGGAACCTGTCAACCTTCTATATTTGGATTATTGATCCTGATCTTGGCTTGCTTCCTAATTGGCCGCTAGGCGTAGTTCTAACGATGGCTGCTATCGTCTTTAGGGTGTTCAACTCTGAGCGAACCACTGGTCATTCGAATTTGATCTTCTATGTGTTCTGCGCAGTTTTTCTGCTAGTGAATTTTTATGCGCACTCGTCTACGACTAATCTTAATTCTGGAGCAACACCAGGAGTGGCAAGGTATTCGCTTTGGTATTTGCCGATCTGGTTTCCAGTTGTGTATTACGTTGTGCGAAAGTTGCCGGAAAAAAAGTTTCTGGCTGTGATGCTGATTGTTCCGGTAGTGTTGATTGGCTTGGTCAGTGTATCAAAAAATAATCCGAAACGCTCGGAGCAATACTCCCGCCCAACTTGGATTTCCAATGTGATTCAGTCCAGGCTGCCTTCTTTTTACACGCCGCCGGCAGAAGTTTTTGCTGAGCGCTACTCCGGTTATGGTGAAGGAATTTATAACTTCAATGCACTTGGTGTGTTGGGTCCGGATTGTCGAAAGTTGTTGGTTTTTTCAGGGCAAGATCGTCAGCTAATAACAATTCCTACTCACTGCTATGTCGATGAGCATAAGTTGCGGGTGTTGGTGCGGACCCTTGGCAATGAAACTGCCGATCATTTTGTCAAACTAAGTGATTCTGATTACCGCGATGTACTTCGTAAGGTCGCTCCAGGAGAATACTCGGTCGGGACTGCCGGTACAGGTAACTTCTTGCTCTATTCTGGATGGTATGATCCTGAGTCGTGGGGCGTTTGGTCCAGAAATAAGAAGGCCACCCTTTCGTTTCCTTGTAATGATGGGCAATTTTACTCTTCAAAATCCACTCTGGATTTGGTTCTTAGCTTGCGTAGCTATGGTACGCAAGAGATAAGTATTACTCAGGGCGGGAATAGTATTTTCAAAGGTGTGCTCAAGGAGCCAGTAGACGTCAGTGTTCAAGCGGCGGTATTAAAATGTAACAACAGCACTATTGACCTTGATATTAATATTCAAAAGCCGATGTCACCTGCGGATGTGGGCGAGTCCAATGACCGGAGGAATATTGGTGTTGGGCTGTCGAAGGTTACCGTTTTGCCTTGAGATATAGCGGGCATTAAACTGTGTTGAGGGGGTTGGGGTCATGTCAGCAATCGGTTGACGCTATAGTGTATGCAGTGGTAGGTTCAGTAAGCGGCGGCTTTAAAATTTTCGTACTGCCGGCTGGTTGCAAGCTCTTTGGCGAAAAAAAACCTGTCATTGTATCTTCCGGTCGAGCCCCCCCCGTAACCCATTGTATACTCATCTTTGAATTTTCACGCGCGAGTGGCCGAAGGGCCCCTCGCTCGGCTCGATTTATCTGTGAATGCCCTCAGTGGCATTTATTAAGTGGAGGTTGGTAACCCGCATGAAAGCAATCGTAACTGGCATCACTGGTCAAGACGGCGCCTACCTGGCGGAACTGCTGCTGGAGAAGGGGTACACCGTATACGGTACCTACCGTCGTACCAGTTCTGTCAATTTCTGGCGTATCGAGGAGCTGGGCATCCAGTCCAACCCTAATCTGCATTTGGTCGAATACGATCTGACCGACCTGTCGGCCAGCATCCGACTGCTGCAAACCACTGAAGCCACCGAGGTCTACAACCTCGCTGCACAGAGCTTTGTGGGTGTTTCGTTCGAACAGCCACTGACTACCGCAGAAATCACTGGTCTGGGTGCGGTAAACCTGCTTGAAGCCATTCGCATCGTAAACCCGAAAGTTCGTTTCTATCAGGCATCTACCTCCGAAATGTTCGGCAAGGTACAAGCTATCCCGCAGATCGAAAGCACGCCTTTCTACCCGCGCAGCCCGTATGGTGTGGCCAAGCTCTACGCTCACTGGATGACCATCAACTATCGTGAGTCGTACGGGATTTTCGCGACCAGCGGTATCTTGTTCAACCACGAGTCTCCGCTGCGTGGCCGTGAGTTTGTAACTCGCAAGATCACCGACTCCGTCGCCAAGATCAAACTGGGCCTGATGGACAAGATGGAACTGGGCAACCTAGACGCCAAGCGCGATTGGGGTTTTGCCAAGGAATACGTGGAAGGCATGTGGCGCATGCTGCAGGCCGATGAACCGGATACTTTCGTGTTGGCGACCAACCGCACCGAAACTGTTCGCGACTTCGTTTCCATGGCCTTCAAGGCAGCGGGTATCAACATTTCCTGGGCCGGTACTGCGGAAGACGAACAGGGCACTGATGCGGCAACCGGCAAGGTGCTGGTCACGATCAACCCGAAATTCTACCGCCCGACTGAAGTCGAGTTGCTGATCGGTAACCCGGCCAAGGCCAAGGAAGTTCTCGGTTGGGAGCCAAAAACTTCCCTGGAAGAGCTGTGCCGCATGATGGTCGAAGCTGACCTGCGTCGTAATGAACAAGGATTCTCGTTCTGATGACCATTGCTGGCAAACGCGCGCTGATCACGGGTATTAAAGGCTTCACCGGTCGCTACATGGCTGATGAACTTCGGGCTCAGGGCTACGAGGTGGTCGGGTTGGGCAGTCAGCCTTCCGATGAGCGTAATTATCATCAGGTCGACTTGGCCGATGGGCCGGGTTTGCGCGCATTGCTGGCAAAGATTCAGCCTGACGTCGTGGTGCATCTTGCAGCATTGGCGTTTGTTGGGCACGGCGCCGCGGATGCGTTCTATCAGGTCAACCTGATCGGCACGCGCAATCTGCTGGAAGCCGTTGCCGCCAGTGGCAAATCGCTGGATTGCGTGTTGATCGCCAGCAGCGCCAATGTTTATGGCAACGCTTCGGGTGGCTTGTTGTCGGAGACCACAACGCCAGCACCAGCCAACGATTATGCTGTCAGCAAGCTGGCCATGGAGTACATGGCCAGCCTCTGGCACGACCGCCTGCCGATCGCTATCACCCGTCCTTTCAACTACACGGGTGTTGGCCAGGCCGAAAATTTCCTGTTGCCAAAAATTGTTTCTCATTTCCGGCGCAAGGCGCAGACGATCGAACTGGGAAATCTCGATGTCTGGCGTGACTTCAGCGATGTTCGTGCATTGGTGGCTGCTTATCGAGGATTGATCGAGGCGAAGCCGCTAGGCCAGACGATCAATGTCAGTTCGGGGCAAACCCATTCGCTGCGTGAAGTGATCGAAATGTGCAAAGGATTTACCGGCCATGATATCGAGGTTCAGGTCAATCCTGCCTTTGTGCGGGCCAATGAGGTGAAAACCCTTTGCGGAGACAACTCCAGATTGCGTTCATTGGTACCTGGCTGGTCAACTCCTTCCTTAGGTGAAACCCTGAGCTGGATGCTGACGGCCGATTAAATGAAGTTAATTCTCTCTGTTGAACCGGTTCGCTTCCCGCTAACCGGTATCGGTCGTTACACCTATGAATTGGCGCTGCGACTGCAGCAGAGTCCGGAAATTACCGACCTGCTGTTTTTTGCTGGTCGTCGGTTTTTGCCTGCATTACCGACGGCTGCCGATGCATCGAGCAGCGGATACGGCCTGAAACGGGCCGTGCAAAAAAACTTCCTGGCGGTCGAGGCCTATCGGCTTCTTATGCCATTGCTCAGGAAGCAAGCTCTAAAAGGTCATAGTGATTTTCTTTACCATAGCCCCAATTATTATCTGCCGCCTTTTGCGGGCCGTAGTGTTGCAACCTTCCACGATTTATCGCCCTTTACCTGGTCTCACTGCCATGCGCCGCAGCTTGTGCGCTATTTACAGAAAGAGCTTAAAACCACTTTGGTAAGGGCGGATGCGCTGATCACAGATTCCGAATACACGCGCAGGGAGTTAGCAGATTACTTTTCCTGGCCTATCGAGCGTATTCATACAGTACCGCTCGCCAGTTCTGCAGAGTTTCATCCTCGTAAAGCAGAAGAGCTCAACAGCACGCTTTCGCGTCATGGTCTCAAGGTGGGTGGCTATAGCCTGTTTGTCGGGACAATCGAGCCTCGCAAGAACATCGAGACGCTGCTTGATGCCTACTCCCGGCTTCCGCTCGATGTGCGCAAGCGCTGGCCGCTGGTGCTGACCGGTTATCATGGATGGCGAAACGAGAGCATTCACCAACGTCTGGAAAGTGCTAAGCGCGAAGGCTGGGCTTTTTACCTGGGTTTTGTACCCAGTGAAGATCTCCCGTTGTTGTTCGCTGGGGCTCGTTTATTCACCTTTCCATCGCTTTATGAAGGGTTTGGATTGCCAGTACTTGAAGCGATGAGCTCAGGTGTTCCGGTGGTCTGCTCAAACAGCTCTTCGTTACCTGAAGTCGCCGGTGAAGCAGCATTGATGTGCGAAGCCAAGGACACGGAAACGCTGACAGAGCTTATCCGGCGAGGTCTGGAAGATGAGATGTGGCGTGGCAGTGCCATCGAGCAAGGCTTGTTGCATGCTGCCAGGTTTTCCTGGGAACGCTGTGCAATGCAAACGCTTGAGGTTTACCAGAAGGTGGTCAAGGGACAATGATCAAGGTTCTGCACTTTTTCAAGACGTACTACCCGGAGACAATGGGTGGTATCGAGCAAGTCATTTTTCAGATTGCCGAAGGCGGGATCCGCCACGGATTTGAATCTGAAGTGCTTTATCTCAGTGAGCGAGGTGCAGCACGCAATGAAAAGGTCGGGCACCATGTGACTCACCGTTCCAAACTTGATCTGCATGTGGCCTCTACCGGTTTTTCGCTGTCGGCGTTCAAGGATTTTGCCGAGTTGGCGAAGAAGGCGGACATTGTTCACTACCACTTCCCATGGCCTTACATGGATCTGGTGCATTTTGTCAGTCGAATCAACAAGCCAGCTGTCGTCAGTTATCACTCGGATATCGTCAAGCAAAAAATGCTTCTCAAGCTTTATCAGCCGTTGATGAACCGCTTTTTGTCCAGCGTTGACTGTATTGTCGCTTCTTCACCTAACTACGCTGAAAGCAGTCCGGTATTAACGCGTTTCAAAGACAAGGTGCGTGTCGTGCCTTATGGGTTGGACCGTGACACTTACCCTGCGCCTTCAGCTGAGAAACTTGCATTCTGGCGTGCGCGTTTGGGAGAGCGTTTTTTTCTGTTCGTCGGTGCGTTGCGTTATTACAAAGGACTTAACTATTTGCTTGAGGCCGCAAAAGCGACTCAACTTCCCGTTGTCATTCTTGGGGGAGGGGGGCTTGAGATTGAACTCAAGGCACAGGCCGATCAATTGGGATTGTCCAATGTGCATTTCCTGGGTGGATTACCTGACGAAGACAAGGCCGCTCTACTGCAGCTGTGCTACGCGTTCGTTTTCCCTTCACATCTGCGATCCGAGTCTTTCGGTATTTCGTTGCTTGAAGGCGCGATGTACGGCAAGCCGATGATTTCCTGTGAAATGGGTTCCGGCACCACTTACATCAACATTTCCGGGGAGACCGGTTTGGTCGTGCCTCCCCGTGATTCTGTCGCGCTGGCCGCAGCAATGACCTGCCTCTGGAATCAACCTGATGTGGCAGCAGCGATGGGAGAGGCGGCGCAGCATCGTTTTGAAACGGTGTTCTCTTCTGATTCGATGGCAAAATCCTATGCCGAGATTTATCGCTCACTGCTTTGAAAGTTGGCGGCACAGTGCCCGGGCATTGATGTTTTTTTGTATTCCAAGGGCCACTCATGAGATCTATGGCATTTCTGGTTACCGGCGGTAGCGGATTTCTGGGGCGGGCGTTGATCGATCGATTGGTGCAGATGCCTGGATGTTCTGTCATAGCGCCGCTGCGAACGCCGTCCGCCACACTGCCCGTGGGAGTGCGTTCGCTGCAGTTGGGTAAGCTCGATGGAACAAACGATTGGAAGGCTGCCCTGACTGGCGTCGATGTGGTTGTCCATGCGGCTGCTCGGGTACACGTCATGAATGAGGTGGCTTTGGACCCATTGACGGCGTTTCGTGAAGTCAACGTTGAAGCTACTCTGAACCTTGCCCGCCAGGCTGCGGCGTGCGGAGTGAAGCGTTTTATCTTCATCAGTTCCATCAAGGTGAATGGGGAAGGCACAGAGCCTGGCGCGGTATACCGGGCAGATGATGTACCAGCCCCCATTGACCCTTATGGCATCTCCAAGTTTGAAGCAGAGAAAGGGTTGATGGTGCTTGCCCTGACCACGGGGATGGAGGTGGTCATCATCCGGCCCGTATTGGTCTATGGCCCCGGCGTCAAAGCCAACTTTCTCAGCATGATGCGTTGGTTATATCGTGGCGTTCCGTTACCTTTTGGCGCTGTCGACAATCGGCGTAGTCTGGTTGCCGTTGACAATCTGGTGGATTTGATCATCACCTGTTCCGATCATCCGGCGGCCGCCAATCAAGTATTCCTTGCCAGCGACGGTGAAGACGTCTCGACCACGCAACTGCTTCGCAAGTTAGCTGCAGCCTTGGGCAAGCCAGCCAGATTGCTACCCGTACCGGCGCGACTCCTGAGTGGCGTTGCCGCGTTACTTGGTCAGCGAGCACTGGCTGATCGTATTCTCGGTTCCTTGCAAGTTGATATCAGCAAAAACCGACAACTACTGGGCTGCATACCTCCTGTTCCACTCGATCGAGCTTTGGCCCTGACTGCGAAACATTTCCTGGACTCCCATCAATCATGAATTATGGCTGGTTTATCCCTGTCATTGTCGCTGTGTCTTTTTCCCTGACCTGGGCTCTGCGTCGTTACGCCTTGTCGCGAAGCCTGATGGATATTCCCAATGCGCGCAGCTCTCACTCGATTCCTACGCCTCGGGGTGGAGGAGTGGCAATTGTTCTGGCATTTACCTTAGCGCTCTTCATGCTTTGGTTTGCAAGTTTGATGACCACCCCGGCGTTTCTAGGCATTGCAGGCGCCGGGGCCCTGATCGCCATTCTCGGATTCATGGATGACCACGGACACATCGCTGCCCGTTGGCGCTTGTTGGGGCATTTCGCTGCATCTATCTGGTTGTTGTTCTGGCTTGGTGGCTTGCCCGTTGTAGAGTTCTTTGGGTACGAATTAAACCTCGGATGGTTTGGTCATGTGCTAGCGGTGTTTTATCTGATGTGGCTGCTCAACCTTTACAACTTCATGGACGGTATCGATGGAATTGCCAGTGTCGAGGCAATTTGTGTTTGTCTCGGGGCTTGTTTGTTGTACTGGGTGAGTGATGCGGCGGACTTGATCTGGGCTCCGTTATTGCTGGCAATCGCCGTAGCCGGTTTTCTGTTCTGGAATTTCCCCCCCGCAAAAATATTCATGGGGGACGCCGGGAGTGGTTTTTTGGGGATTGTCCTTGGAGGGCTCTCACTTCAGGCGGCGTGGGTCTCGGCAGACTTGCTGTGGGGCTGGCTGATCCTGCTGGGCGTGTTTATTGTCGACGCAACGTTCACTTTGTTTCGCCGCTTACTCCGGGGCGACAAGGTCTATGAAGCGCACCGCAGTCACGCCTACCAGTTCGCCTCTCGTCGGTTTGGCAGCCATTTGACAGTTACAGCGGTCGTGGGGGCGATCAATTTGCTTTGGCTGTTGCCTATTGCAGTAGGCATTACGCATTTTGGCCTGAACGCGGGGGCGGGATTGATTCTGGCCTATTCTCCATTAATTGCGCTGGCCATCAAGTACCACGCGGGTGAGCTTGAAGTCCCACCGATGAAGCACTGAGTGACAGATCGATCGTTTCGATTCTGAAATGGATAAGATGGCCTACAAGGCCACTACGGTGATATGGCAGTTGAGTGGAGAAGGCAGAAGTGTTTGAAGACTTCATGGATAAGGTAAGGGCAAGCCTCGTAGGGTTTCCGAGGCGCCGCAAGCGACTGATACAGGTGACCACAGACATTATTCTGGTCTGGGGGGCTCTGTGGTTGGCATTCCTCGTGCGGCTGGGTGTCGATGACATGTATAACCCTTTCAGGGTCCATTTATGGTTGTTTGTCAGCGCTCCTGTCATCGCGATACCTTTATTTATCAGGTTCGGCATGTACCGAGCAGTCATGCGCTACTTCGGCAATGACGCGCTCATTGCCATTATCAAGGCGGTCAGTCTTTCCTCGCTGATCCTGGCACTCGTGGTCTATTGGTACAGCAATCACCAAACAGTGGTGCCGCGATCCATCGTCTTCAACTACTGGTGGTTAAGCCTCGTTATCATTGGCGGGCTACGCCTGTGCATGCGCCATTACTTTATGGGCGACTGGTTCGCGGGCGCGCAACATGTACCCTTTACAAGTCGCGATGACGGCCTCACCAAGGTTGCGATCTACGGTGCGGGAGTGGCTGGCAATCAGCTGGTTGCGGCGCTTCGCATGGGGCGGGTCATGCGGCCCGTGGCGTTTATCGATGACGACCAAAGCATCGCGGATCGGGTGATTGCCGGTCTGCAGGTCTACAAACCCAAGCATATTCAGCAGATGATCAGTGAGACGGGTGCTCAGGAGATTCTTCTGGCGCTGCCATCGTCCACCCGTGCACGACGTCGGGAGATTCTCGCTTTCCTCGAACGCTTCCCACTGCATATTCGTAGCGTTCCAAATTTTAGCGACCTGGCCAGCGGCCGGGTGAAGGTTGAAGACATTCAGGAAGTCGACATCGCCGACTTGCTGGGACGCGATTCGGTGCCTGCACAGCCGGACTTGCTCGAACACTGTATCAAAGGCAAGACAGTCATGGTGACAGGGGCCGGGGGATCGATCGGTTCGGAGTTGTGTCGACAAATCTTCTCGCTGGCTCCGACCACGCTATTGTTGTTCGATCACAGCGAATTCAACCTCTATAGCATTCTCACGGAACTGGAGCAGCGTGCAGCCCGGCAGCCGGTTCCTGTCCGACTGTTGCCGATTCTCGGCTCCATACGTCATCAGGACAAACTGGTGGATGTGATGAAGACTTGGGGTGTAGACACGGTTTACCACGCTGCGGCGTATAAACACGTGCCCATGGTCGAGCACAATATTGCAGAAGGTGTGTTGAACAACGTCATTGGTACGCTAAACACCGCTCAGGCGGCGTTGCAGGCCGGAGTTTCCAACTTTGTGCTGATCTCCACCGACAAGGCGGTACGTCCCACGAATGTGATGGGCAGTACCAAGCGTCTGGCCGAAATGATGCTACAAGCCTTAAGTCACGAAATTGCGCCGGTACTGTTCGGTGATAAGGCCAATGTGTCGAGAGTTAACAAGACGCGCTTTACCATGGTTCGTTTTGGTAATGTGCTGGGGTCTTCAGGTTCGGTGATTCCACTGTTTTACAAGCAGATAAAGTCCGGTGGTCCATTGACGGTCACTCACCCTAAAATCACTCGCTATTTCATGACCATTCCCGAGGCCGCGCAACTGGTGATCCAGGCGGGTTCCATGGGGCGGGGCGGGGATGTGTTCGTGTTAGACATGGGCGAGCCGGTGAAGATTGTCGAGTTGGCAGAGAAGATGATTCATTTGTCCGGTTTGAGTGTCCGTTCGGAGAGAAATCTCCAAGGCGATATCTCGATCGAGTTCACCGGACTGCGACCCGGTGAGAAACTTTACGAAGAATTACTGATTGGCGACAATGTCAGTGCCACCCAGCACCCGATGATCATGTGCGCCAATGAAGATCACTTGCCCTGGGAGGCACTCAAGGCAAAGCTGTCCGAACTGCTCAGCGCCGTTGAACAGGATGATTACGCGCGTGTGCGCCAGCTACTGCGCGATACCGTCAGCGGTTACACCCCCGATGGCGACATTGTTGACTGGATTTACCAGCAGCGTCGCCTTGAGCCTTGAGTGTTTGTATGCGCTCTATAAACCCCAGCCACTTCAAGATGGGCGCATAACCATACGACACCGGCGAGCAGTTGGCTGTATCGAAGAGCAAGTGCAACTTATGCAATCCATGAATCCCGCATTCAAAGCTGCTGATCCCCGAAACTATGCTCTCGATTCTCAACCTGTGGCATATAAGAAGTTAATTTTCTATTTGGCTGGCATAAGAATGCAAAAATCCTAGCTATTTTAGTGGCACATAAATGCCAAGGCCGTCTATTTCAACGTAGTACATAAAAATCTGCTCTATTTCTATGGCATAAAAAATGCCATAGAAATAACACATAAATACAGAAGTTCGCCCTATCTCTACTCATAAGAGTCATTTTGGCCATGTACCATGGGCATTAGTCCTCTACCGACTGCGCATGTAGTAACTGCGCCACGCATAAGGCTCTTGGCCTTGACCTTGGCCGTAGACAAACTTGCGGCGCGCACGGGCCGATGGCTTGTACACACATCCAGGATTGGCTAGTTGGGTCTTGACCTGGCTCTTTCAATGCTTGACATGGGATCGTTAGACCGCTTCATGCCCCCCTCATTCCTTGATGCGGGTGAACGTGGCGGCGAGACTATCAGCGGGCTTTGGTGGTTCACTACTGCGAAAGATGACAAGACGCCGAGCGTGGACCAAATCTTCGCCGCCTTCTGGCGGATATACGGCTGGAGAAAATATGCCAATCACCAGTAGTAATTAGTGCAGGCCGGCAAACAAGCGGGTGTTTTTGAGTCTACGAACGCCAGAGGCTCAACATTGAGGGCGTCACTCGAAGCGTGCCTTCGGAATATCTCCGCGTTTGTTTTGCAGATAGATCGAGTATGGCAGTACGACCGTGTCTGCCACGCCAGATAGGGCCAAGTCGAAAAGTATTAATGAAGCCGAAGGGTAGCCATCAAAGCCGACAGAATGACGGGGCTCTGCATCCAACGTGCAGTAATTCAGCGCGGCGCCGCTATAAATTCTTGGAATTGAGTCGCAATGTGAGTGCCATCGGGCAAGCTTGTTGCTCGCGATCGTGTCATCTCTGAAGACAGTGTTGAACGTCCCGCAACCCGCTAACAAGGTCGAAATTATTTGAATGCTCGCGAATTTCATTTATGGCGTCCGTGCTTGAGTTGATCATGATGTTCTAGGAAATACTTGGATATTCTGTACGATCCCCGATGGATTGACCACATCCTCATCGGCTTTGGCACTGGAAAGTCATTCCGATGTCATCATCACCGCCCGCGTCATCTTGATGAATTCCTCATTTTTGTCGATGGTGTCCATCGCGCTTCGGACTTTGTCGGCAACGTCGGTTGATCCATGCTGCTCGGCCCTGTTCGCCAGTTCCTGAATGGCGGTCTCTAGGGCGAGCTGGTTTTCGTTGATCTTGAAGTAGAGGGAAGGGAGCAGGTCTGAGTATGGCATCGCGAATCCTCTGTAGAGATTTCAACGTAGCACCAGGGAATAGTGAAAGTTTGGGATGGTGTTCGTCGGCAGGACGTTGGGGAGGGAATGAAGACACGCGTGACTTTTGCGTGACTTTCTTACGCATTACATTGCTAGCCATAGGACAACGCAGCCCATGGCTAGCACGCTTTCGTAGCTGCTTGGCGAAAGTGTCAGTTTTCTGCAGAAGCGGCCGATGACCGCGAACCTATGGACCGATGATGCATCAGGGATGANNAGGAAGTATCAGGGTGTAAGCCTGCCCGAGTTGCTGGCTCAGGCGCTGCAAATCGTATTGCGTGGCCCGTTCTCGCGCGGCTTCTCCCATTGCAAGAATCTTTTGTGGTTCTCGGCATAGCTGGCGCAACTGATCGGCCACGGCCGCAATGTCTCCATATTCGAATGTGAAGCCATTGACACCGTCGTCGATCAGCTCCGGCAACGCGCCCCAGCGGTAAGCCAAGACTGGGCGGCGAGCCGCCATGCCTTCCAGCAGGGTACGTCCAAAGGTTTCCTGGCAATGGGACAGGTTAAGCACGATGTTCGCCTGGGCAATCGCGGCCTGCGGGCTGGATGTATAGGGCATCAGTCGCAAGTTGTCGGGCAGCTCACCGCGTGCTTGTGCCTGACGCAGCGCATCGACACTCGCGTTATCCGGCCCAATCAGCAGAAGATGAAGATTCGGCGTATCGCAAGCCAGTTCATGGGCCAATTTCAGCAAATCCTGCAATCCTTTCTTCGGCAGGTTGCTGCTGATCAAGGCTGCGGTAATGCACTGTGGGTTGACAGGGTTGGGCAGGTCGAAGGCGTCCGGGTCGATGATGTTGCCGACTACATGTGTCGCGCCGGGCTTGGCAAGGTGTTGTGCAGTAAAGTCAGAGTTGGCCAGTACATGATCGGCTCGCTCGAGTGCCTCGGCGACAATCAGCGCTGACGGCATGCCGATGCCTTCGCAGAGTTCGGCATCATGGGCAGGGGATTCGTGGATATGGAGGACGCCCGGTATGTTCGCCTGACGCGCCGCGAGCAGCGGCTCTCGCAGCATGATGGTGTTGGCGTGCACCAGATCCACCGCATGGGCGCGGATGATTTCGCCAAAGCGCTCCACCGCGACTGGACAGGGCGCCGTATCGGCCCGCCAGGGCATTATTGGGGTACACGCGACCAAAAGCGAGCGCGCCTGCAGTTCGCCAATATAGGCTGTATTGACCACGCTAGGCACGCTGACCAGAACATTCAGTTCCAACGAGACACAGGCATCCAGCACATCCAGCAGGCAGCGCTCAGCGCCGAATAGTTGCTCATCGGCAGCATGAGCGCATAAAAGCACAGTAGGTCGTCCTGGACGATGGGGCTGGCGCCCGGTCAGTGTCGGGTGGCCGGCTTCATAACCAAGGTGACGGCCGACCTTCAAGTAATGCATCAGTGCCGGCACGTCACCCTCACGAGCCTGCGGGCATTGCTTCAGATACCAGGCCGTATTGAAATCGGGGCCCGGATCACGCCCCTCTGCAGCACCGTTAGCCAGATAGTGCTGCCAAGGATCAATGCCTGCGGCACGTACATCCGGATAGCGTTGCAGATACCAATCTGCGCGGAATAGAGCAGGTGATGCAGCGTCGATGCTTGCCGAAAAAGCCGGAAGCGCCGTAGCTTCCTGAATAGAGTCGATTACCTGGCAATCATGCAGACGATGAATATGTGGTACCTGGTCCAGAGGGTGGGCCAGCAGGTGACGACCGACGATCAAAACACGGCCTACATCCAATCGTTGCTCGGCCAACACCATGTCCACGCGCCCCTGTACCGCATGGCGGAGGAATGCCCGATCAATCGCGCCCGGGCGTCGATAATCGGGCCAGTGAAACAGAGCGACCCTTCCACCGCTCGCAAGCAGTCGATCCAGCACAGCCCTGGTGGTAGCCCCAGTCTGTGCATCGCTGCTCAGGTCACTAATCAGCAACCAGTCGTAGCTGGCAATGGCTAGTGCATTGCGCAACAGCGGCGCCGGGGCTGGAAATGCGCGTCTGGACGAAGAGGGGGGCAAGCATAGCTCGGCCGAGGTATCCGCCATGGCATGCCAGGTTTCAGCGAGCTCGCTATACAGCTGGCGAAGGCCAAAGAAAGTCGAGCGCAAATGTGTGGCCGACGCCATGGTCAGCGATTCGGGCAATTGCCTGGCAATCACCAGCGGTACACCTGGTTGCACATGAAGGATGGATTCGGCCCCATGGCAGCGCAGAAGACGCTGGCGCAGTTCATGGTCGGCCGCGACCCGGACTTCATCCCATCCACCGATCAGTCGCACGGCTTCACGACGCAACATTATCGTGGATACGCTCGGTTCGATCAGGCGGTCGGCGATACGCCAGCACTGAAAATGCAGACCAGTATCGGCTCTCACCCAATCAGCCAAGGTGCCGACAAGCTTTTTGTCCTGTAACAAGGGGCCGGCCATGAGTTCCAGGCGTTGTGGGTGCGACCAATCATCACTGTCGTGGTTGGTCAACAACTCACCGGTTGCCTGTTGCAGTGCGGCATTGCGCGCGGCATAAGCGCCGCGATTCTGCGGCTGGCGCAGCAGTATGATCCGTGAGTCCTCCCGAGCGATGAGCGATACAAGCTCGACAGTGACATCTGTACTGCAGTCATCGACCACAATGATTTCCAGATTGCTCCAGCTTTGCGCCAGCAGGCTGCGCAGGGCGGTCTCGATAAACGCCTCGGCATTGAATGCAGGCATGATCACGCTGATTTTCGGCTGGGCCTTGCGTGGCATGCGAGGTGTGCGCTCGACTTGCAGATTATCCAGGCTCAGCGGCGCATCAGGATTGCGCAGGGTCACGGGGATCAGATCGGCGGCCGCGAAGGCACGGTTGAGCCAGAGTAGACGCAGCGCCGCTTCCGGTTTTTCTTGCCCGAAACCGGTCGGCAGGTATGCGTTAGCCGCCGCCAGACACAGATCAGCCTGCATTCCGTAGCGATCTATAGCCTGTTGCAGGCACGCCTTGGCGAGAGCGTGGCGGTCATTGCGAAGTAGCACTTCAGCGCTCAGCAAAACCGGTCCAAGCTGCCCAAGGTACGGTGGAAGCTTCTCCGCCAGATTAGCGATGAAAGGCAGTGCACTTGACCATGCCGAGGCACTGGCATACCAGCGGGCTAATGCCCAGGAGGCATAGGCCCGCTCGTCAGCATCGTCAGTTTGCTGCCACCAGGCCTCCAATTCAGGCAGCGCCTGTCTTGCGAAACCTCCCCATAAGGCCTCCTCCAGTTGCCGCGCTTGCAGAAGACGAGGAAAGCGGCCTTCTGCGCAGCCGTGCTGTTCATAATGCTGTTGCGGATCAACGCCGGCAGCCGCGACATCCGGATAGGTCGCCAGGTACCACGCGGCATCAACAACATTCTGATCCGGGAGTTCGGGCAGTAACTCAGACATGGGCAGCCATTCGGCTTATCACGTTACGAGCGCGATGCAGGGTGTGCTCGGACTGCCCCATGGCTGCGAGGATCTCGCGATTGGCCAGGTAGTAGTTTTCCAGCTCTTCCTGAACCAAGTGCAGTTGCGCAAGCAGTAGCTCGTTTTCCTCGGTGAGGGACTGCGAGCCTGTGGCAATATCCGCCAGTTCCTTTCGCAGGCGAGCCTCCTCTTGCGCCAGCTTCTCGCGCGCCTGTTCCGCTCTGGTTGCAGCCGCCCGCGCAACCTCCAGCTCCTTGGTCAATTGCTGCTGGACCGCCATCGCCTGAGTCAGCTCTTGCATCTGCGTGGCGTGCTGTTCTTTGAGCGCAATGTTATCCAGATAGTGCTTCTCAAGTTCCTCTTGCACCTGATGCATCTGGGCGAGTAATAGCTCGCTTTCTTCTTTAAGGCTTTGCTCGGAAGCCAGTAGCTTCTCTACGTCCTGACGCAAGCCATGCACGGCCTGCTCACGCTCGGTAAGCTGTATGCTGGCCTCGTGCTGGGCATTTTCCGCCTGTGCCTGGGTACTTTTCAGCTCCTCGCCAGCGCAATGCAATGCCTTATTGCACTCACCAAGCTGCTGGGTAACGGTGGGTAGCTGCCTGGCGGCGTGGATAAGATCCAGCAGCTCACCCAGCCCTTCCTTGGGCGCTGAAACGCGATTGGAACGGAATTCCGGTTCACCGTGGGGCAGCCAGGCTACGGCTTCCAATGCCTCATACAGGGTCCAACATTCGGGAGCCGTCTGTTCGAACAGGCCGGCTAGCACCGATATCAATGGCGTAGTAGTGGCTATAGCTGATTGCTCGTCATGGCACGGTAAGCCAAGACGTTCGGCCAGAGGCTGCGCTGCAACCCGGTCGACGTTGACCAATATGAGGTGCTGCCGAAGGTTACGGCGCAACTGCAGCACAGCACGTTGCTGCACCTGCCATTGCTGCAGCGCGGCTGAAGCGTTGGAGCTATCACCCTCAGCCAGCCAGGCCCAGGGCGCGCGGTACAACCACACCCATTGGCGTGTGTGCTTGCCAGTGGCCATTTCTGCTTCAGCAATAAACAGCGAAGCGGGTTGCCAGTCCATTGCCAAAGCGCCATCCAGGGGCGCACCTACACAGGCGAGGGAGGCCTGCTCATTCAGGCCCGAGATTAGGGTTTGCATCGATATCTCCATAATTAAAACGGCAGCCATTGACGATAGTGGCGCTCAGTCCTTGCCAAATAGGTCACGGGTGTAAACCTTGTCGCGTATATCGCTAATTTCACTGGTTAACCTATTAGCAACCACCACATCGCAGCTTCGCTTGAAGGCCTCAAGATCGCGCACCACCCGCGAGTTGAAGAAGGTTTCCTCCTCCAAAGCCGGCTCGTAAACCACGACTTCCACACCCTTCGCCTTGAGGCGCTTCATGATGCCCTGAATAGACGAAGTACGGAAATTGTCCGAACCGGTCTTCATGATCAGCCGATAAATACCCACTCGCCGCGGCTGGCGCTTGAGAATGGATTCGGCGATGAAATCCTTGCGTGTGCTGTTGGAATCGACAATGGCGCGGATCAGCGTTTGCGGTACATCGCTGTAGTTGGCCAACAGCTGCTTGGTGTCCTTGGGCAGGCAGTAGCCGCCGTAGCCGAAGGAAGGGTTGTTGTAATGGTTGCCAATGCGCGGGTCGAGGCCGACCCCCTCGATAATCTGCCGCGCATCCAGGCCGTGGGTTTCGGCATAGCTGTCCAGTTCGTTGAAGTAGGCTACCCGCATGGCCAGATAAGTATTGGAGAACAGCTTGATTGCCTCTGCCTCGGTCGAGTCGGTGAACAGCACCGGCACATCCTTCTTGATCGCGCCCTGCAGCATCAGCTCGGCGAGCAGCTCGGCACGCTTGGAACGCTCACCGATGACGATGCGCGACGGATACAGGTTGTCATACAGCGCTCGGCCTTCGCGCAAAAACTCCGGCGAAAACAGAATGTTCCCACAGCCGAATTTTTGCCGCATCCGATCGGTAAACCCTACAGGAATCGTGGATTTTATCACCATCGTCACAGTAGGGTGGATCGATAGCACGTCGCAGATCACCGACTCCACCGAGCGAGTATTGAAGTAATTCGTCTGGGAATCGTAATCGGTGGGCGTGGCGATAATGACGAAGTCCGCGCCGTTATACGCATCTTCCTTATCAAGTGTTGCGCGCAGGTTCAGCTGCTTGTTCTGGAGGTAGTCCTCTAATTCAGGATCAATGATTGGCGATTGGCGAAGGTTGAGAGCAGCTACCTTTTGCGGGACGATATCCAGCGCCACGACCTCATTGTGCTGGGCGAGGAGAACTGCATTTGAAAGGCCGACGTAACCGGTGCCAGCAATGGCAATTTTCATGTATGAGAATCTTAATTATAAAATTGAAAAAAGAAATGCGTAAAAGGGTATTGGGTAATTAAACTTTACCGAAATTACCCATGTATGTTTTTTCCCATGCCCAAGCATCTGCAATGATAGTTTCAAGCTTGGCCCTGCGGGGGTGCCAACGGAGCTCCTCACGTGCATGGGTGGCGTCAGCAACTAGGCGAGGTGGATCACCTGCACGCCGAGGTTCGTAAAGTATGGGAATATCACATTCCGTCACGCGGCGGGCAGTCTCAATAACATCATTAACAGAGAATCCTTGCCCGTTCCCTAGATTGAAACGAGAACTTTTTCCACCTTTCAATAAGCGCTTTAATGCAAGTAAGTGTGCTTCGCATAAATCACAGACATGGATGTAGTCTCGAATACAAGTTCCATCTGGCGTGTCATAATCCGTTCCGAAAATTGAAACGCTCTCTCTACGTCCGGAGGCGACTTGTAGAATAATAGGAATTAAATGAGTTTCAGGATCGTGGCGCTCGCCTAGTTCACCATCAGGGTCGGCGCCTGCCGCATTGAAATAACGAAAACATATAGATCGCAATCCATATGCCCGGTCGTAGTCTTCGAGAACCTGCTCTACCATCCACTTGCTTCGACCATAAGGGTTGATGGGATTTTTAGGGTGATCTTCATTGATAGGTGTATATTGAGGGTTTCCGTACACTGCTGCGGTGGATGAAAAAATAAAACATGATATCTCGGCTTTTCGCATCTCCTCAAGTAAGGTTAATGTTGCTACCAAATTGTTCTCGTAGTATTTTTCGGGCTCCTTAATAGACTCATTGACTTGGATAAAAGAAGCAAAATGTATAACAGCCGCAATTTTTTTGGTTTTAAATAGCGAGCTAAGTAGATCTGCGTCAGTTATTGAACCTACTATCAGATCATTACTACTTACAGCGTCGCCGAATCCCTCAGATAAATCATCGATTACCAATACACGAAATCCTGATTTTTTTAATAATTTGACCATGTGTGAACCGATGTAGCCAGCTCCGCCGGTAACAAGTATCTCGTCCATATTCTCGCCATGCTGAAAGGTTAAAATTAATGGTTAAATGTTCAAGAGTTATTATTTTTTATAAAATTATTGACCAGTTCGATGTCTAGTAATTGTTGTGGTGTCGAAGCTTTAAGTCCGTTTTCTTTTAAAGTATTTGCGATTTTTCGTTGCGTTGCATTGTCGACCGCTTTGAGGTTTTCCACGTTGTATACCTCAAAAAAACTCATATTCAATTCCTCCCAATTGTCAGGAAGCGTTCGACAGTAGTTGCTTTCTGTCCACTGTTTGCCCGCCTTGTAGGCGACGTAAAGAGCAACTATATCGTCAGTGTAGCTTGTTCCAAATTTATATAGCTCTATTGCTGTCGGGCAAGTAGGTAAGGTCGACTCGTTGACTATGGACAGTAAGGTTTTTTTTCGGAAAAATTTAAATGATGTCGAAGCAGCTAGCGAAGTTAGGCTGGCTGCAAGAGCCTCTGAGCTTAAATTGTTTTTAGCTATTAATGTAGTGCCAAACTCAGAAATGCAGCCGACAGGGTTGATAAGAGCTGTATTATGACCGAATTGGTGTTGTGGATACGATTTGAACTCAGGTCTAGCGTGGCCACTAAACCACCAAGGAGAGGACTCCATAATAGTCCCAGTAGCAATTCCTAATGGTTCGTTTTGTTGGAAGCACAACGCAGGAGAGAGTAAAAATTTCCAGTCTATCTTTTCGTTGAAATTAATAGTTTGACCGTTGCGTTTGCCCCGTAATTCCCATTCAAATATGGAGGTATTGAATTTTTTAAAAAAAGCTGCCTCCCGAGAAAATTCCCCACCAAAATCAATGGAGATAAGCTGGGCTGACTCCCCAAGTAGTGCACTTGCTGCGATTGAGTCGAAACCACCAGAAAAACATAGAACTGTCTGTCGGGGTAGGTCGGATATAATGTTTTTCGCTATATTAATACTAGATATTTTTGCGCGAATTTCACATTTAAAAGAAGCTTCAATGTTTGTTTTTTGTTGGTCGCTAATCTCGAGACCTATTATTGTATAGGATGTTGAGTTTTTTGGTCTAGCGTATAGTGCTATACGGAAAAGAGCGTCCGCTGTTGGTGTAACATTTATCGGACAGGTCAGTTTGTGACTAAAGCATACGTCGTAGTCTGCATAGTCAAATGTATAAATCGGGTGTTCCTGGCAGATGGTTACATACATGGCGATTGCTCTTGTTCGTTTTTATTTACAATATACGCTAGTGGGTGTTTTTTGTTAATGTTGTGAAAACTTGATGAGCTTTTGATGTCATAGATAATCATGTAGTTTTTTAAGTTGCTTTCAGTGTCTAGTGTAACTGGGTAATTTGAGAATTTTTTCGCCACGATGTTATGCTCGTACATGAATTCTGCGATTCTAACGTCCTCGAAGGAGTAAACATATTGGTCAAGTTCTGTTCGAATCGTGTCGATTTGTTCAAGTAGGATCGGAAGAGTGTCTTTCCGTAAGAAGTAGCCATACCCACCCTTTGCAAACTCAAATGGAGCTACGTCAAACCGATAGGGTTTATCAAAGCGCGAATCACTGCACTTGCCAAAGTGCCATTTGTTATTCATTTTCGCGTTTTTTGGGTGAGTTGCCCCCCCAATATATTGCTTGTCTGAAAGTTGCGGGAGTAGTTCATTTACAAGCATTGTTAGATTGGGGTAACAGTCATCATCTATTTTATAAATATGGGTAAAATCCATGGATCTATATAAAAATTGGTAGCCTAGAACCAATTTTAAAAGTAGTGACTCATAGTCATCCTTACATTGGACGAATAACGTATCGCCTCTGACCTCAGATTCCTTTAGATCCGGATTTCCCATCAAAAATAAATAGCGGAATCCAAGCCCGGATAACTGTGCCGCCCATGTTTTTCTCACAGCATCGGTCTTCTCTGCATACTTGGCGCATGTTGGTATTAAGAAAACGACATCACTGGGAGCAATAGGGGCCAATGTATCAGCTGCGACTATTTTAAATTCGCGCGGGTTAATTTTGTTATTCGTGGATTGCACGGTCCAAAATTTATCAATTTTGTGTCGTTTTAGGCTATCTACGACTACGCGAACGTGGTTTTTTTCCTGTTGCTTTCTATGCAAAATTGACGTGTTCTCTCCATGCCAGCGGTAGCTATAGATAATTTCGTGAATATGCTCAATATTTCCGCGTTCAAAAAACTTCAACCACAGATCAAGATCTACGGCATTTTTAATTTTGGAATTGCACCCTATAGTGCGGGCCCATAACCGTTTCCGGAACATGCGGAAATGGGTGGCGATCATACCTGTGGCCATCCAGTCTCGCGAATACTCGCCACCGCACCAGCCATCTCGTATATATGTTCCATTGCTATCAATATAGTCGCAATCGCCATACACTGCGTCTATATCTTTTTTGTCGAGTAATTCGACGCAAGCCCTTACAGCGTTAGGCTTCAGGCGATCATCTGCATCGAGTTGTCCAATATACATCCCCCGGCAAAAGTTTATGGCTGTATTGGTGGCGCTACCTATACCGCCGTTTTCTTGAGAAACCCAACGAACTTTAGGGTTGGTGCCGAACTTTTCTTGAATTATTTGTAAGGTGTTATCTGTTGAACCATCATCACAGATACAAACCTCCAAGTCGCCATAATTTTGATCGAGACAACTTTGTATTGCCTCAGTAATATACTTAGAAGCATTGTAGGTCGGAATATAGATGGAGACTTTAGGTATTTCAAATGTCGAGCCAGGTAGGTATTGCCGCACTGTTGGAGCAGGACATTTACTTGAAAATAATTTCTTGGTTATTTTATGCCCATGCTTACGAAAGCTTTCATCTTCCAAGCTTATTGGTTTTGAGGCCTCAAGTGGCTCTTGATGCAGTGAGACAATATCCATCATTGGGATGAAGTAGCCACCAGCATTATACAGTCGATAGCTGTGTTCGCTATCTTCACATCCCCATGAGGTGAAGTCCTCATCTACATATCCAGCTTTTGTGAGTAATTCTCGAGAAAAAGCAATATTTCCACCTGCACCTTTGGTAAAAGGCCAGAGATCACTTATCAAATAGTTGCTTTTTTCATAGTCTGCATAGCGCCAGTCAACTGATATGCCAGCAGTATCTCTTTTGTCTGCAACATCGTTGTTAGGGTTGATGCTAGGAAGCTCTATAGCTACATTTATATTTGACATAATCATGTTGTCGTCAATTGATGAGACGTCAACATATCTGCGGTGACCAATTAGTACACATTCATCAGATACATGCATGATGCGCATGTATGACTCTATGTCATTAGGCAATGGAAGTATATCTGCGTCCATGAAAATTATAGCTTCGCCCTTGGATTGGCGAATTCCCATGTTGCGGGCGGCGGCTACTCGAAATCCCTTATCCGCTTGGCGCGAATAAGACAAATTTAATTTGTGCTCGTACTTTTTTATAACATCCATCACCATATCGTCACTTCCATCATCTACAACGATGACTTCGATAAGGCTTTGGGGATACGTTTGATGAGTCAGTGCAGCAAGTGTGTTCGCCAGAATTTTGTGGCGATTATAGACTGGAATTATTACGGAAACAGTTTTTGTATAAAGGTTGCCGGTCGCAGTGAATATCGATGCTTTTTCTTTAATGTGGCGATAGTCGTTGCCCGCCCCTATTGCTGGCGGAATCTTAAACTGCGGAGGCAGAGATGGATTCTTTCCCCTTTTTCGCGGCTCTGCAGGGTTTACAATTGGAGGTTGGGATAGAAAATATTGGTTGGCTTCTTCAAACTCCCCTAATTCAATAGCTGCTTGTTCCGCAATTCTGTAGGCATCACGATTTTCTTTGTTAAATTTAATGGCAGTTTTAGCTTTGTGATGAGCATCAGAATATCGTTCGTCGACTAGGTCTACCCGAGCGAGTGCTACCAATAAGGAGTCGTTATTTGTGTTTTCGTTATATAGTTCAGCTAATATTTTTCTGGCCGCGGCAGTATCACCAGCCGCAGCCATGTCCAGTCCGAGCTTATACAGCTCCTGCGGAGTCCTAGTACGGTTAATGTCGGAAACCAAAATTTGGCTAGGTGACGGCTGCTGACGTTGAGTGGTTACATTATTTGCAGGAGTGATGGCTTGTATCTTGGATTTGCACTCTTCAAGTTTTGATCTGTAAATAGGAAAGTCAGGATGCTCGCTGCATAGCTTCTGCAGAACAGACAATGCATGCTCATATTCGTGGCGTGAAAAAAAATCATGAACAAGTTTTAATCTCGTTTTTTTTTCTGGGTTTTGTTTATTCATGGGTATTCCGGCGATTATATTTTAGATGATTGATTATTGTTTAAATCTTTCAAGAGGAGCTGATTGAAACACATAATGTTTTCGCCTCTTGTTATGATTTCAAATTTATGCTCTGTAATAGCCTTTAGAAAATTGTGCGAAGAGTTTTCCCCCGGAAACATCCAATCATGAAGCTCGATTATGATCATTGGAATCTGTTTTAGCCACTCGCAAGCGCCATCAAAAACAAGTGATTCACCACCCTCAATATCGATTTTTAATATGAAAGGCTTATAGTTATTTAAAGTGCAAAATTTTATTATTTCGTCAGGTCCGATACAGTCAATGGAGCGCCCTCCCGTCGGTCCTACCCGAAAGCCCCAATCGCTTAGCCCAGGATCTTGTAGCTTAAGTGTGCGCGCGGTGTCAGCCAATGCTCCTTGGAAAAGTAATACTGGAAGGTTTGAGTTGTTTATTTTTAGAAGCTCACAGTTGTCGGTGTCCGGCTCGATAGCAAGAATCGTAGATTTTTCAAATTTCAAAACAAACCAGATACAGCTCGCTCCGATATTAGCGCCCGCATCAATTATTAGCGGGTTTTGCCCGTCCCTTATCATCTCCTTGAATAGTTCGTATATAAGTTTTCCTTGTGGAAGCCAGCCAAACTCATATTGCTTCTCTTCAAAAAGTTGTTTGATTACCCCAGTATCACCTTTTGATTTTGGTCGATAGAAAAAGTTGAAAGTTCTCCCGGAGTACTCAATTATTTTTGATGTAATTGTTCGGCCATTAATTCTTGTGAGCTTGTCGTGACTTGGGAGCGGTAATTTATTGCAATTCTGAATTTCAAATGGGCTGGTCAGAAGACAATCTACTGGTGTTGTTTTTTTGTCGGCGCGCGGAGTTGAGTTGATTAGTTTTTCGCTGCTACAAGTAGCAGATTTTAGGTTTTTTAATTGCGATTGCATTCTTGCAGGAACTAAATGTTTCCAGTCCGACCCAGGTGCTCCGATGGTGATGGATGTTTCAAAATGCTTGAGCGCATGACGCTCTTCTTTTCCCAGTGCTGCAACGCTACCAAGAGTGTTATGCACCCCAGCAATTAGAATCTGGCTTACGAGTTTTTTGTTACAGCCCCAATCTTGCGCCAATCGAGTGAACTGGCGGGTTGCTGACATATCCCCAATTTGTTGATGGCCTGCTGCGGCCAACAAGGCCAATTTTGCGCGGTCAGGGTGGTGTTGTAAGGCTCCCCGTTCGATTTTTGCAAGACTATCCCAATCCCCGCATTCCCATTCGGTACGGCTCCGCTCCAGCAGGTTTTCATCGTAGAGGACGAGCTGGGATGTGCTTTTTTCGATGGGCTCTAACTCACCTGTGTAGTCCTTCGTAATGACCGGCTGTGTGCCATTAATGTCGCTTCGTAGCGAAGGTCTTTTTTCGGTACGACTATTTAGCCAATTAGCCAGGGCTTTGAGCATGGTCATGTCTCCCTATAGTCCTGGCTCGCGCAACAGCAGATCCTTGATTAACTCGATTTGGGCCTCGGCCTTAATCAGCTCTTGCTGCATAAGCTGCTGGCGCAGGTTGCTTTCGTTGGTTTCCACTTCCTGCTGTTTGATTTCCTGTTGTTGGGTCATTAATTTTTGCTGTGTAGCATCCAGATTTTTCTTCTGTTCGGCGGCGGCCTTCTGTACTTGGTCTCGTTCAGAGGTGACTTTTTCCAACTGGGCTTTTCGCTCTTCGGCCAGCCTGATCTGTTCGTCACGTGCTGCAGTGAGGGCAGCCTTGTTCTGGTTCAGGACATCATTGGCCGTGATCAACTCAGTCTTCTCGCTGGTCAGGGCGTCGAGTTGAGCCTTACGTTCATTGGCCAGCTTGGTCTGTTCGTCACGTGCTGCAGTGAGTGCAGTCTTGTCCTTGTTAAGGACATCATTGGCCGTGATCAACGCAGTCTTCTCGCTGGTCAGGGCGTCGAGTTGAGCCATACGCTCATTGGCCAGCTTGGTCTGTTCGTCACGTGCTGCAGTGAGTGCAGCTTTGTCCTTTTTCAGGACATCATTGGCCGCGATCAACGTAGTCTTCTCGCTGGTCAGAGCGTCGATTTTCGCCTGGCGTTCACTGGCCAGTTTGACCTGTTCGTCACGGGCTTTGATTAGCTCGCTCTTTTCCTTGGCCAATGCATCACGGGCGGTGGCGAGGTCGGCTTTCTCTTTGCCAAGGGTGTCTATTTGTGCCTGGCGTTCACTGGCCAGTTTGGTTTGCTCATCACGCGCGACGCCAAGTGCGATCTTGTCCTTCCCCAGCTCGTCGTGGGCGGCGGTCAGCTCGGCGTGTTCTTTAGCGAGCGTGTCGATCTGGGTCTTTCGCTCATTGGCCAGCCTGGTTTGTTCGACCAGGGTGGCGTCGCATTGCTGCAATTGCTGTTGCAGCGCGGCGATTTTCTTTTGGCTGGATTGGGCAGCTTGCACCTGCTGCGAGCGCAGTTCCGCGACTTCCCTGGACAATCGTAGGCGCTCTACCGCAGAGGGGTTGCGCTTGAACAGCAGTTGGCTTTGCGGGTAGATGGCGTCCGGATCGTCTGATACCAGGTCATAGCCAAGCCCTTGCAGCCAGGTGCTGATATCGCTGGCACCCGCATCACCCTGATAAAGGGGTTCGCTGCTGCATTCGATCAGCAGCCAGGTGAAAACTTGCAGGACGGCGGCCGGGGTGCCTTGCAGCAGTTGCATGGCCTGGCCCGGCGCGGCGATCAGCAGCAGATGGGGTTGCTGTTCGTCCAAATCCTGTTCGGCCAGCAATTGCCCGAGGCTGCTGGCTGGGACTTGCAGCGCTTCGCCACTGCGCAGGTTGGGGTAATGCGCGAACAGGTCGATTGCTGTGTTAAGGCTGCTATAGGCGAGGTTGTTGAGTGGCTGCAGCGTCGCCATAGGCTGCTCGTCAGCTGTTACGGCCAGGGCCAGCAGGAGCTCGCCCTGTTCGTGACGCAGGCGTCGACCAAGTTCTTCAGCCTGGCCTGGATGGGCCTCGGCCAGCAACAAGTGCCGACAGCCCAGCTGGCGCCAATCTGACAACTGGCTGCCATTGCCGGCTCCAACAATCAGGCCGCTGTGCAGGCTATCAACGCTGTGTTCATGGATATGTCGCAGCAGCTTATTCATTAGGCGGCAGTCTCGTTCAAGCGTGATTCGACATTGTCCAGAAGGGCGTCGAGAATGCGTTGGGCCTTGCGAAGTTCGTGCAATTGCGCCATGCCCGGCAGGCTGGTTTCAGCCGGTTCGCAGAGCAGATCGCCAAGAAGTGCCAGGGCCTGGTCGTTGTCGGGCTGCTTGAGCAGGAGCGAATTGAGTAGGTCGATTGCTTCATCGCGTTTGCGCTCGTCGAGCAGGGCTTCAACGCGTTTCGGCAGGCCATGATTCTGGATGTAGTGGAGGCGCTCCCGCAGATTGGCGTCCTGCGGCTGCAGCGCAGTGGCGATCTGCATAGCCTCTACGGCTTCCTCGAACCGGCCTAGCGAGTACTGACTATTGGCGATGCCCAGATGCGCCCAGTGCAGGCGCAGATCACTGCCGGCTGCTACGCGGAAGGCTTCGAGGGCTTCGGCGGGCGAGCCTTCGAGGATCAGGCACTCGCCCAGCTTGCAATAGCCAAGCGAGTTTTCGCCCAGTGCCCTGTTAATGGCGACCCAGGCGCTGCGGGCTTCGAGCAGCTGTCCGGTTTCCTGTAGTCGCGACGCGAGCCGATAAGCGTCGGCGAAATTGCGCCGCTTGCTGGCGTACGAGCTATAACGGGCGTGACTCAGCAGCTCGGTAAGCAATTCCAGACCGAGCGCGCGTGGAATCTGCGGGTAGGCTGGTTCACGTCGCTCCGGCCCGAAGTTATGCGGGCCACCTTTGAGGACAGTGCCGGTTCCGGCTTCGCGCGCAATCAAGCTGTGTACCTGACCGTCGAACAGCTCATGGGAGAGTTGTAGACCGAACAGGAAGTGACCATCGCCTATGCCGGCATTCTGCAGGTCTTCGCGAAACTGTTCTGCGTGGCCATGGGCAACGACTTCACCATTCACGACTATTTCAATTTCGAGTCGCTTTTTGGGGTGAGCGGGCGCAAAGGCCCAACCGTAGGCCAGGCCGTCCATCACATAGTCGAAGTGGCCGATGACCTCGGTAGTCGATTTGACCGGTGCGGATATGGAAGTCATGGTGTCCTTTCTGCAAGGGAATGTTGGTTGATGTTCGCTGGCCGTTCGATCAGCACGCAGCTGCAGGTACCTTTGCCACGGAAGCAATCGATTACGCCCTCGGTAATGCAAAGGTGCTTCATGGTTGTATGCCAATCGAAACAGGTTGAAAGTGTTTGGTCAGGGCCATTACCCGATCGTTATCAACGGTGATCTGGTACGTAGCAGGCGTTGCCTGAGGTCCTGACTTGCGGTGTGCCGCTTCTGTCGGCAACCCGAGTTCTGTGCAAATGTCGGAAATCAGGGGTTGCAGTGTTCGAGCGGCAGTAGGCCGAGGAGGTGTTGCCAATCCTCCATAGGGGCCGCTCAAATAATCAGCCGAGAGTGCCGGGTGGTAATAAGCATCCTGCTGCCCGGATTGAGACCAACGCTCAATGAACATCTGTTGTTCGCGCATGGCCCGGGATTTTTTCTCGGCGGTGTGGTCTTTCCCTCTGCTCGCAGATTCCGCATGTATAAGTTGCGCAAAGGGTGTCCAAATGAGCTTCAAACCATTTTTTTGAATTTTCAGGCAAAAGTCGACATCGTTGAAGGCAACCGGGAATGCGCGTTCATCCAGCCCGCCAAGCCGTTGATATAGCGATTTGCGTACTAGTAGACAGGCAGCGGTAACAGCGCTTTGTTGCCGTGCCAGCTGATTCAGGCCCAGGTAACCAGGGTCCTGTTGGTTGAGGGTGTTACCGGTATGCGCCGCTAACCCGTTGATGCCCACTACAACCCCGCCGTGCTGAACCATGCCGTTGGGCCACAGCAGTTTTGCTCCCACGGCACCGACACCCGGCCGGATCACTTGGCTAACCATTTCCTTGAGCCAGTTCGGTTCAAGGATTTCAATGTCGTTGTTGACCAGGCCGATGAGGTCACCGCTTGCTTTTTCAACGGCTCGATTATTGATGGTGGAATAGTTGAACGGGTAGGGGTGAGCCAATACGGTCACACCGCGCGCGGGCAGACTGGCCAAGTATTCGAGCGCCTGTGGGTCGCTTGACTGGTTGTCGACCACAATGATTTCGAGATTTGGGTAGTCGGTATTCCCCAGCAGCCCTTCAATGCAGGTGCGCAGTAATCCGACCTGATCGCGGGTGGGGATGACAAGGCTGACGCGGGGCAGGGGCCACGGGAGTGGCCATCGGGTACGCAATAGCCCGGGGTACTCCGGCAATGCTTCAACACGAGCGCGCCGTGCCAATCCTTGACTGAGCCATTCCATTGCCTCGCGACGATCCGGTGATGCCGGTGCATCTGCGGGGCTTGCCGGTGATTTGTGATTGCGGTGGTAAAGCACGTGAGGCAGGTGCACCACTGGAGTCTTGCGTCGTTCGCTGGCCAAGGCAATGGCGGCCAGTAAATGATGCCAATCAAGCGCCGTCAGGCCTTGCTCTGGTGTTAGCAACTCCAGGGCTGCTTTAACGATGTGCGCGCTAAATGCGGCACCGGGGCTGAACAGGTCGGCACCGATAAACAAGTCAACATCCCACACGGGTTTAAGCCATGGCAGGCTGCGCTCTCGTTGTGGTCCATCCCGGTCGCAGTCGGCATAGGCCCAGGCGCTACCGTCGGACAGTAGGGTATGGAGTTGGTCGGTCGCATGGAGGGCAAGACGATCACCACCCGTGACGGGAATGATGGTGTTGCACCCTGCAGCAAGCAGTTCGAGCAGGGCAGGGAGGACGTTGTCGGGGTGGCCGATGGCGACTTCACTGGCTTTCATTCGCTGATCGCGAATGCTTGCCAGGCTAATCGAATCATCGTCCTGATTGCCTTCGCTTATCAGCAGGACTCCGGCATTGCCAGGTGCAAGCGCTATAGGCATCGGGCATGGTTGCTGAAAGCATTCGAACCACTGCGGGTAGTGATGAAAGCCAGCGCTCTTTGGTGCCCAGCGGTTTTGCTCGCTGGCCAGTTGCGTGAGCAGGCTCAGGGTGTTCGGGTTACCTGGTGATTGAGCATAGTCACGCAGCAGGCCTTCCAGGCCCTCGGGCCAACAGCAGATAGTAACCGGGCTGCCGGATAGCGCTTGGCCGAGATCGTTCTCTATATGCAGGACGTGGGGTTTGCCGTCGGCCAATGCCCAAGGCAGATCGAGATTGAAGCCGTGGTCTGCACTGCTGCGATTGAACAGCGCCACATGACGTAGATCACAGGTAGCACGAAGGTGAACCTGGCTTCCTTCGCGCACGGTGATCTGCATGTGCCGGTTAGGCGCGTCAGGGTCCCAGCTCCAACCACTCAGTCGTAAACCGCCGTTGTACCAAACCTGGGAGGCGATGGCGGCTGGCTCCTTGGCCTGTGTGGCGGGCAATTGCAAGCTGCCCTCCAGCAATTGGGCCTGGTTAGCGATACGTGCGCTGATCTGACTGGCATTTGTCAGCCAGTTGTCTTTGAGGTGCACGAAGAAACCGTGGAATTGATCACCCATTGTCGCGTTGGGCTGAAATTGATCGGCGCGCACGAGCGCTACGCCGGCGCCATCCACCAGCACTTCGACGACCAGGCGCATACCGGGTTGAGCATTGTCGAGGGCCCAGCCCTGAAGGACGTCGCCGTACAGCCCCGTTATTTCGCCATGGAATTCAGATCGCGGAAGGGAGGTCATGCTATTCATAGGGCGTTCACAGGCAGGGAGAGGCCCTTCCGGAGAGGGGGCAGTTGATCGAGGCGCAGGATGTCTGCCTCGCGAGCGATATCGCTGGCTTCGGCGTACAGTGGCAAACCGTATTCGGCAGCCATGGCTGCCGCGCTCCAACTTGAGTCGGGTGTCGGGTCCAGGCTCAGGGCGGCGGTGCATCCCGTTATGGCCAAGGTTTCGGTGATGCTCAAGCCTGGTAGTTGAACGAGGGCTTGAACGGAGCCCGTCGAAACCAGCTGTGCGAGCCATGGACCGTCGCCCATCACCAGCAACAGATAGGGAAGCTTGTCGCGGTTGAGGCTTCGGCCAAGGTCCAGCCAGCGTCGGGCCAGTTCCGCATCCTCTAATCGGTCGGCAATCAGCAGCGTGCGCGCAGCGACCTGGTTTTTACCTGGTAGGTTGGTGTGCTTGCTTGGCAGCACCAGTTGCGCTTCAGGTAATGCAGTTGCATAGCGGGTTTGCATCGAGCTCCAGGCCAGTCGAACGCTCTGGGCCTGACTGGCGAAGTGGCGCCAGTGCGGGCAGTGCGGGCAGTGGTGCTCGGAAAGCAATGTGTCATCGCGACAGATGATCTGGTAGGGGCGTTGCAATTGTGTTGGCAGATCACGGAGTTCTGCGGGGCAGCCAGCCAGTTGCCGGTAGATCAGCTCATCCAGCGGCAGCGACTGCAGATCGCTCAGTAGTTGTTTGGCATCGCTTGGCAGCCGATAGTCGAGCGTGAAGGTCAATGGTTGCAACGCTGCCTGCAAGGTCACCCGGGTATGGTGGCCACGATTTTGATACTTCAATATGAGCGGCGCTGTCGATAGCGCAGAGCCCTCAATGGATAGTTGTCTGGGAGGCTGTCCCTGTTGCTCGGTGAGCATCCAACTGCGCAACTGCGCCAACCGGGCTCGCTGAAGTGCCTGGCGAGCGGGCTGCAATGGATCGCGTAGGCAAAAGGCGGTGTAACGCGATTCGGCATCGGGGTATCGCCGCCTTAGAATGGCGTTGTTATGGGCCACCCGCAGGATCTTCTCATCTCCGAAAGAGATGCCACCCTGATGCGCGACGAATACCCGAGGGGCGCCCATGTGCCGCCAGCCGAAGGTGCGGGCGCGCAGGCACCAGTCGGTTTCCTCGCCGTAGCCGCGCGACAGATGAACCTCATCCAGGTAGCCCACTTCATCCAGCGCGCTGCGCTTTATATACAGGCAGAAGCCGCAGCCCGTTTCGATTTCGACGGCGGCGCTGTCGGTCTGACTGGCCAAGTGGTCCAGTTGTGCCTGTTGCTCGGCGCTGGGCATGGCCTGGCTGACGCGGCTGAGCGGGAAGCTCATCAGTTCGCCGTTATTGGTAAAGGGCGTGACCGAGGCGATGTCTTCTGCTTCGTATGCCACTGCGCGGAGGCGGTCTAGCCAGTTTCCGTTGACGCGGGTGTCGGCGTTCAACCAGACCACGTCTCGCTCCGGGCTCAAGGCCATGCCGCGGTTGGTGTTGCGAATAAAGCCCAGGTTGGTCGGGTGGCGCACGTAATGGATCTGGCCGCTGGCGGCCAGCTTCTTGAGGGCTTGGCTCAGGGCCCGATTCGGGCTGGCATCGTCCAGCACCACCAGCCGATGTTCGGTCTGGTTGAGGCTGCGGTTGCGCAGCACGCTGTCAATGCACTCCAGGGTTTCGGCAAGGCCTTCGTACACCGGGACCAGCACGTCGACGGGTTGTTGCCGGGCAACGTTCCCGGCCACTGGCGTTGGCGGAACGAAGGGGGGGAGTATCGACAGCGGGCTGCCCAAAAGAGCGGCGCCATCCTTGAAGCGGATATGCAGTTCCGGGGTCGGCTGCGAGACCTCAACTTGAATGCCGCCATGGTTCGCGCTGAACCCCGCCTGTTGTAGCAGAGGGTGAATTGAGTCGGCCAGGAACGGTGTCGTGCGTCCGTTGGTTTGCAGTTGCAGGCGCAGGGGCGTTTGCGGTGCGCGCAGGTTCAGTGCCCAGCCTCGGATTTCCCCGCTCTCGGCATCGTAGCGCACCACACCTACGTTTTTGGGGGCATGGGGTAGCCCGGCCAGCAGGCCAAGCACGAGTTTCAGTTCGTTGCCGTCGTTGATTTCGGGCAGGTGGGCCAGGATCAGCTGGCAGAGTTTTGCCGGCTGTTCGGACTGGCTACGCGCTTGCCAGAGTGCCATGCGC